>Ga0209491_10002567_pt1 | contig 32115 bp, 26 predicted proteins | sample BON02_FD_187213 | JGI IMG/M metagenome (GOLD analysis project Ga0209491, IMG submission 187213) | Freshwater microbial communities from Lake Bonney liftoff mats and glacier meltwater in Antarctica - BON-02 (SPAdes) (version 2) | ecosystem: Environmental > Aquatic > Freshwater > Ice > Glacier...
GGCGCGCGTCACGCTCTATTATAACGGCATCGACATCTCGCGTTCGCGCGGTTCCTATCAGGATATCTATGACGTCGACCGGATCGAAGTGATCAAGGGCCCGCAGGCGACCCTGTTCGGCACCGCCTCTGCGGTTGGCGCGATCAGCATCATCTCCGCCAAGCCGGAACCCGGCCTGTCCGGCGAAGTGTCGGGCAGCTATGGCAATTTTAACGCCTATACGCTGGGCGGCCATCTCAACGCCGGATCGGACGTGATAGCGGTCCGTCTCGCCGGTGCCTATAAGAAGCGCGACGGCTATGTGACCAATCTGGCCCCAAACCAGGATGATCTCTATGCGAAGGATCAGCTCGGCGGACGCGCTTCTTTGCGGTTCACGCCGAGCAGCAATTTCACCGCCGACCTGATCCTGACCTATGATCGCCAGCGCAACTCGGGCACGCCGTTTATTTCCGGCACACTGCCGACCAGCGCCGGTCCCGCCAATCCCTTTGGCGCCGCCGATCTGCGTGGTTCGCCGGTCTCGGCGGCGGTATTGGGCAACGCCAAACTCGGCCTGACCCGCGATGTCTATGATGCCAATCTGACCATGGCCTGGGACATTGCCGATGACTGGACCATCACCATGGTCAACGGCTTTCGCAAGTTCAACAGCAACGAAGTCTTCGATGCCGATGGCTCCGCCGCCTATTTCCTCGAATTTGCCGAGGACGCCAATGGCGAACAGGGCAGCCATGAAACGCGCTTTGCTTACACCAGCGACACGTTTCGCGGCAGCTTCGGCTGGAACCTGTTCCGCGAGGACAGCAACCAGCGCGTGCCCTTCTCCACCGACGAAGTGACCTATTTTCAGTGTCTGGCCAACGTCGTTGTACCCGGTGTCCCCTGTGTCGACACCAATGGCGTACCCGCCGGCGATGCGATCAAGGCACTGACCGGCGGCGCGGTCGGCGCCATTCCCTATCAGGCGGTGTTCGAAAATCTCGGCAAGAATGACAGCTATTCGGTGTTCGCCGATGGCACCTGGATCCCGACCCCCAGCCTCGAGCTGACCGCTGGTGTCCGCGTGCTGATCGAAAAGCGCCGCTCGGGCTATCGCGCGACCGCACCGGGTTCCGTCTTTACCGGCTCCCCGCCCTTCCCGCTCACCGACACCGCGGGCCAGACCTTCCGCACCGAGGACAGTTTTTCGGCCGTTTTGCCGCGCTTCAACATACTCTACCGCTTCTCCGATGATATCAACGGCTTTGCCACGGTCTCCAAGGGCCGCCGTTCTGCGACGGTGAATGCCGGTGCAACGGCGACACCCACCGGGCCAATCGGGAATTTCACCGACATCGCGCCGGAAATTGTCTGGAATTATGAAGTCGGCCTGAAAGGCGCGTCGGGGCCAATATCCGGTTCGCTCGGCGTCTATTATCAAACCTACAAGAATTTCCAGGTTAGCGTGAACGATCCGGCCAGACCGGGCACCTCGATCACGCGCAGCGCCGGCAGCGCCACCAATTTCGGGGTCGAAGCGGAAGTCAACGTCCGCGCGGCTGACTGGCTGAGCCTGTTCGCCAATATCGGCTATATTGACGGCGGCATTGATAATGATCCGGCCAACGGCAATCTGGCTGGCGCGCGCTTTCGTCTCCAGCCGGAAGTGCAGGCAGCGGGCGGCTTCACGATCGACTATCCGATCAACGACAGCACCCGCCTGTTCGCCACACCGAGTGTCACCTTTCGCAGCCGGGTCTTCTTCGAAGCACCAAATTCGAACCTGATCAGTCAGCCCTCTGTGACTCTGGTCAATCTGCGCGCCGGTGTTTCCTTTGCCGACGAAAAGTTCGAAATCGCCGGTTTCGTCCGCAACCTGACCAACAAGAATTATTTGCTCGATGCGGGTAACACAGGTGGTGCCTTTGGCATTCCGACCTTCATCCCGGCCGAGCCGCGCTTCTACGGCATCCAGGCCAGCGCGAAATTCTAGCGGATATCATCTAGCCGCTGCGGATCACCACAATCATATTGCCGGCGAAGCTTGCTGCCTTCGCCGGCAATATGGCCAATCGTGCGTCCAGGCCCGCCACAAAGCTTGGCTGAATAGGGGATGTTGGGACGGGCATGGCAATCCCAGATCTCGACGGCGGTCTTCAAATTGCAAATCGAATCTAATTGTACCCATTGGTACAAATTCAGTGCATCGCGCATTATGTCTGAAATATATTTTCGATTTGGATCGCCATGATGACCAGCAAAATTCGTAATATCGTCGGTTCCGCTGTCGGGCTGCTCGCGGCGACTGGCCCTGCCAGTGCCGAGGACAAGACGGAGCAGCCAAAATATGATGTCATCAAACATTCCGATGGTGTTGAACTTCGTCATTATGCGCCGCAGGTCGTCGCAGAAGTCTCGATCGAGGCCGGTTCGATGGGCCAGGCATCGAGCAAAGGCTTTGGGCTGCTCGCAGGATATATTTTTGGCGGCAATCAGGGCGCAGCCCAAATTCGCATGACAGCGCCGGTCACAACCCAGTCAAAATCTGACGGGACGAAAATAGCGATGACCGCACCGGTCACCACGTCCGAGAATGAAGATGGTGTGTATACAGTTCGCTTTTCCATGCCTGCAAAATGGACAATGGCGATGCTACCGAAGCCCAATGATGACAAAGTCGAGCTGATCCAGATAGAGGCCGAAAAGCGCGTCGCCTATCGGCTGGTCGGTGATCGTTCACCGGCGCGCATTGAAAAAGCCGCTGCGAAAATCGACGCCTTCTTGAAGGCAGAGAAGCTGGAGGCCATGTCCCCGATGATAATCGCCGGCTATGATGGACCGAGCGTGCCGACCGAAAGCAAACGCTGGGAAGTCATGCGGGTGGTCAAATGATCGGCTCAACCAACATTGGGAAACAACATTCATGAGAGCCATACTCGTCCTCATCGTCGCTATTGCCTTTGCCATTGCGCCGTTTCTTTCGCCGGAATTTGGCGGCTTTGATCCAGATAAATATCCGATTCCCCAACGTAATCCGGCGGTTCAGCCGGCCGGCTGGGCCTTCAGTATCTGGGGCCCCATTTACCTTTGGTTGATCGCACATGCGGTTCTTGGTGCCTTCAAATTCAGGCAGGATGCGGCATGGGACAAAGGTCGCATAGCGCTAGCTTTATCACTGGCGGTCGGCGCAATCTGGCTCCCGGTAGCGCTTTTGTCGCCAATCTGGGCGACCCTATTGATATGGATCATGCTGATCGCCGGCTTGATCGCATTATATCAATTGGATAGCGCCACGCCCGCCTGGATTGCCCGCTGGCCGATCGCCCTTTATGCTGGCTGGCTCTCCGCGGCCTCCTTCGTTTCAATCGGCCTGCTGCTTGCCGGATATGGCGTCGTCGGGGAAATTGCAGCGGCGGTCATTGCGCTCCTTTTGGCAACCGGCTTCGCAGGCTTCAACGCCTATCGCCTGAAATCATGGCCCTATGCCATTGCCGTGGCCTGGGGATTTTTCGGCATTGCAATGGCCAATATCGGCTCTGCGATACTGCTGGCGATTGCGGCGATGGTCGCGGCGATTATCGTCCTTGGCCTGACGGCGCTGCCGAAAAAGTCTCTCGGCTAGGAGGGCTGGCACGACCTCGGTTTAGGGTTACCCTTCGCCTTCGTCATCCTGAATTTATTTCAGGACCCCTTGAGACCGGGTGCCAACGCCCGAGGTCCTGAAACCAGTTCAGGATGACGGAAAGCGCTTCACCGCCGTCGCTTCCACCCCACCGGCAACCACAACAGCAGCAACCCGATCACCGCCGGCCCCGCCTGCACCAGCGCGATGTCCGGCGATACGCGCCAGGCGCCGAAAATGCCCGCTGTGGCAACGAACAGCAGGAAACCGGTCGCGACCTTGCGCTGCCATCGGGCATCGCGAATGAACAACGACCAGATCAGGCCGGCCGCCAGACAGAGATTATAGACGCCCTGATTGGCGGCCATGGCGGTTGTCGGCTCGAACAGATCGGCGGGGAATTCCGGAAAGGCCGCTGGCCCCTGTGCCTGCCAGGCAAATATCCCGAACCAGGCAATATAGAGATGCAATATGGCAACCAGCGCGACTATGATCTTCGCAAATATCGACACGCATATACTCCCCGAGGCTTGTGACTCTGATAACCGGCAGATCCGCAAGCTCAATATGGCTTCCCGATCAGCGATGGCTTGCCCCACATGGCAAACCGCTTTCCTACAGAACCGCATTTTGTTAGATATTGCGCCGGTTCTTTGACATTTCGGGAAGCCATTGCTGGTCAGGCAAAATCCAGCAACATTTCTCGTCCACCAGAGTTTTTCGATTCTTTGGACACTGCAAACTTTGTAAAGTTGACGCCGTACGGGCGCAAATATTTTTGTCCCTGCAGGATCCGAACGCAACAGTTAAGACAATATCTGAAGTTGCCGCAGAACCCCTCCTTGGCCCGAAGTTTGACAAACTTTGCGCCTGCTCTATTTCCTGCAAACGTCAGCATCTCGACAATGGCATAGCAATTAAGCCAGTGGCCCTCCGGCGGCGAGCCCCGCTATCTCTTGCGCAGCCCTCATCAGGAGAAACCCCATGTTCGATACCATCATCAAAGGCGGCACGATTGTCGACGGGCTGGGCGGTGCGCCTTTTGTTGGAGATATTGCATTTCGGGACGGCGTGATTGCCGAGGTCGGCGGATCGATTGATGGGCCGGCCAGCGAAATATTGGATGCCGCGGGTGCTATCGTCACGCCGGGCTGGGTGGATGTGCACACCCATTATGACGGTCAGGTCAGCTGGGACACCGAACTGGCACCGTCATCGCATAATGGCGCGACCACCGTGGTCATGGGCAATTGCGGCGTCGGCTTTGCGCCGGTCAAGCCGGGGCAGGAAAAGACGCTGATCGAGCTGATGGAGGGCGTTGAGGATATTCCCGGCACGGCACTTTATGAAGGCATTGAATGGGGCAAGTGGGAGAGTTTCCCCGAATATATGGATTATATCGGCGGCCGAGAATATGCGATTGATGTCGCGGCGCAAATCCCGCACGGCGCGGTCCGCTATTATGTGATGGGCGAGCGCGGCAGGCAGAACAAGGACGCCACCGCCGAGGATATCGAAGCGATGGCCGCCATTGTCGGCGAAGCGGTTGCGGCCGGCGCGGTCGGTTTCAGCACCTCGCGCACCATTGGCCACCGCTCGCTCTGGGGCACAGAGGTTCCCGGTACGTTTGCGCCGGAGGCAGAGCTTACAGCCATAGCAGGCGCGATGGGCAGACTGGGCAAGGGCGTGTTCGAGATGATCCCGGCTGGCACGTTTGGGAAGCTGGAGCATATGGGCGGGGAACGGACCACGCCGCAGCAAGAACATGAGATGATGCGCAACATTTCGATCAGCAGCGGCCGGCCGGTGACCTTCACATTGATCCAGTCGCCGGATTATGAGCCGGACCTGTGGCGCCAGACACTGGTGATGGCGAAACAGGCCAATGACAATGGCGCGCAATTATATCCGCAAGTGCCATCGCGGCTGATCGGCTATCTGACCGGGCTCAGCAGCTATCATCCGTTCATGCGCAAGCCGACCTATCTTGACCGGTTGGCAAAACTGCCCCTGGGAGAACGCGTCGAGGCGATGCGCCATCCCGCAGTGAAGGCCGCCCTGCTGTCCGAAAAGGAAATCAAGCACGAAGCGCCCGGCAGTATGGAAAATATCTCGGCCGTGCTCGGCCGCGGCGCAGCGATATTATATCCGCTCCACGATCCGGTCGATTATGAAGCGGGCGTCGAAGAAACCATTGGCAGCCTGGCAAAAGCCGAAGACCGCGATCCGCTGGAATATCTCTATGACTGGATGCTGGAAGACGGCGGCAAGCGTTTCTGTTCCTTGAGCGCCGCCAACCTGCCCAAAGGCCTGGAGGTATTGCGTGAATTGCTCGAGCATAGCGAAACCGTGACCGGCCTGAGCGATGCCGGCGCGCATGTCACGCTGATCTGCGATGCCACCATGCCGACAACGCAGCTATCCTATTGGGCGCGGGACCGGAAAAAGGGCGAGCGCCTGCCGCTGGAATTTCTGGTCCACAAACAGACCGCCCGCAATGCCGCGCTCTATGGCTTCAAGGATCGCGGATCACTGGAAGTGGGCAAACGCGCCGATATCAACGTCATTGATTTCGACAATCTCAGCGTTGCGTCCCCGGTCGCCTATAAAGACCTCCCGGCCGGCGGAACCCGCGTCATGCAGCCGGTTACCGGCTATCTCGCAACCTATTGCAACGGCATTAAAATCCGAGAGAATGACAGTGACACCGGAGCGCGTCCCGGACGGCTGGCGCGCAGCTAGCGCTGCCGTTCGGTCAGCACCTCATTCTCGACGCCGATCCGGTGGCGCAACAATATCGCGTTGAGGATCGAGAAGACCAGCGCCACCCAGGGCAGGCCCAGCATCAGCGGGACGATCGCCAGTTCGAGCACAACGACCAGATAATTGGGGTGGCTGATATATTTATACGGCCCGCGCTTGACCCGGTCGAAATGCGGCGCCGAGATGATCCGTGTTGTCCACCAGCGGCCAATGCTGGCCAGCGTCCAGATCCTTAGCAGCTGAGTTGCCACGAACAGCGCCAGCATCGCCGGATAGATGATATGCTGCGGATCGACCAGCAAGGCGATGATCGCGATCCAGGCGCTGTGGAGAAAGATGAAATAATGATAATGGTCCGCGCCATGCTCCTGCCCGCCTTCGCTGAGCAGGCGTTTGGTATTGCGGTTGGCATGGATCAGCTCGGCCAGCCGCTGAACCACTATATAGAGCAAAACCCAGCTGACCAATGTCGGGCTGGTTGTGAAAATCGCGCCCAGCTGCCCGGTCATGCTGCGCCCTGCGGATCAATTATGCCGAGCACCGCAGTGAAACCGGGGCCTAGCGCGGTAAGCAGGATCGGCTTGTCGGGCTTCTGCGAAAGCAGCTGTTCGAGCACAAACAATACCGTGGGCGACGACATATTGCCATGCTGCCGGAGTATGTCCCGGGTTGCGGGAATGCCGGCGATCTCTGGCGCGAAATATGCTTCCAATGCTTCCACCACCCTGCCGCCGCCGGGATGGCAGGCTGGTTCGGCAAGGTCGGATTTTGCGAGGCCCTGCTCTTCCAGAAACGCGTCGCAAAAGGGCGCGAAATCCTTGGTCACAAAGGTTGGTATATCGCGGGCCAACACAAGGTTGAAACCGGTTGTACCGACGTCCCATCCCATCATCTCGCGGGTGTCGGGCCAGGTCTTCTGTTCAAAAGCTCGGAAGGAGGGGGCATCGGCCTGCCCTGGCTTGCCGCTGATCACCGCAGCGGCGCAACCGTCGGCGAACAGGGCGGTGGCGATCATGTTCTTCTTGTCAAATTGACTATAGTCGTAAGACAGGCTGCACAATTCCAACGAGATCATAAGGACATTCTGGCCGCCACCCGCAGCCGCGAGATCATTGGCCAGCCGCAGCCCGAGCACGCTCCCGGCGCAGCCATAGCCAAAAATCGGGATCGTCTGGGTCGACGGATCAAAACCCATCGCCTCTATCATACGGCTGGGGATCGAAGGCGTCATCGTGCCGGTCGTCGATATCAGGATGATGGCATCAATATCGGAGGGAGCAAGCGCTGCCTTGTCCAGCGCATCCCCGGCGGCCTTGTGCGCCAGCCGCGTGCCGACCTGATTATATATGGCGGCTCGACCGGTCCAGCTGCGCGGCTCCAGATAATAATCCGCATCGCAGGCGAGATAACGCTGATCGATCCCGCTATTGCCGAGGATCTGCTCCAGCCGGGCGGGAAGCGCGGCGCCCCTGGCCTTCGCCAGCACGGCCAGCACTTCTGCTTGCGTGATCCGGTGCTCGGGAACGGCGGTGGCAATCGATATCAATGCGGACATGAGGGACTTTCGGTAATGATGTTGGTCCTGTTACAGCAGAAGCTGGCTCAAACCACAGAAATCTGTTGCGATGCACAAATGGGGTCTGGCAGACGCCTTGGCAATGAAGCTTGCAGAGAGCATCACTTTGCTCGACCGACAAGCGAGCGCGAGCGGAATGCAGAAACGGACCATGCAACATCGCATAGCGGCTGCACAGGCCGTTTTATGCCTGCAGCATGATGGCACAATTTTTTCGCCAAATATCCGAACATCGCAAATACCAGCGGAGCTACATCGCTGAATCAATAGGTTTTATATGCTAGTCGGCGGTTTATTGTGCACTGCACCATATTTCTTGACATTGGCAATCTCATGCCCTATTTGTGCACTGCAACATAGAAGTGAGATAACCGATGGCTGATATTAAGAACGAAACATCCACTGCCCCGGCAGAAAAAGTAACCGGCTCGCTTTCTGCTGATGCAGCTTATGCTGCAGCGGCCTCTGCGAACAACATTTCCGACGAACCGGCTTCAGAAACCGCGATTGTCGAGAAAGCCGCAGCTGATCAAGCTCCGGTAACGACCGAAACCCAGAAGCCGGTGGCTCCCGCTGCTAAACCGGCAACAGCGGCCCAGCCTGCTGTCAAAAAAACCGCAGCAACCAAGCCGGCAGCAAAAGAGGCCGCAGCGAAGCGTAAAGTCGCTGCGAAGCCAGTTGCCAAAACCACATTGAACACAAAGACCAAAGGAACCAAAAAAATGGCTACCACCAAAACCACGACAACCAAACGCGTTGTGAAGAACACCAAAGCAGCCAACACCAAGGCTGCCAACACCGTGAAGAAAACCGCTGACAAGCTGGGTTCACGTTTTGAAAAGCTGACCGCCGACGCGCAAGCACGTGCCAAGGAAGCTGCTGACCGTGCCGTTGCACTTTCGAAAAATGCCGTTGAATTCAACCGCGAAAATGTCGAAACCCTGCTCGAAAGCGGCAAGATCGCTGCCAAGGGCGCTCAGGAAATTGGCAAGACCAACGTGAAATATACCCGCGAGAATTTTGTTGAAGCCAGCCGCGCTCTGCAAGGCCTGTTCAGCGTCGCGACCCCGAAGGACATGTTTGCAAAGCAGGCTGACTATGTACGCAGCGGTCTGGACCGGGTGATGGACCAGACTTCGAACAACGCCGATGCTGTCGTCAAGCTTGCCGGCAAAGCCTATCAGCCGATTGCTGATCGCGTCAGCGAAATCCGCAAGGAATTGAAAAAAGCTGCTTAAACCGCTTTTTCAACCGATCAAAAAGGGACCGTTCCACTGGAGCGGTCCCTTTTTTTTGACCTTATTTACACTGACAAGTGCGAAAGCTGTCGAAACTATCAATCCGCCACTTGCCCTCCGGGGTAAAAATACCATATCCTCACCCTGATGATGAACCAGAAGATTCTTTTCCCATTGCCAAAATCCACCGAGCTGAATCGTGCCAGTGACCGACCGTTCATGGGTGACGATGCGGACAAGGGATCCGATGACGACGACAACGCAAATCTGGGGATTGCGACCAAGACCCGGGCCAAGACCAAGAAGCCGAGCCCATATAAAGTGCTCATTCTCAACGATGATTATACGCCGATGGAATTTGTCGTTCTGGTTTTGAAACGATTTTTCAACATGGACATCGATGAAGCGACGCGAGTCATGCTGCATGTGCATCAGAAGGGCGTCGGCGTCTGTGGAACCTTCAGCTACGAAGTCGCGGAAACAAAAGTCACCCAGGTGATGGATTTCGCGCGCAAGAACGAACACCCGCTCCAATGCACGCTTGAAAAGGCCTGATAGAAATCAAGGGAATTACCATGTCCGAAGCGCCCGTTATCACCGTTGATATTGTCTCGGATGTCGTTTGCCCCTGGTGTATCATCGGTTACAAGAAACTCGAAAAGGCAATGGCCCAATTTGAAGGCAAGGCGCGCTTTGAACTGGTCTGGCATGCCTTTGAACTGAACCCTTCGATGCCGCCGGAGGGACAGTCGATCAACGAACATATGGCTCAGAAATATGGCGCGACGCCAGAGCAGAGCAAAGCCAATCGTGAGCGCTTGCGCAGCGCCGGCAACGATCTCGACTTTGAATTCAGCTATCATGAGAATATGCGGATGGTGAACACATTTGATGCGCACCGCCTGTTGCTCTGGGCCGGAGAGACCGGCAAGCAAACAGCGCTCAAACTGGCACTTTTCAAGGCCCATTTTACCGATGGCCAGGATGTCAGCGATCATCAGGTGCTTGTAGATGTCGCGGCATCTGTGGGTCTGGATGAAAAACGCGCCCGTGACCTGCTCGACACCGATATGTTCGCCGCCGAGGTTCGGGCCGAGGAAGCCGAGTGGCAGGATCGTTTCATCACCGGCGTGCCAGCCTTTATTTTCAACAAGAAGTTCATGGTCCCCGGTGCTCAGGATAGTGAGGTCTTTGCCAATATTATCGAAAACAAGCTGCTCAAGAAAGCTGCGTAAAGGCTATAATTCTTCCAGCAACTCGATGATATTGCCAAACGGATCCCGGCCATAGATCGCTTTTTGCGTTCCGAAATCCACGGGCGGTCCGACAAATGTCATCCCCGCTGCCATGAGCCGAACATATTCGGCCTCGATATCCTCGACCGCCAAAGCCATGTGCGGATAGCCCAGGTCGGACGGATCACTGCGCAGATCTCGAGGTTCGGGATTGCTATATTGCCACAATTCAAGGCAGAGATTCGAGCCCTTCAACATTGCCATCCTCGCTTCAAAACCAGGGAGGCCGACTGCCGCGCCGGCTTTTTCATTGTCCGCCGAAATATCACTGCGCCAGTCCAGGTCGAAGCCGAGAATGTCACAATAAAATACCAGTCCCGCTTCGATATCAGGCACGCCTATCGCGATGTGATGCACGCCTTTGATCATCTGCTTTTGGTTTTCTTTGGCAGCATCGGGAAAAATCCGGACGTCCGTTCGATATAATCGACATAGTCAGGACGGTTCTTTTTCAGACTTTTCTTGAGCAGCGGCGCGCCGCTCCACTTCATCAGGGTGAAGCTCAGGAACAATGGCCCGATTATGGCGATCCAGACTGGCCAGCCTGTTTGGGCGGCCACCAGCCAGATTCCCCACCAAGCGCAGAAATCTCCAAAATAGTTGGGATGCCGGGTATATTTCCACAGGCCGCTATCCAACACTTTGCCCTTGTTGGCCGGATTGCTCCGGAAGGCCTTGAGCTGCATATCGCCAATGGTTTCAAAGGCAATGCCAATCAGCGCAATAACCGCGCCGATAATGGCGACAGGACCGACCGGGTCAGCATCCGCCAGCAATATGCCAAGCTGTGCTGGCAGGCAGACGATGAACAGCAGCGGGATTTGCATCGCCCAAGCCCTCAATAGAGCCGCTTTGGCAAAACTCATCCCTTGCTTGTCCATGGCGTGACCCAAAATCTTTTTATATCTGGGGTCCATCCCTTCTTTCCGCCAGCGCAGGAACAGATGCGTGCCCAGCCGGATACCCCAAAGAGATGTCAGCGCCCAGATCATGTAACCCAATGATCCCGGATTGGCCGTTTGCATGAAGGCCGCGCTGGCCATGATCGCCATGCCATAGGCCCAAAAGGCATCGATAAAGGACACGTCGCGGATACGCACAGATATCAACCACAGGATGATCATGATGGCGACCAACAACCCAAAGTTCAGGCCCAAGGATCCGAGCAAGTTCAAACGGCCTCTCCTTTTTCAAGATTTCCACCGTCTGCCCCGGGTTCCGTAGATACAATATCACGCATCGCTTTCTCGGGATATTTTGGTGTCACGCTATGATAAAAATCGCTGAGCTTTTGCATGTCAGCTTTGTAGTTTCCCGAGGGCATGAATGATGGACCCAATCCCCCGGTTTTTTTCGAATAGTCCATCAGGCCGATAATCAACGGGACTTTTGCCTTGAGCGCGATGTAATAGAAGCCGGTCCGCCATTGCTTGACGCTACCGCGAGTGCCCTCGGGCGGGATCGTCAGGAGAAAATCGTCACGCCGCTCGAACTCTCTGACCATAGCATCAACCATGTTTTGCGATTTTGACCTGTTCACCGGAATACCGCCCATTCGCCGCATCATATCTCCCCATGGCCATTTGAATAAAGTGTCTTTGCCAATCCAGTAAGATTTGATCTTGAGTTTGTTGGTCAGACCAAAAAAAAAGAGGAAATCCCAGTTACTGGTGTGGGGGGCAGCAATGATGACTGCTTTTCTTGGCGGCGGGTTTTCCTGAACGGCGGTCCATCCGTTTATCGCAAATATGAAAACAGAAAATCGACGGACAATTTCCGACAACCAGTTCGGTTTAATCTCGTCGTGCACACATCCTCCCTCTCGCGGGATCGAATGCCGCGTTTATCAGGCGACCATAAGTCTATTTTTCGGCTGCGCAACGAAAGATGTCCGTTGGTGCAATCATCCCGATCGCGCAATCGCGATGTCGCATAGGCCGGGTTTCCGCGCTCGTGAAAGAACCGAGGCAGATTTTGCGTTTGACCCGCTTCATATCCGATCATCTGGCAGCGTAGATGACGATTTCTTCGCCAAAAGGGCAATTCAAGCAGACGCCAATGATCGCCTCAATTTTGGCCGCCACAATCAATCTGGCACAGATCTGCTTCTTCATCTTCCAGTTCGATCTGAATGGTAATATGGTTGATGGAGAACAATATTTTCATTTCCGTTTGCACTGCGGCTAGGAAACCTTTTCCCGGATGACCCTCGGGCAAAACCAGATGGGCTGTCATCGCAGTTTCGCTCGTGCTCATCGCCCAAATGTGCAAGTCATGCACAGCCTGGACACCGGGCAATGACCCAAGATATGTCTGCACTTTTCCCACATCAATATTGCGAGGCACTCCGGCCAGCGACATGCGCACGGCTTCGGATAACAGTCCCCACGTGCTCCAGAAGATCAGTGCAACAATCAGCAGGCTGATCAGCGGATCAATCCAGTTCAAGCCGCTGAAATAGATAGCGATGCCACCGACCACAACTCCTGCCGACACGCCGGCATCTGCCATCATATGCAGAAAGGCGCCACGGATATTGATGTCTTCTTTCTGTCCGCGCACGAAAAGCATCGCGGTTCCGAAATTGATGACGATTCCAAGCGAGGCGACAATGATGACCGTGGTCGACGCAATCGGACTGGGGGCGCTGAAGCGTTCGATGGCTTCCCACGCGATGGCGCCGCAAGCTACCAGCAGAAAAAGCCCGTTGAGTAGCGCAGCAAGGATCGATGATCCGCCCAGTCCATAGGTGAATTGTTTGCTGGGTGGCCGCTTGGCGAGCTCTGCGCCAGCCCAGGCGACAGCCAGTCCGAGAACATCGGACAGATTATGGCCAGCGTCGGCCAGCAGTGCCATGGATCCGGCCAGCAGGCCGAATGTGACTTCGACGATAATATATATGATATTCAGCGTAATTCCGAGCGCGAAGGCGCGGCTGAAATTTGTCGGCATATGACTATGCGCACCATGACGATCATGATGGCTGTGGCTAGAATGCCCGTGGTTGTGATGATGACCTGCGGACATCTGCGCTCCGACTATTGCAATGCGAATGTTCAAATTTTCGATTACACGGATTAGTCAGAGCGGTCCATGGTTTTTATACAGTATTTTCCGTATGTTATATCATATGGTAGGGAACAGATATCGGGATCAATCGACAATCAGGCCAATCGCCAGATAGATAATAATCGCCGATCCAAAGCCAAATATCGTCGCGAGAACGAATATGACCCGCAGCAGATTTGCATCCATTCCGCTCCAGTTGGCCAGCCCGGAGCAGACGCCCATCAGCTTTCCGTTGGCTTTGTCGAGTTTCAGTTTCTTTTTCATGGGTCGATTGCTTCCTTTGTTCGATGAGACCGGTTCCGGCCAGCTGCTAGGCACGGATTGTGAGCTTTTGTCTTTGCTGGCCATCAGATCACCATCGACGATGCGTTATTGAGGGCTGGCAAGATGCTGGCGCCGACAAACAAGGCTGCTGAAACGGCGGCTGCAAAAGCGGCGGAAAGCGAATTTTGAAGACTGTATGACATAAGTTGTCCTTTCTGGTGCAAATTTAATTTAAGCGACGACCGATGCGGCGTGGCTGACGGCAGGGCGGACACTGGCGCCAACAAATATGGCGGCGGTAAAAATAGCGGCGACAGCGGCGGAGATGTTGCTGGAGACATTCGAGAACATTTTGATTTCCTTTCGACTTGAAACTGTTTTTCGCATCGTTGCGAAGATGTCAGATACTTTGCATGGGCCGTGCCAGTTTTCTAAATACTATATATTTCAATATGCTAACCTGATTTGATGCCAAATAGCAAATTACCAATAACTGAACATTGGTGAAAATTCCCATTTATTGGTTTGTAGCGTTATGAACGCAGGCGGAACGAATGTCCGCTGCGAATTTGCTTCTCTTAGCAGGGAGTGAAAGCTAGTGAACGGCCTTACCATGACCCTTTCCCAGCTCACTCTGCACAACTTTCGCAACTATCCGGAATTGCGCCTGAACGCCGCCCCCGGATTCATGGTGTTCAGCGGCGCCAACGGAGCGGGCAAGACCAACATATTGGAAGCGGTGTCACTGCTCGCGCCAGGACGCGGCCTCCGACGCGCATCACTCCGCGATATCGCCAGCCAAAACGGCCCTGGCGATTTCGCCGTCGCCGCGCAACTGGACGATGTGCAGCTGGGAAGCGGGACCAGTATAGAGGCACCTGAACGACGCAAAACCCGGATCAACGAAGCAGCCGTCCCGACCAATGAGCTCGGTGAATGGCTTTCTATATTGTGGCTGACCCCGGCGATGGATCGCCTCTTTACCGAGGGCGCGTCCGGACGCCGGAATTTTCTTGATCGGCTCGTTACCGCGCTAGAGCCAGCACATGCTGGAAACTGCGCCCGCTACGACGCAGCGCGGCGCGAACGCAACCGGCTTCTCGCCGATGGATATCCGGCGGACAAGGACTGGATAGACGGGCTAGATGTGCAACTGGCACGGTTCGGATCGTTGGTCGCAGAGGCCCGGGATCGGATGGTATCCGCACTGAACCAGCGGCTGCAACAATCTGACAATAAGATATTTGCGACACCGGCGGTGCAGCTCGCCGACGAACAGTTGCACACCGAGCAGCAACTCCAGCAGATGCTTCAACAATATCGCGCCGCAGACCGCGCAGCGGGCCGTACAATTAGAGGTCCCCATCGAGCCGACCTCAAGGTCTTTCATTCCGCGAAACAGCAGCCAGCCGAAAAATGTTCAACGGGAGAACAGAAAGCCTTGCTCTTTTCGATCATATTGGCGCATGCGGATTTGATCGCGGATCGGCGCAAGAGACGACCGATATTGCTACTGGATGAAGTCGCCGCTCATCTCGATCCACAGCGCCGGGCAGCCCTTTTTGGCAAGTTGGCGGAACGCGGTGGCCAAGTCTGGCTTACCGGAACCGAACCGGAACTGTTCAGCGATATTCCGGACAACGCGCTACATTTTGAAGTTGTCGACGGAACCGTCACGCCTAGGTAGAATCCCGCTTGGATTGAACATGGTTTATAAATGATTCACGATACTCATTAGCGTTGTTTTTGCAGCAAGCGTTTATCGATGCCCCGATGAACACAACGGCCCTCAGAAATTCTGTAACCTTGCTTAGAAATGCTATCGTTCCGATCCTGCTGGTTTTGCAGGCAATCATGATGCCCGCTCCGGCCAGAGCCAATGACTATCTGCAATGCGTGCCTTTTGCCCGGGAATTGAGCGGCATAAATATTTATGGCGACGCCCATAGCTGGTGGGACCAGGCGGCGGGAGTCTATCAGCGGGGTACCAACCCGGTTGAAGGCGCGGTGCTGTCCCTGCCCAGCCACGGCGCGATGCAGCTTGGCCATGTCGCGGTCGTTCGCAAAATTGTCGACAACCGCACGATCCTGATCAGCCATGCCAACTGGTCACCGATCGACGGTCGGCGCGGCCAGATCGAACGCCGGGTTGAGGCAAGAGATGTTTCAGAGGCCAATGACTGGAGTCTGGTCCGGATCTGGTATGCGCCAATCGGAAAGCTTGGCACCACCGCCTTCCCGGTAAATGGCTTCATCTATCCTTCGCAACCAACCCACAAGGCCAGCCGGCAATGGGCATCTGCGAAACCGACGCACAGCAGCCGGACACCCAATCGCTCGCTTTTCGACGGCAGGCTGAAAGCCGAACTCGCCCAAAGCGCCAATCAGGAACGCCCGGTTGGCGGGGAACCAAGGGACCTGATCGGGGAATTGCTGGACAGAGTGGGAAGCTGAGGCCAGATTGATCGACATGTTTCAATCGGAACCAGTCGCATGATCCAGACCCCGCCCTCCAGCCTCGTCATTCTCGCCGGTGGCCAGTCAACCCGCATGGGGACCGACAAGGCGGTGATCCTGTTTGAAGGACAAAGGCTGATTGATATATTGATCGGAAGATTTGCTGACAAGGCGGGTCGTATATTGCTGTCGGCCAGGCAGGATTATGGCACAGGACTGGCGGTCATCAGCGATGACCCGGATGCGCCAGCTGGTCCGGTCGGCGCGATCTTCTCGGTGGCGGCCAGATTGCGAGACCTGGGGATTGAAGGCTTTGTCACGGTCCCTGTCGATGCACCCTTTGCACCACTGGACCTGATCGAACGGCTATCGGCCAGCGGCGCCTGCGCGGTGGCGGAGGATGGCCAGCGCATCCATCCGACCTTTGCCTATTGGCGCTGCGCTATCGTCAATGCGGTCCGCGGCACCCATGAAGCCGGTGAGCGAGCACCCTCGCTGCAATGGCTGGCCCGACAATGTGGCGCAGAATCAGTGGCTTGGACCGATCCGAAGCTGTTCATCAACATCAACCGGCCGGACGACCTGCTGGCCGCGGCAGCCATGAAAAAAGCCGGAGCTTGAGGGGAAGCACCGGCTTTCTCTTGCAGTGATGATCACTGCGGAATCTGGTAAGCGAATAAAGCGCTTAGTCGAGGCGGCAAATTTCCGACTTGGTCAGGCTGGTGACCAGCTTTCCTTCGCTTTCCGACAGGGTCGAAGCTTCGATCCGCCGCACTTTGCCTTTGTAAATGACCAGAAGATCGCCGGTGTCGGTGACCCGGTTCACTTTGGCAACGCTGGAGCCGGTGGCATCATAAAGCCGGTCGTTACGCTCAGCTTCAGCAGCGGATGCTGGAACGGTGAAAGACAGCGCGGTTGCCGCGAGGATCAGGGAGGATAGTTTACGCATGGTATTACTCCATTTGGTTTCGGATATGTTTAGCGACTATGATCGAGTGAAAATAAGTTGCAATATGAAATGTTGCACCTGCGAGTTGCATTTTTGCAATTGACCAGAAAACACGCACAAAAGGAGGAGACAGAAGCCTGTTGCTCTCCCATCCCGGTTGTGCAATCCTCTATCGAAACAGCTAGTCAAATGAGGTTTCCATGATCCGATATGCCCTGATGTTCGCCCTCGCGGCGGTTCCCGTATCCGTTCAAGCCCAGCAAAGCGACACGATGTCCGAAATATCGGCGCTGATCGATGCCCGGTCCGGAGAATCGGCCAAGACCGCGCGGCAGCTGTGGGAATGGGCGGAAGTCGGCTATCAGGAACAGAAATCCAGCGACCTGCTCAAGCAATCGCTCCAGTCCAATGGCTTTAAAATCACCTCCGGCGTCGCTGGCATTCCCACCGCCTTCACCGCCGAATTTGGCAAGGGCGGCCCGGTGATCGCGATATTGGCGGAATATGACGCGCTGCCCGGCATCAATCAGGACGCTGTCGCCACCCGCTCGCCGATCGAGGGCAAGGGCGCGGCCCATGCCTGCGGCCATAATCTGTTCGGCGCAGGATCGGTCGAAGCCGCGATCGCGGTAAGCAAATGGCTGGAAAAAACCGGCACGCCGGGGCGTATTCGTCTCTATGGTACGCCAGCGGAAGAAGGCGGCAGCGGCAAGGTCTATATGGTCCGCGCCGGCCTGTTCAACGATGTCGATATCGCGCTGCACTGGCATGCCGATGATGAAAATTCGGCCGCCGCCCGCACCACGCTGGCCAACCGGTCGGCCAAATTCCGCTTCCACGGGATATCCGCCCATGCTGCCGGCGCCCCGGAAAAGGCGCGCTCGGCGCTCGACGGGGTCGAGGCGTTCGACATGATGGTTAACATGATGCGCGAGCATATCCCGCAGCAAAGCCGGATCCATTATGTGATCACCGAAGGCGGCGTCGCGCCCAATGTCGTGCCCGATTTTGCCGAAGTCTTCTATTATGTCCGCCACCCCGATCCGGCCGAGGTCGATGCGATCTGGGCGCGGCTCGAACAGGCAGCGCGCGGCGCGGCGATGGGCACCGGCACCACCGGCGACTGGGAAGTGATCCACGGCAACAACCCGCTGCTGGTCAACGAACCGCTGGCGAAGATGATGGACGCCAAATTGCGGCAGGTCGGCGGCGTCACCTATACAGCGGAAGAACAGAAATTTGCCGAGACCATCTATGCCAGCTTTGACAAGCCCGGCAACACACTCGGCAGCCAGGAAAAGGTTCAGCCTTATACTGTATCGCTCGGCTATGGCTCGACCGATGTCGGCGATGTCTCTTACGCCACGCCGACCGTTGGCCTGCGCACCGCCACCTGGGTCCCCGGCACCTCGGCGCACAGCTGGCAGTCTTCTGCAGCCAGCGGCATGTCGATCGGCTTCAAGGGCGTCCAGGTCGCGGCCAAGACGCTGACACTGGCGGCGATAGAATTGTACACCAACCCGGAACTGCGCGCCGAGGCCAAGGCCGAATTCGACAAGGCGCGCGGGCCGGATTATCAATATAAGTCGCTGCTCGGCGACCGCGATCCGCCGCTGGATTACCGGAAATAAAAGGGGCGAAGCGAAGGGGGCTGGTCGGGAATGACTCGTCATCATGGCTGGAGTTTAGGTCATGGGGTCGGGTGTAGGACAGCATGTTTTGGGTGCTGAGTGAATATTGTCGTGGTCCCTGTGATCTGGGCCTTTATTGGACTCACACGAAGCCACAAAGCCGCAAAGCGATTGCGCGCGTTCTTAAAGTCTTCGTGGCTTTGTGGCTTTGTGCGAGCCCGACCATTTTTGGGGCGCGCCGCAAACTTTACAGAAACGACTGCTTTTATTTTCTGTGGCCTTTGCCCCAACGCGTTGGATTCCCTAGCGTTGTAGGACAATAGCCTAGCGCCTAGTGTAACCTTCCAAATGGCCGTGTCATCCGACGGGCTTGATCCGTGCGGGCGCGCGGCAGGGTCTTCCGCTTATCCAGATTGTCAAAGAGCCTGTCCCGGGCTTGGCGCAGGACCGGTAGGGAAGATAGGCGATTAGGGTTGGTGTAGGAAAGGGATTTTCGGGTGGTGGATTTGGGGGTTGTTGTAACGATTCCCAAAGCCGAACACCCCTCATTCCCACCAATGAGAAATTACGCAATTATAGTGACGTAGCGTAATTGGTTATTGCCAACAAACTTTGTTGCTGTTCTTGTGCTGCCGTGATCGGCGACGATTTCGGGAGAGGCTGACATGCGGATATTTGTTCCCGGTGCATCAGGATTCGTTGGCGGCGCTGCAACCAGCGCTCTAGTCGCGAGCGGGCATGAATTGCTGGCCATGTCCCGGTCTTCCAAATCCGATATTCTGATCAGGGAAATGGGGGCGGTGCCTGTCCGTTGTGACCTCGATAATATCACGCCAGACCAGCCGTCCTGCATTGCGCCGCCTTTGTCGAAGCCTGGGGGCCAAAGCACGCCTGGTACCAGGCCAATGTGGTGGGCACCCGGACCATGCTAGACCGGGCGATGGCAGCCGGAGCCTCGCGCTTCGTCCATATCGGAACCGAGGCGGCTATCTGCCACGGGCAGGATCTGCACGATGCCGATGAAACGGTCCCGCTGGCACCGGACTCACCCTATCCCTATTGCGCGACCAAGGCGCAGGCGGAGCAGCTGGTCCGCGATGCGAACCGAGATGGCTTTGCAACCATCGTGCTGCGTCCCCGCTTCATCTGGGGTCCCGGCGACACGACCCTGCTGCCGCTGATCGAAGCGATGGCTGGAACGGGTAAATGGATGTGGATCAACCACGGCCGGGCGATGACATCGACCACGCATATCGACAATCTGGTCCATGCGATCAAGCTGGCGCTGACCAAGGGCGTTGGCGGTGCGACATATTTCATTCTTGACGACGGTATCATCAGCATGAAAGACATGATCACGGCGATCGCGAAGACGCGCAATCTGACTTTGTCCGATACATCAATTCCAACTTGGCTGGCGGGTTTGCTTGGTCGAAGCGCGGAAGCCGTCTGGCGCGGACTGAATCTGAAAAGCAAGCCGCCGCTTACCGCTCATGCGGCGATGGTGATGTCACGCGATTGCACGCTGAACGGTCACGAGGCAGCAGCGGAGCTGCACTATCAGCCGGTGATATCCCGAGCGGAGGGTCTGGCCGCGCTCTAGTAATTACGGTGTTAGCCAACTCAATGCACCAGCCCGTCCAGAGTGAATGCCGCACTGTCACCATATTGCCCACCGCGCGGGTCGCTAGCTCGGGCCTTCAGCCATGGTCAGCTCATATGTGAGATACATGCCTTTACCGTCCGTGGCAGTGGACGGGCCGAGCAATATCAGCACTGGCTTTTCATATGTTCTTCTCTTGCCCGGGTCTCGCAAATCCATGTCCGTGATCTTGCTCATCTCTATACTTCCTTGTGACTGGACCCATATGATTGGGTCCATGTGATTGGGCGTTGTCGGGCATTGGAGCGGCGCAGCGCCATTTTGACGATGACCGGGATTGCCGCGACAGGCGCAGCAATCCCGGACACTGGCTCACTCCCACCAATAGGCGGCGCGTTTCCTGTCGCCGGTCACCACTTCGTTCATCGTCAGCGGATCATATAGCCGGCCGTTGAGCATCACGCGATTGATCTTGTCGCTGTTGCGGATGTCGATGCTGGGGTCAGCGTCGAGGACCAGCAGATCGGCGAGCTTGCCGACTTCGAGCAAACCGATTTCGCTGTCCATGCCGAGCGACTGAGCGGAGGTGATGGTCCCGGCCGAAAGCGCTTCCAACGGGCTCATACCGCCGCGGACGAAGGACCATAGTTCCCAGTGGCTGCCGATGCCGGCTTGCTGGCCATGCGCGCCGATCGAAACTTTCACCCCGGCCTTGGCCAGTTTCCTAGCTTCGCGGGCATTGTCATCATCGACGAAATTGCTTTCCGGCGCCTTGGTCCGACGAACCGTGTCTGCGGCCAGCATTTTCGGCGGGGTATGGACCATCAGCGGGTTTTCCCAGACATTGGTCGCCTGACGCCAATAGGGATCGCCGGCCAATCCGCCATAGCTGACCACCAGGGTCGGCGTGTAATTGGTGTCCGACTGCCCAAACATCTGCACGACGTCTTGGTAGAAAATCTCCAGCGGGATATTATGTTCCAGCGTCGAATTGCCGTCGGCAATCAACGCCATGTCCATGCCGAATAGCGAGCCGCCTTCGGCGACCACCAGCATATCTTCCTGCCGTGCAGCCTCGACCACCTGCTGCCGTTGTTCGCGGCGCGGCTGGTTGTAATTCTTGACGCTATGGCCGCCTTGCGCCTTCAGCCGGCGGACATGGGCGAGCGCATCGTCGAGATTGTTGATCTCGGCATAGACGTCGGCGGCTTTGGCGCCGTAGACAATCTCGCCAGTCGAGAAGATGCGGGGACCGAGGATCAGCCCGGCGCGCTGCATCTCGCCAGCGACAAAAATCTCGCTGGCGCGGCTGGATGGATCGTGGATCGTGGTGGTGCCGAGCGCCAGATTCTGCAGCAGCGACCAGTTTTGTTGCGGCACCAGCTCGTCGTTGCCCTGCGGACCATGGGCATGGGCATCGATCAGGCCGGGGATGATGGTCTTGCCGGTGACATCAACGGTGGTTGCGCCAGCGGGGATGCTGACGGTGCTGCGCGGGCCGACCGCAGCGATGCGGTTGCCCTGAATGATGATCACGCCATCCTCGATGATGCCGCCATCGCTACTCGCCATGGTGACGATCCGCGCGCCGGTGAGGATGACGGTTCCGGAGGGTTTCTCCGCCGCAATCGTCCGCTCGAGCGAGACGCCGCTGGTCGGCGGCTGATATTTGGGTGCGTCCTTCGCGGCTGGCGCATTGGGGAACATCGCGCTGGTCGTTGCCGAATAGACCGTGGAGCCAATGCTCCAGTGGAGCTTCTGGCCGCCGTCGGACCAGTTGATATAATCGGCACCATTGGCGCTGACCCGGGTGACCGGCAGCGATGTGCTGGTCGGACTGACCTCGACCGCCTGGGTGCCGGGCATCAGCGGCATGACATAGGCTTCATAGCTTTCGCGGAAGGCGACATTCAGCCCGTCGGGTGACACGATATAATCATTGGTCAGATTGCCCTTGGCATGGACATGCCTGGCTTCGCCGTTGATATCGGTGCTGATCAGGATGCGCTGGTCATCCTCGCTGTCGAGCATGAAAATCCGGTCACTGGACGCGCCATATTGCGGTCCCGCGGTTCCCTTTGCCACGCGCACCGGCGCGCCACCGGCAGCGGCGACCCGGTAGACACCGTCCTCCACCGACCAGTTCGGCGAGGTCATATAGCCGCCTTCCTTCATCTCGAAGACAATGGTCTTGCCGTCGGGAGAAAAATGCGGGCGAGCATAATGGCCGGGCCGGTTGGTGACGGTGCGCGGCGATCCGCCGCCAGCCGCCACGGTCCTGATCTGGCCCAGACCGGCATCGGTCCAGCCGACATAGACGATTGTGCGGCCATCGCGCGACCAGGAGGGGAAGAGTTCCAGTTCCGAACCGCTGGTCAGCCGCTTGGCAGCGCCGCCGGCCATCGGCTTGCTGTAGAGCTTGCCGAGGCTTTCAAAGACAACGGTCCGGCCATCGGGCGACACGGCGGCAAAGCGCGGCATCCTGGTGGTGAAACTGTCCGGTCCGACGGGGATTTTCGGGTGCGGGGCATTGGATACGCCGCGGGTGTCGCTGACCTGAAACGGGATGATCGATGAAGCGCTGCCATCGGCCGCCACCCGGCGGATCTTGCCGCCGGCCCAGAAGACGATCTCGCGGCTGTCGGGGGTCCAGTCCATATTCGGATAGACGCCGGTGACAGCCCAGGTTTCCTGCACATCCTGATCGAGGTCGTCATAGACCTTGCGTTCCACCCCGGATTCCAGATCCTTCACATAGAGTTTGGATTGGGTCATCTCGCGGCGAACGAATGCGATCTTCTTGCCATCGGGAGACGGATTGGGGCGCACGGACCCGCCGAGGCCCGAAACCGCCGTGGTGACCTCACCGGTTTCCATGTCATATTTTTCAATGTTGAACAGGTCGCTATTGCTGTCCTGGGCATAGATGAAGGTGCCGCCCGGGGTGATATTCCTGGTGTAATAGACCGACTTGCCATCGGGCGCGTAGATCGGCTCGCCGAGTTCCTTCTGATGCTTTTCGCTGGGCTTCTTGACCAGTTGCACCCCGCCGCCGCCGGAGACATGATAGATCCAGATTTCTCCGGTGCCGAGCGAACGCTGGGTGGTGAAATGTTTCTTGGCCACGACATAGCGGCCATCGGGACTCCAGCTCGGCTGGTTGAGCAGACGAAATTCTTCCTTGGTCACCTGCTTCTTGTCGCTGCCGTCGCGGTTCATGATCCAGATATTGTCACCGCCGCCGCGATCCGAGGTAAAAGCGATGCGCTTGCCATCGGGAGCGAAACGCGGTTGCACTTCCCACGCCAAACCTTCGGCGATCCGGGTCGGCGTGTCGCCAGCGATCGGCATGGTGTAAATATCACCGAGCAGGGCAAAGGTGATGCTGCCGCCGTCGGGGCTGACATCGACATCGATCCAGCTGCCTTCGTCGACGTTGATCGGAACCTGCTTGATCGTCGCGCCAGTTGGTGCGTTGACATCCCATTTGCTCTCTGCGGGCTTGTCCTGCGCGAACGCAGCCCCTGAAAAAAGCACCGTCGCAAGAACCGTAACAAGACTATATTTCATGATTTTCCCCGAGATCAAAACATATCGTTATCGATCGTCTATGACAGTTTTTCCTAGGAAGAAACAAGGAACATGGCCAAACGGCCTAAGTTTTGAAACCAAAATGCCGGTGATAGCTTTCCACCACCTGGGCCAAGGTCGACAAGGCCAGTGTCGCAGGGTCCCGGGTCGACGGGATCAAGCCGATTGGCGCAACCATATTTGCCATCTTTTCTGCCGGAACACCAATGTCGGCCAGATATTGCAGCCGCTGTGCATGGGTCTGGCGGCTGCCCATTGCCCCCACATAGAAAGCGGCAGAAGCCAAGGCCTGCTTCATCAATGCGGCCTCCCAGTCATGGTCATGAAAATAGAAAATGCAGGCGGTCCATGGATCCGGATCGAGCAGCGTCGTCGCTTGCGGCGTTTTCAGCAGATCAGCCGCAATCGCCAAGTCCTGGACTGCGGCGATCACGGCGGAGTCTGGCGACAAGACCGCACAATCAATGCCATAGCTGCTGGATAGTCTGACCAGGCTTTCGACCGATGGCCCGTGTCCCAATATATTCAGCTTGGCGGCTGGAATATGATGCACCAATATCTGCGCACCCGCTCGCTCCACCGCGCTGCTATGCGCCAGTTGCGCTTCACAGCGAATGCCGTCGCTATCGAGAATGATCGTCAAGGGCTCGCGGCTTTTGACCCGATCGAAAATATCGGCAACGATTGCGCGATCCGCTATCGGGGTGAACAGCAGGTCGATGCCGCCGCCGCATGGCAAGCGGATATCGAGATAGGGAGAACCGGCTCCGAATCTTATCTCGCGAGCCGCCCAGCTTTTGAGCACGTCCAGCGCTTCGGCGACCACGGCGGCCTCGACGCATCCGCCGGAGAAAGAGCCGGCTGACGATCCATCTTCTGCCACGGCCATGTGCGTACCCGGGTTGCGAGTCGATGCACCAGTGACCGCAGTGAGCGTGATCAAGACTATTTTCTGGTTCGCCTCCGCTTTGACCCGCAGAAAGTCGAAGATGGGCAAAATATTGTTCAAACGTTATGGTCCTGCCGCTTACCGATATGGATCTGACGGAGAAGTCCATGCCCCAAACAGACAAATGGGGCAATCTCCATGGGGTCTAAAGGCGAGAAAGCGAGTTGCCGCAAAGCTATTTTGATGATGACCATGGCTTTGAAATCGCTTCCCAATTCAGCCAAATCAACCGTCTATTCCTGTCGCGGCTGGATAGGCGCGCAATGTTTCTTTTCCCGCATCTATAATTCTTATCTTCAAAATACGTGAAATTCCATCTAGGAGAACTTTAATTACAAAAATTGTATCGAAATATAAGGACGGAATATGAGTTTCCCGCCACGTCAAGGCCTGTACGATTCAAACAACGAGCATGACGCATGCGGCGTTGGTTTTGTCGCGAACATCAAGGGCGAGAAATCGCATCTCACGGTTAAACGTGGCCTCGAAATTCTGGTCAATATCGATCACCGCGGTGCCGTTGGCGCCGACCCGCTATTGGGTGACGGCGCCGGGATATTATTGCAGATTCCCGACGCACTTCTGCGGGATTGGGCAGATTCGGAAAAGCTGACCCTGCCGCCGGTTGGTGACTATGCTGTGGCGATGTGCTTCCTCCCAGCGGAACCGGCAGAAGCGGAATATGCGACGGCGCATTTTGAGCGTTTCATCGCCAAGGAAGGCCAGATTCTGGTTGGCTGGCGCGACGTCCCGATCGACACAAAGGGCATCGGCAAAGCCGTACTCGCCCAGATGCCACTGATTCGCCAGGCGATCATTGGCAAAGGCGAAAACCTGGCCGATCAAGACGCATTCGAACGCAAGATTCTGGCGATCCGCAAACAAGTGCACAATCCGCTCGATGGTATTGCGGAAAAAAATGCAATGCCCGGCCTGTCCGAATTTTATATGCCGTCCTTTTCGACCCGCACCATAGTCTATAAAGGCCTGTTGCTCGCCGACCAGGTCGGGTCCTTCTACAAGGACCTGCTCGATCCCCTCACCACGTCCGCCGTGGCAATGGTCCATCAGCGCTTTTCTACCAATACATTCCCGTCGTGGAAATTGGCCCACCCCTATCGGTTCATCGCGCATAATGGCGAGATCAACACCGTCCGCGGCAATGTCAACTGGATGAACGCCCGTCGCCGGACCATGGAATCCGATCTGTTGGGCGCCGACCTCGACAAAATGTGGCCGCTCATCCCGCACGGTCAATCCGACACAGCCTGCCTCGACAATGCCCTGGAGCTGCTTATCGCGGGCGGCTATTCCCTGCCCCATGCGGTCATGATGCTGATCCCGGAAGCGTGGGCCGGCGATCCGTTGATGGATGCTGACCGGAGAGCCTTTTACGAATATCATGCGGCCTTGATGGAGCCATGGGATGGTCCTGCCGCGGTCGCCTTTACCGACGGTCGTCAAGTCGGCGCCACGCTGGACCGCAATGGCCTGCGCCCGGCTCGTTTCTGCGTGACCGATGATGGCCATGTCATCATGGCATCGGAATCCGGCGTGCTTCCGGTCAAGGAAGATAATATCGTTCGCAAATGGCGGTTACAGCCCGGCAAAATGCTGCTCATCGACATGGAGCAGGGCCGGATCATCGAAGATGAAGAGATCAAGGCCGATCTTGCAAAAGCCAAGCCCTATGCGAAATGGCTGGAATCAACCCAGTATAATCTTAAAGATCTCGATCTTGACGATCTTGACGATGTGGATGCACCAAAAACAACCGGGCAAGACAATCCTGCATCGCTGCTGGATCGCCAGCAAGCGTTTGGCTTTACCCAGGAAGATATTACCAAATTCCTCGAGCCCATGGCCACCGATGGCCAGGATCCGATCGGATCCATGGGGACCGACACGCCGATTGCTGTCCTTTCCGGCAAACCCCGGCTGCTATACGACTATTTCAAACAGAATTTTGCCCAGGTCACCAACCCTCCGATCGATCCGATCCGCGAGGAACTGGTGATGTCGCTTGTCTCTATGATCGGACCACGGCCCAATCTGCTTGGTCATGACGCCGGGACGCACAAACGGCTCGAGGTTGACCAGCCTGTGCTCACCAACGCGGATTTGCTGAAAATCCGGTCTGTCGAGGATGCGCTGGACGGCGCATTTCGAACCGAAACCATTGACATTACCTGGGATGCCGAAAGCGGTGCAGCGGGTCTGAAAATGGCCATCAAGGAAATGTGCTGGGCGGCAACGGAAGCGGTGCTCGCCGATCGCAATATTCTTATTCTCTCCGACCGCGCCAAAGGCCCGGACCGCATAGCAATGCCATCCTTGCTGGCGACAGCAGCGGTACATCATCATCTGGTCCGGCAGGGCCTGCGGATGCAGACCGGTCTGGTTGTTGAAACGGGTGAAGCCCGCGAAGTGCATCATTTCTGCGTATTGGCAGGATATGGCGCGGAGGCGGTGAACCCCTATCTCGCTTTCGAAACGCTTGAGGATATTCGCGTCCGCCGCGAACTGCCGCTGACCACGCAACAGGTCGAACAAAATTATATCAAGGCCGTCGGCAAGGGCATTTTGAAAGTCATGTCGAAAATGGGCATCTCGACCTATCAAAGCTATTGCGGGGCCCAGATTTTTGATGCGGTTGGTCTCTCCAGTGAATTTATTGAACAATATTTCACCGGCACGGCGACGATGATTGAAGGCGTCGGGCTGGCGGAAGTCGCCAAGGAAACCGTGGATCGGCATAGCCAGGCCTATGGCAATAATCCGATCTACAAGAATATGCTCGATGTCGGCGGCATCTATGGCTTCCGGCTGCGCGGCGAAGAGCACGCCTGGACTCCTGCCAATGTCGCGAATTTGCAGCATGCTGTGCGCGGCAACGACCCGAAAAATTACGCAGAATTCGCCAAATCGATCAACGAACAGAGCGAACGCTTGCTGACCATTCGCGGATTGATGGAGCTCACCAAGGCCAATGAACCGCTCGACATTGATCAGGTGGAACCAGCGACCGAGATCGTGAAGCGCTTTGCCACCGGCGCGATGAGCTTCGGTTCGATCAGCCGGGAAGCGCACACCACGCTGGCGATCGCGATGAACCGCATTGGCGGCAAATCCAATACCGGAGAAGGCGGCGAAGAACCGGATCGATTCATACCCATGGCAAATGGCGATTCCATGCGCTCTGCGATCAAGCAGGTAGCCAGTGGCCGCTTTGGCGTGACCGCCGAATATCTGGTCAATGCTGACGATATCCAGATCAAGATGGCGCAGGGCGCCAAGCCGGGCGAAGGTGGTCAGCTTCCCGGCAGCAAAGTGGACAAGAATATCGGCAAGGTGCGCCACTCGACCCCTGGTGTCGGATTGATTTCACCACCGCCACATCATGACATCTATTCGATTGAGGATCTGGCGCAGCTGATCCACGATTTGAAAAATGTGAATACCGGAGCCCGTATTTCGGTGAAGCTGGTTTCCGAAGTGGGCGTCGGCACGGTTGCCGCGGGCGTATCCAAAGCGCGCGCCGATCACCTGACCATTTCCGGCTATGACGGCGGCACCGGAGCTTCTCCCCTGACCTCGCTGACCCACGCCGGCTCGCCATGGGAAATTGGTCTGGCCGAGACGCAGCAGACATTGCTGTTGAACGGGCTTCGCTCGAGAATAGCGGTTCAGGTCGATGGCGGCCTGCGTACTGGCCGTGATGTTGCGATTGGCGCTCTGTTGGGTGCCGATGAATTTGGCTTCGCCACGGCGCCGCTGATCGCCGCCGGTTGCATCATGATGCGCAAATGTCACCTCAACACCTGCCCGGTCGGCGTTGCCACGCAGAATCCTGAATTGCGCAAGAAATTTACCGGACAACCAGAATATGTGATCAACTATTTCTTCTTCGTTGCCGAAGAATTGCGCCAGATCATGGCCGAAATGGGCTTCCGGACGATCGAAGAGATGATCGGACGCGTTGACAAGATCAATATGAACAAGGCGCTGCACCATTGGAAAGCCGAAGGTATCGACCTGTCCCGCTTGCTGCACCAGGTTGACCTGCCGGAAGGGGAAACGCTGCATCAGACAATGATGCAAGATCACGGGCTTGATGCTGCGCTGGACAAAGACTTGATCGCTGCGGCGGCGCCGGCTTTGGAAAACGGTCAGACCGTCAAGATCGAACGCAAAGTGAAAAACGTCAACCGTACAGTCGGCGCGATGCTGTCGGGTGAAGTTGCGAAAATCTATGGCCATATCGGTCTGCCGTCCAACACCATCCAGCTGGTTTTTGAAGGCGTGGCGGGCCAAAGCTTTGGTGCCTTTCTGGCCCACGGCATCAGCGCCGAATTGATCGGCGATGCCAATGATTATGTCGGCAAGGGCCTTTCCGGAGGCCGGGTGGTTGTCAAACAGCCCGCCCATGTTGATCGCAATCCAGCGGAGAATATCATTGTTGGCAATACCGTTCTCTATGGCGCAGTTGCCGGCGAGGCCTATTTCAACGGTGTTGCCGGCGAACGTTTTGCGGTCCGCAATAGCGGCGCGGTCGCGGTGGTCGAAGGCACTGGCGATCATGGCTGTGAATATATGACCGGCGGCGTCGTAGCGGTGCTCGGCAAAACGGGGCGCAATTTCGCAGCCGGCATGTCCGGCGGCGTTGCTTATGTTTATGACGAAGACGGTCTGTTCCGCCAGCGTTGCAATATGGCAATGGTGGATATCGAGACGATCAGCGCGGATGCGGATGATGGTGAAGGCACGACACAGCCCCAGCAGCTTCCGGTCGATGTCAATGATTATGGCATGGGTGACATGCTCTATCATGACGCGTCCCGACTGCGGATATTGTTGGAGCGGCACAAACTCTACACTGGTAGCAAGCGGGCCAGCGACATTCTTGATAATTTCGAAGTTGCCCTGGGTCGTTTCGTGAAAGTGATGCCGCGTGACTATTCCGCAGCGCTGAAACAAATGGAAACCGAGCGTCTCGAAACGATCGAAGCCGCAGAATGAACGAAGATATTGGAGTAGACCGTGGGTAAAGTAACAGGCTTTCTCGAGATTGATCGCGAAGAAGCGACTTATGCTGATCCAAAGGAACGGCTGACGCATTATCGGGAATTTACCATCCCGCTTCCGGAAAAGGAGCTCAAGGACCAGGCAGCGCGCTGCATGGATTGCGGCATTCCCTTTTGCCACAGCGGTTGCCCGGTGAACAATCTCATCCCGGACTGGAATGATCTGGTCTATGAAGGCGACTGGAAAGCGGCGCTGGAATCGCTGCAATCAACCAATAATTTCCCGGAATTTACCGGTCGCATCTGCCCGGCCCCTTGCGAAGCCAGTTGCACGTTGAATATCGATGACGCGCCGGTGAATATCAAATCGATCGAATGCGCCATCGTTGATCGCGGCTGGGAAGAAGGCTGGATCACGCCGCAAATAGCCGAAGAAAAGACCGGCAAGTCGGTCGCGGTTGTCGGCTCTGGCCCGGCAGGCCTGGCCTGCGCCCAGCAGCTGGCCCGCGCCGGACATAGCGTCACCCTGTTTGAAAAAAATGACCGGATGGGCGGCTTGCTTCGCTATGGCATCCCCGATTTCAAAATGGAAAAACATCTGATCAACCGCCGTCTGGTGCAGATGGAGGCGGAAGGCGTCGAATTTCGCACCAGCGCCGAAGTCGGTGTGACCGTTTCGATGGAATCGCTGCGGGAAAATTATGATGCCGTGGTAATGTCTGGTGGGGCAGAAAAGCCGCGCACACTCGATATTCCCGGCTATGAAATGGCCGGTGTTCGCCTGGCGATGGAATTTCTCGCGCAACAGAACAAGCGCAACGCCGGCGACGATGAAATGCGGGCCGCTCCGCGCGGCACCATTACCGCGACCGGCAAGCATGTCATCGTCATTGGCGGCGGCGACACCGGATCGGACTGTGTCGGCACCTCCAATCGTCAGGGCGCCGCTTCGGTCACCCAGATCGAAATCATGCCCAAGCCGCCGGAGAAGGAAGACAAGACTTTGTCATGGCCTGACTGGCCGCTGAAGCTGCGCACTTCGTCCAGCCATCTGGAAGGCTGCGATCGTGACTGGGCCATTTTGACAAAACGCGTGGTCGGCACCAACGGCAATGTCGAAGGCCTGGAATGCGTGCAAGTCGAATGGGTTGACGGCCAGATGCAGGAAATCACCGGCAGCGAATTCACGCTGAAAGCCGACCTGATCCTGCTGGCGATGGGCTTTGTCGGCCCGCGTAAGATGGGGCTTGTCGATCAGTCAGAAGTCGAGCTCGATGCCCGCGGCAATGTCGCGGCCAATGTCCTTGATTATGCCACCAGCAAGCCAGGTGTCTTTGTCTGCGGCGACATGCGCCGCGGCCAGAGCCTAGTCGTATGGGCGATCCGCGAAGGCCGGCAATGCGCCCGCGCGGTCGACCTGCAGCTGATGGGCCGAAGCCTGCTGCCGCGCTGAACGGGAGCTTTGGCGAAAGCAGCGTTGGAGGGTGTGGCAGGCGACGGTCTGTCCCCTCCCACCAGCAGCATAGAGGTTTTGCAGGGGCGTTGCCCTAGTAGGCCGTTTTTCAGGATCTAATGGATCGATCAGCGAGTGCTGAGCATCTGCTTGCTGGCCCGATACTTTCACACAGGCGCAAAAAAAGCCTCACTGGTTGCCAGCAAGGCTTGAGACGTTTGAATGCATTGGTTGCGGAGATCAGGATTCATGGGCTTTGCTGATGATCTCTGCTTCGCTTCGATTGAACCTAGCGCAGGCGCCGGACGATGCGGGGCATCGTTCCAGAGCCGAGCCTTCAGGTTATTGATCCAGCGAGGGGAGATGTGTCTCTGCCTTCGCGGGGCCAACAATTTGCTAGGTTCGCTTTGCTGACTAAGAAATTTGTTGGTTGCGGGAGTAGGCTTTATGGGCTTTGCCCATGATCTCCGCTTCGCTTCGATTGAACGAGGTTAAAATCGCTGGACTCACCAAAACCAACAAAAAACCCCGCACGGGGCGGGGTATTTGGTTGGTTGCGGGAGTAGGATTTGAACCTACGACCTTCAGGTTATGAGCCTGACGAGCTACCGGACTGCTCCATCCCGCGCCAACATTTGCGGATTGCCTT
>Ga0209491_10002568_pt1 | contig 32103 bp, 28 predicted proteins | sample BON02_FD_187213 | JGI IMG/M metagenome (GOLD analysis project Ga0209491, IMG submission 187213) | Freshwater microbial communities from Lake Bonney liftoff mats and glacier meltwater in Antarctica - BON-02 (SPAdes) (version 2) | ecosystem: Environmental > Aquatic > Freshwater > Ice > Glacier...
ACCGAAACGCCCAATTATGGAATGTGCGCCAATTATATTCTTGCCTCCTCTAATGACCGGCAAAGTAGCGGGTAATTAAATTTTTAAATATGTATATCCGCAAATCAATCAAATTTCCACTTCAATTGATTTGGATTCCGGATTTTCTATCGGTTCATGTTAGCGCCCGAGGCACATTTTGATTATAGCAGATAGTGTAGAATCTGCCAGAGCACCAGCGGTACGATTTGATCCTTGACCGGGTTAAATCCCAATTGAAAATAGTATTGGTTATCAAATCGCTTCTCCGAAGCTCTTCTGCTATTTCTGATCTTTTCTACAGTCAAACCACTTCTCTGAAGCTGGGAAAAATTGATTTTTCAGTATGTATATCCGCAATGATGCCAGTAGCCTTATTTTATTCGCTTTTTGAGACCGAAAACCGAAAACGCCCTTCTTCCGGCAGGCAGGGAAGACCGAAACGCCCAATTATGGAATGTGCGCCAATTATATTCTTGCCTCCTCTAATGACCGGCAAAGTAGCGGGTAATTAAATTTTTAAATATGTATATCCACAAATCAATCAAATTTCCACTTCAATTGATTTGGATTCCAGATTTTCTATCGGTTCATGTTAGCGCCCGAGGCGCATTTTGATTATAGCAGATAGTGTAGAATCTGCCAGAGCACCAGCGGTGCGATTTGATCCTTGATGGGTTAAATCCCAATTGAAAATAGTATTGGTCATCAAATCGCTTCTCCGAAGCTCTTCTGCTATTTCTGATCTTTTCTACAGTCACACCGCTTCTCTGAAGCTGGGAAAAATTGATTTTTCAGTATGTATATCCGAAATGATGCCAATAGCCTTATTTTATTCGCTTTTTGGGACCGAAAACCGAAAACGCCCTTCTTCCGGCAGGCGGGGAAGACCGAAACGCCCAATTATGGAATGTGCGCCAATTATATTCTTGCCTCCTCTAATGACCGGCAAAGTAGCGGGTAATTAAATTTTTAAATATGTATATCCGCAAATCAATCAAATTTCCACTTCAATTGATTTGGATTCCGGATTTTCTATCGGTTCATGTTAGCGCCCGAGGCACATTTTGATTATAGCAGATAGTGTAGAATCTGCCAGAGCACCAGCGGTGCGATTTGATCCTTGACCGGGTTAAATCCCAATTGAAAATAGTATTGGTTATCAAATCGCTTCTCCGAAGCTCTTCTGCTATTTCTGATCTTTTCTACAGTCAAACCGCTTCTCTGAAGCTGGGAAAAATTGATTTTTCAGTATGTATATCCGAAACGATGCCAATAGCCTTATTTTATTCGCTTTTTGGGACCGAAAATCGAAAACGCCCTTCTTCCGGTAGGCGGGGAAGACCGAAACGCCCAATTATGGAATGTGCGCCAATTATATTCTTGCCTCCTCTAATGACCGGCAAAGTAGCGGGTAATTAAATTTTTAAATATGTATATCCGCAAATCAATCAAATTTCCACTTCAATTGATTTGGATTCCGGATTTTCTATCGGTTCATGTTAGCGCCCGAGGCGCATTTTGATTATAGCAGATAGTGTAGAATCTGCCAGAGCACCAGCGGTGCGATTTGATCCTTGATCGGGTTAAATCCCAATTGAAAATAGTATTGGTTATCAAATCGCTTCTCCGAAGCTCTTCTGCTATTTCTGATCTTTTCTACAGTCAAACCGCTTCTCTGAAGCTGGGAAAAATTGATTTTTCAGTATGTATATCCGAAATGATGCCAGTAGCCTTATTTTCTTCACTTTTTGGGACCGAAAACCGAAAATACCCGCCTGCCGGCAGGCAGGGAATACCGAAACGCCCAATTATGGAATGTGCGCCAATTATATTCTTGCCTCCTCTAATGACCGGCAAAGTAGCGGGTAATTAAATTTTTAAATATGTATATCCGCAAATCAATCAAATTTCCACTTCAATTGATTTGGATTCCGGATTTTCTATCGGTTCATGTTAGCGCCCGAGGCGCATTTTGATTATAGCAGATAGTGTAGAATCTGCCAGAGCACCAGCGGTGCGATTTGATCCTTGATGGGTTAAATCCCAATTGAAAATAGTATTGGTCATCAAATCGCTTCTCCGAAGCTCTTCTGCTATTTCTGATCTTTTCTACAGTCAAACCGCTTCTCTGAAGCTGGGAAAAATTGATTTTTCAGTATGTATATCCGCAATGATTCCAATAGCCTTATTTTCTTTGCTTTTTGGGATCGAAAACCGAAAACGCCCGCCTGCCGGTAGGCGGGGAAAACCGAAACGCCCAATTATCAATTGTGTGCCAATTATATTCTTGCATCTTTTACTGACTGGCAAAGTAGCGGGTAATTAAATTTTTAAATATGTATATCCACAAATCAATCAAATTTCCACTTCAATTGATTTGGATTCCAGATTTTCTATCGGTTCATGTTAGCGCCCGAGGCGCATTTTGATTATAGCAGATAGTGTAGAATCTGCCAGAGCACCAGCGGTGCGATTTGATCCTTGATGGGTTAAATCCCAATTGAAAATAGTATTGGTCATCAAATCGCTTCTCCGAAGCTCTTCTGCTATTTCTGATCTTTTCTACAGTCACACCGCTTCTCTGAAGCTGGGAAAAATTGATTTTTCAGTATGTACATTCGCAATGATGCCAATAGCCTTATTTTATTCGCTTTTTGGGACCGAAAACGCCTGCCTGCCGGCAGGCAGGGAATACCGAAACGCCCAATTATGGAATGTGCGCCAATTATATTCTTGCCTCCTCTAATGACCGGCAAAGTAGCGAATAATCAAAAAAAACAGTGAAGAATTTGGACTTTTCAGCAGGGAATATATGAAAATTCAAATCTCGTGCCGTTGGAAAAATCGATGCCAGTGGACAAAAAAGAAAAGCTCGCTGCGGCTCGGCGCCGCAGCGAGAGAAATAAGCTAAGGAAAACACTAATAATTCAAAAAGCCTGAAGAAGAAATCAAATCCATTATAAAATCACTTTTAGGTACTTTGTGAAATCTCTGTGGCCTCTAACTTTGGCAGAAAGATTCGCAGTTAAATACATTTGTGAAGCTTATTTAATCCCAAATAAATCCCCTGCATTCCAAGTCGGTCTTTTTGGAGTTTGAGCAATGGAATAGCTGATCAGAAAATTCAAGTGCACATAGGTTTTGGCTGCGGCAAAATCGAAAATTCCATCCATCCCATCGGCTGATTGGTGGTAATACTTGGCTCGCCATGATTTGATAAAAGCATCCATATCAAATCCTTGGATATTGCTTTTAGTACCGTACTTGATATGCAAGGCTGGGATTCCATTGACTACGAAACTGTACTGGTCGCTACGCACAAATCGGTTTTGCTCTGGCTCGGGATCAGTCTCTACCTCCAAACCGAGGTAATCTGCTGCAAATTTCACATTCCCCATAACGCTCGAATGCTCCGCTCCCAAAGGAACGATGGAAAGCAAAGGTGCAATCACTGTCGGCATATCCGTATTTACATTGGCCACGATGGATGATTTTGGCACTGTCGGATAGGAGGCAAAATAGGAAGAACCGATTAAGCCCATTTCTTCTGCCGTCACCATCACGATCAGAATAGAGCGCTTTGGTTTTGCATTACCTTTGGCATAGATTCTGGCAATTTCCAGCAGTGCAGCGACTCCCGAAGCATTGTCATGTGCGCCATTGTAAATGGAATCTCCATCGACTGCTCGACCGATTCCCACATGATCGAGATGAGCAGAATGCACCACATATTCGTTTTTCAATTTCGGATCTGTACCCGGAATCAAACCGATCACGTTTTCACTTTCAAACTCCGTAAAGCTATTTGAATAGCTTGCTGCAAGGGAAAAAGGAAATTCAAATGAGGAATTCTTTCGGGATTTGATTGCATTTGAGACTTCATCCAGACTTTTTCCGGAATTCAAAAAGAGCCGATTAATCAACGCGCTGTTGGCTGTCAAAGCGAAATCCAAATTCCCATTAAAACCTCTTCCAAAGGCGATGGTTTTTTCTGGATTCAAAGCCACATTCGATTGAATAACCGGATTGGAATTCTGGAATGAATTTATCGGATAGGCCAAAATGGCTCCGATAGCTCCTTTTTCCGCGGCAATATTCAATTTATTACCCGGACTGGTGAAATGAGAAATCAAGGTGGAGGCAGGAATTCCGTCAGGTACCCCGGTTAGGAACACAACCACTTTTCCTTTGACATCAATCCCTTCATAATCCGAGTAAAAGCCTGGGATATCCACTCCATAACCCACGAAAACCAACTTCCCCTCTCCTGAAGCATTTTGAGACAAAGGGTTGGCGTAGGGTAGAAAATCGATTCCAAAACTTAATGAATCTACATTTCCCTCAGCATCGGATAAGAATACTTTAGCGGTTTTGTTATCAACTTTGGTGTTTCGCAAAATCAACTTTTGAGTGTATTGCCCAGGATCACCTGCTGGCTGAACGCCCATTTTTTTGAACTCGTTTACCACATAGTCCACTGCCAGTTGATAGCCTTCTGTCCCGGGTTTTCTGCCTAGAAGTTTGTCATCTGCGAGATAGGCGATGTGATTTCGAATCGTCATTGTATCGATTTGATTCATGGCTCGCTTCACCGAGGCCGATATTTCTATTTTTTGAGCAAAGGATCCGAAAGAGATTGCCCAAAAAAGGATAAAGAGCTGTTTTTTCATAAAGTGATTGGGATTACGCTCTGAAATCTACAGGTTATTTGAATATAAAATATGCCTTGGATGCAGGTTAATGAATATGGCGTACCTACGGCACGCTCTCTTATTTAAATTGCTTTATTCTTTCTACCCATATTCTATCCCTAAGGGACAGGCAGAAAACAACATTTTGTATTCGTGATGTCCATTTTATTGTAATGTGATAAGGGCTATAAATAGCTTTGTGTTCTAGGCTTTGTGGCAATAAAATAAAACCCATTGTCCGATGGGAACAATATATGGGCAGCAGAAAAAAAATGTGCTCTTAGGTACACTATCCAATTTGTGTGGTATTCATCTTATACGGATAGATTTCCCTTTTTTTAAAAAGGTATCGCTCTTCTGAAGCTGGCAAAATCCTTTGAGTTTTAGTGGCACTAACTCATTGAATAATCCACCTCTTAAAAAATCATAAATTTGCCCTGCACATCAGGCTTTACCGCTTGGAAGATTTAAGATTGCTGATTGTAGCAAAAAACTCTATTTTAGAGCTCGAATACTAATCCAAAAAGATTCATTCCATGCATCAGGAAAAAATAGCAGCAGTAATTCAGGAAATGAAAAAAGTAATTGTTGGCCAGGATAAAATGGTTAACAGACTCTTGATAGGACTTTTCACCAACGGTCACATCCTTTTGGAGGGTGTTCCCGGACTGGCAAAAACCCTTACCGTAAATACCTTGGCAAAGGTACTTCACCTAGACTTTAACCGAATCCAATTTACTCCTGATTTACTTCCATCGGATTTGATTGGAACGATGATATACAATCAGCAGAATGGAAGTTTCGAAGTCAAGAAAGGACCAATTTTTTCAAATTTGGTCTTGGCAGATGAAGTCAATCGATCTCCTGCCAAAGTTCAATCTGCGCTTTTGGAAGCAATGCAAGAAAAGCAAGTAACCATCGGGGATACGACTTTTATGCTTGATCGACCATTTTTAGTATTGGCAACTCAAAACCCTGTGGATCAAGAGGGAACATATACACTTCCTGAAGCTCAGGTAGATAGATTTATGATGAAAGTACACATCGACTATCCAAGCAAAGCAGATGAAATGGAAGTGATGCGTCGAATGGCAAATATGACTTTCAGCACCGAAGTCAATCCGATACTTAGCAAGCAAGATGTATTTGATATCAGAAATGATATCAATGCCGTGAAAATGGCAGAGCCACTAGAGCATTACATCATTGAGTTGGTATTTGCCACTCGATTCCCGGTACAATACGGTTTGAAAGATGAAGCAAAGTATATTCAGTTTGGCGTATCGCCACGAGCCAGCATTAATTTGAATCTGGCTTCAAAAGCGGTAGCCTATATGGATGGGCGGGATTATGTACTACCTGAAGACATTAAAGAAATCGCTGAGGATGTATTGAATCATCGAATCATTTTGAATTACGAGGCAGAAGCAGATGGAATTAATACCCGAAACCTTGTAAAAATCCTTTTGGAAAAAGTGCCCATAAATAAGTCCGTAACATTGAAGTAACATTAAAACAAGGTTTAAAGGGCTGCTACCGAAGCAGCCCTTTTTTTATGCCTTTTTTATTAATTCAATATTAAATACTGTCCGGAATATTAAAAAAAGGATAATTCGGATAATTCTTTCGGGGGTATTAATTGATCCAGATTTGTGTCATCAAAAAATGCAAAACCACTAGTTCAATTACTATCCAAATGAAAAAGATCAATTCCATTTTAATGATTTTCGCAGCTTCCCTTATTGGGTTCACAAGTTGTATTGAAGGAAATGAAAAGCCTGATGTGGTTAATGATACAGGTACAGGAACAAGTGTTGCTGTAAATTCCAATATTACTTCAAACACTACTTGGACAACAGGTAATACCTATATCTTATCAGGTAGAATTTCTGTTACTGCAGGGAATACGCTGACTATCCAGCCCGGTGTAATTGTCAAAGGTGAAGTTGGAACTGGTTCCAACGCTACGGCATTAGTTATCGCAAGAGGAGCCAAAATCGATGCGCAAGGAACTGCATCATCTCCAATTATTTTCACCTCGGTAGCTGATGAGATCACGCCTGGACAGATCATCTCTCCAAACTTGGAGCCTAACCTTTCCGGTCTTTGGGGTGGAGTGATCATTCTAGGAAAAGCTAAAGGATCTTTTGCGGGAGATGTTACTGAAATTCAAATTGAAGGTATCCCACCGTCAGACACGAATGGACTTTACGGAGGTACAGACAATACAGACAATTCTGGTGTAATAAAATACATTTCAATTCGCCACGGAGGTGCAAACATTGGTGAAGGAAACGAAATCAATGGTCTTACTCTAGGAGGAGTTGGTTCAGGTACAGTAATCGAAAATGTAGAAATAATCGGTAATCAAGATGATGGAATCGAATGGTTTGGTGGAGCTGTCAATGTTAAGAATGCACTCGTATGGAATGCGGGTGATGACGGAATTGATACTGATCAAGGATGGTCAGGAACGTTGGACAATTTCATTGTGATCACAGGCGCTGAAACTGATCACGCGCTGGAAATTGACGGACCAGAAGGATCTGCCATTGCTGCCCACACTATTAAAAACGGAACCATAAAAGGAAACAATGTTTCTGAACTTGGAGATTTTAGAGATGGAGCTAGAGGAACATTTGAAAACATCTACTTCTTCGGCTTCGCTGATCCAGCGACTACCAACGGAAGAGGCGATTTATCCCTGAGCGGCGATAAGACATTAGCCAGCTTTGCAAGTGGCACTTTAAAATTCATCAAACTTGAAGCAACACTGGCTAACGGAGTTGCCTTAGCTACAGTCTTTAAAAATGGAACATCAGCTTCAGCCACTTTAGTAATCGCAGGAGCTAATACAGTCGGAGCAAATAAAGCAGTATTCGCCAATTGGACTTGGGCTGCAGCTGCAGGTCAATTGTCTGATATCAAATAACAAACCCATTTAAGAGCGGGAGGATCTTGCAAGGAATCTTCCCGCTCTTTTATCAAAAATCAAAGCACACTATTAATTGCTGTATGAAAAATAAATCTAGCTCAGCGTTCTTGAGAAAAACATTAATTCTAATTCTAGTTGTGGTTTCTCAGCTTATTGCAGGTTTTGCCTTTGCTCAAAAAGGGATTCTGAGAGGCGTCATTTTCGAGGAGGGTTCAGGAGAGCCGCTATACGGAGTTTCAGTTCTCGTGAAAGAAACTTCTACTGGTGCCATTACTGACTTCGATGGAAAATTCGAGATTCAGGTAGAACCGGGATTCTACACCCTTCAAATCTCTTACATTTCCTATGCTACTGTAAATGTTACAGCTGTAGAAATAAAAGCTGGAGGAACAACCGTAATCAATGATATCCTGATGGCTGAAGAGGCTTCAGAATTAGAGACGGTTACTATTGCCGCATCAGCTATAAGAACTACGGAATCTGCTTTGATGTCGGTAAAAAGAAATGCTGCAAACTTAATGGATGGTATTTCCGCAAGTGCATTTAAGAAAATCGGAGACGGTGATGCCGCCTCTGCGATCAAAAGAGTAACTGGAGTATCTGTAGAAGGTGGAAAATACATTTACGTGAGAGGATTAGGAGATCGTTACACCAAAACCGTTTTGAATGGTGTTGATATTCCCGGTCTAGATCCCGATCGGAATACGATCCAAATGGATATCTTTCCGACTAATGTGATTGATAATATTATTGTTTCCAAATCATTTACAGCAGAACTACCGGCAGACTTTACCGGTGGAGTAGTAGACATCGAGACAAAAGATTTCCCTGAGGAAAGAGTAAGAAGTTTCAGTATTTCAGGTGGATTAAACCCATCTATGCACTTTAATTCTAATTATTTAAGCTATGACGGGAGCAAAACTGATTGGCTAGGATTTGACAATGGTGCAAGAGCTATTCCAACAGATGGAAGAACAAATATCCCACAATATGGAGATGCTGTAGGAAATCCGAATGGACCAAAAGGACTTGAATACCAAGATATCCTTGGTGGATTCAATAAAACATTAGCTGGGTTCAGATCTAATAGTTTGATGGATATAGGATTAAGCTTCTCATTGGGAGATCAAATTGCTAGATCCCGTGCTACTTGGGGCTATAACTTTGCATTCACTTATAAGAATGAAACGGAATTTTTTCAAGATGCAGAATTTAATCTTTTTGCAAAGCCTAGAGAAGCCGATCAGACAGAACTTGAAGCGCTTGAGCGTCAAAAAGGTGACTTTGGCGTAAATAATGTTCTCGCGGGTGGACTAGCAGGAATCGCTTTGAAGACAGCTAATTCTAAATATAAATTGAATTTGATGCATCTTCAAAATGGAGAATCTAAAGCAGGTGAATTCGATTTTGTGAATACTAACCTGGGCGCAAACTTTGAAGCAAAGCAATATAATCTAGAGTATAGCCAAAGAGGATTGACTAGTATTTTATTGGCAGGATCACATTTTATTAATGGAGGAAATTGGCAGATTGATTGGAAATTAGCTCCAACTCGCTCTACTATTCAGGATCCGGATATTCGGTTCACAAGATTTAGATTGCCTACCAATACTATTTCAACGGAGGTTGGACTGCCGGCCAGAATATGGAGAAATTTAGAGGAAAATAGTGTAGTGGGTAAGTTGGATTTGACTAAGAAAATTTCACTTTTCTCGCGTGATGCAAAGTTGAGATTTGGAACAAATTATGTCTTCAAAAATCGAGATTTCAACATTCAGAGCTTCCAGTTCGCGACAGGAAACACCCTTTTCACAGGTGATCCGAATGAGATCCTGCAGGATCAAAATCTGTTCTTAGCTGAAAACAGAAATGGTGTACGATACAATGCGGATTTTATTCCAATCAACCCTAATGAGTATAAGTCTATTTTAACGAATATAGCTGGGTATTCATCCGTGGAAATGAGTCTTGCCGAGAATCTAAAAGTGATTGCAGGCCTGCGGGTGGAGCAGTATAATCAGTTTTATACTGGCACCAACCAAACTGGATCGATCAATTTTGATTTGGTAGAGATGCTAGATGATTTGGACTTCTTTCCAACAGTTAATTTGATCTACAACTTAAAAGAGAATCAAAACCTGCGGGTTTCAGCTACAAGAACGATCGCTAGACCTTCTTTCAAGGAGCTTTCTTATGCAGAAATTTTGGATCCGATTACAGGCAGAACATTTATTGGAGGCTTATATCCTGAGACTACCAATGGTGGTTCAGAGGTTCTTTGGGATGGAAATTTAGTCTCAACTAGAGTAAATAACTTTGACATCCGTTGGGAGATGTTCCAAGAAAGAGGTCAGATGTTCTCTGTAAGTGCATTTTATAAGACGTTCGATAAGCCAATTGAAATGGTGCAGTTCCTATCAGATCCAGGAACTTTTCAACCAAGAAATGTTGGAAACGGAAGCGTAGTTGGTTTAGAGTTTGAATTCAGAAAATCACTGAAATTCATTTCGTCTACCTTGGAGAATTTCAATTGGAATACCAACTTGACAGTCACTCAATCTCAGATCAAAATGTCTGAGTCCGAATTTAGATCAAGATCACTTACTGCCAAAGAAGGCCAAGAAGTGAAAGATACCCGAGTGATGGCGGGACAAGCTCCTTACATTATTAATACTGGGCTTTCTTATCAGAGTTTTGTCACAGGCTGGGAAGCTGGCGTATACTATAATGTCCAAGGATCAACCTTGAATTATGTAGGATTTGGTAACCGTACAGACACGTTTACAGTACCTTTCCATAGCTTAAACCTAAATGTAAATAAGACATTTGGTGCTGATGAGCGAATTCAGGCAGGATTTGGAATTCAGAATATTCTGAATGATAAGAGAGAACAAGTATTCAGAGCATATGAAGCACAAGATCAATTGTTCACTAGCTTGTCTCCTGGCACCAAATTGACTTTTAGAGTAGGTTTCTCATTCTAATGATTACTGAAATCATATTGAAAAGGCTCCAAATGGAGCCTTTTTTTATGTCAATCGTTTAATGATATCTGCTTGATCTGGATAATCAAGAAGCAACTCATCTCCGGAGAGTAACTCAAAATCTTTGAAATCAAAACCTGGAGCTACCGCGCAAGAAACCAAGGCGTAGCCATCTGATTCATCTACTGTACTTCCAAAAATTGTATCGGCTTTCACTAATCCAAATGGCTGACAGTCGTCTTGGGATGTAACATTTCCAAGTTGAAGCCTATCATATCCATGTTCATTAAGTAGGTGCACGGTAAGTGAATTTCCTTCATGGAAAAACCATAATTCGTCGCTTTTAATCCGATGAAAGCGGCTGACGCTATCGGAAGTGAGGAGAAAAAATATGGAGGTTAATAGATTCCTTTCTCCAGAAGGAGTTTCTATAGCCTCTCCCGCGCGGTAGCTTTCTTTGTAAAAACCACCTTCTGGATGAGGTAAAAGCTGTAGGTGTTCCACCAAGAACTTGGTACGTTCAGTTGAATTCATCTCTTACTTTTGATAAGTTTTTGCGAGAATGGTTACGATCCGTTCTGCCGTTTTTCCATCCCACATGGGGATTCCTTGGTATTGCTTCCAATCTCCGATCATGATTTTTTCAAGATAGGGTTTCAGTTTTTTTGGATCTGTACCTACCAATTCGTTTGTGCCCAGATGAATGGTTTCTGCACGCTCCGTATTATCCCGGAGTGTAATGCAGGGAATATTCATTACTGAAGCTTCTTCGGTGATTCCACCTGAATCAGTAATTACACCTTTTGCATTTTTCACTAAATAGTTGAATTCCAAATATCCCAATGGTTCACACATCAAGAGATTTGGAGCATTTATGCCAAGGCTTTCCAAGTTTTTGGCTGTTCTCGGATGAACAGGGAAAATAATAGGGAGTCCCTTAGTTCCCTCCAGGATTGCATCGATCATAGCTTTGAGCTTGTGTTCTTGATCCACATTGGCAGGTCTGTGCATAGTCATCACAAAGTAGTTTCCTGTTTGGAGTCCTTCGAAAATGGCACCTTCAGGTTTTTGAAATCGATTCATCTGCGCCATTAAGGTATCGATCATGGTATTTCCGACGTAGTGGATTTTCTCCTCGGCAACACCAATTTTTCTAAGATTTTCATTGGCAATTTCTGAGGTGGTGAAAAAATGATCTGTGATGCTATCCGTCACCATTCGATTGATCTCCTCAGGCATGGTTAGATCTCCCGACCGAATTCCGCCTTCGACATGCGCCACATCGATCTGAAGTTTTTTGGCAGCAATGGAGCAGGCCAGCGTACTGGTGACATCTCCCACTACCAGAACAATATCGGGGAGATTTTCAAGAAGTTCTTTTTCAAAAGCGACCATGATGGCAGCGGTTTGTTCTGCCTGGGTACCGCCTCCGCCGCCAAGGTTTGCATCTGGTTCGGGGATATTGAGCTGCTCAAAGAAGTCTCCTGACATCTTTTTATCATAATGCTGACCGGTATGGACAAGTCTAAATTGAAGACTTTCTCCATCCTTTTGTTGCTTCTGAATGGCATGAATGATTGGTGCGATTTTCATAAAATTCGGTCGTGCACCTGCGACAATGGTAAACTTAGGCATGGGAATAAATGGATTGATCCTAAAAGTAATAAATTCTATCTAAGTGGATAACTATATTACACCCATTTGTTAATCCTACTTATGTACGTATTTAGCACTTTTATCTATTGTAGCGATCGTAGTAGATGCAAAACGAATCAATGTATCAATGATTGGACCTTTTTCAGTTTGAGACCTTGCGGTCAATTATGATTCGTAATCCAGACCCTAACTGCGATTTTAATTTACCAAGGATTGATGGCATAAGTTTCTTTCCAATTTTCAGTTTTTGGGTCAGTGAAATTGGGCTTTTCACTATTAGTTCTATTACTGCGAGGTAGAGACCCATTTTATTTCTTTTACTTTTATAGTCCCACGAAGCACTCAAAGTTTTTTGGTTATAATTCTTCTGGAAAAGAATTTTGTCGGTCGAGATAAATTGACCAAATAAAGAAAGCTTAATCAGCCAAAGCAAATCCATCATGTGTTCGGCATGCCCAATTCTTAGTCTTGCCACAGGAAGTATTTTCTTAACAATGACACTGCTGTGAATCCCATGATAGGCTGCCCACTAACCTGATATATGCAAGCTGAAAAACCAAAAATGCTAATTATAGTCTGTGGCAGGATTTGAATACTACAGTTAGCTTTATTCAGACTTTAGTTAGCAATGGAATCCAAACACGAAATATTAAATTTATTCGGAGAAAACGTTAGAAAATATAGACGCTTACTCAACATTTCACAAGAAGAATTAGCGCACAAAGCTAACCTTCACAGAACGTATATTGGAATGATTGAAAGAGCTGAAAAAAATATCACTCTCGTAAATATTGAAAAAATTGCTAATGCCTTAGAAGTCAAAATTGAGGACTTATTAAGAATTAGCAATGGCAAATAATAAAAAATACAAGTTAGCAGACGAGTTTTTTATTGCAGAAAAAACAAGTGATGTATTCATGGAAGTTGAGTTTGAATATAAAACTCAAAAATGGAATGGACTACTTCCTAAATTTCTAAAATTTCAAGGCTTAGATTTAACAGAAGAAGATTTCTACAATTCTGTTGAAGAATCATACAATATCTTAAACCCTGATAATCGTCAAAAATGGATTACTGAAAGTGATTTATTATGGACTGCAACGCAAAAAAAAACTCAAACTTATAAGGTATTACGAGCTTTATATTCAGGAAATTGGGAATGTCGAGTTTGTGGTCCAGTTCCTGCGGAAAACCCACAACCCGCAGCTCGTTTAGGAGCTTTGAAAAAACAAGGCTACATAATTGGCTCTAAAAGAAAACAATGTTCTTCATGTTCTAAAAAAAATATGCATGATATTTTAGTTATGCTTCCTAAAATTCATTCAAAGTTTGAAGACGGTAACGAGTTAAGAGCCTCTATGTCTGAAAAACTCAAAGAACGAATTAAAAAAGTGTTAGGTAAAAAAGAAGTTTGTTTCAATGTAAAAAGAAGTTCAGTCGAATTGATTGTTGACCACAAATTTCCTTCACAAAGATGGATAACAAAAGAATCTGCAAATCCAGACGATATGCCAGAAACTGAAATACGAAGAAAGTTTCAGCTATTGAGCAACCAAACTAATATGTGGAAATCAAGATATTGTGACACTTGTGTAAAAACAGGAAAGAGAGGAGACTTTATGGGAACGAAATGGTTTTATTCAGGAGATGAAAATTGGGCAGGTAAAACAGAAAATGACGAAAACGGTTGTATTGGTTGTCCGTGGTATGATTTGGAACTTTGGAAAGAAAAGTTGAACGAGAAATTATAAATCTGCATACTAAAATTATCATTTTTTTGTAGCTTTGCATCAACAGAAAGAATTAATATGAGTAATAAATTAACATTTGGTAGTGTTTGTTCAGGAATTGAAGCTTCCCAATTAGCTTTTAATCCTTACGGCTTTGAGCAACTTTGGAGTTCAGAAATTGCAGAATTTCCTTCAAAAGTACTTAAACACCATTTTTCTGACATTCCAAATGTTGGAGACATGATTAATATTCCTAATTCAATTCTAAATCGTGAATATGAAGCACCTGACCTTTTTTGTGGAGGAACACCTTGTCAAGCCTTTTCATTAGCAGGATGGAAAAATGGACTTGCTGACGAAAGAGGACAATTAACAATGACTTTTATTGAAATTGCAAACGCAATAGATAAAATTAGATTGGAAGATGGTAAAGAAAAAAGCATTGTTCTTTGGGAGAATGTAGAAGGTGCATTAAATGACAAAACAAATGCTTTTGGAAATTTTATTGCAGGTTTAGCAGGTTTTGACGAAGAAATTAAAGTAAGTAAATGGAGTAAGTCGGGCTATTTAGAAGGCAAGGACAGAAATGTTGCATGGAGAGTAATTGATGCTAAATATTTTGGACTTCCGCAACAAAGAAAAAGACTATATGTTCTTGCAGGTGGTAAAGATTTTAATCCTGACCAAGTACTTTTTGAATTCAGTAACAAAGACATTGTAAAAGAACTAAAATTAAAAGCTAAAAAACAATCTTCAAATATTCCCGATTTATTTTCACCAAATATTTCTAAAAAGGAAACTGATTTAGTTTTTCACAAGCAAGATATAAAGTTTGAAATATTCAGAGAATACACAGATTGTCTTTATGCTGCTTACGGCACTAAATGGAACGGAAATGCAGCTGCCTATAATGGTTCATTATATATAGCGGAAAACGATAAAATCAGAAGATTTACACCTCTAGAGTGTGAGCGACTCATGGGTTTTCCTGACAACTACACGAAAGTTAACGGAAATAGTCATACAAATAGATTTCAAGCAGTTGGTAATTCTTGGGCAGTTCCTGTTGTTAAATGGATTGGTGGGCAGGTAAGTGCGTTTATGGATAAGAAAACCAAAAATGGATTTACAGAATGGAAAAAGTCTGTCCAACCAAAAAAGAATGAACTAAACGCGTCATTATATTTACTTGAGGGAATAAATCAAATTAATCAATCTTTATTTTTGAACTCTTCTAACATTCCGAATAATCCAATTTTTGGAAATTTAAAAGATATTATTGAACCGAATCATGCATCAGATAAATTCTATTTGAGTGCCAAAGCATGTGCGGGAATTTTGAGACGAAAAAATGAACGTAACATGAACATGAATACGGAATTGGAAATGTTAATGGCAAAAATTAGTAAAGGCGACAAAATTGAAACGGAAAAGGAAAGCCAGCATGTAACACTGTGTATGAGTAATAGCGGCTTAGGTGCTAAAAACCAAAGAATTACTACCAATCAAAGTTCTGTGTTAACCCGAAATTAAGTGCTTTTAAATCTGCTACTACTCATACACCAAACGATACTTCCATATTTGGAAGAGACAATACCTGTTCAGATGGATTGGATATATTTGACAATTCCGAGCAGAAAGAGTCTTCATGCAAAAAACTAGAACCTGAATTCCTCATACCCAGAATAGATAAAATGGCCTCTGGATTCTTTAACAAAACGCTGATTTGGTCACCAATAAACTTAGGAAAAAGGATATCGTCGTGAGGATGTAAAAAACAATATTCTCCTAATTCTACTCCTTTCCGCCAGAGATTTTCAGAATTAGAAAACCAACCTAGATTTTTATTATTTCTAAGAACAGTGAGGTTTGGGTAGGATTTGGCAAAATTTTGACAGATTTCAAAAGTATTGTCTGGCGAGCAATCATCGCAAAGGATTATTTCAAAGTTTGGATAGGTTTGAGCTACAATTGATTCCAAAGTTTGGATAATGAAGCCTTCAGCATTATATGCAGTGACTAATGCGATGACTTTTGGATAGATCAAGATTAGATAAGATTAAGAATACTTGCAACTGATTCGACTGCAAACATCGGAGCAGTGGTTAGTTTCCCAGTATCGATGGAGTGATAGTTTCCGCCGTATGTTTTCAGCCCTATGTTGGTTCTGTCGTGGAGCATACTTTGATTGTCGTCTACATCGGTTTTACCATAGGCAACAATTACCGCGCCGTCAACCAGATAAGGTTTGGATTTTTTAATCCCAGGAAACCATTTCTCTATTTCTTCCAAATAAATGGCCGAAAGTGTGGCTGCTTCTTCTTTGGGGACATTGCCTGTGCTGGGCGCATTCCATGATTCTGGTGGACTGACCTCATTGTTCCAGCCCAGACATCCCGCCGGATACCATGATAGATAGGCTGTCCCATCTTTTTTGATCACCACATCCCCATATTTACCTATGACCATTGTGGCAGAAGGGCGATTCAGGAGTTCTGGATCAATTTTCACCATCACATGATATTTGAGACGATGCAAAAGATCCTTTGGTTTAGCTATGCCAAACGATTTATCCAGTGCGAACTTCCCTTCCCAGGTTGCATTGAAGACATACTTTGACCTGATCGTAAATTTGTTATTTGCCATAAACCCCGAGACAGAGAGCATCTCGTTTTCTTTGCAGATTTTCGTTATGCGGTGGTTTGGGCAGAAGGCGATGAGCGGATTTGATAAAAGAGCTTCAGTCAATTACTTGCCGAGCATCTCAGTATCCACAGAATATTCTGCTATTTCAAAAGCCGCTTGGATAACTTCTTTCCCGAAAGGATCTTCAGATCTTTTATCTGAAATTCTTCTTGTCAAATACATTGGTTTTGTTCCCAAATAATTCCAATCTGGATGCGCTGAAGTGTAGGTTTTAAAAAGCTCCTCCATCTTTCTGTAATGTTTCGTGAGTTGTTGGGGATTGAGAAATGAATCCTTTGCTGCCAGATAATAAAAATGATTACTCAAGCCGACTTGATGAGACTGATTTCCTATACATCTCTCTAGGGATTTGCAAAATCGCATAGAGGCTTTCAGCATAAAGGAAGGAGTGGTAAGAGAGGGATCATTCATATAGGCTAATCCAAGATGAATCTTCCCCTCGTTCAGTAAATTTTCCCGATTAAGTGGTTTGGAATCTTGGTCTATTATTGTGACGCTCCTTCCATTTTTAGCTGATTCAAGTGCTATACAAATTCCTTAAATCCCTACTTCAAGCACTAAAAAATCATTTGTTCTCAGTTATACATTGGTTAATTTTGTCGCTCAATCATTACGAGACTACATATAATGCAGGTCGAAAAAAATAAAGTTATTGGTATTTCTTACCGTTTGAAAGCGGATAATGGGGAGACTGGGATGCAGCCTTGGGAGGAAGTACCAGAAACTGCCCCTTTCCTATTTCTGGTTGGCACTGACTCAGTCTTTCCAAAATTTGAGGAAGCGCTCATTGGTAAATCTATCGGAGACGAGTTTTCTGTTTTCATTGATTTTGACAATGCTTACGGCGATTACTATGAAGAGCGTAAAACCGTTATTCCGAAATCAAATTTTAAGCAGCAAGGGACTGAAAAACAAGAACCGCTGAAAGTCGGTAAAGTAGTTCCCATGCAAGATGAAAAAGGGAATCAAATTAAAGGGGAGATAATTAAGATTAATTATTTAGGGGTACACATGGACTTCAATCCGCCATTGGCTGGATATGATTTGTCTTTTGAAGGAAAAATTATCTCCATTCGAGATGCCGAATCTGAGGAGATTACCCATGGACATGTTCACGGACTAGGAGGCCAAAATCATTAATTTCTATCTTGGCAAATATGTGGTATTTGACCTATGGCCAGATTTGATTCTCAATTCTAATTTTGTACTTGAATTTCACTTAGATAAAGGTCATTCCAAAATTTATAAAATCATTGTTCAAAAAGATGTTCTTGTAGAATGAGTTGATGGCTCAAAGGAAATTAAGGCTCTTAGAAATAGAGGCCATTTTTATTTAATATCTCGACCAGTAGTTTTGTAGGCCTGCTGAATCGCTAAATCTTTCAAATCTTTAATTCTATCAGATGGATAAAGTGCCAAAGCTTTTGTTAACTGATTAGAGGCATCGGTAAACATTTGTTGATTGAAATGTGCGATTGCATCATTGTAATATTGCAAGCCTGCCAGTTCAAGAAGTGATACTTTTCTAAAAATTGAGTTGTCATTCAGCGCTTGAGTCGGATCTCCCAATCGCTGATTGAGTGGATAAAGCTGTGAATTTTTAGTTGGCTTATAAGCTGCGAGATAGACTTGAACTTTTGATGGAGAAGTTATCATTCCTCCGATAGGGAGTGTGCTTTCAAACAGTATGTCTTCATCTTTAAAACCAATTACAATGAAAACATGATAAGCTGTTTCTACAATTTTGTAATCAAATGAATATCGATCTAAAAGGAGTCCTAAAGCTGCAGATGCACTTACACAATCAAATTTACCTTCATCGAGCATGGCATTGAAGGTAGAATGTTGTTCGTATTTTTTAAAAAGCTTTTGGTGGGATTTTTCAAAAATTGATCTTAACAGCGCTATACTTTTACCTTTTTTCGAGTATTTCTTATCTAATAGGGTGAGTAAATCCTCCCATCTTTGATCACCTATCGGTGAGCTGGCATCTAATGCTCTGAACAATTTATAAGGAGATTGTAGACTTTCTTTCCAATAACTTTTCTCACTAGCTGACTTAAATTTTAATTCATCGTATTCCATCGCTGGTTCTTGCGCTAAGACCGTAAAGGTTTGCACTAATAAAAAAAAGCCGACGAGAAATGATTTTTCCATGTATGACTAACCAAGTGTTAAGCAATTAAATTAAACTTAACAATTTGGTAACATTGGAACAAATATTATTCCAACAATTAACTTTTCCATACTACTACTAATCATGATGGTAAGGCTCATTTCGGAGAATTGTAAATGCTCGATAGAGCTGTTCGATGAAAAATGGGCGAATCATCTGGTGTGAAAAAGTCATCTTTGAAAAAGAAATCTTTCCATTTGCCCGTTGATAAACCGCTTCTGAGAAGCCATACGGTCCTCCAATGATAAAAATCAATTGCTTTAAGCCAGAGTTCATTTTCTTCTGGATAACCACTGAAAACTCTAAGGATCCATAACTTTTACCTCGCTCATCCAATAAAATTAGCTCGTCTGAAGGCTGAACTTTTTTTAAGAGTAATTCACCCTCTTTTTCCTTTTGGACCAGTTCGGAGAGGGATTTTGTGTTTTTTAGATCTGGAATGACCTCGAGCTCAAAGCGGATGTAATGTGTTAGACGTCCTTCATATTCATTGATAAGTTGTTGGATAGCTGGATGATCCGTCTTACCAACAGTGAGTAGTTTAATTTGCATGAGTCTAGTTTTTGAGGTATGAGCGTTTGATTTAGCTAGTATTTTTTTCCGTTCAAATGGATTATTAACCTATGAACATATATTTAAAGACTTTAATAGGGCTTAGCAATTGATTGAAAAACAAATTTTTGACCAGTATGTTAAAATTAGGGTAACCAAAAAATTTAATTAATATGAAAAAACTAACAAGTTTAATGATGATTGCATTGGTGTTCATTGCCTCATCTTTCGCTCCAAAGACTAATTCAATTCATGAAGTTGAAGCTGACATTGTTGATCTGGCAGTAGCTACAGACTTTCTTTCAACACTAGTTGCAGCTGTCAAAGCTGGCGATTTGGTGGATGTATTGAAAGGTGATGGTCCTTTTACAGTATTCGCTCCTACAAATGAGGCTTTTGCAAAACTTCCTGCCGGAACAGTTGAAAACCTTCTGAAGCCAGAGAATAAGGCACAATTAGTGGCAGTTTTAACTTATCATGTAGTACCCGGAAAAATTCTTTCATCGGATTTGAAGGACGGACAGAAAGCAAAAACTGTACAAGGCAGTGAGATTACTGTAACAATAAAAGGCGGAAAAGTAATGATTAACAATGCAACAGTAACTTCTGCAGACATTATGGCAGATAATGGAGTTGTGCATGTGATCGATACTGTGATCTTGCCTCCAATGTAATCGGACAAAAAAAATATGGGCTGCAGATAGTATTATTTGCAGCCTTTTTTTGTCACGTTCAATTTAATCAGTTTCATATTTAGAAGAATAAAGTAGCTTAAAGTGTAGAAAGTATTTTTTTATTCACCTAGCTAACCAATAATCGACTTGTTTGATATTAGTTGACTTTTTTGGCGGTCAGGCAAAAAACCGATCACCATAATAATTGATAATCAAATTATTTGACAAGTTCTTTCCGTTTGAGAATAGTCTCTAAGAATTTTCTTTCGTTGTCTGTGTTGAAGATTCTAAATGGAAGATGAATAAATTGAGCCTTTGACAGATATAGGACATAAGCATTTTTAGTTATCTCTACTCTTTTAATAGCATTCCATTGCACAGGCATACCCTGCTTTGTATTTATTTTCATCAATATTTGCCGGCTATCGATCTCATAAGCTAACTTTTCAAAAATTACCTTGTTCTGTTCCATTTGTGTAACTCCTATAAATTGGATTGCCCAAAATAAAACATACAGACCGTAAGCTATCAAAGCTCCTACAAACCACCAGATGGAAGGAATCCAAAAATATCCTAAGCAGATCGAAAGTGCTATTGGGATCACCCACCATTGCTCTTTAATTATACTGATCAATCCCATCTTGATGTAGGTACCGCTCTCTAGTTTATATTTTTTAGTCTTTACTATCATTACTTCTGTTTTTTTTCAAAGGGCAAATATCCACCTATCCTAGGGATTAAGCAAGCAGGGTGTATTCATAAAAGTTGGGGAAAAAGTAAAACAATTTTGCTAATACATTGATTTAAAAGGAGTATTCTAGTATCTTATTTAAAAAAATTAATATGAACAGTTTGGTAGTGGATTTAATCCTTTGCGGCTTAGCCTATGTCATTTTGATCTATTTTGTAGCAACAATGACAAAAACCTCAATCCGTAGAGGAAATAACAGAAATGACGATGGAGACGGAGGTATAGATAACATAGTCCCTCCTAAGATTGACTTGCCGCCTGGTGTAGTCTGGCCTGCTGATGCTCCAATTAAAATTAAGTTTCCAGAACCAGTAGAATTTTAGTTACACTTGTTACAGGTACCTTGGACTAGCAGGCTCATTTCCTCTTTTACAAATCCTTTTGGTAGTACAATTTTTGGTAGGGAAATAGCATCTAAGCAAGTTGTTTCACCACATTTTTCACATTTGAAGTGAACATGCTCGTGATTGTGATCGACTTGTTCATGAGCGCAAAGGGCATATTTAGTAGCTCCGCTATCGTCGAGAACTTTATGAATTAGGTCTTGATCAAGGAATGTCTTGAGTGTCCGGTAAATAGTCACTCGATCAAATTGACTGTTTAAGCTTTCTTCCAAATCGCTGTGCGCTAATGCAACTTGTTTTTTTGAAAACTCCTTAATGATTTCTAATCTGCAATCTGTGATTCGAAGCTTGTGTTGTTTGAGTATAGAAAGGGCAATATTCATGGGTAAGATTTGAATAAAATTAAAGAAAAATGCTTGTAACAAAAAAGGGATGCCACAGAGACACCCCTTAACTAGCATTGCTGATTCTCTTATTTTGGATCTAAAATAGCATTAACTCGCGCTAACGCATCTTCCAAATGAAGCTTTGACATACGGTCAGATGTTCTGGGAATCGCTGCTTTGATTGAAGCCTGTAGTGTTTTCAATTCACCTCTTGCCATTGGTCTTATGTCAGACTGAGAAGCGTTGATTTGGGGACCTACAAATCTTCTGAATGCTGCAGGCAATGCCGGTTCTTCTCCGGTTAACATAAGATCAAGACGCTCAATATGAGCTCTTTGTAGCGATCTGCGATGTACATCGATTGTCTTACCGACACCTAATTCAGTCCAAATTCCTTTTCTCAAATCATCGAAAAGCTCAGTCATCTTGTAGGCATCTTTACCATTTAGAGCTTCATTCTCTATCATTCTTCCTAGTCTTCCCCATTCCAAGATTCCGTTGAGTGTACTTACTTGCACTCCTCGTATTCGCTCCAATGAACCAAAATCTCCAATTCGTGAAAGAATCGCTTCATCCATCATCCATTCAGGAGTAGCGAAGAGATTCTTATTTAAGAAATCTACAGCTGACTTTTGAGTTTCTTTTGAAGTGTGAATATATACTGGAATGTCTTGTCCTGAGGCTCTGTAAACTTCAGCAACACCACCTACGTTAGTTCTGACATGGCCCATGTATCGGTTGAATTGAGTAATTAACTGTCCGTACATTTCTTCCAAATCAGAGAAATCCTTGTATGGCTTATCTGACTCTTTGGTCCATTCCATTAAGTTTGGCATGATCCGCTTCAGATTCTTGATACCATAATCAGAAGCAAGCATTGAATTGTCACCCAAGTCTTCACTTTGTGCGGTAGGGTCGTAGCTATTCCCTTGGCGGCCATAGCGGTACACAGGATCTCCTTGTTTTTCTAAGATCCACTTATCTAAAATATCCTGTTCGGCTTCTGGAGTTTTCGCTTCTGGAATTGGTCGATAGCCCCACATCACCGCATACTTATCATAAGGACCGACATTCGGCATTAGGCTTACTCCTTTATCTTCTGGCTGTGCTACGTAATTGAATCTAGCGTAGTCCATGATGGAAGGCGCGGTTCCCATTTCTTTGGTAAAGGCTGCATCCCGTAGTTTCTCCACTGGATAAGCTTGGGATGAGGCAAAATTGTGAGGCAGGCCGAGTGTGTGACCCACTTCATGTGAGGATACAAATCTGATCAATCCACCCATTACCTCATCATCAAAATTAACTCCTCTGGCATCAGGGTTGATTGCAGCAGTCTGGATAAAGTACCAGTTCCTAAGAAGGTTCATTACATTATGATACCACCCAATATCAGTTTCTAAAATCTCTCCTGACCTAGGATCGGAGACATGTGGTCCATAAGCATTCTGGATATCAGAAGCGAAGTATCTGATCACTGAATAGCGGGCATCTTCTGGGCTCCAGGTAGGATCTTCTTCTTTCGTCGGAGCTTCTTTTGCGATAATTGCGTTCTTAAAGCCAGCTGCCTCAAAGGCTACTTGCCAATCTTTTACACCTGCAATCAAATGTGGGATCCATTGTTTTGGAGTAGCAGGGTCGATGTAATACACGATCTGCTTCTTTGGTTCTACCAATTCCCCTCGCTTGAATTTCTCCATGTCCTCCTCCTTAACCTCTAGTCTCCATCTGTCAAGGTAAGTTCGAGAAGCTGCTTTCTGCTGGTCAGAACCATAATCAATAACTGATCTGCTGAACCAACCCACTCGCTGATCGGCAAGACGCTGCTTCATAGGCTCTTTTGGAAGAAGAAGCATAGAAGAGTTCATCTCCAAAGTGATTAAACCAGTAGTGCTATTTGAAGGTGGCGCGCTTGCAGAATAGGTCATTACGTACCTGGCCTCGATATTAATCGGATAGGTATTTATACTAGAAATGTAAGATCGCTCACCGTCTAATCTGGTTACCTTATACTGAGTTCGGCGACTTCTTGGAAGACCAAGTGCTTGGACATCTTTGCTGAACAAGTCCGTAGCTTCAATTACAACACCAGTAGAATCTGTACCTACTGATTTAATATCAAATTTTTGAAGAATTGGCTCCAAGTTCGAGTTCTTAACTGCGATTGCTATTGGCAAAGAATCCGCAGCATAATTATTAACCGAGACTACTTTCAAAAGAATATCGTCGTTGTTTTTCTCCCAACGAAGCATTAAGGTATTTGTCCGCTCTCCTCCGTAACCTAATCCATCGGCAGTTTTAGCTATGGTAGTGACCATTAGCATATCTCTTCCTAGCAAGGAATCAGGAATTTCATAGTAAAATTTACCTTCGACCTCATGGACTTTGAACAAGCCTTCTTTAGACTTGGCATTTTTAGTAATCACCTCTTTGTAGGGCTTTGGGCCTGTAGGCTTAGCCGGAGGTTTTGTAGTTGCAACAGCTACCGGAGCATTTTTAGAATCTTTTTTATTCTTTTTTTGTGCAGATGCACCTCCAGAATATAGCATAATGCCCAAGGTTCCGAAAACAAATGCAGTTCTGCGAAGTAATTTGGGAATAGATTTTCTCATAAAAACTTTATTTATTATTTCATAATTTAACAGCTAATTTCAATAAAGGGTAATTTTTGAACCTTCATTTTTTATGAGCGGTTTAAACTTCAAATTAAAGGCAACACTGTGTTAGAGAGTTTTGAAAATGTAATTATAGGAGGAGGACTTGCGGGCCTGATCGCAGCAAATTTGCTTGCAAAAAATCAAAAGGAAGTGCTTTTGATTGAGAAAAAAGTTTATCCTTTTCATCGAGTTTGCGGGGAGTATGTTTCCAATGAAGTCAAGGATTTTTTATTACGAGAAGGTCTATTTCCTCAAGTTCAGGAATGCCCGCAGATTGATCGATTTACATTCTCTGATACCAAAGGAAGGAGTATAACGGTTTCTTTGGGTCTAGGTGGTTTTGGGCTAAGTCGTTATCTTTTGGATGATTTTTTGGTCAAAAAAGCAACTGAAAACGGAGCTACTATAAAAGTAGGAATTCAAGTGGAGGAAATTGAATTTATCGATGATCAATTTCAGCTGGAGCTCTCGGATGGATCTCAGCTACAGGCCAAAAATGTAATAGGCGCCTTTGGAAAACGCTCTAAACTAGATAAAGCTTTAGCTCGGAATTTTATACAAAAAAGAAGTCCTTACATTGGAGTAAAGTATCATATTAAAGCTGATATAGACAGAAAAGAAGTAGCACTTCATAATTTTTCTGGTGGATATTGTGGGATCAATGCAATTGAGGAAGGCAAAGCGAACCTTTGCTACCTTGGTAGTAGGGATCAATTACGGGCTTATGGATCTATCCCGGAGATGGAGGAAGCCGTTTTATGGAAAAATCCACAACTAAAGCATTTATTTTCTACAAGTGAGTTTCTTTTTGAAAAGCCAGAGGTCATCAATGAAATTAATTTTGAGTCGAAAAATCCAGTTGAAAATCATATTTTAATGGCTGGTGATGCTGCTGGATTGATTACCCCACTTTGTGGAAATGGAATGGCGATGGCTATTCAAGCCGGAAAAATAGCAGTAGAGTCAATTTTATCACAGACATCAAGAATTGCGATTGAACAGGCCTATGAGCAAGGTTGGAGGAAAAACTTTGAAAAGCGACTGAAGCTTGGTAGGAATGTGCAGCGACTGTTTGGAGCCGACTATGCCTCTACTTTTACTAGAAATCTGATTCAGTATGTCCCTTTTGTAGCTAGCAAAATCATTAAGAATACGCACGGACAGTCGTTTTAATAGCCAAAAGCCTGTAGTATTTGCGTATTTTCAAGGAAATAATAAATAAAGAACGCATTTAGGCAGATTGCCGAGACTGTATTCATGCTCATTACCCAAGAGTAAGCGGCATACTTTGTGGGATTCACTCGGATAAAACTGAACCAAATCAAAAAGAACACTATAATGGGTGCCATTGCAGCTAGGTAAACCCAAGAAATATCAATCTGATTTCTATTCAAAAAATACCAAATAAAAGTAGCTCCCGATAATGCAAATAAGAAAGCTGAGAATGAAAAAGTGCCTTTAATACCCAATATTAAGCTTAGCGTACGATCTCCTCTACGAGAGTCTTCTCCATGTTGGTAGACTTGGGTCAAGGGATAATTTCCCCAAAGCATTAGACTAGTCAATAATCCAGGGATCAGCACGTGTGACTTTAACATTACATCCCAACCTAAGCTGCTCAACCCAGCGTAGATCATAGCGAAAGTAAAATAACCCTGAAACAAACCTGCGATGATCCAACTTAGCCAAGGATATTTTTTAATCCGGATGGAAGGATGTGAATAAGCCATGCTTACCAGCCCATAAACAAGTATCATTGTGGCGAAGCTAAAACTGATTATTCCAGCAAGCCCTATAGCAACTACTAAAAAAAACAAGGAAAGCCAATATAGGTCCTTTGTGACTTTAGGAGGATGTCTTAAGCCTCCTATGCTTTCTTCATCCTTGTCAAAATAGCTATTGTAGCCATTACTCGAAGGGTAAAGGAATAAGTGCAAAGAGACAAAGACCCAAAGCAACCTCGATTCATTGAGATTTGGAGTTAGTGCCAATGCAAAAAAGAAAACAGGCATCAAGAAAAAGGAAAATGGAATCCTGAGATGCTTGAGCGAAGAGCTAGTGATCATAATTTATTTAATACGTTGGATAACCTTATTATGTCAAGTAGGTTGTATGTGCGTTCTCACAATTTAGAAATATTCATTTAACTTGATCTAATGAATTCGAGCATAATAAGTATAGGGCTGGCTAATCCAGGTAATCCAATCGATCAATCTTCCATTGCAAATTTTATGCAGGGAGCTCATCAACTCAAAGATAATGAGGCAAGAAAGCTGAATTTCCTGTACAAGAAATCAGGCATTTCTTCGCGTTATAGTGTACTCACCGATTTTGAAAAAAAATCATATGCTGACTATACATTTTTTCCAAGATCGGAAAATCTAGAACCCTTTCCTGGGACAAAGGCAAGAATGGAAATCTTTCGATCATCTGCTCCAAAACTTTGTGAAGAAGCTACGCTGGATTGTTTGGCAAAGTCTGTTGTGAAAGCTGATCAGATTACCCATTTGATTTTAGTTTCCTGTACGGGTATGGTGGCACCAGGTGTGGAGTTGGAGCTGATGAAAAGTCTTGGTCTACCCGATACGGTCGAACGCTATTGTATTCATTTTATGGGCTGCTACGCGGCATTTACCGGGCTGAAACTTGCAGATAAAATACTTCACACCGAAAAGGAAGCAAAAGTATTGGTTGTTTCTGTAGAATTGTGCACCATTCACTTTCAAAAGGAATACATTGAGGATAATCTACTTGCAAATTCTCTTTTTGCTGATGGTGCTGCAGCGGCCTTGGTGATGAATTCAGATGAAGGACTTAAAATCAAATCATACTTGAGTCAAGTGATCAGAGAGGGCGAAGGTGACATGGCCTGGGGGATAGGCGATTTTGGATTTGAGATGCAATTGAGTAAATATGTACCGGCACTTCTCGATCAGGGTATAGGTAGGTTGAAGGGAGTTTTTGAGGATAAATTTAACTTGTCAAAAATTAAAAACTTTGCCATTCATCCAGGAGGCAAACAAATTTTGCAGAAGGTCCAAGAAGCTTTTGGAATCCCTGTTGAGGCGAATAAGCATGCACTTGATGTGCTTAAGAATTTTGGAAATATGTCTTCAGCTACTATTCTATTTGTATTACATCGTTTTTTGACAGATCCTGAGATTTCAGGTGATATTCTTGCCTTGGGATTTGGCCCCGGGCTTACCTTAGAGACGCTTCACCTTGAGAAATAATGAATAAATTTTCGCAGCGGAGTTTTGAAAAAGAATTAATGGATGATCTCCAATGCTCTGGGGAAGAATTAGAGCAAACACTCAAAGAACTCAACATTGTCAATAAATGGCTGGGTGGAAACAAGGTGACTACAGGAGGGCTCAAGCAGATCTTCAAAGCACACCCTCAGGAAGAATACAGTATTGTAGATATTGGCTGTGGAGGCGGAGATATGATGCGGGTGATGCATGATTGGGCTAGAAATGGTCGAAGTAAAGTCAATCTTGAAGGAATTGATGCAAATCCAAATATTATTGAACTGGCTAAAGTGAGGCTTGGCGATCTGGAAAATATGACTTTAACTGTCCAAAATATTTTCTCTCCAGATTTTTTGGTTCGCAAAGTGGATATTACTACCTGCACCTTGTTCACTCATCATTTTACGGATTCGGAACTTGTACAGCTTTTGAAAGGGTTAAAAACAAAGTCTAACTTGGCTATAATTATTAATGATTTGCATCGAAACCCTATCGCTTATCATAGTATTAAATTACTCACCAAGCTGTTTAGCAAATCACCAATGGTCCAAAATGATGGTCCACTTTCTGTGCTCAGAGCTTTTGCGAGAGCTGATTGGGAAAGGATTTTTGAAGAGGCCGATATAAGAGACTTTCAACTCTCTTGGCATTGGGCATTCCGCTGGCAAGTGATAATTTTAGTTTAAACAAAAAAATCTGACTAATTCATGGAAATTTCACAGGAAACAGCTGAAGCTATTATTAGGCAGGCCATAGAATTAGCCTATCAGATCATACCATCCATTCTTTATGCAATTCTTTTCTATTTTATAGGAAGGTTTATAATTATCAGGGTTTTAAAGGGATTAAGAAATTATCTCAATAAGCGTGAAGACAGTCCAACATTGGGTGAATTTGTATATTCATTCTCAAAGGTGGTATTTTACATTACCCTTTTCGTCGGTGTTGCGACCATTATAGGAATACCCATTTCCTCTTTTTTGGCAATTTTTGGAGCAGCTGGTCTTGCAATAGGTTTGGCTCTTCAGGGCTCTCTCTCGAATTTTGCTGGAGGTCTTCTGATATTGGCATTTAAACCGTTTCGAGTGGGAGATGTAATTGTAGGTCAAGGGCACATGGGCACAATATCTAAAATACAAATCTTATATACCCATTTGATAACCTTCGATAATAGAGAAGTCATCATTCCAAATGGAAATCTTGCAAACTCTGACATCATCAATATGAGTACGCAAGAGACTAGAAGAACAGAAATCACTGTGGGTGTGGCCTATGGTACAAATATCAAGCAGGCAAAAGAGATCATTCTAAATATTCTAGTCAATGATCCACGTGTGTTGGTAGAACCTGAGCCTTTCGTAGCATTGAATAATTTTGGCGACAGCTCCCTTGACCTTGTCATTAGAGCTTGGGCAAATGCCTCTGACCTTTGGCCGGTCTATTTTGACACCATGGAATCTATCAACATTGAGTTTGAGAAGAATAATATCGAAATACCGTTTCCCCAGCGGGTGATGCATCAGTTAAAGCAAAAAAAATTGAGCTGATCAATTTAATCGTTGTTTTCTCTCAATCACGCGCTTCAATAAGTCTTTGTTATGTGTTTTGATACCGCCCTTCATACACCTTTCGAAAAAAACCAAGGGCTCAATAATTTTGATGTAAGCTATTTCATTTGTATTTACTCCTTTGGTTTTGCTGGATCCTTTATATCAATTCACCATCACTGTTTGGAGGACATACTTATTTTCGTATTTATAGCTTGATAAGTATTGAATGAACCATCCTGCAAAGAGATTTTTTTAGCTTCTAGAGCTGTATTAAATGTGAAATTTTTTAATCATTCATTGAACATGTTGTTTTTGAATTATCAGATCTTTTAGATTTTTTGTCACCTACATAATAGTGCTCAAAAGTGGAGTTCATAATCGCATTAAGGATGCCAGATATCCTAAGGTTTTGATTTACAAACTTATTTAAAACTAATGATCATTCTTGTCTGGACCGGAAGATAAGTCAAGTTAGTTTGATCTTAAAGACCTTTCTTGAGATCTAAGGGTGCTTGATTTGAAAGTCCATTTCGCTGAAAACCTACCAATACGACTTGGTCATTAAACTCAACAGTTATGATTAAACCTATTTCTTGGATGGTTTGGCTAGAACATCCGGTTAAAATGCTGGCGATTTGTTTTTGCCTTAGTAGAAAATTGAGAGCTTGATATATTAAGCATAAAATCCCAGATAGAAGACATACTTCATCTTTTGTGATTTAATTTTTAAAAAAAACCACTTCTTTTATTGGATTGAAATCGACTGGTTTAAAACCTTATCATAATTTTTTCCAAATCTTTCCTTTCGATAGCTGGCACATAACTTTCTTTCTTGGCATAACCTACCGGTACCAATAGAAAAGGTTTTTCATTTGCTGGCCGCTGTAATATCAAACTCAAGAAATTCATCGGACTTGGAGTGTGGGTCACTGTAACTAGCCCTGCCTGATGAATGGCTGCGATTAAAAAACCACAGGCAATTCCCACAGATTCACTCACGTAATAGTGTTGGATTTTTTCACCATCTGAGAGACCATATGATTGCTTGAACACTACAATAAGGTAAGGCGCATCTTCGAGGAAAGGTTTCTCCCAGTTTGTTCCTAGGGGCTTGAGATCGGCCTTCCAGTCTTCAGGCATCCGACTTGAATAAGATATTTTTTCTTCATCTTCCGCTGCCTCTCGGATTTTCCGTTTTATACCTGGATCTGATATAACACAAAAAGTCCAAGGCTGCTTATGTGCTCCTGAAGGCGCTGTACTTGCTGTGAGAACGATATTTTCTATGACTTCGAAGGGAACAGGTCTGGTGTCAAACTCTCTGATAGTCCTTCGCTGGTCCATGAACTTGTAGAAATCCCCTGAGCTTTTTACCAGATCTTTATGATTAGTCTGCACTTGATGATATCTGATATGCTCGAAACCTGCTATTAATTTTTTATTCACAAATAAAAAAATCAGCTTCACATGAAATTAGCTTTTTTTATTTGATTTTCTTTTTAGTCTAAGGTGACTTCTTTGGAACCTCCCGGATAAGTAATAGTCACAATTTTATCGCAAATTCCAATACCATAATTAACTGTCACCTCTATCCCCGCAAAAAGAAATTGTAATGTTCCTAAGCCAGGCACCCATACTCCGGTTTCCACGCAGGTTTGTTTGATCACTAATGCATCAATCACGTTTGTCTGGTAATCAATTCCATCCCTGCTCTTGCCGCTCGCAGTTCCTGTAATAGAAGCTTCATAACCCTCTCCCCCTAACTTGACAACGCGGACTTGATTATTTACAAGAGTTACAAACGTATCATCGGGCCAGGTAATTTTCCCATTTTCCATTTTCACAGCGAAAGAAACAGAGCCCGTAGCAAGATTAATACCTGTATTTGTGATTGTTCTAATACCTTCAATTTTTCTACCGTTGACTTCATATTCATCAAAATTCGTAACTACTTTAGCTCCAGGGAAGATTAAATTACCAGAGTAGGAGAGTAAGACTTTTCCTTTTCGCGTAATCCCGTTGGTACCAGTACATCCTGTCCCAAAATCAATAATGATTTTTTTTCCGGTTTCGTCAAGGCTGGCTTTAGCTGTTGCACAAATCTCAGTGATTGATATATCTTCTGTCATTCGTACGCCCAGCCCACTATTGTTTAATGCGGTCAATGTGATATTATCCAGATCTTCAAAGACTTTGCTGATGAAATAATCATCATTTACGATGGTCAAATCAGGTTCTTGAAGGATCTCTTCTGAATCAGAATTACATGAAGTATGGAAAAAAACCAGAAACAGTAATGTCCCCATTCCGCAAGAATCGAAAAATTTTTTCATAATAGTAATTAGTTTATATGATTGTCCGTAATTATGCTGCTAACCTAATTTTCTTTGCTCAACTGGTAGGAAGATGACGTTCCGATAGCCATCGGAAGAGGTACCAGTAATGCTAGTGTATACCATATAGTAAGCTGCTTTTTGATTTTCGCTGGTGCAATTGCGGATATACATGTTAATTTATGATGTCAAGATAGACATTTTAATCATTTGTAACTTTAGGAAAGTTTTCCTTTTTTGATTTTCCTCCTACACATCCAATATTTTTAGTCAAAGAAATATTATCGGGCAGAATTCCGAAGGATTGTGTCAGATCCCAATCTTCTATTTCAATTGATTTGAGCTTTGGCGTTTTGATGTCTTTTTGCATCTTTTTTGGTCTGGTAAATAGAAAACGAATGGTGTATAATAGACATTATCACGAATTTTAATTCATTGCTTAAATTTAGGCTGCCGGGCTTTAGATTTGTTGCGATGAAACAAATATATCCAAAACACCGTGCAGCCTTACCCAAATTTAGGGCATTGACGAGTCTAAACCAATTTTGTTACGGGCGTTTGCTTGAAGTTTTTGACAGACACGTAATTTCGTATTTATCTCAATACACTTTGAAAGGCAAACAGCGTTTGATTCCGAGTTTCAAAGAACCGAAAAACAGTAGCCTTTATGGCAGTATCTCCAAGTTGGATTTTATGTTACTTTACTTGA
>Ga0209491_10002570_pt1 | contig 32073 bp, 39 predicted proteins | sample BON02_FD_187213 | JGI IMG/M metagenome (GOLD analysis project Ga0209491, IMG submission 187213) | Freshwater microbial communities from Lake Bonney liftoff mats and glacier meltwater in Antarctica - BON-02 (SPAdes) (version 2) | ecosystem: Environmental > Aquatic > Freshwater > Ice > Glacier...
GAAGATCAAAGCTATAGAGCGGTAAACCTCACGCTTGAAAGGTTCCGCCACTTGGTGGAGGCTCACTTGCGTGAAAGATGGACCGTGAACCGGTTCGCCTCTGAATTAGACATTTCGCCAGATCGCTTACACGACATTTGCACACGTACATTGGGTAAACCGCCACAGCGTCTTGTTCGGGACCGTCTCAAGTTTGAAGCGCAAGCACTGCTCCAGCGATCGCATCTCACACTCGATCAGATCGCCGACCATCTCGGGTTTCGGAGCACGTCGCAATTCAGTGCCTTCTTTAAAAGGGAGGCGGGCGTTCCCCCTGGGGCATTCCGAAGAGCAAGCACACGGCAAGTGGGCAAGATACAACAAGTGCAGATGGGCAACTTTGCGGATTGGCCCTGAGGGGGCGCTGTCAGACCAATTCGAAATCGTCACTGCAAGGCGAGCAACTGTATCTTCAAGCTGCTGGATAAGCCCAATTTCGTCGTGATTTGCAGAGCGCATTCGGATGGTGAGATCCGAGAGCGCCGTGTTCATCATCGCATCCCACGGTAACGCAGGCTCAACCTCGTCCTTTGCCCGGCTGGCCCATCTTCTAATAGCCAGGGTGATCCCACCATGGGACGTCAGCCAAGTGTGCGCTGCCGCAATAGGCTAACGAGCACAGTATCACCTCAGGCCAACTACAACAGTACGCCTGCATCGAGCGCCTAAATTGCAAGGTTGTGTCGAAGGGCTCAACAAATACTTAATCGACAGCATGGAGGAGGCCCGACACTTCGTCACACAAAGACTCTAGTCACACAACACGACGCCCGAACATGTGGGAAAGCGACATCACATCCCCACCGAAACTGTAAAAGGATAAGTGAAATCTACGCTCATACCCCGTAAAAGGCGGCAGCTTACCCGAAGCTTTCGTATTCATAATTTCGGCGGTTTGTTCAGTGCTTGGGGCTTGCAAGCTGGGACCCACCAACTTGTCATGGGGTTTCTGACAAATCGTCGAGATGTGAAATCGTATTGCAGCTACGACCGTTCGGAATCGGAGAACCATACACGCGATGCATGAGTCACAAAATCGTCACAATGCCCCTTCAGCTCAAGGGTGCGACCAAAATGACCAAGGCTAAGTCATTCAGAAAATATAGGGTTTTTGGTACCACGTCCTGGTCTCGAACCAGGGACCTCTTGATCCACAATCAAGCGCTCTAACCAACTGAGCTAACGCGGCACTGGGGCGGATTTAGCGAACCCCATCCGTGATTGCAAGAGCCGAAAGCCCCGCGTAAAAGCCAAAAAAACAGGAGGCCCCGATGGGTATCAACGACGAACGCGATATGGAAGCTAACATGCAGATTGGCCCGACCGAACTGGGCATGGTCCGCTTGTTCATTACATCTGGCACCATGGAAATTCCGATGGACTTCGATCCAGAGGAAGCCGAGGAAATTGCTGAAGAAATCCGCGCCGCAGCTGCAGCAGCCCGTGCTGTCAAACCGCGCTAAGGCCTCAGGCCGCGCCTGATTTCGCAGCAACTTTGTCATTAAAACGCGCCACGTCGATCGTGGCGCGACGATGGGTGCCTTCACCGATCAAACCCGCCGCGTCCCAGACCGCGACGCGGAATCGCAAGCTGCGACCCTTCACTTCGATCAATTCAGCCTCTGCGCGAATGTCCATGCCTTCGGGCGTCGGCGCGATATGGGTGATGTTGATATCGGTTCCCAGCGAGTGCTGCCCTGATTCCTGATGTGGCAGGATGCATTTGATCGCTGTCTCTTCCATAAACCCCACCAGATACATTGTCGCCAGCACCGGCGGCATCGCAGAAAAATCGCCAAAGACTCCTGCTGCGCCGGGCACCAGCATGGCCAGCGTCACGGTCATCCGCGCCTCGGCCTTCAATCCAACTGTCAACATATCGTCATCCCCCGAATGGCAGCACGAATCCCGGATCTCGGGCCGTATGCGCACGCACCGCCGCATGACGGGCGAATTTCTGGATCATGACCTTGCGGCGCGCGGGCGCAAGCTTTGTCTCTGGCCCCATGGTCAGGATTTCAGCGTCATAGCCGTCGGCAATTATCAATCCCGTCTCTTCGGGCAGCAATTCAGCCGGAAACTCCGGCCCCACAGCCCAGAAAAAACGGTCACACCACGGCAAATAGCCCTTCCATTTCGAATCGGACTGGAAATCAGCGCGGGACGATTTGCATTCCACGATCCAGATCTCGCCTTTGGGTCCCAGCGCCATGACATCGACCCGAAGGCCAGATGTCGGCACCAACTCCTCCACGGTCACGAAATCATGGCCGCGCAGATGGCGTGACACACCCCTCGCCAGCAATTGGCCGGGCATCAGAGCAATTTGTATCAGATCTTCAGGCATGGAATGAATGTGAACAAAGCATAAACATAAATCAAGGGCACCGAGGATAATTGTGCCCGTCCCCTTGCCGAACACGCCGAACAAGCTTAACTAAAGGGCTGGCGGGTTTCTGCTCTTCCCGTGCGTATGGGGGCTACATTCCAGTGGCCTTAAGCAAATCCGAGGGCGCTGGCTCTGTCCGGACCCTGGTCCGGTTAACTGGTGCCCACCTGTACATACAGGTCCTCGGGAATAAGCCCTCGCACGGTTGCTGCGGTTCCCGCCGCCTCAGACCCGGCTCAGCGCCATCATAGCGATGCCGGTAGAAATAAAGTTTACCCCCAGCATGACGCCGATCGCCCACATAGCCGTCCCCGGCAGCCCGGCGATCAGCAACACACCCAGCGCCAGCGTGACGATGCCGTTCACAGCCAGCCAACCCCAGCCTTTTTCCGGGCGGTGCTGCACGGCGATCATGCCTTCAGCAACGCCCTGCATCAAAAACACTGCGCCCAGCAGCAGCGTCAGCCCGACCAGACCCGTCAAGGCAAAGAACGCCAAATAAACACCAAGCGCTAAATGCAGCAGGGCGATCAGCCCAGCCAGCAAACCAGAGCGCCAGCCGCGCGACTGTACCGCATGCCACAACAACGCCGCACCCGTGATCAAAAACACCCAGCCTAGCGCGACCTTGGCCACGACAGAAAACACCAACGGGAACACTATCGCCAAGGCACCGACAATAATCATGACAATACCGACGTTGCGAAAACGTCCGCGATTGGCGCGCACGGCGTCCATGACGCTGGAGGGAAGGCCGGGAATGGGGTCGGTCATCGTTCGATACCTCAACTCAAAAGCCGCAGGACGAATGCCCCTGCTTCTTCTGGTTATAAATATCTTGAGGTCCGGGGCAAAGCCCCGAAAGGGGCGGGCGGGCAGGCCCGTCCACCCGCCGGATCAAAAGCCGCCTGGCAAAAGTTCATGCGCCATGTGGTCCAGCACCGCATTCACGAACCGCGGCTCTTTACCGTCGGGAAAGAACGCACCGGCAACGTCCACGAATTCCGTGATCACGACCTTCGGCGGCGTGTCCTTTGCAATCAGCTCTGCGCCAGCGGCACGAAACAGCGCGCGCAGGGTCGGGTCAATTCTGCCCAGCGGCCATTTTGCGACCAATGCACGGTCGGTCAGCTGGTCAATGCGCACCTGCTCGTTCACCGCCCCTTCCAGTAAACCGCGAAAGGTGTCGATATCGCCTTCAAGCATTTCCACGTCGTCAAAGACTTCGCCAAAGCGGTGGTCTTCGAATTCAGCAATCACGCCATCGACGGTCTGATCAATGGCCTCCATCTGAAACAGCGCCTGCACCGCGAAAAATCGCGCGGCAGACCGCATCTTGCGCCGCTGGTTGTTCGAGATCGTCATACCGTCTCTCCGCCTTTGGCCAGATGTCCGCTGGTAAAGCCCACGGTCTTGCCCGCATTCCCCCAGCGCCGCTCAAGCGCGATCAAGTGCATGGCCGCAGCGGCCGCGCCGCCGCCTTTGTTCTGCCCGTCGGCCTGCGCGCGCACGGCGGCTTGTTCATAGCTTTCGACCGTCAGGATGCCATTGCCGATGCACATGCCCTGCAGGCCCAGCAGCGTCAGGCCCCGGCTGGAATCGTTGCAGACAGTGTCGTAATGCGTCGTCTCGCCCCGGATGATGCAGCCAAGCGCGACATAGCCGTCAAAGTTGGCCATCCGCGCCGCGATGCCGATGGCGGTGGGGATTTCCAGCGCACCGGGGACTTCGACAACCTCTAGCGTGACTCCCGCCTGATCACAGATCGCCTGTGCCCCGGCGATCTGCTGATCATAGATGTCCTTGTAATAAGGCGAGGCCACGGCCAGCAATTTCACCGGCGCAACAAAGGTCGGCAGCGGCATGGAATAATGCGAGGGTCCGGCCATTATCCGATCTCCGATATTTTGCGTGTGCCGGTAATTTCCAGCCCGTATGCATCCAGACCCACGACCTTGGGCTGCGGCGAATTTGTCAGCAACTCGATCTTGTGCAGACCCAGAGAGGACAGGATCTGCGCGCCCAAACCATACTGACGCAAGGTCTCCGGCGAGACACCGTCATCCGGCACCATCTTCATGTGCAAATCGCGCAACAACACAAGAACGCCGCGCCCTTCGGCCGCGATCATCTCCATCGCATCGGCGAATTCATTGCGGCGCCCGCGCGTGCCAGTGCCGATTACGTCCAGCATCGGGTCAAGCGCATGCATCCGCACAAGCACCGGCACGTCGTCGGTGATGTCGCCCTTGATAAGCGCGATATGTTCCGCGCCCTGCGTCTCGTCGGTGTAAATCCGCATATCCCAGTCGCCGCCGAATTCGGAGGCGATCATCCGGCTCGATTGCTCGCGCACGAGATTGTCGTGGCGACGACGATAGGCGATCAGATCGCTGATCGTGCCGATCTTCAGCCCGTGCTGCTGGGCAAAGGCCACCAGATCCGGCAGGCGCGCCATTTCTCCGTCGTCCCTCATGATCTCGCAGATCACGCCAGACGGGTTCAGGCCAGCAAGGCGGCTGATGTCGACGGCGGCCTCTGTGTGGCCGGCGCGGACCAAAACGCCGCCGTCGCGGGCACGCAGCGGAAAGACGTGGCCGGGGGTCGCGATATCGGCGGCACCCTTGCCAGCGTCGATGGCCACGGACACGGTGCGTGCGCGGTCATGGGCGCTGATACCGGTGGTGACGCCTTCGCGGGCCTCAATGGAAATGGTGAATGCGGTTTCATGACGCGACGAGTTATTCGTCGACATCAGCTTCAGCCCCAGCGCGTCAATCCGTTCGCCGGGCAGCGACAGACAGATCAGCCCGCGCCCATGGGTCGCCATGAAGTTGATCGCATCGGGCGTCGCCATCTGCGCCGGTATCACCAGATCGCCTTCGTTCTCGCGGTCCTCGTGGTCAACCAGGATGAACATGCGGCCGTTGCGGGCGTCTTCGATGACGTCCTCGATCTTGCTGATCGCGTCGGACCAGTCTGTTTCCACCTGGCCTGGGGTCTCGAAGGGTTGGGTCATCGGGGATTCCTTTGGCGTGTTGCCCCGGCCAATAGCTTAGCCGGGGCGGATTGGAAAGATCGTGGCGTCCCTATCAGGAGGCAGCCCGCTCCATGCAAACTTACGGTCCGCAAACCAAGCGCTACCACCCGGCCAAAGTTGTGACCGATGTCTGTCGTCAGTCGTACTCGCGCAACCGCGCTACATAGCGGGCCATGGTGTCGACCTCTAGGTTGATCGCATCGCCGACCTGAGTTGCGCCCCAGGTCGTGACTGACTTCGTGTGCGGGATCATATTCACGCCGAAATCGCGTCCGTCCACCGCATTTACCGTCAGGGATGTGCCGTTCAGCGCGACCGATCCCTTGGACGCGATGAACTTGGCAAAGGCTTCTGGCGCGCGAAAGGTGAACCGCGTGCTGTCCCCTTCATCGTGCATCGCCACGACCTGCGCGACGCCGTCGACATGGCCAGACACGATATGACCGCCCAGTTCGTCCCCGACCTTTAGCGCACGTTCAAGATTCAGCTGCTGGCCAACCTGCCATGCGCTAACATTTGTGGAACCCACGGTTTCGGCGCTGATTTGCACGTCAAACCAGTTCTGAGGATCGCGGCCCAGTGCGATGACCGTCAGGCACACCCCTTCGCAGGCGATAGAGGCACCAATCTCGATCCCGTCCACGTCATATCGGGTGCCGATCCGCGCACGCAGATCGCCGCTCTGCTCCAGCTCTAGAACACGGCCCACGTCGGTGACAATTCCGGTAAACATCGCATGCTCCTTCACGGTTTGTTTCGAGGTAGCGCTTCAAGCAGTGACAGACAAGCATTGCTGCCCGTGACAACACCCACGTTGCCTTATTTTTTTTCAGTCAAAAGGGTTAGCATTTTGGATAGACCCCAACCAGATTGATCCCGTGACCGATCCAGCCAAACGCCAATTTCTGTTCCTGCAAGGACCGTACGGGCCGTTTTAACACCATCTGGCACAGATGTTGCGGGCCGCTGGTGCGCAGGTCTGGCGTGTCCGGTTCAATGCAGGTGACCGCGCGTTCTGGTTTGGCGCGCCGGGCTATATTTCCTTTCGCGATCCGCACGATCACTGGCCGGACACCTTTAGCGCCATCGTGGCGCGGCGCGGCATCACCGATATCGTGCGATGTGGTGACACCTGCCAGATCCACGCGCGAGCGGTAGTGATTGCCCACGCATTGGGTCTGCGCATCCACGTCCTCGAAGAAGGCTACATGCGGCCCTATTGGGTGACCGATGAACGCGGCGGCACGAACGGCCATTAGCGCCTGATGGACATGAGCGTCGATGACATGCTCAAGGCGCTGGCCATGTCTGATCTGGAAATGCCGACGCCCCCAGCCCGTTGGGGCGATAAGCGTAACCATGTTTTCTATGGCTCCTTTTATCATTGGTTCGGCATATTCCGGAACCGGGACTATCTTAACTTTGCCCGCCACCGCGAATTGCCCATCGCTATAGAAACATGGCCTTATACCAAGCGTTTATTGCTGATGCCCGATATCGCGCTGGACCGGCACATCACGACCATGCGCATCCACTATGGCGACGTTCCCTATCATCTCGTTCTGCTACAGCTTGCACATGATGCCAGTTTCCAGAAACACTCGCTCTTCACCCGGATGGAAGAGTTCCTGACCGTCGTCATGGACGGTTTTGCCAAAGGCACGCCGCGCCATCATCATCTGGGGTTCAAGGCGCACCCCTTGGACAGCGACCGCAGCCAGACCAAGCGCATCGTCAAACGCCTAGCGGCGCAGGCAGGCGTGAGCGTGCGCGTGCATTACATCTGCGGCGGCAAGATGGCCCGCGTGCTGTATTACGCCCGCACCGCCGTCACCGTCAATTCCACCCCAGCCCATCATGTGCTGTGGCGCGGCATCCGGCTGAAAGTGTCTGGCAACGCCGCCTATAACAAGACAGAATTTGTGTCGGATCAAGCACTTGCGGACTCCTTTACTAATTTTGACCAGCCCAACAGCCGAGCCTACGGGGACTGTCGCCGGTTTCTGCTGGAAACGTCCCAAGTGCCCGTTGGCCTTTATTCCGCATGCGGGCGCCGCCAGCTGATGCGTGAGTTTATCGATATGGTGCTGTCAGACGCCGATCCTTACGACAGCTTGGCTTTTGGCAAGACGCCGCCCCACCAGCCCTTGCGAATCATTAACTGAAACGCACCAGCCCTAGTGCCATTGCGCCCCGTCGCGGCACGAAAGCAACACTGCATCAAGTCAGACCTACAACCTTGTTCTGCCAAACTATCTTTCACCGCGTCTTTAACATAGGTTAAAAAAAACGGCCGAGGCAGAACAATAACAGGTCGAGGAGACCGAGCAGTGCTATTCTTGACATTGCGCCTTTCACGAGGTGCCGCCCTCTTTATCACGCTGGGTCTATTGGCAGCTTGTGCCTTACCCCGCATGGGACCGAACAAATCCGAGATTTTTGCGGGCTCTGTCCTGCGTGAAGGTGACGCTTTCATCCTGACCGTAGACGACCGCGTTAACGCCATCGCCGCCGTGGCCCCCGCGCTAGGGTTTACTGCCGGGTTCCTGAACGCCGGAGAGTTGGGGGCTGACACAGTCCGCGCAGGCGACACGCTGGGCCTGACAGTGTTTGAAAACGTCGATGATGGCCTGCTGGTCCCGCGGGGCCAGAACACCACCGTACTGGAAGAAGTGCAGGTCGACGGTCAGGGGTACATTTTTGTCCCCTATGCAGGCCGCATTCTGGCCGCTGGCAATACGCCAGAGGCGATCCGCCGCATCATTACGGGCAAGCTGTCCGACCAGACCCCCGATCCGCAAGTTCAGGTTCGCCGGCTGGCCGGTGGCGGCGCAACGGTGTCGGTGTCCGGCGCGGTGAACGATCAGGGCGTCTATCCGATTGAACGGCCGACCCGGTCGCTGATCGCGATGCTGGCCGCCGCTGGCGGTGTGGCGGTAGAGCCAGATATTGCCCGCGTCACCGTCGTGCGCGGCAACGAGAAGGCCGAGATCTTTTACAACGATCTGTTCGACAGTCCGCGCAACGACATAGCCCTGCGTGATGGCGATTCTGTTATCGTCAAATCCGACAGCCGTACCTTTACGGCGCTGGGAGCCACCGGCTCGCAGCGCCGTGTGACCTTTGAAAGCCAGACCATCTCGGCGATCGAGGCGCTGGCGCAAGTCGGCGGTCTATCGTCCACGACCGCTGATCCCACCGGCGTCTTTGTCTTCCGCAACGAGCCGGAAGAGATCTCCGAGCAGTTAGTCGGTGCCGATGTGACGGGCACTCAGCGTGTCGTCTATGTGCTGGACCTGACGCGGCCCAACGGCATGTTCATGGCCCGCGACTTCGCGATCCGTGATGGCGACACCGTCTATGTGACCGAAGCGCCCTTCGTCCAGTTCAGCAAGGCCATCGCTGCGGCGACGGGTTCGTTGAATGCGGCAGACTCAGTGTCGACTGCTACCGGGATCTGATCTTGATGCGCGCTGATGCGCCAAATGCCGCCGCAGATGAAAACCTGCGGCGGCTTTTCGTATATAACGGCGGTTTATTGACGCAAGGGCGCGTGCGGCGGATCCTGACGCTGGCGGGCTGGGATATTCGCCTTGGGCTGCCCGGTGATGGCGACACCGTCGGCGTCTGGGGCCATTCCCCCACCGCCCCGCGCGGCGAAGCGGTCGCCGCCAAACGCGCTGGCCCTATTGTCAGGGTCGAAGACGCCTTTCTGAGATCCATCCTGCCGGGCCGGGATAGCGAGCCGCCCGTGGGGTTGGTGATCGACAGCCGGGGTATGCATTACGACCCCGCCCAGCCCACCGATCTGGAATGTATCCTGCGCGACGATCCCCTTGGCGATACCGCCCTGCTGAACCGCGCCCGCGCCGCTATGGACGACATCGCCCGCGCCCATCTGTCGAAATACAACGCCTTTGACCCCACCCTGCCCGCGCCAGAGCCGGGCTATGTGCTGGTGATCGACCAAACGCGCGGCGACGCTGCCGTCGCCGCCAGCAAGGCCGACTCGAACACGTTTCGCGAAATGCTGTTCTATGCCCAGACGGACCATCCAAACGCTCGCATCATCATCAAGACCCATCCCGAAACCGCAGCGGGCCACCGCAAGGGCTACTTCACCGACCAATTCGCCGACCCGCGCATCACGCTGTGTGACGATCCCATCTCGCCCCACGCGCTGCTCGCCGGCGCGGTGGCAGTCTATACCGTATCGTCTCAACTGGGCTTCGAGGCGATTTTGGCCGGCCATAAGCCCGTCGTCTTTGGCCAGCCGTTTTATATGGGCTGGGGCCTGACCGATGACCGGATGCCGCTGGATCGCCGCCAGCGAAGTCTAACGCGGGCGCAACTGTTTGCGGGCGCGATGATCCTGTATCCGACGTGGTACGACCCCTACCGCGACAAGCTGTGCGAAATTGAGGATGTGATTACCGGCCTTGGCGCGCAAGCTCGCGCTTGGCGAGACGACTATCGCGGCTGGACAGGCCACCGCATCAGCCTGTGGAAGCGTGGTCCGATGCAAAAGGTCTTTGGCCAGCGGCAGCCTATGCGCTTTAGCGCCGACAATAACGCCACTGCTGAGGATACACGCCGCCACATGATCTGGGCCTCTAAGGCCCCGCAAGACACGGGCATGGTCCGGATCGAGGATGGCTTTTTGCGCTCGCGCGGGCTGGGGGCTGACCTGTTCCCGCCCCTGTCGCTGGTGCTGGACGAGGTCGGTATTTACTACGACCCAACGCAGCCATCACAGCTAGAGGCGCTGATCGCCGCCGCTTGCGATCTGACAAGCGGCCCCCGCGAACGCGCAGATCGCCTGATCGCGCGGCTGACCAAAGCCGCGCTGTCGAAATACAACCTTGGCAGCACCTACCCGCTACGCGGCCTGCCGGCTGGGCGGCGGATCCTAGTGCCGGGCCAGGTGGCTAACGATGCGTCGATCCGGCTGGGTACGTCGGATGTGACAACTAACGGCGATCTGCTGCGCGCCGCCCGCGCCGCTAATCCAGCCGCCGTCATCTTGTACAAGCCGCACCCCGACGTCGAAAAAAGACTACGGAGCGGCGCTGTGCCAGACGCCGCCGACTATGCCGACGCGGTGCTGAACGGCATGGACGCCATCACCGCAATTGGGCTGGTGGACGAGGTCTGGACCATGACCAGCACGCTGGGGTTCGAGGCCCTACTGCGGGGCAAGCGCGTCACATGCCTTGGCACACCTTTCTTTGCGGGCTGGGGCCTGACCGATGATCGCGCGATGCCTGTACCGCGCCGCGCCGCTAGCCCTGACCTGACAGCCTTGGTGCATGCGGTCCTAATCGACTATCCACGCTACTTCGATCCGGTTACAAACTTGCCCTGCCCGGTCGAGGTGGTCGTGGATCGCCTGATCGCGGGTGATGTGCCTGCCCCCAGCCGCGCCAACCGTCTGCTAGCGAAACTGCAGGGTGCATTAGCGTCACAAGCATGGATCTGGCACCGCTAGGCAGGCCGCCAGTGTTGCAGCACATCGCCGCCGATAGCTGACACATCGGTCAGAACAAAGCGCGGGGCCTCATCCAGAACCTGTACCCCAAGCCCAGCCAGAGACGGCAAGCCGTCCGCGCCGATGGCAACCCCGGCCTGCATGACCACCAGCTCATCGACCAGCCGCGCCTGCAACAGGCTGGCCGCCAGATGGCCGCCGCCTTCGCACAATACACGGGTGATCCCGCGATCAGCCAGCGCCCTCAGCATCGACAGCGTATCTATCCGATGATGCTTGACCTCGCATTCCACCGTCTGCGCGCCGGTCTTGATCCAGTCGCGCGTTTCAGCGTCTGGGCCGTGGCACAGCCAAACCGGCTGCTGCCGTGCCGTTTGGACTAGCCGTCCATTGATCGGCAGATGCAGATCGCGCGACACCACAACGCGTACCGGCTGCCGCACCTCGCCCAGATCGCGCACGTCCAGCATCGGGTCGTCGGACCGCGCCGTACCCGCGCCAATCAGCACCGCATCGTGGCGCGCCCGCAGCGCATGCACCGCCCGGCGCGCCTCTGGCCCCGTAATCCAACGGCTTTCGCCGCTTGCCGTGGCGATCCGCCCGTCCAGACTGGTGGCCAGCTTGAGCGTCACAAAGGGGCGGCCCTGCGTCACGCGCAGCAGGAAACCCGCGTGGTGGCGTTCTGCCTGGTGCTGCATCAGGCCCAGTTCAACCTTGATCCCTGCATCCCGCAGCCGGGCAAGGCCCTGTCCCGCGACACGCGGATCAGGATCGCCCGTCGCCACGACAACGCGCGCCACACCTGCCTCGATCAGCGCATCGGCGCAGGGCGGCGTTTTTCCGGTATGGGCGCAGGGCTCTAATGTGACATAGGCGGTCGCACTGCGCGCGGCATCGCTGGCCTGATAAAGCGCCACCCGTTCCGCATGAGGCCGCCCGCCGCGCTGCGTCGCGCCGCGCCCGACGATCACGCCGTCACGAACAATGACACAACCGACAGCAGGATTGGGCCATACCTGCCCCATCCCGCGCAGCCCTAGACGCAGCGCAATCGCCATAAAGCGGCGGTCAGCCGCGGCGGTCATGCGTCTGGTTTGGTATTTGGGCGCAGATCGTTCATGAACTTCTCAAAATCATCTGCAGCCTGAAAGTTCTTATAAACACTTGCAAATCTCACATAAGCGACCGTGTCTATCCGCGCGAGGCTTTCCATCACGATCTCTCCGATCGTGCCGGAAGGGATATCCGTCTCGCCCATACTTTCCAGCCGGCGCACGATACCGCTGATCATCTGGTCCATGCGCTCTGGCTCGACCGGGCGTTTCTGCAAGGCGATCCGGATCGAGCGTGCCAGCTTATCGCGATCAAATTCCTCGCGCTTGCCATTCGCCTTTATCACGACCAGATCGCGCAACTGCACGCGCTCATATGTTGTAAATCGACCACCGCATGCAGGGCAGAACCGCCGCCGCCGGATAGCAACATGATCCTCGGCTGGCCGGGAATCCTTGACCTGTGTATCGACATTTCCGCAAAAGGGGCACCGCATAGCCAGTCCTTGTGTTCTGTCCGCCTCTTGGGGTTTGCCCCAAGTTATCCACATTGACTATAGCGGCAGCCCCAGTCTTTGGGTAGGGGCCAGAATCACCCCCCGCATCTGGAGCGCGCTTGTGAGTCTTTTCTGCACATCACTGCAGGTGGGCGACGACCTCTCGTTGCTTGGGGGCGTCGCGATGTTCGAACAAATAGATGCCCTGCCATGTCCCCAGTGCCAATCGCCCGGCCGTGACGGGAATGTTGATCGATACCGGCAGAAGCGCCGTCTTGATATGGGCAGGCATGTCGTCGGGCCCCTCATAGGTATGGGTCAGATAGGACATCGCGGGGTCCGTCGCCTAAGGCACCAGCCGCGCGAAAAGGCGCGCAGATCCTTCCGCACCTCTGGGTCAGCGTTTTCCTGAATCAGCAGGCTGGCCGAGGTGTGGCGCAAAAACAGCGTGAGAAAACCGGTTCTCTGCACCCAAGCCGCAACATGGTCTGTCATCTCGTACAGCCCCTGACTTTGGTCGAAATCGTGAAAACCGTCTGCATCAGTGAACCTCTGACGCCGCTGCGCGTTGGGCCAGTAAGACATAGCATAAGGAGCCTGACATGGCCGGCAAGACACTCTTCATCACCGGAGCCTCGAGCGGGATCGGGGCCGCCACCGCGCGCAAGGCCGTCGCCGCAGGCTGGAACGTGGGGCTGTTCGCCCGTTCGCAGGACAAGCTGACGGATCTGGTCGCCGATCTGGGCGACAACGCCATTGCGCTGCCCGGCGACGCGACCAGCTTTGACGATCAGGCCCGGGCGCTGAAATCGCTCGCTGATCACTACGGCGACGTGCACGCCGCTTTTGCCAATGCCGGGCGCGGCACGTCCAACGGCGGGGCCGAGGGAGGCAATATCGAAGACTGGCAGGGCATGGTTGATCTGAACATCATGGGCCTGCTGAAAACAGTCAAAGCCGCCCTGCCCCATCTAAAGCAAACCCGGGGCCACATGATAATGACCGGCTCTGCTGCCGGGCGCGCGCATATTTTAGGGTCGGTTTATGGGGCCACGAAATGGTTTGTGCACGGCTATGCCGGCAATCTGGCAGAGGAAATGAGGACTTGGGGTGGGCGCTGCACCGTAGTTGCGCCCGGCATGGTCAATACTGCCTTCTTTGACGAGCCCAAGCCCGACAAACTGCAGCCAGCCGATGTGGCAGAGGCGGTAATGCTGGCGCTCAACGCCTCGCAGGTCAACGACGTACGAGAGGTCTTTTTGATGCCGCGCGGCTGATGCTTGGGACCACTCCAATTTTTCGCCAAAAAATTGGCCTTCGCGTCGGGCGGTGATCATCATTTAGTGATCACCGCCCGTTTTTGCTTTGGCTGTCGCAATTCGGGGTTAAATTGCCAGCATCCACCCGCCACATCAAAGGATGCGACATGACCCGACTGACCGCCAAGGATTTTGACCCCAAACTGCTCGAACTTTACGACTTCTACGCACACGGCATGATCACCAAGCGCCAGTTTCTGGACGGTGCCACCAAATTCGCCGTCGGCGGCATGACGGCAGTGAGCATCCTTGGCCTGATGGCCCCTAATTATGCCTTGGCCGAACAGGTGTCCTTCAACGATCCGGACATCACGCCGGAATATATCACCTACCCCTCGCCCAACGGGCATGGCGAAGTGCGCGGCTATCTGGTGCGTCCCGCGAATGCGACCGGTCCCCTGCCCGCCATCGTTGTCGTGCACGAAAACCGCGGCCTGAACCCGTATATCGAGGATGTCGCACGCCGTCTGGCCAAGGCAGGCTTCATAGCGATTGCGCCTGACGGCCTCAGCTCTGTTGGCGGCTATCCAGGCAATGACACCGAAGGGCGCGATCTGCAGCAGACCGCCGATCCGACGAAACTGATGAACGATTTCTTTTCCGCCGTCGAATTCATGATGACCCACGAAGGCTCAACCGGGGCCGTTGGCATCACGGGCTTTTTCCGACGAAACTGATGAACGATTTCTTTTCCGCCGTCGAATTCATGATGACCCACGAAGGCTCAACCGGGGCCGTTGGCATCACGGGCTTTTGCTATGGCGGCGGTGTCGCCAATGCCGCCGCCGTAGCCTATCCAGAGTTAAGGGCCGCCGTCCCCTACTATGGCCGCCAGCCAGATGCGGCGGACGTGCCGCAGATCGAAGCTGCCTTGCTGATCCACTACGCCGGACTGGATGAACGGGTCAACGAAGGCTGGCCCGCGTATCAGGCGGCAATGGATGCAGCGGGCACGAATTACGAGGCGTTCATTTATCCGGATGTGAATCACGGTTTCCACAACGATAGTACGCCTCGCTTTGACGAGGCGGCGGCGGACCTGTCTTGGGAGCGGACGCTGGCGCATTTCAAGCAATATCTAGCCTGATGTCCTTGCAAACGTTTGGCAGTGAATCGCCAGACACCCTGTCCGCCACATGACAAAATTAGGTGGCGGACAAGCTGTTGTTGGTAAATGGGAAAAGGATTGAACCGATGACCATTATCCGCGTAACCAAAATTTCTGCCACATGGCCCGACAGTTTTGACGATGCCGTCAAGCGCGTTGTGGCGCGTGCCACTAAGATTCAGAAAACGTGACCTCTGCATGGGTCAAGGAACAAAGCGTCCGCGTCGAGAACGACACCATGTTGAACGACGGTGACAACGTCGATTTTGCCTGATCAAGACTACAAAAAAAGGCCCGTCATTTACGGGTCTTTTTCATAACTGCGATCTTTATGGTCTCGAGTCAAAAAATATGTGGGGTGCCGCCTGAACCACTACAACCCGGGTATCCGACAGTCGTTCATGTCAAGGGACCGAACGGGATCGTTGGCACTACAGGTCTGCTCGCTGATCGGATAACGATCCACCTGTTCGCAAGCCCCAAGTCCGATCAGGACTGCCACGGCTGAAATCCGCAAGATCAATGTCATCAAGAAAATCCTTTTTTCACCATCCTCATGGCGGCATTGGTCTTCATTCTGCCTGAATGGACTCAAGATATTGGGCGAGGGTCAGCACCTTGCCGCGGACATAAGTCTCGGCACCGTAGGGGCCCTGAATGTCGATGACCGACTCCGTAAACTGCCTTCCCCAAACCGGCATAGCGCTACCGTGGCCTCGCACGCCTGTGCGGCCATCGATGACCATGATAACTCTCATCATGGGAAATTAGCCGTCGTTTTCTTTAGTCAGATTAATCAGGCTTGGCACAGGAACGTTCATGTATTTCGCAAGCGGGCCGTCGCCCATCGCGGCCGCACCGTGGCAGGTGGAGCAGGCGGACATGTATTCTGCCTCACCTGCGCCCTGAGCGGACAGCTGACCGCCAACTGTAGCCGCCGCCATCAGGCTAATCAGTCCGATGAAATGTCTGAGTGTTGTCCGTTGCATTAGATCAAATCTCCAAAAGTTAATCAAAAATAATTTGAACCTGATGGTGGCTCGGGGCTATGCTTTCAATTCTGCCCATGCCGAGGCCGTGTGACTTGATTTTGATCAATTGGAACGCAAAAACGACGGCGTGCCATCGGCAGCCGTCGTTCAAATCGTGCTTTGATTGTGCTCGCGGTTACTGGTCGAGGAAGGACCGCAGTTTGCGCGAACGGCTCGGATGCTTCAGCTTGCGCAACGCTTTCGCTTCGATCTGGCGAATACGTTCACGGGTCACGCTGAACTGCTGACCGACTTCTTCAAGCGTGTGGTCGGTGTTCATGCCGATGCCGAAACGCATCCGCAGCACACGTTCTTCACGCGGCGTCAGGGACGCCAGAACGCGGGTCGTGGTTTCCTTCAGGTTTTCCTGAATGGCGGAATCCAGCGGCAAGATCGCGTTCTTGTCTTCGATGAAGTCGCCAAGCTGGCTGTCTTCCTCGTCGCCGATCGGCGTTTCCAGCGAAATCGGTTCCTTGGCGATCTTCATCACCTTGCGGACCTTTTCCAGCGGCATCTGCAGCTTTTCAGCCAGCTCTTCCGGTGTCGGTTCGCGACCAATTTCGTGCAGCATCTGACGGCCCGTGCGGACCAGCTTGTTGATCGTCTCGATCATGTGGACCGGGATCCGGATCGTGCGCGCCTGATCCGCGATGGACCGGGTGATCGCCTGACGGATCCACCACGTCGCATAGGTGCTGAACTTATAGCCGCGACGGTATTCGAACTTGTCCACGGCCTTCATCAGGCCGATGTTGCCTTCCTGAATAAGATCAAGGAATTGCAGGCCGCGGTTCGTGTACTTTTTCGCGATGGAAATCACGAGGCGCAGGTTCGCCTCGACCATTTCCTTCTTGGCCTGCCGGGCTTCTTTTTCGCCCTTCTGGACCTGCTGCACGATGCGGCGGAATTCGGTAATGTCGACGCCGACGTATTGGCCGACCTGGGCCATGTCGCCGCGCAATTCTTCGATCTTGTCGGTGGACCGCTCGATCAGCGCCTGCCAGCCTTTTCCAGCCTTTTCGCCGATCTCGATCAGCCAGTTCGGGTCGAGTTCACGGCCTCGATAAGCGTCAATGAATTCGCGGCGGTTGATCCGGGCCTGATCAGCCAATTTCACCATGGCAGAGTCGATCTGCATGATGCGGCGGTTGATGCCGTAAAGCTGGTCGATCAGTGCTTCGATCCGATTGTTATGCAGGTGCAACGAGTTCACGCGTTCCACGATTTCCGAACGCAGCGACTGATAGGTCGCCTCTTCGTTTGTGGAAAAGCTACTGTCTTCGTTCAACGTCGCGGACATCCGCGCGTCTTGCATTTCAGACAATTTACCAAAGTCGCTGGCGATGATTTCCAGCGTTTCCAGCACGCGCGGCTTCAGCGCGGCCTCCATGGCTGCAAGGCTCATGTTAGCCTGCTCGTCGTCGTCCTCGTCGTCGTCCTTGGTGATGGGGTTGCCGTCGGCGTCCAACTCGGACTTGCTGTCATCGTCCTTGGATGACGTGTCGGTTCCGGGGGTAACGACGGGTACTTCTCCGTCGTCTTCGCCCAGTTGATTGCCGAACGTCGTTTCAAGGTCGATGACGTCGCGCAGCAAAATGTCTTCGGTCAGAAGTTCGTCGCGCCAGATCGTGATTGCCTGAAAGGTCAGCGGGCTTTCGCACAGCCCGAGGATCATCGTGTTGCGGCCAGCCTCAATCCGCTTTGCGATCGCGATCTCGCCTTCACGCGACAGCAGCTCTACGCTGCCCATTTCGCGCAGGTACATCCGTACGGGGTCGTCGGTGCGGTCCAGCTTTTCTGCTTCGGCCCCGCCAAGGGTCACATCGCGACCGCCTTGGATGGTCGCAACGTCGGTCGGGCCGGACGGCTCTTCGCTTTCCTCGGATTCTTCTTCCTCGGTCACCTGGATGCCCATTTCGGACAGCATCGACATGACGTCTTCGATTTGGTCAGAGCTGACCTGTTCGGGCGGCAGAACGGCATTCAGTTGGTCATACGTGATGTAGCCGCGCTCACGCGCGTCTTGGATCATCTTCTTGACCGCAGCTTGGCTCATATCAAGGCTGATGTCGCTGTCGGAATCGTCCTTGCGGTCGTCGTTATCTTTGGCGGCCATGTGGCGGGCTCCTCGTGTCGGCGGGCGACGATGCGTCTGGGCGAATCATCAGGTCTGGTGATTCGGTTGCCACGAATCAACGCTCTGTGCGTCCGATTCGCAACCGCAAACGAGCTGATTTCCCAACCCTGTTGCACCAGAGCGATGCAGCGACCGCCCATACGTACCGCTTCGAGTTCTATTTAGGGTCCCCGCCGGGTTTTGCAATCGTCAGACTCTCCCAAAGCGCTCGAGAAATCTTGAGCTGCTCGCTATCCAAGGTGGCACCATTCTCAGCCACGATCATTTCAGCGCTGCTGCCGCTGGCGATAACCTCCGAGTTATCGAGCGCCTCTTTCGCCTGACGAATGCGCCATGTCAGGCTCTCATCAGCGGCATCAATGGCATAGCGCGCCTCTTCTTCTTCGCGCGGCATGGCTCGGCTGGCGGCCAGTTTGGCAAAGCTTTCGGTCAGGCAGCTTTCAGCAAACACGGTGTTGCCCGGCTTGCACAGGCCAGATGTGATTTGCACCATCCGGTTGCCCACAAGACTGGCTACAAGGTCATGCCCCAAGTCTCGCTCCAACGTCTCGCGGAGGTCGGCCCCGTCGGGGGCGCGCAGGATCGCATTGCGCATCCGGGCGTGGTTTGGATCGCTGCAATCCATGACCTCAAGCGCGGCGATGAATTTTGGCAAAGCCGCCGGAGTCGCGATCAGCGTAGCCAGCACGACAGCTTCGCGCATGAGGCTTTGATCGCCGATGCCCGCCCCAAGCGCCGAACTGCGGTTGCTGGCGACCGGCGCGCGGTCACGTTCCCATGGTTGCTGCTTCGGGTTCCACGCGGCGAATTTGCGCGTGGTAAACGCCTTGTTCTGCGGCTTGCGCGTGCGAAACAGGTCCCAGCGCATTTCCTTGATCGCTTCGCCGTAATGACTGCGGATCGACGGATCTACGATCTGCTTAATCTTTTCACGCAGGGTCTTGTCGAGAGCGGCCTTGCGTTCGGGACTGTCGAACACCTTGCCTTCGGTTTCGCGCCGCCACAGCAGCTGAACCATCGGGATCGCAGCGTCCAGAATGTCCTGCATCGCCTGTTTGCCCTGCTGTTTGAGGACATCATCCGGGTCCATCCCCGGCGGCATCATGGCAAAGCGCAGACTTTGCCCCGCCGCCACCAGCGGCAGCGCCAGATCAATCGTCCGCATCGCGGCCCGCAAACCGGCAGTATCGCCATCCAGCGCGATGATGGGTTCGGGCGCGATGCGCCACAGCATGTGCAGGTGATGTTCGGTGACAGCGGTGCCAAGGGGGGCGACGGCGGCCTCGAACCCGGCCTCACTCAGCGCGATGATGTCCATGTAGCCTTCAGACACGATCAGCGGATGGCCTTTACCTGCGGCAGCACGAGATTTTTGCACATTATAAAGCGTGCGGGATTTATCAAACAGCTCGGTTTCGGGCGAATTGTAATATTTCGCCTTGGCATTGGGGTCCATCGCACGCCCGCCGAAGGCAATCGCCCGCCCCCGCGCGTCGCGGATCGGGAACATGATCCGGCCCCGGAAGCGGTCATAGGGTGCGCCGCCGCGGTCGCTTATGGCCGCAAGACCCGCGCCGATGATCTGATCGACAGGCACGCCCTTGGCCGTTAGCGCGGCCAGCACGCCCCCCTGATCAGGGGCAAAGCCGATATCCCAGCGCGCCAGCGCGTCTTTATTCAGGCCGCGCCGTTCCAGATATTCGCGCGCGGCTGTGGCGTTCGAAGTGTTCAGGTTCAGCCGGAAATGCTGCACCGCCTGTTCCATCACGTCGACCAGTTCGCTCCGGACATCAGCCTTTTCCTGCGCGCGCGGATCGAGTTCGGGCATCGGCAAACCGGCCTCTGAGGCTAGGATGCGGACGGCTTCCATGAAGTCGACGTTTTCGGTTTCGCGCACAAAAGAAATCGCGTCGCCTTTGGCTTGGCAGCCAAAGCAATAATAGAATCCCTTGCGATCATCGACGTGAAAGCTGGCGGATTTTTCCTGATGGAACGGGCAAGGTGCCCACATGTCGCCCTTGCCCTGATTGGACTTCTTGTTGTCCCACATGACCTTGCGCCCTACGACCTGTGTCAGCGACAGGCGGGTGCGCAATTCGTCAAGGAAACCGGGGGGCAAGGACATAGGCCATTTATCGCGCCGGGGGGCGGCAGAGTCGAGGGGGTGTGCGATCACTTTGACTGGTAAGAAGGCGCGCTGCCCCCGCTGCTGCGCGGCACCCCCGAGGTATTTTAACGAGAAGACCCGAGGTATTTTAACGAGAAGAAAGGGGGACCGCGCTGCGTTCAAGGGCGGGATAGCGCAGGCCGAGGGTGATGCCGCGAAAGATGAACGAGGCGAGCAAGGCCAGCCACAGGCCATGATTGCCGAAAGCGGCCATCAGCGGGGTGACACAGGCGAAATACAGGATCGCCGAGATCACCATCATGTTGCGCATATCTGTGGTGCGCGTGGCCCCGATAAAGATGCCATCCAGCATCCATGCGGCGACGCCAACCAGTGGGGCGGCGACCATATAAGGCAGGTAGTGGCGCGCGGCGATCTGCACGTCCGGCGCGGTGGTCATGGTGTCGATGACAATGCCGCCGAAAAGGGCAAACGCCAGCGCCATGGCCGCGCAAATGCCCCCCGACCAGCCAGAGGTCAGCAGCGACGCACGGCGCACCGCAAGGCGGTCGCGGCGACCAAGCGCTTGGCCGACAAGGGATTCAGCGGCGATGGCGAAGCCGTCCAGCGCATAGGCAGTCACGTGTAGGAACTGCAACAGGATCTGATTGGCAGCCAGTTGAATATCGCCAAAATCCGCCCCCCAGAATAGAAAGCTGACAAAGATCGCCTGCAGCAGGACGGACCGGATCATGATGTCGCCGTTGACGATGCTCATCCGGATCAGTTTTGTTCGATCAAAGACGCGGGGCCAGTCGCGCCAAGCGGGCACCCGAAAGGCGGACCGGCACAGCCAAAGGCCCAACGCAAAGCCGCCCCATTCCGCTATAAAGGTCGCCCAGGCCACGCCCGGTACGCCCCAGTCCAGATGCAGCACGAACAGCAGATCGAGGCTGATGTTCGCGCCGTTCATCAGCACTTGTACCGCCAGCACCGCGCCAGTGCGCTCCTGCGCGATCAGCCAGCCGGTGACGCCGTAAAGCGCGATGGCCGCGGGGGCGGACCAGACCCGGACGCTCATGTATTGCCGGGCAAGAGTTTCAACCTCGGCGCTGGCAGGGGAAATGGCGAACGCCCCCGCGAAGAGCAACGATTGCGCTGCTATGATGGCAGCGCCTGCGGCAAGGCCGATCATCAGCGCACGGGACAGCAGGGCTGCGGTTTCCAGCGCGTCGCCCGCGCCGACTGCCTGCGCAGTCAGGCCAGATGTGCCCATGCGCAAAAAGCCGAATATCCAATAGATCGCCGTCAGTATGATGGCACCGATGCCGACCGCCCCGATCGGGGCGGCCAGCCCTAGTTGCCCCACGACGCCCGTATCCACGATGCCAAGGATTGGCACGGTCGCGTTCGAAATCACCACCGGCAAGGCGATATGCAGCACGCGCCGGTGGGTCAGGTTCATGTCATTCGTCGCGCAGGGGCATCAGGAAATGCCCGGTTGCCTGCGCAAACAGACGCGAGCGATTGTCCTGCCACGCCTCGACGTGGACAGATGCATAGCGCCGCCCGCTGCGGTTCACCCGCGCGCGGGCATAGGCATCGCGTGGCAGGCCGGACCGCAGATAATCAATGTTGAAGTCGATAGTCTTGGGCAACCGGCGCGGCGCGGGCTCTGCGCCGGCCTCCATGTCTTCCCAAATTCCCGCCCATGACAGCTCTATGATGGCCGCAACCTCTAGGAACGCGGCTGTCACACCGCCGTGCAAAGCGGGTATCATCGGGTTGCCGATCAGCTTGTCGGCATAGGGCAGCACGGCCGTCAGCTCGTCCCCGTGGCGTTCAAACTGGATGCCAAGGAACTGAATGTAGGGCACCCCATGCACCAAACTTTGCAACATTGCATCGCGGCGTTGCTTGACGACCTGGACAGGTTCCGGGCGGGCACGTTTGGGGGGGACGCTCATTTGCTGGCCCTTTCGATGGTAAAGGCACCGGTGGCGCAGGCCACGGGGCGGTCCTTGTCTTCATCCAGCGCCACAGCGCGCACGAATGCGACAGAGCGGGTGACGTGGTAACAGGTCGCGCGGGCAGTAATCGCCTGCCCCGGTGTGGCCGGGCGCATGTAATCGATGCGCAGATCGATCGTTGCGGTCCCCAACCCCGCCGCCGGGTGCACCATGACGGCAGCACCGCAGCAGGTATCCATCAGCGCCGACACTGCGCCGCCGTGGATCACGCCGGTTTCAGGATCGCCCACCAGACGGTCGTCATAGGGCATGGTGATGACCGCCTCGCCGTCGCTGACCTCTTGCATGGTCATGGACAGGGCGGCGGCATGGGGGATCATCGCGATGAACTGCGCGGCGACCTTGTGGCGGCGGTCGGCCGAGATGGTCGGCGTGGTCGGCGTGGGAGTGTCGGGCATGGGGATGGCCTCTTCAAGTCCGCGACAACTTCGCACTTGCGCAGCAGCGCGCAACCCCTATGTTCTGTTTTGAGAATAACTCGCAACTGGAGCCGCCCACATGAGCGCGACCACCACCGCTGTCCCCCTTGCACCCGGGCTTGGCATGTTCCGCCCTCGCCGGGCGGCAGTCGCGCTGGTTCTGCTGGTCCTTGCGCTGGCCCCGGCCCCGCTGGGACCGCTGACACGCAGCCTGATGACCGATGCCTTTGTGCAGGTCGCAGGCTTTGTCGCAGCCACGTTAATTCTGTTTTATGGGGCAGAGCGGCTGTTTCGCTTTAACATCGGGACCGCTTTGCAAAATGCGAAAGGCTGGCAGGTGCCGATGGCAGCGCTGCTTGGGGCGACGCCGGGATGCGGCGGCGCGGTCGTGGTTGTGGCGGCCTACAGCTCGGGTCACGTCGGCTTTGGGGCCGTGGTGGCGACGCTGACGGCAACGATGGGTGACGCTGCGTTCCTTCTGATCGCGACACGGCCTGATGCGGCGCTTGTGGTGCTGCCGCTGTCTTTTGCGGTTGGAATCATCTCTGGCTGGATTGTCGATGCCCTGCCCGGTCCGGCGCGTCAGCCGCGCAACACCGGCTCTGGAGAGCTGGCCCCGCTTATCGGACGAACGCGGATCAAGGACTTAGCCTTTGCCGGCTTTGCCCTGCCCGGCCTGATCATCGGCATCACACAGCTAAGCGGTGCGGACGTTGGCGCGATCTATGGCCCGGTCATGCACTTTGTCGGCCTTGGCGGCACGGCCGTTGGTCTGTTCATCTGGTCCACCTCGCGCCTGCACGCCATGACCAACGGTGCCGACAGCCCCGTGACCCGCATGGCAGAAGAGACATCGTTCATCGCAGTCTGGGTGATCGGCGCGTACCTTGCCTATGATTATATCGTCGCCTTCAGCGGTTTCGACCTAGAGGCGATGTTCAGCTCGGTCACACCCTTGCTGCCGCTGATGGGTGTGCTGGTCGGCCTGATCCCGGGCTGCGGGCCGCAAGTCCTGGTGACGACGCTCTATGTCGGCGGGCTGATACCTTTCGCCTCGTTGATGGGGAATGCCATTTCCAACGACGGCGACGCGCTGTTCCCGGCCATCGCACTGGACCCCGGTGCCGCCGTGCGCGCGACGCTCTATTCCACGATCCCCGCGGTCATCGTGGCCTACGGCTTTTACTTCCTTGCGCCCGGCTTCATGAACTGACCGTTTGCCCCTGCCCCCCCTGCGGAGCTAGGCTATGGTGCAAAGGAGGATCGTGATGTCGACCAGCCGTCTGTCATTCAAGGAAATGTGTGCCCGTTACGACGTGACGCCGCGCACCTTGCGACACTACGAATATATCGAGCTTCTGTCGCCTGACCGCGAGGGGCGCGCCCGGTTCTATAGCGGGCGCGATCAGGCACGCATGACACTGATCATGCGCGGACGCCGCTTTGGCTTTGCACTCGAAGACATCCGGCAATGGCTACTGATTTACGAAAAAGAAGGCACCACGGCCCAGATGCAGGCCTGGATCGATCTGGCTGACCGCCAGATGAAAGAATTGGCCGATCAGCGCCGCCAATTGGACGAGACAATGAGCGAATTGCAGCGCCTACGGGACGAAACCGCTGCCTCGCTTGGGTAATCACCCCTTATAATCTTGCGCATGACGCTGGGTAAAGTTTCGTGACCTTTCGTCACACGACTTCTGACGTCACGTCATGTTTACGTTAACGTCAACATTCATTGTAGAAGCAGTTCACAGTATTGATCTGACGGTTACACCCGCCAGAGCGAGAGAGATTTGAAATGCCGAGCCAGACCCTGAATATCCGCGAAATGTGTGACGCCTTTGATGTCACACCACGCGCCCTGCGCTTTTACGAGGGGAAGGAACTGCTGTTCCCGATCCGTGAAGGCCAGCGCCGCATGTTCACCCGGTCCGACCGGGCCCGGCTGAAACTGATCCTGCGCGGCAAGCGCTTTGGTTTCAGCCTGGAAGAAATTCGTCAACTTTTGGACCTATACCAGATGGATGACGGTCAGCTGACGCAGCTTAGCCAGTCCTATGCGCTGGCCGAAAAGCATCTGGCCGAAATGGAATCCCAAAAGGCCGAACTGGACGAAGCCATCGCAGAGCTGAAGGCCCAGATGGAATGGGGCTCAGCCAAACTCAAAGAGATCGCGGGCCAGCAAAATAACGCTGCCTGAGCCGCACACACAGCCAAGGGAGAGACACCGATGCCAAGCTATACCGCACCGCTGAAGGATTTTCAGTTCGTCCTGCACGATCTGCTCAAAGTGTCCGAACAAGACGTCCCCGGCTATGCCGATCTGGACCGCGACTTTACCGCCGCCGTGCTGGAAGAGGTCGGCAAGCTGTCGTCCAGCGTGCTGTCCCCGATGAATGCGGTCGGCGATACCGAAGGCTGTGTGCTGGAAAACGGCGTCGTGCGTACCCCCACCGGGTTCAAGGCCGCCTTTGACCAGATCCGCGAAGGCGGCTGGACCGCACTGGACGCAGACGAGCAATACGGTGGCCAGGGCCTGCCCTATATCATGCACACCGCGGCAAACGAGCCGATGGCTTCCGCCAACATGGCGTTCAACATGTATCAGGGTCTGACCCACGGGGCCTACTCCGCGATCCTCGCCCACGGGTCGGACGCGCAAAAGGACATATTTCTGCCAAAACTGGCGTCCTGCGAATGGACCGGCACCATGAACCTGACGGAGCCGCATTGCGGCACCGATCTGGGCCTGATGCGCACCAAGGCCGTTCCGCAGGACGGTGGATCGTTCAAGGTGACAGGTCAGAAAATCTTTATCTCTGCTGGTGATCACGATCTGGCCGAAAACATCATCCACCTTGTTCTGGCGAAAATCCCCGGCGGCCCCGATGGCATCAAGGGCGTGTCCCTGTTCATCGTGCCCAAGGTCATCGTGAACGAAGACGGCAGTCTTGGCGATCGCAACGGTGTGTCCGTCGGCAAGATCGAAGAGAAAATGGGCATCCACGGCAACTCCACCTGCGTCATGAACTACGACGAGGCGACGGGTTACCTGATCGGCGAAGAGCACAAGGGCATGCGTGCCATGTTCGTCATGATGAACGAAGCGCGCCTTGGCGTTGGCCTGCAAGGCTACGCCCAGTCAGAAATCGCTTATCAGAACGCAGTGACCTACGCCAAGGATCGCCTGCAGGGTCGCGCCGTGACCGGCGTAGAAAACCCCGATGGCCCCGCGGATCCGCTGATCGTGCACCCCGATATCCGCCGCAACCTGATGGATCAGAAGTCCTTTAACGAAGGCGCGCGCGCGTTCACCTTCTGGGGTGCATCGCTGCTCGACCGCGGTCACAAGATGGGCGACAAAGACGCAGAAGGCCTCGTGTCCCTGATGACCCCCGTGCTCAAAGGCTTTCTGACCGACAAGGGCTTTGAATACGCCGTCGCCGCGCAGCAGGTTTACGGCGGCCATGGCTATATCGAAGAATGGGGCATGTCCCAATTCGCTCGCGACGCCCGGATCGCCATGATCTACGAAGGTGCCAACGGCGTGCAGGCGCTTGATCTGGTCGGCCGCAAACTGGCCATCGACGGCGGCAAGCACCTGATGGGATTTTTCGAGATGATCAAAACCTTCATCAAAGAAAACGAGGGCAATGAGGCGCTGAAGAAGGACTTCCTAGACCCGCTTAAAGCCTCCAGCAAGGACATGCAGGCCGCTGCGATGTACTTCATGGGCTCCATGAAAAACCCTAACAACGCGCTGTCGGGTTCGTATGACTTCATGCACCTGATGGGCCATGTCTGCCTAGGCTACATGTGGGCTCGCATGGGAAAGGCCGCAATGGAAGCGCTGGAACGTGGCGACACGGACACCGAATTTCTCGAAACCAAGATCACGACCGGTCGCCACTACATGGCGCGCCAAATCCCCGCAACGTCCCTGCACCTGGCCCGGATCAATACGGGCGCAGATACCGTCATGGCATTGGAGGCCGCGAACTTTTGAGGGTAGCGGCGGGAGAAACCCCGCCTTACCGTGCCGCCAAAGGAGAACTGATCCATGCCCAAACGCCTACGCCTGACCCGCCGCTTTGCCGTCGCCATGACCGAGGACGGATACCGCCGCCTGAAGAAATTTGCGCGTGAAGCAGGGCTGGACGAGGGCGAAGCGCTATCGTTCATGTTCGAAAACTTCGACAGCATCCTGAATGAGGATACATTCAGCCATCGCCTGCGGTTGTTCAATTCAGAGCTGGAAGCGCGCAAGAAGTAATGTCGACGAGTGGGAAAATGCAGGGACGCCTCCGGCGGGGAAGTATTTCGGGCAAGATGATACATCGACCACCTTGCCCGGATGCATTGACTCATTTTCAGAGCGGCATCACCTTGCACGATCACCGGATCTCCAGCCTGTACCGCAGAATGAATAGAACGGATCAAAGTTAATTTCAGGTTGAGGCTGACACCCATCATCATGCCAAAAATACTCAAAACGCAACCGCCCCACCGGGCGCTGCACTCAACGGGAGGCACCACATGACAATCAAGCTGCACTGCTTTGGCGAAAGCGGAAACGCCTACAAGGCGGCGCTGACCATGACCCTTGCCGGGGTCGAATGGGAGCCGGTCTTTGTCGACTTCTTCAATGGTGCCAGCCGTACCCCGGAGTTTCGGGCGCTGAATATCATGGGCGAGGTTCCGGTCATGGTGGACGGCGATCTGGTGATCAGCCAGTCGGCAGTTATTCAGGACTACATCACATCGAAGACCTCCAAGCTGGGCGGCAAGAGCGCCGATCAGCGCCGTGAAGTCCTACGCTGGATGTTTTTTGACAACCACAAGATCAGTGGCGTGGCCGGAACCTTGCGGTTCAATACAAATTTTCTTCCAGAGGAGAAGCGTAGCAAAGAGGTTAATGAGTTTCTTTTAATGCGCCTTAAGTCCGCGTTGAAAATCATGGAAACGCATTTGGAAAATCGGGATTGGCTGGCGACAGAAGAGTTAACCATCGCCGACATCGCTTGCTGCGGCTATCTTTTCTATCCTGAGCCATTTGGATTCGAGCGTAAAGAATTCCCAAATATCGACGCTTGGCTAGACCGCATCGCGGCAACGACTGGCTGGAAGCACCCCTATGATCTGATGCAGCGCGGCCTGCCGGCTGCCTGAAGGAAGGACCTATCATGACCGAAGCCTATATCTATGACGCCGTGCGCACCCCGCGCGGCAAGGGCCGCGCAGATGGTGCCTTGCACGAAGTCACCTCTGCGCGCCTGTCCGCTGGTGTGCTCAATGCGCTCAAAGAGCGCAACAATCTGGAAGGTCATGCCGTCGAGGACGTGATCTGGGGCAATGTCACCCAAGTCGGCGAACAGGGCGGCTGCCTTGCGCGTACGGCTGTGCTAGCGTCCGATCTTGACCAGTCGATCCCGGGCCTTGCAATCAACCGATTCTGCGCATCGGGGATGGAGGCGGTGAACCTCGCCGCTAATCAGATCCGCGGCGGGGCCGGTCAGGCCTATATCGCTGGCGGAGTGGAGATGATGGGCCGCGTCGCGATGGGCAGCGACGGAGCGGCGATTGCCGTCGATCCGTCGATCGCCATGGACACCTATTTTGTGCCGCAGGGTATCTCTGCCGACATCATCGCCACCGAATATGGCTTCAGCCGTAACGATGCCGATGCGCTGGCAGTTGAATCCCAAAAGCGCGCCAAGGCCGCTTGGGACGAAAAGCGCTTTGCAAAATCCCTCGTCACCGTGCGCGACCAGAATGGCTTGGCCATTCTGGATCACGACGAATACATGCGCCCCGGCACCGACATGCAGTCCCTTGGCGCACTGAGAGCCTCGTTCAAGGACATGGGCGAGAGCATGCCCGGTTTCGACAAGGTCGCGCTGATGAAGTATCCGCATCTGGAGCGGATCAACCACATCCACCATGCGGGCAACTCTTCCGGCATCGTTGATGGCTCTGCCGGTATCCTGATCGGGTCCAAGGCATGGGGCGAGGCGATGGGCCTGAAGCCCCGCGCCGTGATCCGCGCCACTGCCAAGATCGGCACCGATCCCACGATCATGCTGACCGGCCCGGTCCCCGTGACGGAAAAGATCTTGGCCGAAAGCGGCATGAGCATTTCCGACATCGACTTGTTCGAGGTGAATGAAGCCTTCGCCTCTGTCGTTTTGCGCTTTATGCAGCGGTTCAACGTCGATCCCTCAGTCGTGAACGTGAACGGCGGGTCGATCGCCATGGGCCACCCGTTGGGGGCCACCGGTGCGATCATCATCGGCACCTTGTTGGACGAGCTGGAGCGCACCGGCAAATCCACCGGCCTGGCAACGCTGTGCATCGCATCTGGGATGGGTGCCGCGACGATCATCGAGCGAGTCTGACGGACGGAGGGCTGCGAGATGGCGATACAGATATTTCAAAAACGGCTGGACGATGCATCGCGAACATTCATCGCAAGCCAGTTCAACGCCTATCGCAGCCTTGTCCAGCTGCCGATCGAAATGACCAGTGACCACAGCACGATCGTCATGACGAATGACACCATGCTGCGGCAGGTCTTTTATCAGTATCTGAACCTGCTGAAGTCGCAACGCGCGACCGATCTGATCCGCACGGCCCTCAACGCAACCTATTTGTCCGATGACGTGATCACCGGCAATTACCAAACCGACATTCTGCGTCAGAGCACGCGCATCATGCCCCCTATCGGTCGAGCCTGATGCTGCGCCGCACTGACACGGTATGGAGGGCCACTCATCTGACCAGCGGGCTGGTACCGGCCCATTGGCGCAAAACCGTTTCAACAATGGACGATGCGGCGGCGCAGGATGCGGGCACGTCCCGATCTGAACCCATCCCCGACCTGCAGAAAAAAGGATAATCGCTATGACCGATTTCACCATGACCATAGACGAGAGCGGCGTTGCCGTCATCACTTGGGACACCGTCGGCAAGTCCATGAACGTCATGAGCCAGAAAGGCTTTGCCGATCTGGATACGCTTGTCGGTCAGGCTTTGGCTGATGAAGCCGTGAAAGGCATCGTCATCACCTCTGGCAAGGACGGCTCCTTTGCCGGCGGCATGGACCTGAACATCATCGCCAAGATGCGCGACGAAAGCGACGATCCTGCACAGGGCATCTTTGACGGCGTCATGCAAATGCACGCCGTGCTACGCCGGATCGAGCGCGCGGGCATGGACCCCAAGACGCTGAAAGGTGGCAAGCCGGTCGCCGCCGCGCTGCCCGGAACCGCGCTGGGGATCGGTCTGGAAATTCCGCTGGCCTGCCACCGCATCTTTGCCGCCGACAACCCGAAGGCCAAGATCGGCCTGCCGGAAATCATGGTCGGCATTTTCCCAGGTGCCGGTGGTACGACGCGGATCAGCCGCAAGCTGGGCGCGATGGCAGCCAGCCCTCTGCTGTTGCAGGGCAAGTTGAACGACCCAAAGGGTGCGATGCGCGCTGGGATAGTGGACGAGGTCGTGCCAGCGGATGAACTGCTGTCCGCCGCCAAGGCTTGGGTGCTGAAAGCCACTGATGCGGATATCGTGAAGCCTTGGGACCAGAAGGGTTATAAAATGCCGGGCGGCGCGCCCTATCACCCTGCTGGCTTCATGACCTTCGTTGGAGCCTCGGCCATGGTCAACGGCAACACAATGGGCGTCTATCCGGCGGCCAAGGCGCTGCTGTCCGCCGTCTATGAAGGTGCGATGGTCCCCTTCGATACCGCGCTCAAGATCGAGGCGCGCTGGTTCACCAACGTCCTGCTGAACCCGTCGTCGTCCGCCATGATCCGCAGCCTGTTCATCAACAAAGAAGCGCTGGAAAAAGGCGCGAACCGTCCTGATGTGCCGGACCAGAAGGTTAGACGCGTCGGCATCATCGGTGCTGGCATGATGGGCGCGGGCATCGCGCTGGTGTCGGCCATGGCTGGCATCAAGGTCGTGCTGATCGACGCCAAGCAGGAAGCGGCTGACAAGGGCAAATCCTATACCGCTGATTACATGGACAAAGGGATCGCCCGCAAAAAAGCGACACCCGAGAAGAAAGAGCAGGTCCTGAGCCTGATCAACGCAACGACAGATTACAACGCCCTGAAAGACTGCGATCTGATCGTCGAAGCGGTCTTCGAGGATATGTCCGTGAAGGCCGAGGTCACCAAAAAGGTGCAGGCCGTAACCGGCCCCGATTGTATCTTTGCGACCAACACCTCGACCCTGCCAATTACCGAACTGGCCGCTGCGGCGAACGACGCGGAAAAGTTCATCGGCATCCACTTCTTTTCCCCTGTGGACAAGATGAACCTGGTCGAGATCATTCGCGGCAAGGCCACCGGCGATTTAGCCGTCGCCAAGGCGCTGGATTTCGTGCGCCAGATCCGCAAAACGCCGATCGTGGTAAACGACGCGCGCTTCTTCTATGCGAACCGCTGCATCATCCCCTACATCAACGAAGGCATCCGCATGGTCGCCGAAGGTGTGGAACCTGCGCTAATCGAGAACGCCGCGAAACTGGTCGGCATGCCGCTGGGCCCGCTACAACTGGTGGACGAAACCAGCATCGATCTGGGCGTCAAGATCGCCAAAGCGACCAAGCTGGCGATGGGCGACGCCTATCCCGACGGCGCAGTGGACGAGGTGCTGTTCTGGATGGCCGATCAGGGCCGAATGGGCCGGAAGTCGAACTCTGGCTTCTATGCCTATGACGACAAGGGCAAGCGCACCGGCCTGTGGTCCGAGCTGGCGGCGAACTATCCTGTCGCGGATGAACAGCCCGATCTGGTCACCGTGCAACATCGCCTGCTGTTCGCACAGGTGTTGGAAGCAGTCCGCGCACTGGAAGACGGCGTGCTGACCGACATCCGCGAAGGCGACGTCGGCGCGATCTTGGGCTGGGGCTTTGCCCCCTGGTCTGGCGGCCCGTTCAGCTGGCTGGACATCATCGGCGCGCCCTATGCCGCCGAGCGTTGCGATCAGCTGACGGAACAGTTCGGCGACCGGTTCGCCTGCCCCGACCTGCTGCGCGAGATGGGCGACAAGGGTCAGTCGTTCTACGGCCGTTTGGCCTGAAGGCTGAAAAGGTCGCTTAAGCACCAGGGGTTGCAACGCGCATTGCGCGCCGCGCTTGTGGGGGAGCTTTGCCCCCCTCTTGGCCTGTCAGCCGATCTCCCAAAGGTATCTTTGACAAGAAGAACGAGAGGAACGTGCCGAAGGGCGCGGTCCTTTTTTCATTGAACATGATCAACACTTCTCGGCCTTGTGTTAACATTACTTCGTTGTGGACAAAGCCAATAGATCAACATGACTGCGGTGCGACTCTGTTGATGGCTTGGATGCCCCCTCCCGACGGCATCGCAATGTGCCACTATGATGAGTGTTGAAGCCATCACAGAAGGAAGG
>Ga0209491_10002571_pt1 | contig 32066 bp, 34 predicted proteins | sample BON02_FD_187213 | JGI IMG/M metagenome (GOLD analysis project Ga0209491, IMG submission 187213) | Freshwater microbial communities from Lake Bonney liftoff mats and glacier meltwater in Antarctica - BON-02 (SPAdes) (version 2) | ecosystem: Environmental > Aquatic > Freshwater > Ice > Glacier...
CACGACCGCCCAATTCGCCACGCCCAGCCCGGCCGCCGACAACGTCATCGGCCAAAACACCGTCAACACAACATCGTCGTCCGCTGCACTCAAACTCAATCAAACCGATTCAGACCCACGGTCCTAGAGAATGAACGATGCCGATGGTGGGGTCCTGCTTAGGCTTCAAATGGGCTGACCGACGTAGCGTCGAGGGCCGCCGCGACGATCTCATTGGTGTACACGCCGTTGACGGTGTTCAGTCCGTGTGCCAGAGCCGGGTTCAGCCGGGCGGCGCCGACGGCCCCGCTGAGTGCAACCTGCAGCTGGAAGGGGAGTGTTGCATTGGTGAGCGCGTAGGTGCTCGTGTGCGGCACAGCACCCGGCATGTTGCCGACGGCGTAGTGCACGACACCATGCAGCTCGAAGACCGGCTCGTCGTGGGTGGTTTCGCGAGTGGTGGCGATGCAGCCGCCCTGGTCGACGGCAACGTCGACGATGACGGCACGCTGCTTCATCTGCCTGACGAGGTCCTCGCTCACGACGATTGGGGCACGGCCACCTGCAACGAGTACGGCACCGATAACGAGATCGGCCTCCATGACGGTCCGCTCGATCGATCCCTGGTTCGACGCGAGCGTCGAGATGCGACCCTTGTGGATTTGGTCGACGTACCGCAGGCGCTCAAGGTTTTTGTCGAGCACGGTGACTTCGGCTTCCATGCCAGCTGCGATCACAGCCGAGCTCCAGCCGACGTTGCCGGCGCCGAGCACGACGACCTTGGCGGGGCTGACGCCGGGAACTCCGCCCATCAGGACGCCGCGTCCGCCCTTGTGTCGCTCGAGGAAGTGCGCACCCATCTGCGGTGCGAGACGGCCAGCGACTTCGCTCATCGGAGCAAGAAGGGGGAGTGACCCGTCGGTCAGCTGCACGGTCTCGTAAGCAACGCTTGTGGTCTTGGCAGCAAGCAGTGCCTCGGCGACGGCAGGGTACGCGGCAAGGTGCAGGTAGGTGAAGAGCGTCAGATCCTCACGCAGGTACTGGAACTCCTCAGCCTTGGGCTCCTTGACCTTGACGACCATTTCCTGTGCCCAGGCATCGGCAGCAGTTGGCACGATCGTGGCGCCAGCAGCGATGTAGTCCTCATCCATAATCGACGCGCCGACGCCGGCTCCGGCTTGGATGAACACCTGGATGCCGCGCGCATCGAGCTCGCGGACGCCGTCGGGCGTGAGGGCCACGCGGTGTTCGGCGGCCTTCACTTCGGTCGGCACGCCAACGGTCTTGATTACTGGTGCAGTCATGGGCTTCATGGTGCGCCAATTGTCACACTCGTTTACGGCGCGTTTATCTGGAATAATGGCCGAATGGACGAGCAAACCTCAGCCCTGGATGCCATCGACACTCGTATCCTTGGCGAGATTCGTCACGACGCACGAATCAGCTGGCGCGAGCTCGGGGATCGCGTGCATCTCGCGCCAACGTCGGTCGCCGATCGGGTCAAGCGACTTGAGCAGCAAGGTGTGATCACGGGCTACGAGGCCCGGATCAACGCAGCCGCGCTCGGTCGCACAGTCCAGGCGATCGTCGACGTCAGCCTGGTTCCCGGTGATGGCGCGGATGCCTTCGAGCAGCGCATCGCCGCTCGTGACGAAGTCGTGTTCGCGGCCTACGTGACCGGCTCGGCCGACTACAAGATCATCGTCGAATGCGCCGGGGCGCCCGGTCTCGACGCGTTCATTCGATGGGTTCGAGCCGATGAAGTGGTGGCGCGCACCGAATCGCAGTTGGTCCTGCGCACGATCCTCGACTGATCGAGCACAACCTTGCGGTTGTCAGTAACCGAGCAGTCCACTTTCGCCGTTATCGTCGCCTTCGGTGGCAAGCAGAACTCACTACGACGTGCTGGGAGTTCACTCCACGGCAGACGCGGCCACGATCCGAACTGCGTATCGCAGCCTTGCCCGTGACCACCATCCCGACCGTACGGCGCACAGTTCGGCTGCTGGTTCGACGAACATGCCGGCGATCAACGAGGCCTACCGAATACTCAACGACTCTGGCCGCCGTGCCATGTACGACCGCTCGCTCAGCGGCGTGCAAGCCGGTACGCCGCGGTCGATGTCGGCTCCCGGCTTCGAGCCGGAGACAGCCGAACGATGGAACATTGGTGGCGACGTCTACGCCCGACCGGCCCGTATCCCGTGGCGATCATTGCTGGTGTTCAGTTTCATTGCCATTGTCGCGATCGTCGTCCTGGCTCAGTTCGGTCAGCCGGCCGGCCCGCGACCGCCCGATGGCATTCTACGCAACGGCGATTGTGTGCAGATCCTGGAAAACGGCGACGCCAGAGAAATTGCGTGCACCGGAATCGAGGACTTGGTCGTGCGTGCGTTCAACCCGACCTTCGACGCATCGTGTCCTGGCCGTACCGTGCGACATCGCGACCGCCTCGGAATGGGCGTTGCGTGTGTGGAACTTCCTGATCCCGTGAGTCAGGGCTGACCGAAACAGGGGTGTTGCAAGCGCCGAGCGCTGCTAGCTTTGTGCCCCGCACGGGCGATTAGCTCAGATGGTAGAGCGCCTCGTTCACACCGAGGAGGTCACAGGATCGATGCCTGTATCGCCCACCCGTGAAAGTCCTGGTCAGAGCGCACGCTCGGATTGGGGCTTTCGTCGTTTTCGGCTCAAGTCAGAACGTTGTTGCGGCAGGTCCGTAGCGAACTGGCTGCATTGCGCTCAACGGACCAGTTTGACACGGAACTTGCGCCGGTCAAGAGAGGATCGTTTCTGAACCAGCTCGCTGGGGCGGACTTGCGTTGGGCGTCGTAGCTATTGGCGCTCAATTGGCTTGACGCCACAGCGTCGCCTTCGGGCCTGTCAACCGAGGATGGGATTGCACGGGCGCCGACGCAACGTCGGAAAGTGAACGAAGACATTATGTAGAACCCTCCAAGGGTGCATGTGCGGCGCTCGTCGGGGTGTCGTTAACGAACGTGTCACCAGGGGCCAAACTGGGCTGAGGTCAGCTCGGAGCCGTTCGTTGGAGTGTCCGGTAGACGGTCGGCCGGGAGATCGAGAAGACCTCGGCGAGATCAGTGATGCTGTGGTCGCCGGCATCGTGCATGCGACGGAGTTCGGCCTGCTGCTTCGTCGAGAGCTTCGGTTGCCGACCCTTCAGTCGGCCCTTCGCTCTTGCGACGGCCATGCCTTCGCGGGTGCGCATGCGGAGGAGGTCGACTTCGAACTCGGCGAAGGTGGCGAGGATGTTGAAGAACATCTTGCCCATCGGGTCGTTCGGGTCGTGTATTTGGCCACCGAGAGATAGCACCACGCCTTGAGCGGCGAGTTCGTCGCCGATCGCCCGGGCGTCAGGGACGGACCGTGCGAGCCGGTCAAGTTTCGGGACCACGAGTGTGTCACCGCTGCGGACGGCGGCGATTGCCTTCTCGAGGCCAGGCCGTTCGCGGTTGGTGCCGGTGAGGCCGTGGTCGAGGTAGATCCGGTCTGGCTTCACGCCGAGCGCTTCAAGTGCGTTGCGCTGGGCAGTGAGGTCCTGCTTGTCGATCGAGCACCTGGCGTATCCGATCAGGGTGCCTGTCATCGCCGAACTGTAACGGATAGCCACCGATCACTGAGAATCTTTGCGTACCAGCTATGTGAGACGGCATCGCCCCTGGTCGAGGACCAGGGGCGACGTGATTGTCGGGTGTCCGTTTGAGGATCCTCTATCGGTCGCGGTCTGGCGTAGGGAACCAGGTCCTACAGGAGGCTGCGGTTGCCGGACGATGAGACTTGAAGCATTGGTCGGTCCGGGTGAGGTCCTTGAAGAGAGGCGCTGGGGGTGTGAGTGCTTGCAGCGTTCGAAGGAGCGATTGGATGTGCGGGTCGCTGTCCGGCCTGTCTGATGGCCGCCGGTCGGTGCTCATCGGATTCCTGTCCTGTCGAGTCTGGTGGTTGTTGGGGTAGCGACGATTGCTGCGACAACGGCCATGGCGGTTCCGACGAGTCCGAGGCCGATGATGAGGGCGATGTCGCTCGCGGGCAGTCGGAGTGTTGCGTCTCCGAAGCGTGCGTAGGCCGTCCCGGCGAGGGTGGTGGCGATTGTGGCCATGGTGAGGCCGACCACGAGGGGTGCTGCGACCCAGAGTGCTTCGGTGAGTCGCAGTATGCGCCCGGGCACGCCGAGCGCGAGGAGTTCTGACGCTGTTCGCCGGCGTTCGATGGTTCGGTCGACGAGTGATACGGCGACTGCAAAGGCGCCGACGATGAGGGCGAAACCGGTTGCAACGGTCACGAGGGTTCGGTATGTCGCTGCGAGCCGGCCTCTCTCGTAGGTGTCGCCGGTGTCGACGTCTGCGGCTGGAGCGGCTGCGATGATCTGGTCGGCGACGGCTGCGGTGTCGGCGTCGATGGGCATGGTGAGGTACCACTCGCGTGGGAGCGGACTGTCGGGGGAAAGCAGTTCAGGGCCGATGCGTAGGTCGCCGACGGCCGATACTGACCCGTCAGCTCGTTGGAGTGTTGCTTCGAGTGGCTGGCCGAGTGTGGTGTCGGGAATCTGGAACTCGACGAAGTTGCCACCAATCGAGAGCGGTTGAGCCGCATTAGCGTCGCAGGTGTCTCCGAAGTTGTTGACGAGCGCTTGGAGTTGTTCGCATGTGGCGACGACTGCGGCGGCGGTATCTCCGTTGGAGGTGGGGATGCGTGTGAGGCCGATGGCGTTGTCGACGGCTCGAACATTGCTCATGGCGCTGGTAGTGAGTGGTGCGTTGTCGACGGTGATGACTTGGGTGTCGATGGCGGCTTCGACGGCGGGGTCGGTGTTGTTAATTGCCCAGTCGAGGACGAGGATGAGGCTTTGGCCGACGCCTGCGACGAGGACGACGACGAGGAGGCCGGTCGCTATTCGGGAGATCGAGTACGGATCGAAGGTCATTCGGCGCGCTGCGAGGGTGGTCCACGGTTGTCGGACAGTTCGTCGCAGCACTGTTCCGGTGATGGTGGCGATGGCGGGCATTGCGACGACGATTCCGATTGCGGTGAGAATGTTGCCGGCTACGAAGACGATGTACCAGATGGTTTGATTGCTCGGGCTGGTCCACGCCACGGCCACCAGAAGCAGGGCGACCCCGGTTCCAAGTGGCAGGAGTCGACGGCGTTGAAGGTTGTTTGGCGGGGCGGGTTGGCGTTCGGCTAGTGGTGAGCTGATGGAACCGCTGATGGAAGTGTGGGCGCTGATGAGCGATCCGGCGACCAAGACGGCAAGGACGGCGGCGGCGACGGTCGGCGTGACGGTGATGTCTCGGGCGAACCATCGCAAGTCCCCGATTCCGACACGTTGCGAAACGCCGCGCAGCGCCGCCCAGGCTGCGGCGCCGGCGAGAGCGCCAACGGTTGTCACCACGGCGATCTCAGTCGTCGCAACAATTCTGGTCTGAGATGTCGAGAGGCCGATCAGGCGGAGAGCTGCGAGCCGGTCTCGGCGGGTGCGAGCGGACAGTCGCGCTGTGGTGGCGAGCAGGAGCAGGGTGGGGAGCAGCACGAAAATCGCTGCTCCTGCTGCGATGAGTCGTACTGCGCTGAAGTTCGGGCCGCTGAGGGTCGCTGCGTCGGGTCCGAATCCGAGTGCTCCAACCACGCCGCGAGTGTTCTCGGGGACGTGTTCAGCAGAGACGCCCACGATGACGTAGAGCTGGTCGGGTGCGATGGTGAAGTTCTCATCGATCTGTTGAATCTGGGTTTGCGGGTACCGGGCCTTGAGCGATGCGTCGCTGCTGATGAGGTCAGCGAATGCTGGAGATACGACCATCTCGCCGTCGGCCGGGTATCGATCGATCCATGCCGGTGGAGCGGCGGTGTCGTCGAGGACGGCGAGAGCAATGCGGGTGAGCGGGCGACCGCCGACGCTTTCGTCGACGAGCGCCGCTCGGAGGGGCGGAGCGCTGGCGGCTTCGTCAACGACGAGTTGTTGCCTTCCGAGTACGTCGCTCTGCGCCTGGTAGACGTTGGGAATGCTCGCGAGCGCGAGAAGGGCAACAGCACCGACGCAAGCGCCTGCCGCCATCAACATCAGCCTCAAGGCACTGTCGCGTCCAGTGCCGAGGAGAACCCTCAGGCCGAGAGCAATGAGCTTCATGGCTGTGAACCGTGTGTGGTGATGCGCCCGTCTCGCATGGTGACGACCACGTCCGCGCGTTCGGCGAGGCGTCGTTCGTGAGTGACGAGGACGAGTGCGACGCCTCGTTGTCTGGTCTCGTCGAGCAGTGTGTCGATTACTCGGTCGGCGTTGTCGGAGTCGAGCGAGCCGGTGGGTTCGTCGGCGAACACGACGGCGGGCTGATGGACGATGGCTCGAGCAACTGCGGCCCGCTGACGTTCGCCACCCGACACTCTGCCCGGATGCCGATCGGCGGTGTGCTCGATTCCGAATGCCTGTAGGAGCGTCAGGGCGGCGCTGTTGGCCGAGCGTCGGGATTCGCCGGTGAGCCACGCAGGCAGCGCAACGTTTTCGAGTATCGAGAGTTCGGGAACGAGTTCACCGAACTGGAAGACGATGCCCATCTTGGCAAGCCGAATTGCGCTGCGCTCGCGATCACTGAGCTGGACGATGTCTTGCCCGTCGAAACTCACCGAGCCGGAGGTAGGCAACCGCAGGCCAGCAAGGCAGTGCAGCAGAGTCGACTTGCCAGATCCGGACGAACCGACAACTGAGACGGACGTTCCCGCTCGCAACAGCAGTGAAGCGTCGTGAAGGACTGGAGCGTCGTCGAACGAGACGCTCAGTGAGTCTGCGTCGAGAACGTTCATCGATGTTGTGTCGGAACTTGGAGCGATCGGCATGCCAGTCCATCTAGAGGGGTCGATTGCGGTCAGTGTCATGTTGTCACCGCGGTCGGCGTGTAGCCGTCGAGCTGTTCGCGGGTCGTGTTGGACCATTGAGCGAATTGACCGATTTCTTGGCCGTGTGTTTCGAGCACGGTGGCACGAATGGGTTCTTGAAGTTCTTCGAGGCGGTCCACGAAGTCGATCTCGGTACTGCACTGGGCGAATGCTCTCGCAACTTCGATCTCGTCTTCGCTTGGCTGGTACACCGAGCGGGGCCGCTCGACGACTTCGATGCCCTCGTATACAGCCACGGTCGAATCCGGTGTCACAGTTGGTCCTTCGGTGATCGCCAGTTGCTCGAGAGCCGACGAGAAGTCGACATCGTCGGCGGGCAGGCCGACCGCCTTCGCGAAGCACGATTCTTGTTCGGCGATGAGGTCTCCAGCATCCACGACTGCGAGACCGAGGAACTCGTCGCGCACAGAGTCGCTGAACTCGGTCCACTCTGCGAAACCGGCGGTGACGTCTTCTCCGATTGCTGTGTTCAGTTGCTCATCGCACGCCTGAATCGTGCGATCGAAGTCGGCGTCGGTGCTGATGACGTCGCCTGGTACGGGTTCTTCGAACGCAGTCACGACGCCGACCAGGCCGTACTGCTCGGCGTAGCTGGTGGTCATCGGACCGGATTCAAGCGGGTTCCAGTAGACCATTCCACGACGGGCGTGTTCTTCGCTCGGACGCATGGCTTGAGCGTGCATCATTTGTGGATAGCCCGACAAACGAACGCAGTCATTGCGGGCGTCGAGCGTTGCGATTCGGAGGTCAACGATTCCGGTTTCGAGGCCGAGAACCGGTTCGGAGCGGTCTTCGTCGGCTTGCCCGCTACATGCGGCGAGCGCGAGAACTGAGACCGCGAGAAGGGAGAACGAGAAGCGATTCATGATGTCGAAATGAGGCAGCGGACGCGGCAGTGCCGGGCGCCGTAGCGCCCGGCACGAGTGCGACGAGTCGGTCAGCAGGAACCCTTCTCGTGGCGGTCGTTTTCGTTGTCGACCGACGACTTGAGGTTCTTCAGCAGACCGTCGTTGGGGACAGTGTCGACGTCGTCGGGGTTGATGCCTCGGTCGTCGACGACCTTGATGTCGCAGCTGCTGTCACGGTTGCGAACCGAGTCGACGTTGTTGCGCACGGCGTATCCGTTGCTGCCGTAGAGGTTCGAGTGGGACTGCGCCCGGGACTGGGTCTCGTAAACCCCTCCGCCTCCGTTGTCGTCCTGGTAGAAGCAGATCTCTCGGTAGTCGCATGCTGCCGACGCCACGCTGGGCGCCACGGCTGCGATTGCGGGAACTGCGGTCAGGCTGAGTGCCGAGGCGAGGATGACCTTGTTGAGTTTCATGATGTACACCTTTCGAGAAGTGCAGCGGGATGCGGCGGCTGATGATTCGATTCCTCGGGATCCGACGGTGTCGTGGGCGGGTGCGCTACGAATCGGTTCAAGGTGTCAGTCGGAAGAGTGTCGTGAGTGACGTCCGACCCCGAGTCTGAGGAATGGTCCTCATGGTTTTTGCTTCTTCACTCGCAGCTGCACTTCTTGTCGAGGTGCTCCTTTCGCTGCGTATAGAGGAGTGTCCTGCTGGCCGCTTTGCGTTACGCGAGTCCCGAAGAAACTCGAGATTCGTTGAAGACTCGATCGGTTAGGTCGTGGAGACCTGTTGGTTGCCGAGTTCAGTCGCTGCCGTCGCTGTTGCTCAGAAGATGGTCGTGTTCCTCTTGGGCTCGGACGCATCCGGGGTGCGGTGCTTCGAGTCGGGCACCGCCTGCGGCTCGGCACTGGCGGTCCTTTCGCCATCCGTTGCACGCTCGCCGCAGCGCCCACTGCGCTCGTTGCGCCGGGGTGCGGTCGTTGGCGGAGGCCCCGGTTTGATGTTCTGAGGTCGATGACATTGTTGTAAACGTTGTTTGCGTACTGGCGAGCTGCATCTCAGGCAATCGCCACCGAGGAGATGACGTTGTTCCAGCCCGATGCCATTGAGTTGGCGGACGCGCCGGCTGAGGTGTTGCCGCTGTACTTGCTGGTGCCGAGGCCGTTGTAGAGACTTGCCGAGCAAGCACCAACGCGGTAGCTACTGGTGCGGTTGTCGAACCCGTAGGCCGACAGCGAGATCACGGATTGGCGTGTCGAGAGGCTGATGACGGCGCCGGTCTTGTTGGTGCCGTCGTAGAGGCGCAGCGATGACGAGCAGTTCGCAGCACGACTTGAGGGGGCGTTCTCGTTCAGGGCGCGGTCCATTGCAGCTTCGCTGCGGTAGCAGGTGGTGGCGCTGTCGGTGACGTGGCATGCGGTCGCTGCGCCCCATCCGTCGGCCATGTTGAAGGTGGCGCCTTCGAAGTTGGCGACGGTGTTCGACGCCGGCTGCGGTTGTGCCTGGTTGGCGTGTGTGGTGGTGGCAAGTCCGAGTGTCGTTGCGGTGAGGACGAGCGCGGTGGTGAGAAACTTGATCATGGCGGTTTCTTTCTGTTCGGTCGGCGGCGGGGTTGCGGCCGAGCAAATGGTCAGCGCTCGCTGGCGCCGATCACGAAGATGCGACGGTTGTCGTTGTCGATGCCCGGAATGGCGCAGGGCGTTGCCGGGTCGAATGGTTCGGGTGCGTCCACGGTCCAGTCGTCGAGGCCGGCCTCGTTGAGTTGTTCTTGGGCTGCCGCGATTGCGGCGTTCTGGTCGAAGCATTCGTTGCCAAACAGGTCGATGAGCGTTTCGTTGATCTCGATGATTGCTTGTTGGTCGTCGGTGAGCCCGGCTTCGAGTTCTGCAAGTCCGAGCCGGTTGCATGCTGCGGCTTCGGCCGGGATCACTGCCGCTGCGCCGGCTTCGTTGACGCATGCGGTGAGCGGGGGCACGTCGCCGGTACCGAGGGTTCCGTCGAGCCAGAGTTGACGACAGGCAGCGACGGGGTCGTCGCTTGCGGCGAGGCCGACCAGGTCGCCGTTGAGGTCGACGGTTTCGTAACACGAGACTGCTGTCGGATCCGAAACCGAGGCGGTCCACACCAGAGCGAACGCTGCTGTCGCGAGCACAACAGCTACGGCGCTGCCGCCGACGATCCACGGGTTCCGTGCCCGCTTCGTCCTACTGGTGCGGGCGTGCTGGTGGACGGCCGCGAGGATGGCGGCGTTGCGGTCGGCCGCATCGTTGGGCGCTGGTGGTTCGAGCTGGTTGAACAGTTCGATGGGGTCGGTGGGCTTCATTGCAGTTCCCCTGCTTCGACGAGGTCGTCGAATCGTTCGTGGACGATCTTTCGTGCCCGGAACAGTTGCTGGCGGATGGTGTTGGCGGGCTTATCGAACAGCTCGCCGATCTCGGTGGGGGTCATTTCGAACCAGCCGGACAGGACCATGAGTTCGCAGTCCGTTTCGTTGAGATCTCGCAGCACGTCCATGAGCGGGGCGATCTCGGTGGGGTCGTAGCCGTTGCGGGTGAGTTCGACTGACACCTCGGGTCGTGCGTGCTCGATCGCGGCTGCGAGGGCGTCGGCGCGGCGTTCGCTGCGCCAGGTGTTGCGGGCGTGATTGCGCACGACGCCGAGCAGCCAGATGCGTTCGGAGCCGTCGGGGATGTCGGCGAAGCGTTCCCAAGCGGTGATGAATGTGCGTTGTACGACGTCATCGACTCGCTCGTCTTTGACGAAGGTCGCGGTGTAGCGGCGCACGTCGTGGACGTGCGCGTTGAAGAACGTGTCGAACTGGTATTCCAGGCTCCGAACTCGTCTCACAACTGCGAGTGTCCACCATCGGCGTCCGCGTTACGCGACATCGAAGATTTCTTTTCGACGCGGCGTGATCTGCTCCGGTCATGTGATGTCCAGTCGGCGTGCCATGTTGAGGCGGACTTCGCCGTAGGGGGCGACGTGGGACCAGAACAGCGGTGTGAGTCCGCGTCGGTCGGCGTCGGTGAGACGCCGTGACCAGCGATCGTCGGCGAGGGTGTCTTGGATGAGGAGCGTGTTGATGTAGACGAGCGAGGTCTGCAGGATCCGTAGGCACAGCACCGAGAGTTCTTGTTCGTCGCGGCGGTTCGAGGCGATGTCGCCGCCTTTGCCGTAGAAGAACACCGAGTTGCCGCGGTTCCAGGATTCGACGACGTGGAGCCCGTCGTTGACGGAGCGCTGCAGTTGACGGTCCCGGAGGTAGCGGGCGACGAACACTGTCTTCTGTGCTCGACCCGTCTCGATCATTGCCTGATACGTCGGGTGCTGCGCGTTGGAACGCATGAACCGGCGCAGGATGGCTTCGGTCGATGCGGTGCCAGTGCGGATCGCGGTGGCGTAGCGGATCATCTGGTCGTACTGCTCAGCGATTTGGCCCCATTGGATTGGCCGGCTCATCGCATCAGCGATGTTGGAGTAGTCGCCGGGCCGTTTCGGGCCGGGCCGGTACAGCTTGACGTGGTTGATTCGCTTGATCCTGGGCAACAGATCGAACCCGAGGAGGCGGGTGATGCCGAACCCGATCTCGGTCTGGCCGTGGGAGTCGACGTAGTTGCCTTCGACGGCCATGTCGGTGCTGTGGCGGATTGCGCCCTCGATCATCGCGGCGACCTCGGAAGCGGAACACGAGATCAGCTGGGAGTGGATGGCCATCGACTTGCGTTCGACGTGCCAGTAGATCAGCACTCCTCGGCCGCCGTAGCGGGCGTGCCACTCGGTGAAGATGTTTTGGTCGAACGCCCGGAAGTGCGTCGAGTCCGAGGCCACCACCGAGGACCCCGCGCCCCACACCTCGGGGTCACGAGCAGCGAAGGTTGCGTTGGCGATCTCGACGGCGATCGCTTGGGCGATGTCGTTGGTCAGATAGCGGCGCCGCACGTAGCGCAAGTCGTTGTCGCTGTGGCCGTGCTCGCCGCCAGCGATCGCTGCGATGCCGGTGTTGGTGCCGTATGCGTAGATCACCAACAACAGCCGCTCCACGAGCGTGTCCGGTGAGATCCCATCGCGGGACGCAGTTGAGGTGATCTGGTCGAGACAACCCGAGCGCAGCACGGCTTCTTTAAGCATGTCGATCATCGGGATCGTGCCCCACCGACGCCCGACGTCGGCCTTGAGGGCCCGCAAACTCGACGGTTCGGTGACTGCGTCGAGTGGGCTCAACTTGATCGGGCCCTGCTTGCCACGATCCGCGATGTCGATCCAGTCGCATCCGGCGATGTCGTCGTTCAACGCCGACAGAGCAGCGTCCATCTCCGCTTTGAGCGTGTCGATGAACTCGGTCGCGTCCAGCGGTTGGCGCAGCGCGGTGTAGTGCTCGACGCGACGTTCGTCGAAGTCAGCCGGGAGATCGTCGTCGGGGTTGCGCCACCGATCCGCACCATGCACCCACACCTCTTTGCAGCGCAACTGTTCGCGCAACGCTTGGAACGTGCAGATCTCATACACAGTGCGCACCACACGCCGCTCGGGCAGATCGTTGTTGAAGACCAGTGACGCCCAGTTCCCCACGATCCCTCGATGAACCGGGACCTCGGCGTCGTCGGGAAAGAACCGGACCCGGCTGTCCTTGAACGTCTTCACCAACTCGAGAGCGTCGATGACCGGGCGGTGCATCGAGTTGTTGCTGTCGAACTCCAACACATCCAACAACTCGATCAGACCGCGCCGGTAGTGGTTCGTGTACGACGCCCGCAACGTCGCACGCACCGTCTGGGCGTACACCGGGCCCTTCGACTTGAACTCGTACACCAACTCGCGCAACGTCACCTCGCCGCCCTTCACCGCCGGGAAGATGACATCGCGCACCGGCTCATCAGGAGCATCAACCGCAGCGGTAGCAATCGCGAATAGCAGGTTTTCCTTGCCGGTCACCCGCTTGAACGCCTCGACCAACTCCTTGGTCACCTTGCGGTCCGCGCGGGCGTTGATCCGGTGCACGGTCGCAATGAACAGATCGACCAAGGTGTCGGTCAACTCTCGCTCACGGGCCTGCAGCAGAGTCCCCAACAATGCGACTCGGGACTCGGCTGTTCGGCGACGAAGGTGCGATGGCGATTCGACCCCCACAGTGCGCCGCCACTCCACCAGCAGAGCCGACGGCACCGAATCCAGCACACCAGCCGGCAAGCCGATCTCCCGGACACGGCGGAGCTTGTCGATCTCAACCAGCATCGTTTCCAAACTCACGTTGCCCGGCGTCGACTTCAGCCAGCCCAACGTTGACAACTCGCCGCTCGAATCGTCAATGTCGTCGTCGACGAGGGCATGCAACCGCTCGGCAACATTGTCAGGAACCAGCCTCGCCACCGTGGCGATAGCTGCATCTTCGGCCTGGCTCAACGCAGACCGCACCATCCGATCGAGTCGACCCGACGCAGGCAACTCGATCCGCTCCGAGCGGCACCGACCAACCAGCGCAGCCTTCACCCGGTCGAACGATCGCTCAGAAGCTGCAACATTGCCGACCAACCACTCGACCAACAAGTCGGCCTCGGCCACCGTGCACTCACGAAACCCCAGAAAGTCCCTGACCTGCGCGCGGTCACGCTTAATCGTGCGGCCATCCCACTCGTAGCTCTCCAACGACATTGCATCCAGCGCCGCCTGACGGGCCACGAAGTCAACGACACCATCTGGCACCTCTTCGAGGTTTGAGGGGAATCTGGCGTGGATCTCGAAGAACTTGAGCAACAGCAATAGACCCAGCCGACGACGCTCGTGCGAACCCGACACGAACTCGACATCGTCGTCGCGCACCGTCCACTCCTTGATCAGATCAAGCGGATCGCTCACCTCACGCATCGCTACTGCCGAACCTCTCCAGGCCGACGCAACACCAACATCAACACGCCCAATACGCGCCAACCTGTTTCGCCGCCTACCGAAGAGTGTCCGGACAGCCTCGACGCGTTACCGAACTATCCGACACAACAGGCGGCTCAGATTTTGGCCCCTGGTGACACGTTCGTTAATGACACCCCTCGTCGACCTCGCTCAGAGCTAATTTTACCGGAAGGTGGCAATTCACTGACGCGATTGCAGAACCTGGTTGCAAAACCCTCAGCGTGAGGCAGCCCGGAGCTATGGTCAATTGGGATGGAACGACTGTGCGAACGCCCCGGGTGTTCCGAGCGTGCATCTGTCGCCTATGGGATGCGCGCCGAAGACTTGGTGTTCTGGCTTGATCGGCTCGACGACGCTGCATCCTCTGACGGCGGCGTGCTCTGCCAGCGTCATGCCGACTCAATGGTTGTGCCGGGCAGCTGGACCCTTGACGATCTGCGCGACCCCGACTTGCACCTGTTCCGACCGCCAGCTCCGGTCGAGCAGCCGCGTTCGCGAGTCCGTCGCTCACATGGCAACGACACCCGGGAAGTCGAACAGCTCGAGCTTGGCGTCGAACTAGCACCCGATCCTCCGACGGAAGGCGAGAAGGAACGCGAGACGGAAGGCGATCTGGTTACCGATGCGCCAGCCGACGTCACCGCTCCGGCGGCCGATCCGGACGTCGCAGACGAGCCCCAGGTGTGGACACCCAACTTTGACACCGCTGACGACCTTGGTGGTCTGCTGTCGGCGAGGAGCCCGTTGCTCGCCCGTGCGTTCCGGGGAGCTGGCCGGCCACGGGAGTCCCCGGGCGACAGTTGATGGAGATTCGTCGCAGCCTCGTCGCGGCATGCACCCCGGACGAGATGTTTTCATGGGTCGAGGACCTCGCGCGTTATCCAGAGTGGATGCGAATGGTGCACGGCGTCACGCCGGACACCAGCGGTGGGTCTGACGAGGCACTGGCCTGGGATGTCGAGCTGCGTGCTCAGGTCGGACCGTTTGCCCGCTCGAAGCGACTCCGGATGGTGCGCACTGAACATGATGTTCCGCATCGCGTCACGTTTGAGCGCTCGGAACTCGACGAGCGATCACACTCGGTCTGGGAGCTGCGCGCCACGATCGATCCGGCGCCGGAGGGCCAGACCGGCCTCACGATGGAGCTGAACTATGGCGGCGGCCTCTGGACCGGAGCGGTGCTCGGCCGAGTGCTCGATGACGAAGTCAGACGGGGGAGCGAAACCCTCAGTCAACTGGTCACTGGCTCGCCCACGCGTTGAACCGACCGTCGTGCCGACGTTCGAGTTCGAGGGAGAGGCCGAAACACTCGCTGAGTGACGCTGCCGTCATCACCACATCGAGTGCCGTGAGTTTTCGCCGGAGCTGATCGGCGAGGTCGGCTGCGGCATATCCGACCCGCTGGCGCAGTACACGAATGTCGACTTGCCCGAGTCGTTCGCCGAGGACGTTCCCATGATGCTCATCACTACCCGCTTGAGATGGTTGCAACCAACACCGCAATTTCAACTACACTTTCGGACAGTATGAGCCCTGCCCGAGCCGTTCGGGCCGTCCGCGCCATTTTGGTTGCTCTGGCGTTGCGTCGCAACGGTGCTGTTCCACCAGTACGTCGACGTCTGGCGGCATGCTTGGGCCTGGCGTTCATCTGCTTTGCATCGTTTGTCCCGATCTCTGCCACGGCCAACGCCGACGAGACCGATGCCGAGCAGGCTGCCCGAGAGATCCAGGCAGCACGTGAGCAGGCCAATGCGGCTGCTGACGCCTATTTCCAGGCTGAGTCCGACCTCGAAGTTCTCGTAGATGAATTGATCGGACTTGAGTTAGAAGGAGAGCGGTTGCAAGCCGCTGTCGATCTGCTGCGTCGCAATGTCGAGTCCGTAGCCGTCGCGCGATTCGTGAACAGTGGTGTCACGGGTATCCCTCTCTTGACCGGCATCCAGGCACCTCAGGATCAGGTTCAGGCTGAGGTCTTTGTCGACGTGCTGACCAATACGGGGAGCGACATCCTCGACCGGTACGACATCGCGCAAAAGGAACTGGTCGCCAACGAAGTCGAACTCGGCGAACACAAACGCGACATCGAAGTGCAGAAGGTCGTGTTTACCCGGCTGCAAAGACAGGCCGAGGACGAAGTCGCCCGACTCCGCACGATCGAAAAAGGACGCCTCGAAGACGAAGCAGTTCAACGCGCCCTCGCCGCGCAGCGCGCAGAAGAACGGGCCGGCCTTGAAGAGCAGGCCCGCCGCGAAGCCGAGGCAGCAGCACGTGCGATTCCTGATCCGGGTGCCGGGCTCCCCGCCCCGACCACGACCATCGAGGCGCCACCGACAACGCTTGGCGAGGCTTCCAATGGAGCCGATGTCGCAGCCGGGCCAGCTATCGACACCACACCGGTTGAAACCGCTCCGCCGACCACGGCTGTGCTCACAAACGAAGGCGCCTCTGGCGGTACGAGCGGTGGCCGAACCGGAACCGGCGGGAGCGGCAGTAATCCGCGTCCGGTCGAAACCGGGGCCGGTTACATCGATGCGATCATCTGCCCGATGCCCGGCTCGGCGTACGGTGACACGTGGGGTGCGCCACGCTCTGGCGGTCGCAAGCACGAGGGCGTCGATATGATCGCGCCGCGTGGCGTTCCGATCTATGCCGTCGCCAGCGGCTTCGCCACTTTCAAATCCAACACTCTCGGCGGCAACGCTGTGTCACTCGTTGGCGACAACGGCACCCGCTACTACTACGGGCACCTCGACAGCTACGACGGCTCGAGTCGACCCGTGTTCCAGGGCGAGATCATCGGCTACAACGGCGACACTGGTAACGCTCGGTTCAGCACGCCGCATCTTCACTTCGAGATCCACCCCGGAGGCGGCCTTGCGGTGAACCCGTACCCTTCGATGCGCATCGCTGGATGCTGATCTGACATTCTCGTCACTATGGCGAGTCCGGAAGTCCAGGCGTTGGCCTCACTCCTCAGCTCCGCACTCGATGGTGCAACTGTCACCGACCTGACTCGGCTCTCGGGAGGAGCATCGCGCGAGACGTGGCGATTTGCTGCCGACGGGGTACCTCGGGTCACGCAACTGCAGCGCACCGGTGATATCCGCGACATGCTTGTCGAAGCAGCGGTGGTCGGCGCAGCGCACACGGGTGGTGTCCCGGTGCCTGAAGTCCACGTGGCACGTCGGCGGTCTGATGGCAGCGCCTTCATGATCGTGGAGGCGATCGACGGTGAGACGATCGCCCGAAAGATTCAACGCGATGACCAGTTTGCTGGTGCCCGAGCACGGTTTGCGGCCGACTGCGGCGGAGCGCTCGCCAGGGTTCATCAGCTTGACCCGTCAGCGGTCGACGGCCTTACCGACACCGATCAAGTCGCGTTCTACACCGAGGTACTCGACGGCCTTGGCCAGCCGCACCCGACCTTCGAACTTGTCCGTAACTGGCTGATCGCGAACCGCCCCGAACGGTCCCGTACGACCATCGTGCACGGCGACTTCCGCCTGGGCAACCTCATTGTCGACGACAACGGGATGCGGGCGGTGATCGACTGGGAGCTCGCACACCTGGGCGACCCGAACGAAGACCTCGGTTGGCTCTGTGTCAAGGCCTGGCGATTCGGTGGCGCCCCACCTGTGGCGGGCATTGGCGCTCGATCTGACCTGTTCGCTGCCTACGAAGCTGTAGGCGGCGGCGCTGTCGATCAGGAGGCCGTGTTTTGGTGGGAAGTCCTCGGCACGTGGAAGTGGGGGATCATGTGCATCCTGCAAGCCAACGCACACCTGTCGGGTGCAGCCAGGAGCCATGAGCTCGCTGCGATCGGACGGCGAGTGTGCGAAAACGAGTTCGACCTCCTCACGATGCTGGAGGGTCGCTGGTGAGTACCACCCCGCATGACGCACCGAGCGCAGCCGAACTGGTTGAGGCAGTTCGAGAGTGGCTCGAGCGAGACGTTCTGACGGCGACCGATGGACGTCTGAAGTTCCACACCCGCGTCGCTGTCAACGTCTTGGCAATGGTCGAACGCGAGCTCAGCCTGGGTGACCAACATGTCGCTGATCACGCGGCTCGACTCATGTTGCTCGGTGTCGAATCTGATGCTGAACTGGCAGCAGCGATTAGGTCCGAAGCCGTTGCTGTTGAGCCGGACGTGCTGCGTGCAGCCCTCCTCGACTCGGTAGTCGACAAGCTGCGGGTGGCGAACCCGAAATACCTCGAGAGCTGAGCAGCTCAGGGCTTGACGGTAATGCGGACCGGCTTGTCGACAACTGGCTGGCCCGCTGCCAACTGACCGCAGGCTGCGTCAATGTCGGTGCCGCGGTTCTGTCGAACCGTTGCGTTGGCGCCGAAGTCTTCGAGTGCATCGCGGAATGCGTAGACCCTTTTGAGCGGAGTCCCCTTTGTGGGGTAGCCAGGTGTCGGGTTCAACGGGATGAGGTTCACGTGAGCGTGCGGCTGCATCCGACGACACAGCGCGGCCAGCTCGCGAGCATCGCTGGTTCGGTCATTGACCCCGTCGATCATTGCCCATTCGAAGCTGACGCGACGGTTCTTCACCTGGAGGTAGTCGTTGCAGGCGCTGATGAGATCGTCGATGGGGTAGCGCTTGTTGATGGGGACCATTTCGGTCCGCAGTTCGTCGTTCGCGGCGTGCAGTGAGACCGCGAGGTTGACTGGCAGGGGAAGATCCTTCAGCGCGCGGATGCCCGGGATCAGCCCAACCGTCGAGATCGTGATGTGGCGAGCTGAGAGGCCGATGTCACCGTGAATACGTTCGACGGACTTCCACACAGGTACGAGGTTGGCCATTGGCTCGCCCATGCCCATGAACACGATGTTGCTCACTCGCCGGTCGACCTGCTTGGCTCGCTGCGCGGCTCGCACGACCTGCTCGACGATCTCGCCAACGGTGAGATGCCGAGTGAACCCGGCCTGACCGGTGGCACAGAATCCGCACGCCATGGCACACCCTGCCTGGCTGCTGACGCAGACGGTAGCCCGGTCTGCGTACAACATCAGTACGGTCTCGACGCGACTGCCGCCGTCGAGTTCCCAGAGAAACTTCACGGTGTCGCCGGTTTCGTCGACCGATTCGGTCACCAGTGTGAGCGCAGTGGGAAGCTCTCGGTCGAGACGCTCGCGTAGCTTCTTGGGCAGGTTTGTGATGTCGACCGGGTCAGCCAGCTGCGTGTAGAGCCCCTCCCACAGTTGGTCGAGGCGGTATCGAGGCTCGCCATCGAGGCGCTCAGCAAGTTCGTCTCGGGTCACGTCGTATCGAGTCGGCGCAGCCACTCCGCCACGCTACCCGCGCACGGTGTCCCGTTCTCTCCGACGGGATCGAACCTCTCGGTCCCGAACAGATGAAATCAGATGACGTCAGCCGATATGTGGAACGGCAAGCCGTTCATAGTCAGCGATACGGGTGCGGACGACGTCGAGACTGGCGGTCCAGAACGCTGCGTCGGTCACGTCGAGGCCGAACGCCTGGCCGAGTTCCTCGGCGGTGTCCATGCCGGCACGCGACAGCAACGTGTCGTACCCGGCGCGGAAGCGCTCGGGATCGTCCTGGTAGCGAGCAAAGAGCCCCAGGCCGAACAGCAGGCCGTACGTGTAGGGCCAGTTGTAGTAGTGCGAGCCGTAGTAGTGCGGCTTGAGGAGCCACATGTAGGGATGCGCCGTCGACTGATCGATGCCGTCTCCGTAGGCCGCAAGCTGCGCTTCGGTCATCATCTCAGAGAGCTCGCCGGGGCTCAGCGTGCGACGCTGGCGACGGGCGAAGACCTCGGTTTCGAAGAGGAAACGCGAATGAATGTCGACCACGACCTGGTTGGTGCCCTGCAGGTCGATGTCGAGAAGCGCGAGCCGTTCGTCTCCGTCGAGGCGTGCGAGCCCGGCTTCGATGACGAGCGTTTCGCAGAAGATGCTCGCTGTCTCAGCCAGTGCCATCGGGAGGCGTCGCTGTAATGCCGTTCGGCCAGCCAGCGTGGTGTTGTGATAGGCGTGCCCGAGTTCGTGGGCCGTGGTCTGGGCGGATTCAGCAGACCCTGACCAGTTCAACATCACGAGTGAGCGATCGCCTCCGAACGGCATACAGAACGCGCCACCCTGTTTGCCATCACGTGGCTCGGCGTCGATCCATTGCTCGTTGACGGCGCGGTCGACAAGGCCCCCGAGGTCGGGGCTGAATTCGCCGAAGGCGTTGCGGACGATGGCGAGGCCTTCGTCCCACGAGATGGCGCCTGCGGCCATTGGGAGCGGTGCGACGAGATCCCACCATGGAAGTCCGCGCTCCGGGGCGTGGCCGTGCAACTGGGCCTTGACCCGCATCCATCGACGGAAGTCGGGGAGCGAGGTTGTCACTGCCGATTGCATGGCTTCGAATGTGGCGGTGCTGACGCTATTCCCGAAGAGTGACGCATCGAGCGGTGACATCCAATTTCGACGGCGATTGACGACGTTTGCCTCGCCCTTGATCGCGTTCATTGCAGCGGCGACGGGGACTTCGACGGTCGGCCATGCAACGAGCTCGGCGTCGTAGGCAGCCTGACGTACTGCGGGATCGGCATCGGTCGCGAGGCCGCGCACAGCAGGCATCGGCAACGTTGTCGGGCCATCCGGCAGAGCGACCTCGGTGGTCAACTGCGACGTGACGTCGCTCTGCAGACGCCCCCACGCACCAGACCCAGTCGTCGACAACTCGGCGTAGAGATGCTCTTCGGTTTCGGACATCTGATGGGTGGCGCGTTCGGCGAAGCGGCTGAGTGGGCCGATGTGGTCGCGTGCCTCGGTGGACACGACAGCGAGTTCGTCGGCGCCAAGCGACTTGACCCACTCGCAAAGCCGAGCAAGCAGCGGACGCATTGACGCACCGACCACGTCGATCTCGCTCATCAATGACTGCGCCTGTGCGTTGCGAGAGTCGGTCGAGACCGTGGCGTACACGTAGGCGTCGAGCAGGTCGAGGTCGTCACTGACGCGATTGAATTCGCTGATCGCCTGATCGGCAGCCGCCCCGTCAGTGTCCGTGAGCGTGCGCTGGTCGGTTGAACGAATGCAAAGTTCGTCGAACAGCGCGATCAGCCGCTCGACGTCAGCGGTCGATCGTTCTTTCGCATCGCTGAACGAGCGGGAGCCGAATGACTCGTGAACATCGGCAACACTCCAACGTGGAAGCGAATCGGCTGGTTCGGTGATCGTCATGGGTGCTTCTCCAGAGGGGCGCGGGGCGAGCCCCACACTGTGTTGTGGGAGCGGGCCTTCAGCAGGCGCCGCGGGTGTCGGGGACGGGTGTCGATGACGGGGCGATGTCGGTGACGAAGGCCGCGTTCGTAGCAGAAACGGTGAAGCCGAGACGTTCGTACATCGCGACAGCTGCAGCGTTGTCGGCATCGACGTAGAGCAGTGCGGTGGTGATGCCCTGACCGGCGAGATGCTCGAGCCCGGTCAGCGTGAGCTGCTTACCCAGGCCGAGCCCGTGGAAGTCGGGGTCGACCGCGATGACGTAGATCTCACCGACTCGTTCACCACCAGGATCGACCGGTTCGTGGACCTTGGTCCAGCAGAACGCGGCCATTCGGCCATCGCGTTCATGAATACGGAAACCGGTTGGATCGAACCAGTCTTCACCCCGTCGCTGACAGAAGGTGTCGAGGGTCCAGCCGCCCTGTTCACCGTGATGAGCGAAGGCTCGGTTGTTGACCGACAACCAGTTGTCATCGTCAGTGCCTGGGCGAAAGTCACGTGTTTCGATGGTGACGTCCAACCCGGTCGGAAGCGGACGACGCATCTGGAAGAGGGTTCGATCGGCGTGCATCCCAGCATCGGCGGCGAGGGTCCGGTGTGCTGCGGTCGGTTCGAAAACCCACCAGTTGACGTGCCCTCCGCCATCGTACGCGACGACGTCGATGGCCGATTCGATCAGCTCGGGGCCGATCGTGGCCATCTCGTAGCGGTGATGCGGATGCACCACGAGTTCGAAGGCGTAGGAGTCGTTGCCGCGGGAGATTTGGGCATACGCGACGGGATGGTCGTGGCCCGGTTCCCACGCGACGAGCGCGGCGAAGCCGTTGTGTCCACCGTTGACGAGGTCGAGATAGAGGTGGTCGGAAAGTGGCCGTCGCCCGTCAGCACGTGTCGCAGCGTCGAGCAGTTCGTTGACCGCAGCAATGTCGTCGCTCTCCATCTGTCGCTTGATCTCGAGACACCGCATACGTCGACGTTATCCCCGCAAGTTCGGGCTGGTCGGGCTGGTCGGGCTGGTCGTGAAAGCGAGGTAGTTTGTCAAGATCTTGCATGGATTGACGACATTCCGCTAATCTGTTACGGCAAAACAGGTTCCCGCCACCTGTTTGCTGCGAGAGTCAGGACCCGCCTCCTGACCTCGCCGTGCGACGGCCCCTCTCGAGGGGTCGTCGCCGCTTTTTCGGCTGATTTGCCATGCCGCTTGGGACGGATCGACTGTGCTCAACGAACAGCGCGAAGCGCTCGACTGAGGCTACGTTCGGCGCTCCGAAGTTGACGCTCGGCTTCGTGGATCGCGACAACCACGTCGTCTCGATCGCCACCACGGAATGGCTCGGCAAGTCCGCCGACGCGCTCTCGAGATCGGGCGACGCTGTCAGCGATCGAAGAGAGTTCGGCAGCAGTGCGTTCGAGGGATTCGGCCACCCGAGCAGGCTACCCACCGGTCACACTGTGCCAGGCACAGTGTGACCGGTCGGTCGGTCGGGTAACACGGCCAAATCGATGCCGAGAGCTGGGCGGTCTCGTCGGTACGATGCACTTGCGTGATTAGCGTTCGTGACGACCTGCGTGCCCTCCAGGGGTACCACTCTGCCCAGGTCGATGTTCGCGTCCGGCTGAACACCAACGAGTCGCCAGAGCCGCCGCCCGCTGCATTCCGTGATGCCGTGGCAGCTGAGGTGTCCAAAATTGAGTGGAATCGCTATCCCGACCGCGCCGCTGTGGCGTTGCGTGAGGCCATCGCCGAGAGCCATGGCGTCGACGTTGCACAGGTGTTCGTTGCCAACGGCTCCAACGAGGTATTGCAAACTGTGCTGCTGGCGTACGCCGGGCCTGGCCGCACCGTGGCAACCTTCGAGCCCACATACCAGATGCATGCACAAATTGCCCGCGTCACTGGCGCCACGGTTGTCGAGGGGGAGCGCGCTGACGACTTCACGCTCGACCCCGCCGAAGTCGAACGCGTGATTACCGAATCGCAGCCGCACGTCGTTTTCGTCACGTCGCCGAACAATCCGACCGGGCTCGTTGAGCCTCTCGAGCGTGTTCGTCAGATGCTCGACATCGCGCCCGGCCTCGTCGTGGTCGATGAGGCGTATGCCCAGTTCTCCGACTGGAGCGCCCTCGAATTGGTCGACGAAGACACGCCGATGGTCGTCACACGTACCTTCTCGAAGACTTGGTCGATGGCAGGCGCTCGCCTCGGTTATCTCATCGGCCCGTCGTGGCTGGTTGCCGAACTCGACAAAGTCGTCCTGCCGTATCACCTTGATGCCGTCAAGCAGATCGCTGGCCGACTTGCTTTGCAATTTGTGAGCGACATGGACGACCGAGTCAGCCAGATCGTTGCTGAACGCACGAGAATTTCGACTGTGCTCACCGATCTTGGCGTCACGGTCTTTCCAAGTGGCGCGAACTTCTTGCTCTTCCGAGTAGACGGTCACGAGGGGCGTGCCGTGTGGCAGGGCCTCGTCGATCGCAGCGTCTTGATCCGTGACTGCTCGGGTTGGCCTCGTCTCGCCAACTGTCTGCGGGTCACCGTCGGCACTCCTGACGAGAACACCGCCTTCCTCGACGCGCTCGGTGAAGTCCTCGCCGATGGGTCCGCCACTCTCGCCACCAGCCCTGACACCAGACAGAACGGAGCCGACCAATGAGTCGCACCGCCACCCGCACCCGCACCACCAAAGAGACGTCGATCGAGATTTCGATCGACCTCGATGGCACTGGCGTCACGGACATCTCGACCGGCATCCCATTTTATGACCACATGCTCGATCAACTCGGTCGCCACGGTGCCTTCGATCTGACGATCAAGGCCACGGGTGACATCGAGATCGACACGCACCACACCGTCGAAGACGTCGCCATCACTCTCGGCGAGTGCTTCGCTGAGGCGCTCGGCGACAAAGCAGGTGTGCGTCGATTTGCCAGCGGCAAGTATCCGCTCGACGAAGCGCTGATCGATGTCGCACTTGACCTATCGGGCCGTCCGCACGTCGAGTGGCACGTCGACATGCCCGAGAGCCTTGCGCTCGGCAACCCAGCATTTGACCCGCAGCTGGCCGAGCATGTCGTGTCGTCGTTCGCGACCTCGGCCGGCATCACGCTGCACGTCGAAATGGTGCGCGGCCGCAACACGCATCACGTGATCGAAGCCACGTTCAAAGGTCTTGCTCGGGCTCTGCGCGACGCAGTGCGTATCGAAGGACCTGCGGGCGTGCCATCGACGAAGGGTGTTCTGTGACCAGACCCATGGTGGCCGTCATCGACTACGGCATTGGCAATTCGCACTCGGCGCAGAAGGCGTTGGAAGTCTGCGGTGCTGACGCTCGACTGACCGCCGACCCCGAACTGATTGCTTCGGCTGACGGTGTGGTCCTGCCAGGGGTCGGGGCGTTCGGCGCATGCATGGCTGCGCTACGCAACGGCGGCCTCGAGCAGCCCGCCCTTGACGCAGCCGCTTCCGGGCGTCCCTTCCTCGGGATCTGCGTCGGCATGCAGATGCTGTTCACCCGCTCCGAGGAGAACCCAGATGCCACCGGGCTCGGGATTATCCCCGGCACCGTTCGCCGGATCCCGACTGAACCCGGTGTCGGACCCAAGATCCCCCAGATGCAGTGGAACCGTCTCGACCTCGTCCAGCCCGACGATCCGATGCTCGTTGGTCTTGGGGCCGACCCGTGGGTGTACTTCGTACACTCGTTACACGGCGTTCCCGACGACCCCAGCGTGGTTGCTGCAACTGTCGAATACGGCACCACGTTGAACGCAGCGTTCCGGCTCGACAACGTGTTCGCTGCCCAGTTCCACCCTGAAAAGTCGAGCGCACCTGGATTGGCGTTGCTGTCGAACTTCGTCGGCGTGTGCTCCCGAGCTGATGCTGGTGCAGCGCTGCCTCTCTCAACGGAAGTCGAACGATGATCGAGTTGTATCCCGCCATTGACCTGTTGGGTGGCCGCGTCGTGCGGCTCCGCCAAGGCGACTACGCCGACGAGACCGTCTACGGCAACGACCCGGTCGCCATGGCCCGCAGCTTCGCCGAGGCCGGTTCGCCGTGGGTGCACGTCGTCGATCTCGATGCTGCCAAGTCTGGCGATCCGATCAATCGGCCGGTCGTTGCGGCGATCGTGCAGGCAGTCTCAGGTATGAGCAAGGTCCAGACCGGCGGTGGCGTCCGCAGCATCGCCGATGCCGAAGAACTGGCGAACGCCGGCGTGGCTCGCGTCGTGATGGGATCGGCCGCAGTCCGCGAACCGTCGCTTGTCGCCGAGGCATCCGAAGTGGTGCCGGTTGCGGTCGGTCTAGATCACCGCAGCGGCGAGATCTCGATTCACGGATGGACGCAGGGCAGCGGATTGATGCTCGACGACGCGTATGAACTGTTTCCGACCGCAGCCGTCTTCGTGATCACTGACATCGGTCGTGACGGCATGCTCGAAGGGCCCGATATCGAGGGGCTGACACGGTCGGCTGCGTCTGCCGGTGCCCCGATCATTGCCTCGGGCGGCGTGTCGAGCATTGCTGACATCGAAGCGTTGGCGAAGATTCCAGGCCTCGGTGGCGTGATCACCGGGAAGGCCGTCTACGAAGGCCGGTTCACGGTCTCTGAGGGCTTGGCCGCACTGGCTGCAGCGCAAGAGTGGCAGTCATGAAGGTCGCTCGAGTTATCCCTTGCCTTGACGTGGCCGAAGGGCGCGTTGTCAAGGGCACCAACTTTGTCGATCTCCGCGATGCCGGTGACCCGATCGAATTGGCCGCCCGGTACGACCTCGAAGGTGCCGATGAACTGGTATTTCTCGACATCACCGCGTCGAGTGACAACCGTGACACCACGATCGACATGGTCCACCGCATCGCCGAGCAGGTCTACATTCCCTTCACCGTTGGCGGTGGCATCCGGACGCTTGAAGACGCACGTCGAATGCTGCGTGCCGGCGCCGACAAGGTCAGCGTGAACACCGCTGCAGTTCAGCGGCCGGAGTTGATTTCTGAGATTGCCGCCGAGTTCGGCGTCCAGTGTGTGGTGTGCGCAATCGATGCTCGGCGTCGCCAGCCTGACGATGGGTGGGAGGTCTATCTTCATGGCGGGCGCACCCCGACGGGCCTCGACGCCGTCGAGTGGGCGATCGAAGCGGTTCGCCGCGGGGCTGGCGAACTCCTGCTCACCTCGATGGATCGGGATGGCACCCGCGAAGGGTTCGACGTCGAATTGACCCGAGCGATCTCCGATGTTGTCAACGTGCCGATCATCGCCAGTGGGGGTGTCGGCACGCTCGAACATCTCGCCGACGGCGTCATCCAGGGTGGCGCCGATGCCGTTCTCGCAGCATCGATCTTTCACTTCCGCGAACACACCGTTGCCGAAGCCAAAGCGGCAATGACCGATGCGGGCATCACCGTCCGCCCCCCACCCCCCGCTCGAGCGCCGTTTTCATGAGCTTGTTGCAGTCACTGACTGCAACAAGCTCATGAAAACGCGGGGTCGGGGGGGGTGGGGGAATAGGTTGGGTTGATGAGCGATTCTCTGGTCACGACGGAACGGCGCGATGGCGTCCTGATCTGCCACCTCGACGACGGCAAGGCCAATGCGCTGTCGCAGGCGATGATCGCGGCGATCACCGATGCGCTGAGTGAGGCAGAGTCTGACGACAGTGTTCACGCCGTCGTACTGCATGGCCGAGAGGGCAAGTTTTCCGCCGGCTTCGACTTGGGCGTGATGCTCGGCGATGACGTCGCAGCAATGGTCGACCTGGTCGCCAACGGAGGCGAACTTGTTCGGCGGATCTATGCCGCAAATGTGCCCGTAGTTGCTGCGTGCACTGGACATGCGCTTGCCGCTGGTGCCCTGATGCTTCTCGGTTGCGACGTGCGTATCGGGTCCGATCGCCCGTGCAAAATTGGACTGAACGAGGTGGCCATTGGAATGACATTGCCCGATTGGGCCCTGACGATCGCCGCCGATCGGCTGAGTAATCGCCATCTTCAGCGCGCGATTTCGACCGCACGAATCACTGATGGTGCCGGCGCAGTTGATGCTGGCTACCTCGACGAAGTCGTCGCTGACGATGCGGTCCTCGAGGCCGCTGTAGCGCAGGCGATGGAGTTTGCAGCGCTCAATCCCAAGGCGTACGCGGTCACGATTCGCAAGATGCGCGGCAATACCGTTGCGACGATGGCTGAACAGATCGCAGCCGACCGCGCGGGTGGTGTTGGAGCACCACTCTGATAGCGAGTCGGCGCGAGTGGCACGCGTCGTAATCTTCGCGGTTCGAGCCGATTGAGCGGCCAACGGTTGGGTACTGTCCGGACCATGGCAACCCCCAAAGTCAATCCCAACATGGAATACCGCCGCCTCGGCAACACTGGCCTCCAGGTGAGTATCCTGTCGTTCGGCAGCTGGGTCACGTTCAACACCCAGCTCGACAACCAGCTCGCGGGCGAGTGCATCGCTGCTGCTGGCGAAGCGGGCTGCAACTTCTTCGACAACGCCGAGGCCTACGACGGTGGCAAGGCCGAAACGATTATGGGCCAGGCATTCCGCGACCTCGGCTGGGAGCGCTGGTCGTACGTGCTCACCACCAAGGTCTATTGGGGCATCAACGGCGAAGTCCCGAACATGAAGAACACGCTCAATCGCAAATATCTCATGCAAGCGATCGACGGCTCGCTGGAGCGGCTCGAGCACGATTTTGTCGACGTACTCTACTGCCACCGTTCTGATCCGAACACACCGCTCGAAGAGACCGTGTTCGCGATGAGTGACATCGTGTCGTCCGGCAAGGCCACTTACTGGGGTACCAGCGAGTGGAACGCCGAAGAGATCCGTGGCGCCATTGAAATCGCTGAGAAGCATCACCTTCATAAGCCGGTTACCGAGCAGAGCCAGTACAACTTGTTTGAACGCAAGAAGGTTGAGCGCGAGTACAGCCGCCTCTGGGACGACTACCGCTACGGCAACACGATCTGGAGCCCGCTCGCATCGGGTCTGCTGACCGGCAAATACAAAGACGGCATCCCGGATGACTCGCGTGGCGCACTCAAGGGGTACGAGTGGTTGCAGGATCGCTTCACAAACCAGGCGGAGGTCGCCAAGGTCGAGAACCTGCGTCCGATCGCCGACCGCTTCGGCTGCACGCTCGCTCAGCTCGCACTCGCCTGGGCAACGAAGCACCCGATGGTCTCGAGCGTCATCACCGGCGCATCACGCGTCAGCCAGGTCGTTCAGAACTTCGAAGCTCTCGATGTGATCCCGCTGATCACCGAGGAGGTCGACGAGGAGATGCGCGCCATCGTCAAAGCCTGAAGAACGGCTCATCTCAACAGGATGTGAGTGACGAAAGACAGGGTCCGCTTCGCAACGAGTTCGGTGCGGCCATTGAGAAAGTGATCTGCTGAGGCGATCGTCTCGTGAGTGGCCTGTGGCCATTGCGGAGATGATCGCCTCAGCCGCGTCCGGGGCGCAGAACTGGTTGTGGGCTGGCGTGAGGACGAGCGTCGGCACACCCATGCCGCGAATGGGCAGCATCGGTCACGGCCAGGTCGGCCTGCGGTGCAACACCGTCGCCAGTCATCAGTTGCAGGTGTTCGACAGCGGTCTCGGTCATGACCTCCGACGGTACCCTCAGCACATATGACCGGGCCTGACGAGAAGCTACCGATCAAGATGCTGAACGACCGCGTGCTGGTGAGCGTCTCCGACAGAGGCTCCGACCGGAAGTCGTCCGGGGGCATCGTCATTCCGGCCACGGCGCAAGTGCAGAAAAGGCTCGTTTGGGCGACCGTCGTTGCACAAGGCCAGAACGTTCGGAGCTGCGAGATCGGCGACAAAGTGCTGTTCAGCCCTGACGATCGCTACGAGGTCGAAGTGCAGGGCGAGGACTACGTCATGCTTCGCGAACGCGAGCTTCACGCCGTCGCTGCCGAACGTATCGAAGCGTCCACCGGCCTGTACCTCTGATCCGCATCCTTCTCCGCTCGGTGAGCTTGCCTACGTTGGAGCTTCCGATTCGACCAAGGAGATCCCGATGATCAAAGTCAGCGTCATGTACCCGAACGGCGACGATCCCACGTTCGACATGGAGTACTACAAGACGGCCCATATGGAGATCGTCGACCGAACGATGCAGCCCAGTAGGTGGGAGATCGAGTCCGGGATGGACGGGCCGTACATTGCGATCGGCAATCTCTACTTCGAGTCGATGGAGGCCATGCAGGCTGGCATGGGCGGGGCAGGCGAGGCGCTCGCTGACATTCCGAACTTCACCAAGACCGGGTCAGCTGTGCAGGTCTCCCAAATTGTCGAGGCCTGAAACCGAGTAATCGCTCCGGCTGCTCGGTCCGTAGAATGTCGCGATGCCTGAGGGAATCACGATCGACGCAACGGACGAGCAGCTGGCCGGCCTGAAGTACAACAGCGACGGGTTGATCACAGCGATCGCCCAAGACGTCGAGAACGGCGACATCTTGATGCTCGCGTGGATGAACGAAGAGTCACTCAAGATGACGTTTGCCGAAGGCCGGATGGTGTATTGGTCGCGTAGTCGCCAGGAGTTGTGGCGCAAGGGCGACACCAGCGGTGACCGTCAATTCGTCAAAGAGGCGTACTACGACTGCGACGCCGATGCGCTGCTTTTCAAGGTTGAGCAAGAAGGCGCAGGTGCGTGCCACACCGGTGCGCGTAGCTGCTTTTTCGGCAGCTTCGGCGCTGACGCCTGACGATGCAGTTTCAACCTTCGCGCGAGGAGTTCCACGCGCACGCCGCGGATCACACTGTCGTGCCGGTCTGGACCGAGCTGCTGGCCGACCTCGAAACACCGGTTGCGGCATACACGAAGCTCGTTGGGGACAAGCCTGGCTTCCTCCTCGAATCGGTCGAGGGTGCCGAGCGGTGGGCGAGGTTCTCGTTCGTTGGACGTAACCCGTCGGCCACCCTGATCCTGCGCAACGGTCAGGTGGAAATCGATGGCCCAGTGCCTGATGGCATCCCGACTGGCGATGGCATTTTGGCGGCACTCGAAGCGTTGCTTGCCGAATATTCCAGCCCGTCGTTCCCCGACCTGCCCCCGTTGCACGGCGGCATCATGGGGTTTCTCGGCTACGACGTCATTCGCGAGGTCGAGCACCTTCCGAACACGCCGACCGACGACCGCAACTATCCCGATGCGGTGATGTCTGTCATTGGCTCACTCGCAGCCTTCGACCACTGGCGTCAGCGCGTCTACCTCATCGAGAGCGTCGCGACGCTCGGCTTGGGCACCGATCAGCTCGATGTGGCATACGACGCAGCAGTCGAACGCGTCAGCCAGGCCGTGCGCGACCTGGCCCAGCCGCTGCCGTACACACCGGTGGCGCCGCCAACGCTCGACGACGATCTGCCGACGCTCCAATCGACCATGCCTGATGGCATGTATCAGCGGGCGGTCGAAGTGGCCAAGGAATACATCGTGGCGGGCGACATCTTCCAGGTTGTGCTCGCTCAGCGCTACGACATCGAACTCGAAGCTGACCCGTTCGACTTCTACCGTGTCCTACGCCAGGTCAACCCGTCGCCGTACATGTACTACGTCAAGCACGACGAGCTGACGATTGTCGGTTCGTCACCCGAACCAATGGTGCAGTTACTCGATCGCAAGGTCGTCTCGCGTCCGATCGCCGGGACGCGCCGTCGTGGAAAGAACGATGAGCATGATCGCCTCATGGCTGCCGAACTGATCGAACACCCGAAGGAGCGCGCCGAGCACGTCATGCTTGTCGACCTCGCCCGCAACGATGTCGGCCGCGTCGCCAAGTACGGCACCGTGCAGGTCGACGAACTGATGACGCTCGAGCGCTACAGCCACGTCATGCACATGACCTCGCAGGTGTCAGGCGAGCTACGCGACGACCTCGGCCCGATCGACGTCCTGCGCGCCACGCTGCCCGCTGGCACGCTGTCGGGAGCGCCGAAGGTGCGGGCGATGGAGATCATTGACGAACTCGAACCGGTCAAGCGGGGCCCGTACGGAGGAGTGGTCGGCTACATCGACTGGTCGGGCAACCTCGACACGGCGATCGCTATTCGCACCATGTTCATCACTGGCGATGGCAAGATCGCAAGCCTGCAAGCCGGTGCCGGTGTCGTTGCTGACTCGGTGCCCGAAGACGAAGACCTCGAATGCCGCAACAAGGCAGCAGCACTGCTCGCAGCGATCCCTGGGGCGCGCCGTATGACCAAGGCGCGCACCGAAGCCGGCACCCAGGCCTGACCGGTCACACTGTGCCTGGCACAGTGTGACCGTTGGAGCGCGAGGCCCAGCAGGAAACCCCCTACTCCCGTCGGATCACGGCAGACTGGAGTCATGGATAACCCTGCCGACCTGCCGTTCATCGATGACACTGCACGCGACCGCATCACGGTGATCGGCGACGATGCTCTCACCTACCTCCAGTCGCAGATTGCCCAGGAGATCCGAGACATTGCAGTCGGCGAAACCCGCTGGACTTTCGTGCTCGCACCGACCGGCAAGGTCGATGCTTTGGCTCGTATCACGCGCACTGCCGAGACGGCGTTCGTCCTCGACACCGACGCTGGCTTTGGCGAACACCTACTCGCACGCCTCAACCGCTTCAAGATCCGCGTCAAAGCCGATACCGAGCTGGAATTCGCCGAGTGCGACGTGCCTTCAGCAGCTCACGAGACCGCCCGGGTGGCAGCCGGCTGGCCGCGCATGGGCGCCGAGATCGTGCCTGGTGAAACCATCCCGGCGACCACCGGCGTCGTGCTGCTCGCAGTGAACTTCACGAAGGGCTGCTATCCGGGCCAGGAACTGGTCGAGCGGATGGACAGCCGCGGAGCCGATGCACCCAAGACGCTGCGCATCCTTGACGTGGCTGCAGGCACGTTGGTCGGTGATGTGATCGACGATGTCGCCGAGGTCACCAGCATCGATGGGACCACTGCACTGGCATACGTGAAGCGCCGCAGCGACCTCGGCCGCATCCCAGCACACTCGGTCTGAGGCGCCGTTAGGCGGCGGCGAGCGTTCGCCGAATTGCTTGCACGTCAGGATGCTGGCGGAGGCCGATTAACTCGGGTGAACCGTCGATGACGGAAGCCAATCCGCTCGGCGAGGTGCCTGCTTCGGCAGCGGCGCGGAGCCAGCCGATTGCGGTGCCCTGGTCGCCGAGCGCACCAGAGGCGCGAGCCAC
>Ga0209491_10002573_pt1 | contig 32062 bp, 19 predicted proteins | sample BON02_FD_187213 | JGI IMG/M metagenome (GOLD analysis project Ga0209491, IMG submission 187213) | Freshwater microbial communities from Lake Bonney liftoff mats and glacier meltwater in Antarctica - BON-02 (SPAdes) (version 2) | ecosystem: Environmental > Aquatic > Freshwater > Ice > Glacier...
CTCCCGCACGGACGCTCAGCACGACGTTGTTATCGCAGTCGCACCTCCGCCGGAGGCCGAAGTCGGTGGCTACTCGTTCTTCGTAAGAAACTTTCATTCTCTATCCAAAACCGGTTTTATCCCGGCACACCCTGACCCCGTGGTTATCCGCCACGTCAAACCGCTGATGCGCAAACACGATGGTCTTTCGGTCGGTCGCATTTAGGTCGGCTTTCAACCAATCAAGTTCTACCTGAGGGACATTGGCGTCGGTCCACTGAAAATTCTTGCGACCATAGGGTTGCCCATCGGTCTTGAAACAAGAATCTAAAACCACAAAATGAAAGTCACCTCGATCAAACGAATAATAGGATCGCTCCTGCCCTACCGCACTTAAGAACTCTTGCTTGGTCAACGTGTCAACGCAATGATTCCCCAATACATAATGCCGATCTTTGGAAAGCCGTGAAAAGTGGCGATTGATCGTTGCCAGATACGCTTGTTCCACCTCAACCGAATCCGCTGCATCGATCAAATCTCCCAATTCTACAACGAAATCAATTTCGGCTTTCTCAAAAGCCTCCGCAGCCTTTGACAATTTCCGAATCGAATCCCGATAATGTCGACTCCCGGCCGCCGCCTTATCCGCATGGTGTAAATCCGTCACGACACCAAAACGAAGTACGACTTGATGTGCTTTTTCTGTGGCCATCGTACCCCTTACCGTTTGGGCAATCGCACCTGTCAGCAACACAACGCCCGATTGTAATGCAGCACGCCGTCCGAAAATTTCCTTATCATCGTTCATCATTCAACCTAACTCGTGCTAAAAACAGACTAGTAACAATGACGTTTGCTACACTTGCTTCGATTCAACCTTATCCAATATCCTAAGGCCAGCGGTAGCAGAAAACCTTCCATAATGCAAGCACGCAGCGCAAGCGAAGGAAGGTAATATCCACCTGTTTGAGTTCCGTGCTGGTATTTATATAGCTGGCACTCGCCTACAGATTGGGCTCTTTGCTACCGCGTTTAAGTGACCCACAGCAAGTCGGAACCGGAAAGGAACTCTTGTTTGACAGCGTTGTTATTTTCGGTCATCTAGCGGACAGAAACAACTCCGCTGATGTGTGTGGCGCGATATCACGCCTGATACCGACTTGGGTGATTCGGGTTGTCTCCTAGCAAGTCGACTATGGCGATCTATCCACTTCATCTGCCTGATCTTCGGAAACATTATTGCTGAATTACAATGCATGAACCATCTATCCGCAGGCGCATAAAAAATGGCAACGAACGTACCTTACGATCGTTGCCAAAATTCTATACTACCCAGGCCAGCCGCAAACCAAAGCCAATGAATTTAGGCTAACTTAAGCGACTCTTTCCGCTGACTAGCGAGCACGGCGAAACGCTGGCTTACCATTTTCACCGGGTCGGCCTCGCCCAGCTGCTCGCTTGGGCTGAGTGGAACTGGGATTATCGGCGGCATGGATTGTACCCGTTTGACTGCTGGATTGGGTATCGTTGGAGGACCGTGCACCGAAACTGCGTTCGGACGTTCGGCCAGCCGGTCGCCGGTCGGACCCTGCCGACGCTTGCGAGCGATTGGATCGCCCGCCACCGTAAGGATTGGGACTTACCGACCGATTAACCGATCGATCAGAATTCGTCGACCGTCCGCCTGAACCACCTTCGGCTGGGCGACCTTGGGTCGGTCGGTCGGATCGGTAAGGTCGACTTGCACTGGCATCGCTTCGACCACGTGATTCACCTGATCGTGTTCCATTTTCGCTCGCATCCTCGAAACGACGCGGTCGATTTGGGCTTGCTAGTCGTTCGCCGGTTCGCGGCTGGGACTGACCGGTAGACCCTGCTTGTCCACTGCGACTGCCTGCAGGCTGTTCGCTTGATCGCTGTGGTGAACGGCCGTACGGATTACGATTTTCAGCAGGTCTAGCAGAGCGACTAGGACTGCGATTTGCAGAATCTTGTTCCACAAATTGCCAAGCCCGCTCCGATCGCTCGCCACCGCTCGAACCGGTATTTGGACGCGAATCCCGATTGCCTGTGGACGACACGTTGGGCCGTCCGTTCGAATATCCGTCGCTCGAACGGCTGCTAGACGAACGATTATCCGACGGCAACCGTTGCCCCGAACCCGTTGCCGCGGGGCGTCGAGAATTACCCGAAGCCGACATGTCTCGGTTTTCCCACACGTTCTTCGATCTTGGTTCGCTAAACTGAGTCTCCGGCGTGATCTTACGGCCACGGCGAGGGCGATTACTGTCGGACGATGCGTCCGCTCCACCGCGAACAGGTCTTTCACGTCTCGCACCGTAAGGGCTCGCAGCACGGTCACTTGAACCTCGCGAACTTTCCGATGGCTGCGGTCGGTAACTTGAGGTTTGACTGCTTCCAGAGGAAGATTGAGAATTTTCGACACGTACTGCGGATCCCGAACGAGTCGGTTCGGGCTGCAAATCTTGACGATAGGCAGGGATGCGAATCCCAATCAATCTTTCAATCGCACGCAACTCTTCCATCTCGCCCGAGGCACAGAATGAATAAGCGATGCCCTCTGCACCCGCGCGGCCTGTGCGTCCAATACGATGAACGTAACTTTCTGCCTCGATTGGCATTTCGTAATTGATCACATGCGTGACACCATCAATGTCGATACCACGGGCGGCCAAATCGGTTGCCACCAATACTTTCACTCGATTACGACGAAAGTCTTCCAGGGCACGTTGTCTTGCGTTCTGAGATTTATTTCCGTGGATTGCAACCGCAGGAATACCACTCTTGCTAAGCTTTTCAGCAACCGAATTAGCACCACGCTTGGTCCGAGTGAAAACGATCGCTCGATACACTTCGGGGCTATTGATTACGTCGCGCAGTAAACGCTGTTTGTCACCTTTTTCAACAAAAATGACGCCCTGCTGAATTCGTTCGACACTGGTTTCCTTGGGCGTTACATTGACGCTAACGGGATCGGTCAAAAGTCGTTGCGACAGTTGAACAATGTTCGGCGGCAACGTAGCGGAGAAGAAAAGCGATTGCCGGCGCCGTGGCAATTGACTAATAATGCGTTTCAAATCGGGCAAAAAGCCCATGTCCAACATGCGATCGGCTTCATCTAAAACGAAGTATTCCAATCGATCCAATTGGACGTGGCCTTGATTCATCAAATCCAACAACCGGCCTGGGGTTGCGACCACAACATGTGCGCCACGATCCAACGCCAGCACTTGCTTGCCCTGTTTGACGCCACCGTAAATCAATGCTTGCCGCAAGTGCAAGTGTCGACCGTAGGTTGCAAAGCTTTCATCAATTTGGATCGCCAATTCGCGAGTCGGCGCAAGCACCAAAACCAGCGGAGCGTTCGGGGCGGCTTTACGTTTCTTCAAACCCAGATCGTTTAAAATTGGCAACGCAAATGCCGCTGTTTTCCCGGTCCCCGTCTGAGCACAACCAAGAATGTCACGGCCACTTAACGTTGCCGGAATCGTTTGCGCCTGGATCGGCGTGGGTGTCAGGTATTTTTCTTCAGTTAGCGCACGCTTGACTTCTGGGATTAAGTCTAGTTCTTCGAAAGTCTTCAAAATTATTTCCTAATGTCATTTCATTCGATTAGGTAATCACAACGTGGGATTAAGTTCGAATGAATATCGCTGTCTCAGCATTACATTTCATTACAATGCAATACTCGGAAGAAGCGATCGGGGTAACTTCCACTTCTAAGTTGCAGAAAATCGCATTTGGATACCAATCATGTATCACAGGTAGAATGCTATTTCGTTTCACCACACGCTCAACCAAACCAACTGATCGAAAACCGTCGAAGCCTGGCAAAATTTCTTTCCGTAGAAATCTCAAGCCCAAGGGTTCAATGTTCCCCAGGCAACAAAAAGCCTAGGAAATCGCCAAAGGTTTTGCGTCGTGACGCCAACCGATAGGTCTTCAGTCGTTCAAGGTTGGATCACTAGTGAAAGTGAACCTAGAAGATTCCAACGTCGACAGTAGAAACCGTTTCTAAAGTGCGTTGAAACTTACGCCAATGGACCGTTCACTTCGTTTTGAGAAGTAAACTTCAACATCGAAATTTGAAATCGCTGCTGATGCCAAAAGCATGGTTAGACTTTGCACAAACAAGAAAGTTGCAAAATCAAGTGCGTCTACCAGACGCTGATTGTGATTCGATTGGGACCGCCAAACCGTGACTCGCGAAATTCGTTCGCACTCTTCACGCCAGCCAATCTCTCGCAACTTACAGCCAAGTCAAAAACCCACTCAACTTTGGGCTCTTACTTACTATATCGGTTGCGTCCGAAAAAATTCAACCTTTCGGACGTACACAATCTCTGCCGCTCTCTCACTAGCGGCAATGGTCTACGGAATCACGCAATTCTAGATCTAAATAATTAGCAGCTTGCTTTCGGGCAAGACACGAACATCAAAACGCCAAAAAACCACCAGAATTCAAGACAGGCGACAAAAACTATTTTCGCGAAACTGTCATTACTGACGAAAATCAGTGAATCAACCTTCCAGTGCCAAACACCGCAAGGTTTATCCTAAACACCGCAAGGTTTATCCTAAACACCGCAAGGTTTATTAAGGTGGAAGCCAAACCGTTTCAAATGGATCTATTAACTAAGTGGTGATGTCTAGGCAGGTGGCAATCTATTGCGTCGATCAGGTCAGACATTGCAAAGAACTAAGCTTTGCTGGCCCAAAATATTCAAGAGCAAACGACGATCCAATGGTCATTTAACCGACCGATCGTCCAAATTGACCATCCTTGCGAAGTTGCTAAATCAAGCACTTAAATTGAGTCAGAATTGCACAAACTAAATTGACGGGCCAAAGTAGAACACCTGTCAACCAGAGAAAACTCCGTTCGATCGGAAAACGTAAACGACTTTCATCAGTCACGTTACTCGCTTCATCCGACCGCATCGAACAATACTTACCCTATCGGCAAACTATTGTCCTCTGAGTTAACTATACTCGCAGACTAAGCGTGCGGCTAGGCGTAATGTTCGACAATGGTAGAATCGCGACCGGTATATTCGCCAAAAAAGCACCAATCGACGCCACCGATGCCCTGCTGGCATGCCTTGCCTGGGTGAGATCGGTAGCCTAGGTCGGGGTTCCTCTTCGGATATCGCCCTCCATGACGCGAAAAACCTGCTCGAAATTCTCTGCCACCGGGGCGCGAGAATCCACTTTCGAGCGGCGAAAACCGCATCACGACCACGCAACCTGCGGAAGGGAATTGAGTGGCTGGACTAGCGAGAAACCGAGGAAGGTCGATTCAACGGCTTCCAGCGGCTGGGATAGGGCTCAAGCAACGGCCCCACGCAACTTCGAATCATCCTGCCCAGCCTTCATTTTCCCTGGACGAAAGAAAACACAATCGCCTTCCCTCTTTTCCCAATCGTTAGCCTTTGATGCAAACGCGCAGGCGGCTTGGACTAGGTTAACGTTTTGTGATTTTTCAACGCTTAAAGCGGCTGGTCATCCGTTGCACCACCCCTTACATTGGGACCGATTGGGCGATCAAACCAGGATTCGGCAAGCGATGTTCCCAGCAGGTGAACTGCCGCAATGACCACCAGAGTCGATGCGTCCGGTAGGATTACAGGGATTCGGGTACGATCACAGTGTTCCCTTGAAGATCACAGTGTTCCCTTGAAGATCACAGTGTTCCCTTGAAGATCACAGTGTTCCCTTGAAGATCACAGTGTTCCCTTGAAGATCACAGTGTTCCCTTGAAGATCACAGTGTTTCCCGAACAATTACAGTGAGCCTGGCTGCATTGCGAAGCTTTGGTATTGCGAAGCTTTGGTATTGCGAAGCTTTGGTATTGCGAAGCTTTGGTATTGCGAAGCTTTGGTATTGTGAAGCTTTGGTATTTGCACCTGTGTTCATCACAAAAAGATGCTCGCCACGGGAATGACCACCGGCTGACTCGGACAGCTGTCCCGCTTCTGGCGTATAAACCACTGCCTTATTTGCTACCTTTGTCTTTGCCAAGTTTTGGCCGCTTCCGCCCCGAAACCTTCTCGTTTTACCTTGCTTAGAACACGATAATTGTATGTCCAACACCCAACCGACTTCAAAATCGGCCCCCAACCCATTCCTTCCGTGGCGATGGGCACTGCACTGGCAAATTTTGCTTGGTATGGCTTTAGGAATCGGCATCGGCATTCTGGCGACGCAATTGGGCGGACAACAGCTGGTGCTGGACTGGATCCAGCCGTTTGGCAAAATGTTCATCAATTCCTTGAAGCTTATTGCGATTCCACTAATCCTGGCTTCCTTGATCAAAGGCGTGTCCGATCTAAAGGACTTGGCGAAATTGTCGTCGATGGGTGGCCGGACGGTGGTCTTGTACTTGATAACGACCGTGGTTGCGGTCTGCGTAGGTTTGCTGATCGTCAACGTTGTGCAGCCAGGCAAGAGCATCACTCAAGAGACTCGACAATCTCTGCTAGATGACCAAACCAATTCGCAAAAGTCTGACGAAACGATCAAGAATGCAACGGGTCAAAAGAACCAGGGGCCTCTTCAACCTTTAATCGATGTAATTCCCGATAATTTAATCAAGGCGGCGATGGACAACCGCAATATGCTGCAAATTATTTTCTGGGCAATTTTCTTTGGCATTGGCCTGATTCTGGTCGATTCTAAATCGTCGGCTCCAGTCAAGGGTTTTATTGATGGGATGAACGAAGTCATCCTAAAGATGATCGACCTAATCATGCTGTGCGCCCCGATCGGCGTGTTCTCGCTGATGGCTTCATTGATTGCCGAAACCAATGATTGGAAGATCTTTATCGCATTGGCCTGGTATGCGGCTTCCGTTATTTCGGGACTCGCCTTTTTAATGTTCGTTTTTTATCCAACGCTGGTCGTGGTTTTTACCGGACGTAGCTACGGCAGTTTCTTCACCGCGATAATGCCAGCCCAGTTACTGGCCTTTTCCACCAGCAGTAGCGCCGCAACATTGCCAGTGACCATGGAACGAGTCGAAGAGCACTTGGGCGTCGACAGCGAGGTCGCAAGTTTTGTGCTGCCCATCGGAGCGACCGTAAACATGGATGGGACCAGTCTGTACCAAGCCGTTGCTGCGGTATTTATTGCTCAAGCGTTCGGCATGAATCTAGACTTTTACGCTCAGATAACCATCGTAGTCACAGCAACTTTGGCATCGATCGGTTCGGCTGCCGTGCCAGGCGCAGGTATGGTGATGCTGGTCATTGTCTTAGGAGCGATCGGAGTCCCCGAAAAGGGACTGGCACTTATCTTTGCCTTCGATCGTATTCTGGATATGTGCCGAACGACCGTAAATGTTACCAGCGATGCTACGGTGGCAATGTTGGTGGCCAAGAGTGTCGGCAAGTTGCATCAACCTGACGTGCAAGACTGGGACGACAATTACCCCAAAGCCGACGCTGAGCCCCAAGCCTAATTCATCTCGGGCGAAGGAAATAGCTTCTTTTTAAGCAACTGGCCTTCCGATACCACGAGAGCTAACAAGCTGAACAGCGATTTGCCTAGTCGCTGGACTAGGCTTGAGCGATAGATGGGCTTGAGCGATAGATGGGCTTGAGCGATAGATGGGCTTGAATAAGCTATCGGCGTGGTCATGAGACTGGATTGGCGACGGACCGCCGTGGCCCGGTCGTACGCTGGTCGTACGCTGGTCGTACGCTGGTCGTACGCTGGTCGTACGCTGGTCGTACGCGGGTCGTACGCGGGTCTTCAATCCCACTGGGACGAAATCAATTTGCTGGCTGCCTGAAGTCTCGGTCGCTCAAGTCTCGGTCGCTCAAGTCTCGGTCGCTCAAGTCTCGGTCGCTCAAGTCTCGGTCGCCGAAGTCTCTGGTTCTGACGTATTGGGACCCAGACTGAAACGGCTTTCGATCTGCTTCACTAAATTTGCCAGGTCTGATCGCGGCCACACCGGACATGCCGCAGCGATCGGATCGTCCGTCACCACAGCCCATATCGACGGATCAGCATTTGCCATCAATTCGCTACGGACGGCACTACGATAGACTTCCAATTTCGGAGCAGCGGTATGCCAGTCACCTTCAACCAGGATCAAATCACAATCTTTCATCAGCACTGCGAAGGTCGAATATTTCTGGCGGTCCTGGGTTGCATCACGAGCCACAAAACCAACCGCCGGCATCGAAATTGAGTCCGCTGAATCGCTCGTTGGTGAATCGACCGTTGACTGGGTCGCGGCAGCATCAGGCTGAGGCCAAAAGACCGCATTCATTTTCGGAGACAAAATACCAACCGCCACTGAACCTGCTTGCCGATGGCGAAACGAATCTTTGCCGGGAGTATCTAATTCATGGTCATGATGGGTGTGCTTGATCGTCGCAACATGATAGCCACGTTCGCGTAGCTCATGCACCAGTTGAACAACCAACGTGGTCTTGCCGCTGTTCTTGCGGCCGATGACATGAAGTCGATTCAAAACCAAGCTTCCCATAATTGATAAATCGCGAACTCAGTCCACGAACCCCCTGACGCAAAAACAGTCCGACTCCAGAACCTAACCGCCACGCTGGTTAAGATTCACTGACAGAAGATTCACTGACAGAAGATTCAAGATCGGCTGAATCCACCGCGACTGAATCTACGGTCGCTGAATCTGCATTCGGCTTTCCCACTGGCGACACTCGTTCGAGTTGAAATTCCTTTCGACTCATGGCAACGTAGTGGTGCCCAATGTCCACTTGCTGCCCTTCCCAAACTCGATTCCCAGCGGCGTCCAACCGAGCGTTCATTGTGGCTTTTCGTCCCGAATGGCAAACCGTTTTGATCTCGGAGATCTCTTCTGCCCAAGCCAACAAGTACATGCTGCCCTCGAAGGGTTCCCCTTGAAAATCGGTTCGGATGCCGTAGCACAGCACTGGAATTCCCAAGTGATCACACACTCGAGTCGCCTGCAACACCTGTTTGGCGGTCAGAAATTGGGCCTCGTCAATCAACACGCAGTGGACGGGTTTCAAAAAATGCTGCTGCCGAACACTTTCAAACAGATCAATCGAAGAGGGCAACGCGATCGCTTCGCTCTTTAGCCCAATACGCGACGTAATCTTACCCACGCCATGCCGGTCATCGATCGATGGCGCATACACCAAAGTCCGCATGCCTCGCTCTTGATAATTGTAAGCGGCCTGCAATAGTGTGGTGCTTTTTCCAGCGTTCATCGCCGAATAATAAAAATATAGTTTCGCCATGACCAAGAATATCTAACATGGCCGCGATTCACTCAAGCGGGCGAATTCCAATTTTGGAAAGAAGTTACCGCTATCGGCTACTTCGGGTTCGGATTATCCCGAAAACGTTCATGACACGAGGTACAGTTTTGCTTCAACCCCGCCATCAAACGGTTTGCTTGGTCAATTGCTTGGTCAATTGCTTGGTCAATTGCTTGGTCAATTGCTTGGTCAATTGCTTGCCCTTTGGCCAGGGAAATCCCCCCGTTTGCACCTTCCGCAGGGTCGCGCAAGTCCGCTTTACTGTTGATCGATTCGATCTTCTGCAAGGTCAGCCGCAAGTCGGACGCTTGATTCTGCCCCAAAATCAGCAATTCTTTATAGGCCAAGTATGCCGGTGATGACTGGCCTTGGGTTCCGTTTCGCGGTTGATTTGCAATTCGCTGCTGGTGCTGAACCCTTAATCGTTCGGGCCGCAACAATTCGGAGTACACTTCAGTTAGTAAAAGGGCCTGATGAACGGCCTTTAGGTCTGGATGTTGGTCTATCGTCTGCCAAGAATGATCTTGCAGCTGTAGCAAATTGGAAAAACACTCATCCAATTCCACCATCGTTTGAGCCAACGCGGGCACTTGTGCAACCGAAGGAAAATCGACAGGCACGTCCGCCAATTGCTGGGCGTCAATCACGACCTGCTGCATCGCAGATCGATACAATCCACTGTACTGGCGACTGGTCCCCGCAAACCGCAGTAACGCCTGGGCATCTCCGGCAGGAATTTTCCCCAAGGCAACACAAGCACCGACCGTCGCCGCCGGGCTGCGATGTTTCCCGCGGTGACAGTGAATATAAATTGGGCCAGGCAAGGAATCGATGGCCTTGGCAATTTCCAACATCCGATCAGCAGGAATGCCATCATATCCATGCGGCAGATGCACATACCGCATCCCCAGTCGTTTTGCTTGGTCAACCTTCGGTTTAATGGCATCGACGCTAATAATTGTCTTGATGCCCATTTTGGCCAGTTCGTCAAAGGCTAAAGGACCCTGGGGCTGCCCGCCAGAAATAATACCAGGCAAAATCTCAATCGCATTAGGCAAGCCAACACCGCCAAGTCGAACCACCTTGTGATCGCTAAACTTTAAGTCGACCGCGGATAATGAAGCACTTGGATGCTGAGCCAACAACCATTCACTTGCGAAACTTTGCCAGCTTACGATTCCGAGGATCAGTAGCAGGCGAACCACCCAGAACGCTCCAACGTTCCAACTTCCGTAACTTGGCAATTGGCATCGCCAGCTTCCTGCCAACCGATCAAAACCACGAACGACCCGGCAAGTCTGGGGCAGTTTGCGCTTATTCAAATGATGGAAGTGATACTTATTCATGCCATTCACAAAAAATCATGCCCCAATAACATCCCTGCCCCACAAATCCGCTCGCGATTCTACACCAAAAACCGCCTCCCCTCCCAGGCTGGCAAAATTCCGCAACCAATCCAGAGAACAGGCAAAAATCACTTCCCCAACAGATCGGCAAATCCAGCAGTTCGCTTGAGCCAGTATAACCATTCTTCGCAGCACAGGTGAATGTCCAAACTCGAGCTTTGAGCGAGTCTTTCAGACGTTGTCATTCAAAATGAACCAGACCTGTTCTCCCGCTACTAAACTACATATTGGCGAACACTCGACCAATTAGCCTCATTGTGACTCAAAATCGGATCCGACCAAGCTTCCTTTGGTGCAAACGTCTCGAATCGATGTTAACATGAGGTAGGCGTTGGTTGGCTGCGGCAAGGCCCCACTGTTTGCCATCACGGCATTGATGATATCCAGACAACCAACCGTTTCCCGAAAAGAGACTCCGGTCGCTACATTAATGCCAGACTTAATTGCTATCTCCCTGGCCAGTTTACAATGTCCATTGTGAAACTGGCCGATCCCTCCCCCTCCGTTCCTTTGAAGATGCCGAATTCATTTATGAAATCGCTGAATCACTATTTCCTGATCGGTTGCCTAGCATTCATAACACTGACATGCACGCAACATTGGCTCGCAAATCCGTCCCTGCTCAGACCAGACGCATTTCGAGTGGTCAAAGCAAAACAACTTCGTACCGTTGCAGATCGGGTTGCTCCAGGGGAAACCGAATCCAAAGTTGATTTTTCGGAATCGATCAAACCGTTACTCTCGGATCGATGTTACAAATGCCACGGACCCGATGCTGAGAATCGTCAAGCCGATCTGCGTCTAGATTTGGGCATTGGGCTGGATAAAATGACGGCCCAATCGTCCGATCGAAAGATCTTGGTGCCAGGCAATCCTGACGCAAGTGAACTTTATCAACGCATTATCTCGCACGATTCGGATCTAATGCCACCCGAAGATAGCAGCCTGGAACTGTCGGAATCAGAAATCCAACAAATCCGGCAGTGGATCATCGAAGGAGCGAAATGGGAGAAGCATTGGTCGTTTCAAGCGTTACCCGATCGGGTACCCGTTCCTGCCGCTGATGGATCCAATTGGCAACATAACGCGATTGATCACTTTGTCCTGCGTCGTCTAAAGCAGGCGGAATTGACCCCTGCGTTGCCAACCGCCCCCAGTCCATTGATCCGACGTTTGTATTTTGACTTGATTGGACTTCCACCAAACAAAGCCGAAGTGAAAGAATTATTAGCACTTCCGGCTCACCAGGTTATCGAAGCCACAATTGATCGACTTCTACAACGACCTGAATTTGGTGAACGTATGGCTGCCGATTGGCTGGATGCCGCTCGGTACAGCGACACGTTTGGTTATCAGGTGGATCGAGATCGCTTCGTTTGGCCTTGGCGAGACTGGGTAATCGGGGCCTTCAACGATAACCTGCCTTACGATCAATTCCTAACCCTTCAGGTGGCAGGCGATTTATTACCAAACGCCACGTTCGAACAGATTTTGCCCACGACCTTCAATCGTTTGCACCCACAAAAAGTAGAAGGGGGCAGCGTCGAAGAGGAATTTAGAATCGAATACGTGGCCGATCGATCGCAAACCGTAGCGACCGCGTTTCTAGGCCTGACCATGGAATGCTGTCGCTGCCACGATCACAAGTATGATCCTTTGACTCAGGCGAATTACTTTCAATTGAGTGCCTTTTTTGACAACATCGATGAGGCCGGCTTGTATTCGTACTTCACCAATTCGGTCCCAACCCCAACCGCTGTCATGCCCGATGTGGCGGCCGAAAGTCGCGTCGCGGAACTTAGGTCTGCCCAAGGACAGGCCCAAGCCATCGCTGCCGAAAGTCGTAACCGAATCCAAAAACAAAGGCCCTGGAGCGACGCTGCCCCGACGCCTCTACGTCCCGGCGATCCACTGGGTTTGCCAGGTCAAATTGCTTATCTGGATTTTGAAAAGGAAGCAGCGATCGCCGCGAATTCCGAAAACAAGATCGTTCCCCGCGCGCTGATCAATCCCAATTCAGCAACGGCTAATCGGCAAGCCGACGCTTCTAAGTTAAACGCGCCGATCTTAAACGATAGTCGCGCAGTCGAACTATCAGGCGATGAAGGGATTGACGTACCCGTTGGAAACTTTGGACGCTGGCAACCCTTTTCGGTTAGCCTCTGGATGAAGTCGCCGGACCTGAAGGACCGAGCGGTTGTTTTTCATCGTTCGCGAGCCTGGACCGACGCAGCCAGTCGCGGCTATGAACTCTTGATTATTGACGGCAAACTGCAGGCGTCATTAATTCATTTCTGGCCCGGCAATGCCATTTCAATTCAGACGTCACAGACGCTGCCGGTGGATCAATGGGTTCACGTCACTTTCAGCTACGACGGAAGCAGTCAAGCTAAGGGAATCGAATTGATTGTCAACGGAGCGCTGGCACCGTCGTCAATCGTCCGTGATCATTTGACCAAGGAGATCAAGGGCGGTGGAGGCGATACGATCACGATTGGTGAACGGTTTCGCGATCGCGGCTTCCAGGGTGGGCAGGTCGATGAATTCCGAGTCTTCGGGCGGCAATTGTCTCGACGCGAACAAAGGGTATTGGCTCAGCCTGATCTTTCACTCGGTAAAGCAGCACTTGGGTTCAACGATCCTACCGCGAACCTGGATTCTGATGCTCAGGCATCTCAAGCCCTGGAATCAGAGCTGGCGGAACATTGGGCTTTGGCGTTTAGCCCGGCACATCGCGAATACTTGGAGAATCTAGCCCAACATAGGCGACAGATCTTTGATATCCAAAATAGTCGCACCGAAATTATGGTCATGAAGGAATTAACGTCACCAAAGCCAACCTTTTTGCTCAACCGCGGGGCCTACGATGCACCGGGACCTGAAGTTTTCCCAAACACTCCCGAAGCCGTATTGCCGTTCGCCGACCACTTACCAAAGAATCGATTGGGCCTGGCCCGCTGGATGTTGGACCGCAAAAATCCGCTGACCGCACGAGTCGCCGTCAATCGCCTTTGGCAATTATTATTCGGCGATGGCTTGGTGCGAACCCCCGAAGATTTCGGCAATCAGGGCTCCGTTCCAACTCATCCGCAGTTGCTAGACTATCTAGCCGTTGATTTTATCCAGTCTGGTTGGGACGTGAAGCGAATGATCAAGCAAATGGCGATGTCGGCGACCTATCAACAATCATCTTTCACCAACAAACAGACGAAGGAATTGGATCCCGAAAATATGCTCTGGTCTCGATCGAATTCCAAGCGTTTGTCAGCGGAAACCATTCGGGACCAGGCACTGGCGGCTAGTGGTCTATTGGTCCAAAAAATGGGTGGCCCTCCGACTCGCCCTTACGATTTGGCAGAGGCGTTTTCGCCCAGCAACCCGGACGGTGGCGATGCTCAGTATCGTCGCAGTTTGTACACTTATTGGAAACGGACCGCGCCTTCACCTGCCATGATCGCTTTGGATTCGGCTAAGCGAGATGTCTGCCAAGTTAAGCGAGAACGAACCGTTTCGCCAGCCCAATCGTTGGTACTCCTGAACGCACCTCAATTTGTGGAAGCCAGTCGAGCTCTTGCCAGTTCGGTGCTAAGCGAAACCGACAACGACCAACAAGCTATTGCAGAAATTTTCTGGCGTTTGACTTCACGTGATCCAACCGAAAATGAGGCGTTGATCCTGAAAAAATTGCAAGTCGAACAATTGGCGCGTTTTATCGCTTCACCCGAAGCAACTGATCAGTACTTACAGGTGGGCAACTTCCGGATTCCCGATCAATTGGACGCAGCAAGAGTTGCTTCCTTTGCATTGCTGGCCAATACGTTGATGGGTTTAGATGAATGCACGTCCCGTCGCTAAATTGTGACGATCACATTAACCTTGCCAATCAGTGACTTATCGATTGGCAAAGCTTCAGTGGGCATCCTGCGTTTTTTTTTGTTGTGCAAATCCTGGCAACCCAGGAACGAAAGAAGAGAAGGATATATCGGTCGCAAACCTAAACAGTCCAGGGCGATCACCAACAAGGTGGTCGCCAAAGTAGACGTTCTGTTTTTCGTTTCTAGTTTATCCATTTTGGCGAATAAAGCCGGTCGTTAATCCATTACAACATTAGGCACCAAAAATGTCACGTCGACAATTTTTAAGTCAGTTTGGCTATGGTCTGGGCAGCATGGCATTTGCTCACCTGTTGCAGCCCAATTCCTTTGCAAACACCTCATTTTCTGGCGACACTGGATTGGGCCCGGACCAAGACACCGGTGGTGGTATCTTGAAGACCCTGCACCATCAAGCAAAAGCCAAACGAGTAATCTTTCTGTTCCAATCGGGTGCTCCTTCCCAATTGGAACTGTTGGACTATAAGCCAAAGCTAAACCAGCAAGAGGGTCAACAATTGCCTGATTCGGTTAGGGGCGAACAGAGATTGACTGGAATGAGCGGGAATCAAAGCAGTCTACCATTGGTGGGATCGGCCTTCAAATTTCAACAACATGGCCAAAGCGGTGCTTGGCTTAGCGATCTACTGCCTCAGACTGCAAAATTCGCAGACGATCTGTGCATCGTGCGATCCATGTACACCGAAGCCATCAACCATGGCCCGGGCGTGACGTTTATGCAAACCGGTTCCCAATTACCAGGCCGGCCCAGCATGGGCGGTTGGCTAGACTACGGATTGGGCCGCAGCAACGAAAATTTACCAGCGTACGTGGTCATGGTCACCAAGAACAAAGGTGGCCAGCCGTTGGCTTCGCGACTGTGGGGAAGCGGTTTTCTGCCTTCGAAATACGAAGGCGTGCAGTTTCGCAGCAGCAAAGATCCCGTTTTGTACTTGAACAATCCCGCGGGTATCGACAACGATAGCCGTCGATCAATGCTTGATGCACTGAAGGAACTTCATCAGTTAGAAATTCAAAGCACCGGCAATCAGGAGATCGAAAACAAAATCGCTCAACACGAACTAGCCTTTCGCATGCAATCTTCAATCCCAGACGTGGTTGATTTTTCGGACGAACCTCAAAGCGTGCTAGATTCTTACGGACCCCAAGTGACCAACCCTGGCAGTTTTGCCGCAAACTGTCTACTAGCAAGGCGCCTGGCCCAACGGGATGTTAAATTTATACAACTTTTCCATCAGGGGTGGGACCATCATGGCGGACTTCCCGGTGGTATCAAGGCTCAGTGCGACGAGACCGATCAACCGTGCGCTGCCTTGTTAGGCGATCTAAAACAGAAAGGACTGCTGGAAGATACTTTAGTTGTATGGGCAGGCGAATTCGGACGAACCAATTATTGCCAAGGTAAACTGAGTCCTGGGAACTACGGTCGCGATCACCACCCGCGTTGTTTTTCCATTTGGATGGCTGGCGGCGGCATCAAACCTGGAACCACTTACGGTGCCACCGATGACTATGGTTATAACGTGATCGACAATCCAGTTCACATCCACGATCTGCATGCGACCATGATGCACCTGCTGGGTATCGATCACTTGCGACTAACGTTCAAATACCAAGGTCGGCACTTCCGCCTGACAGACGTTCATGGCAAGATCATCCACGAGATCCTGGCGTGACAAGTATCCCGGCGTGACAAGTATCCCGGCGTGACAAGTATCCTGGCGTGACAAGTATCCCGGCGTGAAAATTCTGGCTCCAGAAATCGGACGCATTCCGAACATGGTCACGCTTTCCGATTTTCGACTTCAATACCGGTTTCCACTTCAACGCTCCATTTCAACGCTCCACTTCAAGGCAGAATATTGACAAACGTTTTAAGAATCGGCGTGTTAACCGTTTCCGACCGAGCCTTTAGGGGCCAGTATGAAGATCGAAGCGGGCCTGTGATCGAAGCTTACTTGAGGGCCACAATTTCGTCCCCCATTGAAATTGTGCGACGGTTGATCGACGACGAACAAGCAAAAATCGAGGCCCAACTGTGCCAATTGATCGATGAAGCGGCATGCCAATTCGTGTTGACCACAGGCGGCACCGGTCCGGCGCCGCGTGATGTCACCCCCGAAGCAACTGAAAATATTTGCCAGCGAATGATGCCCGGTTTCGGTGAACAGATGCGTCGCGTCTCGGCAGCAACCGTGCCCACGGCCATCTTATCAAGACAAACCGCCGGCATTCGAGGTACCGCTTTTGTGCTGAATCTACCGGGATCACCCAAGGCGATTGCCGAGTGCTTAGATGCCGTCTTTCCTGCGATTCCCGATTGCTTAGAACACGTTGGCACGCCCAGAATCGAAATCCATGTCGAAAAATTCAAGGTCTCGCGACCGCACGATTAACGATCGCACAGTTAACGATCCAAACGCCCCAACTTCCTGGGCGAGACCTTCCAACGAGGGAACGACCCAACCTACCACGTCTGCTCGACAGAGTGATGGGATTGACGCATACGCGCTAAACTTTTTTGGCGCTGACTTCGTTTCGCCCGACCTTTGGAGAATGAAGAAACCGCTAATCTTTTGGTAGCGGGCCTACGAGTACCAGATCCGATTGCTTCAAGAAATCGCGACAGCGCTGAAGCTGGCCATAACCTGGGGGTAGACGTTCCATTAGCTCCGCCAAATGGGCCTCGGGTGTAACGATAAAAGATTCGGGATGCGCAACCAGGAATTCACCCACGGCAGGCCGAGGCTTCGGGTGCCAAGCACGTGCACGCAACAAAGGGTCAGGCGGCTGTCCGACGTTGATCCTATCTGCACCCGCCTTGCCATCTTTTTGCCCAGTGGTCGATTCAAAGCCCATTGCGAACTGTGGCATCTGCGAGTCCATCGCTTGCTCCAACGAAACGACACTGACATCAAACTGGGCCGGCACGGTCGCTTCTGGATCCAATTCCCAGATCGGCTGCTGAGCATAAAACACCCAGCTAGATTCCAAACAACGATAAGTCGCCAACTTTGAAGTTTGGCTTTGATTCTTCTGCAGATAATCCCAAAGCTGTCCCGACTGTCGATTGGAATCTACCGCCATTGTGCCATAACCAAATAGCCCGACACAAAACAAGATCGCACCTGCGGCTAAACAACTCGGTACCGCCTGAAACTTACTGCGATTGGCTACCAGCCAGGCAGCAATACCGGTGATCAAGGGAATCAAACCAAGGATCGGCAAGAGTTTTACCGGTAACTGCATTTGTTGAAAAATCAATACAAAGGCTGCGATCAGCAGCATGCCGACGACTGATAAACAGATGAAACTGCCTCGAACCAGCAAAGGTCCCGCCAGTAGTACACCGCGACTCATGCGTTCCAAGGTCACGCCAACCAGCAACGCAATCGCAGGGTAACAGGGTGTAATGTAACTTGGCAACTTGGTTTGAACCATAGAAAACACGGACACCTGCAATAGAACCCACACCAGCCCGAAAGACAATCCACTTCGCCAATCCACCTGAGAAGCACTTCGAGATGTAGAATTTGCTTGCCCCTTGGCGGAATCACTCATTGAGAAACAGCGATAGATAGAAATCCCGATCGGCACCGACAAGACACTCCAGGGAAAGAACCCCACCAGTATCGTGGTCGGATAAAACCAAAGTCCGCCACTGTGATTTTCCATTGCCACCGTGGCACGACCCAGGTGTTCCTTAAAGAAAAACAACTTCAAGAAATCGCCCTCGGTCCGAAAGCCGACCCAGGCGAACCAAGGGAAACTGATAACTGCCACGCACAGCACGATCAGCCAAGGCTGCATCGACCACGTGGTCTTTAGGAAGTGGACTGGATGAAACACCGCGAACAAGTCCGTTGCCAAATCAATACCGCGACCCATCAATGACCGAGTCGGCTGAGAGTTCGGCGAAAGTCCACCCCCAGTCAACAAGGATCGTTTGGAATGCGTCCGAGTCTGAATCAGAAGAAATAGACCAATGATCATAGTAGGCAACACGACCGCGATTGGGCCTTTTGCCAACACGCCGACGGCCATCGCGATGTAGATTGGCAATGCTTTTAGCCCCACAGGAAACCATCGCCCGGGAACGGTCAACCGTTTTGGCAATGGCTGGGATTCGCCGTCAATTGTCTCGGGTGCCTTGAACGTCAGCAACACATAAAGCGTTAACGCCAGCGTCGAAAAGAACACCAACGGAGCGTCCGGAGTCGCCGCGCGTGACGCGACCGTAAACATAATCGTAGTCGACAGCGCGATCGCTGACCAAAACCCAACTTGGCGGTTAAATAGCCGACGCCCCAAGCAATAGGTTAGCCCAACCGTTCCCACTCCCAGGAACGCGGACCAAAAACGAGCTGAAAATTCATTGACGCCAAACACTTGATAGGCTGACATGATCAACCAATAAAGTAGCGCAGGCTTCTGACCACGAATCTCGTCATTAAAAATAGGTGTGACCCAATCGCCACGCTGCATCATTTCCAATGCACATCCGGCGTTCCTGGGTTCGTCCCGATCCCATAAACCGGCACCACCTAGGTTCGTAAAAAAGACCAAAGTTGCGACCGCGATTACCATTAAGAAATCCATCGGCCACCGACCGCCCGACACTCGGTCTAGCCATGATGGAACCGCTTGGGTCCCGACGTTAGGCTCATATTGGTCAAGCACTTCATGGCCTCCTTGCCATCCCTGTTCAACGTTGACAAATTTCACAATCCAGTGACCTAGTCCAATCGATCCATTCAACCAACAACCAGCCGATAAAAACCCAAGCCTGCAGAAACTCCAACCCTAAGCGGCATCCAGTTTTGTCTGGGTAGCGACCGGCATTGGCTTACGGCATTCGACGAATAGGGAATCCGGCTTGCGGACCCTGCCGTCGACCGAATCTAACTGGAACTTGGCATAATTGGCAAGATAGCTTTCGTCCGCTTGGCACACTTTGAAGTCCGCAAAACCCAACGATTGGCAAACTTGACGCAGACTAATTCGATCGTACATCCATCGATGAACCTCGCCACTATCGCGAAACTGTCCAATATCTAACCAACTCACTGCTTGTTTGCCCAACAACCACCTCACCAATCGGCGAGCCCAACGCTGGCGCCACGGTATTCTTTCAGACTTTGCTGTTGGGGGTTTCGAATTCCTGGCCTCGGCATTTCCTGCCAAATTGTGATCGCCAGTGTTTCTATCAACGTTTGGGTCAGCTTTTGCATCCACGTCTTGAGCATAGGAAACCTCGTGCCCCAATCGCTGCTGTAAAAACGGCTCAAACGGTGCCGGACAATCTCGCATGAAGGGTCCCATATCGCCGCCTGACTGATGCCGAGTCATCTGGTCGATCAATTCCAACTTCATCCAGTGGTAACGTTGATATTCGGCTTCCCCACCGCACTCAGCCTCCTGCAAAGTTTCCAAATACATTTTGGCGATCTGTTCCAGGTCAGGAACGGCAACTCGTAAAACACCGCCTGGCTTTAACACTCGGTAACATTCGGCCAGCAAGCGCTTGCCTTGCTCCTCGGGCAGATGTTCCAAAACGTGGGAATGATAAACCATTTCAATTTCATCATTCAAACCGGGCAAACCCTGCCTAAGATCGTGCTGCTTAACCGCAGGGTCGAAACTGACTACGTCGACGTTTTGCCAGTCCGCATGAAAATGCCGACCACAACCTACATTCAAAAGCTTCAAACGGGAACGCTTCATCAACAGCAACCTAATTCGTGAATGAACCACTTCATCGGCGTTTTCAGGCATGGCGATCGATTCAACCGCGTCACGGGTTGCGACACCACTTGTTATGCAGGATACGCCAAGATTCGAGACTCTACCGCAACGTGCGTTACTAATTTACGCATCTGATCAAACGGCAAAGCCAAAAAACTAAGCCAACGGCTGGCATTTGCCTTGCAGGGAGGTACCTGACCATTACGGCTTAATTGCAATCCGGCCTGTGTAATCGATGCGGTGAAGAAACAATTGGGGAGCAAACTTTGCCATGTATTGATCGACCGCTTCCCGGCAACCTTGCCAATGGCCATAGTCATCGATAATCAACACGCCACCAGGCTTCAGTCGAGGGTACAAATGTATCAATTCGTGCCATGTGGATTCAAACCAATCGGTGTCCAATCGCAACACGGCAATCGATTCAGGAACCTGCTGTGGAATGGTGTCTTCCACCTTGCCAACCACCAAGCGAAAGTTCTCCGACGGGTAGGACACTTTAGCCAAATTCTGCTTCACATCATTTAACGACGCCTGGCACCAAATCGATTCTGATGCCAGACGATCAGACTGATCTTGATTTAGTAACTGATCCGCAGGATTCCCAAAGCAATCTACGTCATTCGCGGTAGGGTCAGTCATGCCTTGGAAGGTATCGTATAACCAGAGTTTGCGATCGTTGCACCCAAGATCGTTCAGCGTCCTTGCCATCGCCATTGAACTGCCGCCGCGCCATACTCCGCATTCCACAAAGTCGCCTTCGATCGAATTAGCGACCACGTGTTCGACCGCTTGGCACACCGCAAAGATCCGTTCTGGCGATGTCATCGTCATCGGTTTCACGTTCAAATAAGTCTGCAACCACTGTGGTTTGACGTCTGGAAACTGACCCTGTAGCGACTGCCCACTGGGCTGGTTTTCCACCGGCGGTCGTGTCGTCGACTTGCCCAGCAATTTGCGGATTTTCGTTTTCAGGCCCATGTTGGGGGAACTCCATTTCGTTCAAAATCGCTTGACCGATCGACTTCATGCCATCGATCCCGGAATCACAAAATCCGGCATTTGCTGGTTCGTGATCGCTACCCGATGTCCAGTTCCGAAAAATCTGCACGGCACTTTGCAGCTGAAACTTTACTTGGTCTAGCAAATTTCCAAAAATTGGTAAAGATGAAAGCACGTGTCGGGAAGGTGGACCTTCATCCTAAACCGGGTGCCCAACCAAGAATTTTGCAGGAAAACAGGCCGTTTAGGCATCCGGTCGTCCCCCAGCCCGTCACACTCTATAATTTTGCCACTGAACAAAAAGAAGAGTAAAAACAAGGAAGCTTAGATGACCGAAGTGCGATTTGCGATCAATGGGGCCGCCGGCCGAATGGGACAACGTTTGGTGGCCTGTGGGGCTCAGGACCCTGAACTTCACTTGGTGTCGTCGGTCGAATTTGACGGTAGTCCTGCGATTGGAAAAGACAGCGGTCAAATGGCGGGAATCGAGGCCAACGGTGTTCCGATCGGGTGTGAACTTGATTCAACTTGCCAGGTGATGATCGACTTCAGTTCGCCTGCTGGCGCCCAGTCCGCTCTGGCACTTTGCTTGCAGCGAAAGATTCCACTGGTATTGGCGACCACGGGATTCAGCTTGGCATTTGAAGCAGAAATTGACAAAGCGGCCCAAGAGATCGCTATCTTGACCTCTCCGAACATGAGTACTGCGGTGAATTTGGCAATTCACCTGTCCAAGGTGGCCGCGCGGGCGTTAAAAGAGTCGGGACAAGACGCAGACGTGGAAATCATTGAACGCCACCACCGCTTCAAGCATGATGCACCCAGCGGAACGGCCCTTCGTTTTGGCGAAGTCATTGCCAAAGAAATGGGACATACAACCGTCGCCCATGGTCGCGAAGGCATAGTCGGTGAACGGCCCAGAAATGAGATCGGTTATCACGCAGTTCGCACCGGTGACGATGCCGGCCAACACTTGATCATTTTTGGCATGCTGGGCGAAACGATCGAAGTTCGAGTCGCGGCTAGCAATCGCGACGGATATGCTCGCGGCGCCTTAGCGGCCGCAAAGTTCCTAGTCGGCAAATCAGTGGGGCGTTATTCGATGTCTGACGTCCTGGCTTTTACCTAAAGTTGTTGGACAACATTGAGAGGGTTGGATTAAGTGTTATCGGTGAAAGTTGCTTGGCATCGTCCGGGAAATAACTGTCCAAACTTGTAGTGGATCTTGTGGATGATCCCAAGTGGAAGGATCTTTAACAAGATCCACGACGACTTCAACCTAACGCACGACGCTTAGCAGTCGCCGATCAAATGGTCAGCGTGCGACAACCCAAAGCCTGCCTTCACGTAAGGCCTTGATTGCAAAAACCTCGCAATTACCAACGGAAATTGCAATTATCAACGTAACGCACGATCGGAAACGGGGACAACACGATGGCCAAGTGTGACCAAGGGTATCTATGCACGGTCTGCCAGGAAGAAGTCAAAAGAATCGACCAAAGCGAGGTCTACTTGCGATTTGTTTTGGGATGGATTGATGCCGAAGGTTTAGATTCGCAGCCCGAACGGCACTTGCTGTGCAACCCAACGATGGCTCAGTTTATCGTCGACCCGGACTTCCCTGAGGTCATGATCGAAGGTCCGATGAGCAAGAGTGAACTTGATCACGCCTACCAACAGCAACGTCAGCAGGAGATCAGCGAAGGTTATCGCCGGCTAAAATACTTGCAAAAACACCGGCGCAATTATGGCATTCGCCAATACCCCCTGGATCGAGTGATTCAGGCGCAACAAAGCAAAAAGTGAACGGCAATCGTTCGCTAGAACCTAGGTTAAGCAAAAATGCCTGAAGGGCCAACACTTCTTTGGGCATCGGGGATACAACGCTTCACTTGTCCTTGACTGGCTTAGATTGGATGGTCAACTTGTTTCGCCTGTGCGTGGCCGTTTTGGTACTGGGTGATGGTTCATTTAGCTAGGCCTGTAATCGCTCACGCGACAGTAGTTAAAGTTCACCAATCCGGCTCTGGCGACTCGGCAAGCATCCAGAAGTTCATTGGTTTGTCGATGAATATCTTGCAGCTCTTGTACTTCACTGTCCGCCAAATCGCGTAACCGTATCGCGGCGTTGGTAACATTAGAAACCAAGGGTTCACTTTCGGTCTGTTCAATCAGATTCTTAGTCAACTGACGAATACTTGGCATGTCAGTACGGGTGACCGCTTCGGACAATTTCTCGACATGCAAACCAACTTGCAACGCACACTGGGTTGGGATCACCATGTCAAATTCATTGGCGATATAGTCATCTGTTGTCTCAATAAAGTGTTCAACCAACTTTGGATCGAATTGAGAAGGCGCACAGCGGCGAAGTTCTCTGATCGCTTCGTGGCGTAGGCGCCCCTTACGATATGGTCGATCACTAACCATGGCATCGTAGGCATCGCAAATCGCCAGTATTCGAGCACCAAGCGGGATTTTTTCACCCTGAGGGAGGCCCTTATTATGGTCGGTGTAATGCGAGTGATGACATTCGACAATGTCCGACACTTCTTTCGAACCGTAAGCGGCCTGGACAATATCGACGCTGTAGGCATCATGTTGATCCATCACCTGCCATTCCAAATCTGTCAATTTGCCGGGCTTCAACAGAATGGCATCCGGCACACCAATCTTGCCGATATCGTGCAACAATGCTGCGGATTCCAAAATGTAAACTTCTCTTGGCGACATCAGGTCCTGAGCGACCCTCACACAAAGGTTAGCAACGCGACACGAATGGCTGGCAGTTGATTGGTGGCGATACGACAACGCTCGCATCAAACCTGACACCGATTCAAAAGGAATCGACAACGATTCCAGCGAAATGCGAGAATCCGCCACTCGATCCTCTTCATCCGAATCGAAATCGCTTGGAATATCGTCAAAGTGCGTGCTCTTATTCCGGCCGTTGTGTTTCGAGAAATACAGTCCCTTGTCCGATTCTTCCAACAGAAGTTCTGGACTCACATTTAGATCTGTGGAACTACTCACGCCCACACTGGCTGTGATTCTTAGTTCTCCGATTTGGCAGGCAGCAATCACTTTGCGAATAGATTCGGCAACTTCCAGCGCTCGCTCGGCGTTTACCCCTGGCAGGAACACGCAGAATTCTTCACCACCGAATCGACAAACCTTTTCGCCTACAGGCGATTTTTCACGCAGAAGCCTCCCAACTTCGCGTAAAACGGCATCCCCCATCGCGTGGCCGTGGTTATCGTTGATCGATTTAAAGTGGTCAATGTCCACCATTGCGCAAGAGAAAACACCGAACCGATTGTCGGCTTTATCTTTTTCAAAGGTCTCGTAAAATGATCGTCGATTCAAACAACCAGTCAAAGGATCTCGAGTTGCCAAGAATTGCAGCTCTTTGTTCTTCTTCTTGATTTCAATTTCACCTTGCCTCAGCTCGTCCAACATCCTGGCCATTTGCGCCTTGCGAAGTTCCGTGTTCGTAATGTCGTCCATCGACACCAACACACCGCGAATGCCCCCCGATTCGCCTTCGATTGGAACCGCGTTGACGTTGAACAACTTCAACTTATTTTGTTCGTCATTAAGCCCCAGAACCACGCCCTGCCGCGCCGTTCCATCGACCAAACATTCGTCCCAAGGCGTGGATTCCAGCGGCTTTTCACCTTTGTCGTCCAACCATTGAAATTCCTTGGGACTGCCGCCAATCAAGTCCCTAGAATTGGGACGCAATCGCGAGAAGGCTCGGTTGACCAGAACAATCCGCCCTTTCTGATCTACTAAGAACAAAGCTTCCGACAACGCGTCCAAGGCCGAACGAACACGCATCGGCACAACTTTGGAAGGATCCAATTGCTTTAGAATATTGCGTAAGAACAGCCAAGACAAGAAAATGACTAAGCTGGAACAGGCCACAATCATTGGGCCTGGATAGATCAAGAACGGGTGCAAGCCTCCATAGGGAGACATCGCCTGGAACCGAACCTCTAGACGCCCAGCGACCTTATTGCCTTGAACAATGTCAGCAACGAAGTGATCGGGATCTGATTTTTCGTCGATCGGCACGTCCCAATGTTCATTGTGATCATTGACATCTACAATCAAACGACCGCTGGCACTTCGCACACCAACCGAAATAATTTCGGGATGTTGCTTGGCCATATTGCTTAAGAAATTCTTCAGTTCCCGATAGCGAAGATCTCGCAAGTAATGCATCGTCGGAAGCGTTTGAACCTGTCCCAGGCGAATTCGACTTTCAAGTTCAACTTCCCGTTTATCCGGTAGCATGCGCAGTCCGTAGGCTGTCCACAAGACCGATGAGGTCATGAAGCCTAAGATCATGGCAATTCGTAATGGGATTGGTAAGTTAAATTTGAACATTATCTATTATTTAGAGCGATTGGCCGTCCTGATCTGAATCCAAAATCGAATCAAATGCATCCAGATCTTCGCCATCGGCGATGTCATTAAAACTGTCTAATACGGGCAAAGGATCGATAAATTTCCAACTTGGCAGGGACGTCATCATCGTCGCCATCAGCACACCACCCCGCAATGTCCACAAAACATAGCCCGCAGTAGCGACAATGGAGCCTGTAACAAGCGAGTTTTCTAATGACTTCTGTCCACCAAGTTCAGTTGTATCTTTATCTTGCCCCGGTTCCCCAGATAAATTCCACAAATGGTAGGCATCAAAGGACAGTGATAACGAATTTGTGTCCTCCAACAATCGTGAGAGTCGTTGCATTTCCGCGGGATCAAACGATTGTCGGGAATTCGCCAATCGATGCAGAACAACAGCCGCATCTTGTGCATTGGGTAACCCGGACTCTCCACTAGCTTCCTCGTCTTGGCCTGCGACATCCCCATCGGTCTCTTGTCCGACCGTTTCATCCACAACCACTGCCGAAATTGTGTCCACGGATTCCAAATCAGATTCCTGATCGTCAACCGATTCCTCTTCGTCGCTATCCCGGGTCTTGGCTTCGTTGTTACTATCACCTACAGCATCCGAAGAAGCGGTCCCCAACGAGTTTCTAGCATCGATCGGATTGTCCAAACCTTGAATCACAATCAAAACCGTAGTCAATTTGCCATTTTCAGTTCCATCGTTTGCAACATAAGTAAACTGATCAATACCGAAGAATGATCGATCTGGCGAGTAGATAAAGGTACCGTCGGAGTTAAAACGAATCGTTCCATGGCCGGGGCGATCGACCAAAACAGCGATCAAGCCGTCCTGATCCAAGTCATAGTCATTAAACAAAACGCCTTCAACCAAAGCGGTTAGCAATTCACTTTGCCCGATCACATAAGTTTCACTTCGGGATTCGGGTTCGTCATTGGTACCCTTGATGGTGATCTCAATCTCTTGAGTATCCAAGGTGCCATGCACATCAGACAATATCACCGTGTACTTGATCGTCAAACGATCACCCGGCGCCAGATAGTTGAAATATTCATCTCCCGAATTGAACACCCACTCCAGTGAGTTATTCGATTGTGACTGATCCAGTGCAATATTGGAAACACTTAGCATGTCCAGAATCGCCAACCGATTCGACTTTAATCCCGGTAGGTCACCGGTAACCGATACCGATTGAACCGAAGCCGTTACCAGGTCACTAAGATCCAGATCCGTCACCGTAATTAGCCCACGTTGTTCTAGCGTAGTATCCGTCTCCTTGATCAACACTGTGTCAAGATCACCGTCCTGCTTAGAAAAGATCGGAACATCGTTCGTGCCGTTGATCGTGATCGTAACGTCCTGAGTGTCCGTAGCGCCCTGGCTATCAGTCACGGTGATCGTGTACGTCAACGTCAACGTCTCGCCCACCGCCAAGTAATCAAACGATTCCGCTGCTGAATTGAAGTCCCACGTCAGCGTGTCGACCAATTCAGTCCCGTCGATCACGTTCGCCGTCGATGTCAACATTGCCAGCAGCGCTGCGTTATTCGAACCCAGGCCAGTCGTCGTGCCACTAGCAACCACTGTACTAACCGTCGAGGTCACGACATCGGTCAAGTCCAAATCACCCACAGTCAACGTTCCGGTCGTGCTTAATGTCGAATCCGTTTCGCTCAACGTCTGGGCCGCACTATCTGCAACTTCCACCGTAATCACCGGAGCATCGTTCGTGCCGTTGATCGTGATCACCACGTCTTGAGTGTCCGTCGCGCCCTGGCTATCAGTCACGGTGATCGTGTACGTCAACGTCAGGGTCTCGCCCACCGCCAAGTAATCAAACGATTCCGCTGCTGAATGGAAGTCCCACGTCAACCTGTCAACTAACTCAATACCGTCGATCACGTTCGCCGTCGATGTCAACATCGCCAGCAACGCTGCGTTATTCGAACCCAGGCCAGTCGTCGTGCCACTAGCAACCACCGTACTAACCGTCGAGGTCACGACATCGGTCAAGTCCAAATCACCCACAGTCAACGTACCGGTCGTGCTTAATGTCGAATCCGTTTCGCTCAACGTCTGGGCCGCACTATCTGCAACATCCACCGTAATCACCGGAGCATCGTTCGTGCCGTTGAGCGCGATCACCACGTCTTGAGTGTCCGTCGCGCCCTGGCTATCAGTCACGGTAATCGTGTACGTCAACGTCAGGGTCTCGCCCACCGCCAAGTAATCAAACGATTCCGCTGCCGAATGGAAGTTCCAAGTCAGCGTGTCAACTAACTCAGTCCCGTCGATCACGTTCGCCGTCGATGTCAACATCGCCAGCAACGCTGCGTTATCTGAACCCAGGCCAGTCGTCGTGCCACTAGCAACGATTGTACTCACCGTCGAGGTCACGACATCGGTCAAGTCCAAATCACCCACAGTCAACGTACCGGTTGTCGTCAACGTACTATCCGTTTCGCTCAACGTCGATGCAACACTATCCGCAACATCCACCGTAATCACCGGAGCATCGTTCGTGCCGTTGATCGTGATCACCACGTCTTGAGTGTCCGTCGCGCCCTGGCTATCAGTCACTGTAATCGTGTACGTCAACGTCAGGGTCTCGCCCACTGCCAAGTAATCAAACGACTCACTGGCCGAATGGAAGTTCCAAGTCAACGTGTCAACTAACTCACTACCGTCGATCACATTCGCCGTCGATGTCAACATTGCCAGCAACGCTGCGTTATCTGAACCCAGGCCAGTCGTCGTGCCACTAGCAACGATTGTACTCACCGTCGAGGTCACGACATCCGACAAGTCCAAGTCACCCACCGTCAACGTACCGGTTGTCGTCAACGTGCTATCCGTTTCGGTCAACGTCGATGCAACACTATCAGTAACATCCACCGTAATCACCGGAGCATCGTTCGTGCCGTTGATCGTGATCGTAACGTCCTGAGTGTCCGTCGCGCCCTGGCTATCGGTCACCGTAATCGTGTACGTCAATGTCAGGGTCTCGCCCACCGCTAAGTAGTCAAACGATTCCGCTGCTGAATTGAAGTCCCACGTCAACGTGTCAACTAACTCACTACCGTCGATCACATTCGCCGTCGATGTCAACATCGCCAGCAACGCTGCGTTATTCGAACCCAGGCCAGTCGTCGTGCCACTAGCAACCACCGTACTAACCGCAGAGGTCACGACATCCGACAAGTCCAAATCACCCACAGTCAACGTACCGGTCGTGCTTAATGTCGAATCCGTTTCGCTCAACGTCTGGGCCGCACTATCTGCAACTTCCACCGTAATCACCGGAGCATCATTCGTGCCGTTGAGCGTAATCACCACCTCCTGAGTGTCCGTAGCGCCCTGGCTATCAGTCACGGTGATCGTGTACGTCAACGTCAGGGTCTCGCCCACCGCCAAGTAATCAAACGATTCCGCTGCCGAATGGAAGTTCCAAGTCAGCGTGTCGACCAATTCAGTCCCGTCGATCACGTTCGCCGTCGATGTCAACATTGCCAGCAGCGCTGCGTTATCCGAACCCAAACCAGTCGTCGTGCCACTAGCAACCACCGTACTGACATCCGAAGTGACAACATCCGACAAGTTCTGATCACTGACAGTAAACGTTCCCGTTGTCGCAAGCGTGCCGTTCGCCTCAATTAACGTGCCAGACGCTTGATCGCCAACATTTAACGTTATCACCGGAGCATCATTCGTCCCATTGATCGTAACAAGCACTTCTTGGGTGTCCGTCGCGCCTTGGCTATCGGTGACCGTGAGCGTGTACGTCAACACCAGTGATTCACCATCTGCCAGGTACCCGAACACTTCATTGCCAGAATTGAAATCCCAGCTCAAAGTATTTACCAATTGAGTTCCATCGATCACATTCAAGGTGCTATTGAGCATTAATAGCAACTGGCCATTGTTCGAACCCAAACCAGTCGTGTTGCCACTGGCAACCACTGTACTGACCGTCGAGGAAACTGAATCCGACAAGTCCAAGTCCGTGGTCGTCAACGTGCCACTGGTGGTCAATGTCGTATTGGTTTTCATCATCGAATCGGACGCACTATCACCCGTTTCGATCGTAATCACCGGAGCATCGTTCGTGCCGTTGATCGTGATCACCACGTCTTGAGTGTCCGTCGCACCCTGGCTATCAGTCACGGTGATCGTGTACGTCAACGTCAGGGTCTCGCCCACTGCCAAGTAATCAAACGATTCCGCTGCTGAATTGAAGTTCCAAGTCAGCGTGTCAACTAACTCACTACCGTCGATCACGTTCGCCGTCGATGTCAACATCGCCAGCAGCGCTGCGTTATCTGAACCCAGGCCAGTCGTCGTGCCACTAGCAACCACGGTACTCACCGCAGAGGTCACGACATCCGACAAGTCCAAGTCACCCACCGTCAACGTACCGGTTGTCGTCAACGTACTATCCGTTTCAGTCAACGTCGATGCAACACTATCTGCAACGTCCACCGTAATCACCGGAGCATCGTTCGTGCCGTTGATCGTGATCGTAACCTCTTGAGTGTCCGTCGCGCCCTGGCTATCAGTCACTGTAATCGTGTACGTCAGCGTCAGGGTCTCGCCCACTGCCAAGTAATCAAACGACTCACTGGCCGAATTGAAGTCCCACGTCAACGTGTCAACTAACTCAGTCCCGTCGATCACGTTCGCCGTCGATGTCAACATCGCCAGCAACGCTGCGTTATCCGAACCCAGGCCAGTCGTCGTGCCACTAGCAACGATTGTACTCACCGTCGAGGTCACGACATCCGACAAGTCCAAGTCACCCACCGTCAACGTACCGGTTGTCGTCAACGTGCTATCCGTTTCGGTCAACGTCGATGCAACACTATCAGTAACATCCACCGTAATCACCGGAGCATCGTTCGTGCCGTTGATCGTGATCGTAACGTCCTGAGTGTCCGTCGCGCCCTGGCTATCGGTCACCGTAATCGTGTACGTCAATGTCAGGGTCTCGCCCACCGCTAAGTAGTCAAACGATTCCGCTGCTGAATTGAAGTCCCACGTCAACGTGTCAACTAACTCACTACCGTCGATCACATTCGCCGTCGATGTCAACATCGCCAGCAACGCTGCGTTATTCGAACCCAGGCCAGTCGTCGTGCCACTAGCAACCACCGTACTAACCGCAGAGGTCACGACATCCGACAAGTCCAAATCACCCACAGTCAACGTACCGGTCGTGCTTAATGTCGAATCCGTTTCGCTCAACGTCTGGGCCGCACTATCTGCAACTTCCACCGTAATCACCGGAGCATCATTCGTGCCGTTGAGCGTAATCACCACCTCCTGAGTGTCCGTAGCGCCCTGGCTATCAGTCACGGTGATCGTGTACGTCAACGTCAGGGTCTCGCCCACCGCCAAGTAATCAAACGATTCCGCTGCCGAATGGAAGTTCCAAGTCAGCGTGTCGACCAATTCAGTCCCGTCGATCACGTTCGCCGTCGATGTCAACATTGCCAGCAGCGCTGCGTTATCCGAACCCAAACCAGTCGTCGTGCCACTAGCAACCACCGTACTAACCGCAGAGGTCACGACATCCGACAAGTCCAAGTCACCCACCGTCAACGTACCGGTTGTCGTCAACGTACTATCCGTTTCAGTCAACGTCGATGCAACACTATCTGCAACGTCCACCGTAATCACCGGAGCATCGTTCGTGCCGTTGATCGTGATCGTAACCTCTTGAGTGTCCGTCGCGCCCTGGCTATCAGTCACTGTAATCGTGTACGTCAACGTCAGGGTCTCGCCCACCGCCAAGTAATCAAACGATTCCGCTGCCGAATGGAAGTTCCAAGTCAGCGTGTCAACTAACTCAGTCCCGTCGATCACGTTCGCCGTCGATGTCAACATCGCCAGCAACGCTGCGTTATTCGAACCCAGGCCAGTCGTCGTGCCACTAGCAACCACCGTACTCACCGTCGAAGTCACGACATCGGTCAAGTCCAAATCACCCACCGTCAACGTACCGGTTGTCGTCAACGTGCTATCCGTTTCGGTCAACGTCGATGCAACACTATCAGTAACATCCACCGTAATCACCGGAGCATCGTTCGTGCCGTTGATCGTGATCGTAACGTCCTGAGTGTCCGTCGCGCCCTGGCTATCGGTCACCGTAATCGTGTACGTCAATGTCAGGGTCTCGCCCACCGCTAAGTAGTCAAACGATTCCGCTGCTGAATTGAAGTCCCACGTCAACGTGTCAACTAACTCACTACCGTCGATCACATTCGCCGTCGATGTCAACATCGCCAGCAACGCTGCGTTATTCGAACCCAGGCCAGTCGTCGTGCCACT
>Ga0209491_10002577_pt1 | contig 32037 bp, 22 predicted proteins | sample BON02_FD_187213 | JGI IMG/M metagenome (GOLD analysis project Ga0209491, IMG submission 187213) | Freshwater microbial communities from Lake Bonney liftoff mats and glacier meltwater in Antarctica - BON-02 (SPAdes) (version 2) | ecosystem: Environmental > Aquatic > Freshwater > Ice > Glacier...
GGATGTGGTCGAAGAGTTTGACGTAGGTGGCGGGGCAGGATCTGGAGGTTTTGCCGATGGGGGATTGGTCGACTTCGTAGCGGTATTTGAAGGTGTCGAAGCCGGTGGCGGATTTGAAGGGCTTGGTTGAGGGGGGGGAATCACGACCGGGACGGATCGTACTACGGGCGGCTTCGGAGAGGCAGCCGCGCATGAGGGAGGATTTGCCAGAGCCGGAAACGCCGGTGAGGACGGTGAGGCGACCGAGGGGGATTTTGACGTCGAGGTTTTTGAGGTTGTTGAGGGTGCAACCTTTGAGCTCGAGCCAATTCTTTTTGGCTTTGAGAATTTTGCGGCGGGAGCCGCGACTTGGGTGATGAAGGGGATTGTGGAGAGCCTGGAGAGTGGGGGAATGAGGGTGTTTTTTGAGGAGGCTCGGGGTGATGTTTTTTAGCTTGGAAATCTCAGCGACGATTTCGCCGCCTTCGACTCCGGCACCGGGGCCGAGGTCGATGAGGTGGGTGGCGGCGCGGATGGTGTCTTCGTCGTGCTCGACGAGGATGAGGGAGTTGCCCTTTGCTTTGAGGGCTTGGAGGGTGCCGAGGAGGGCGGTGTTGTCGCGCGGGTGAAGGCCGATGGTGGGTTCGTCGAGGATGTAGAGGACGCCCTGGAGATTGGAGCCGAGTTGGGCAGCGAGTCGGATGCGCTGGGACTCGCCACCGGAGAGGGTGGTGGCGGAGCGATCAAGTTGGAGGTAGCCGAGGCCGACGTGATCGAGGAACTCGAGACGCTGGATGATTTCCGGAACGATGTCGCGGGAGATTGCGAGGTCGCGGCCAGTGAAGTTGAAAGAGGTGATGAGTGTTTTGGCGTCTTTGACGTTGAGGGCGGTGAGTTGGGGGAGGGAGGTTGGCTTTGTGACCGAGGCGGTCACGCCACCGAGGAAGACGTGGCGGGAATTTTCGCGGAGGCGGGCGCCGTGGCAGTCCGGGCACTCGATGGCTTCCTCGGGTTCAGCATTCGCGCGGATTTTTTCTTCTTGGATTTCCGCTTCCGCTTCGGAGTTGAAGCCCTTGGAGTCGAAGCGGCTCTTCGTGGTGTATCCGTAGCCACGACAGGTGGGGCACCAGCCACGGGGGGAGTTGAAGGAGAAGTGGTGGGGGTCGAGTTCTTCGAAGGATTCGCCGGTCACGGCGGAGACGCGGGCGGTGGAGAAAGTTCGGAGCTTGGAGTCGGGAGCGTGGAGGACCCGGATGGTGCCTTTACCGAGTTGGAGGGCTTTTGAGAGTGCTTCAGTGGCGTCGCTTTTGCCGGTGATGGTTCCGACGACGAAGTCGATGTCGTGGGCTTTGTGGCGGGCGAGGGGTTGGAAGTCTTCGGTTTGGATGAGTTTACCATCGATGAACATTTCTTCGAAGCCAGCGCGGGCGGCGGCTTCGGCGTATTCCTTGTGGAAGCCTTTGCGGCCGCGGAGGACGGGGGCGAGGATGCGGAGGGTTTTGTGTTTTTTGAGGAGTTTGCCGAGTTGTTGGCCGATCGCTTCGGGCGTCTGCGAGACGACGGGTTCGCCGGATTGCGGGCAGTGTTGGATGCCGACCTTGGCGTAGAGGAGGCGGAGGAAGTGGTAGATTTCGGTGACGGTGCCGACGGTGGATTTCCCGCCGCCGCGTGAGATCCGTTGTTCGATGGCGACGGTGGGAGGGAGGCCGGTGATGAGGTCGAGGTCGGGCTTTTCGAGCTGGCTCGCGAATTGGCGGGCGTAGGGCGACATGGAGTCGAGGAAGCGGCGTTGGCCTTCGGAGAAGAGGACGTCGAAGGCGAGAGTGGATTTACCGGAGCCGGAGAGGCCGGAGATCACGACGAACTCGTTGTGGGGAATTTCGAGGGTGAGGTTTTTGAGGTTGTGGTGGCGGAGGCCGGAGATTTGGATGGAGTTGGATTTTTGGGACTTGGGGTTGGGGGTTGGCTTTGTGACCGGGACGGTCACGCCACGTAGGGCTTTGGCGGTGTGGGTTTTGGCTTTGGCGAGTTGTTTTGGGGTGCCTTCGAAGACGATTTGGCCGCCGTGGGTTCCGGCTTCGGGGCCGATTTCGATGACGTGATCGGCGTTCTTGATGACATCGGTCTGGTGTTCGATGACGAGGAGGGAGTAGCCGGCATCGACGAGGCGGTGGAAGATCATGAGGAGGCGTTCGATATCGACGAAGTGGAGTCCGGTGGTGGGTTCGTCGAGGATGAGGAGGGTGTTGATGCTGCCGTCGGTGCTGGTGAGGAGTTGGCAGAGTTTGAGTCGTTGGGCCTCGCCGCCGGAGAGGGTGTTGAGTGGTTGACCGAGGCGGAGGTAGCCGAGGCCGGTATCGACGAGGGGTTGGAGAGCGGAGGTTGCTTTTGCGAGGTGAAGCTTTTGTTTGTTGTTGGCGGGTTTGATTTCGGAGAGGAAGTCGAGCGCTTCGGTGGTGGTGAGGTTGAGGACTTCGGTGACGGATTTCCCGTTAAGTTTAAATTCCTGGGCGGCGCGGGTGAAGCGGGAGCCGTGGCATTCGGGGCAGGTCAGGTAGAGGTCGGAGAGGAACTGCATTTCGACCTTTTCGAAACCATTGCCGGAGCATCGTTGGCAACGGCCGGGGCCGGAGTTGAAAGAGAAGTAGCCCGGGGTGAGTTCCTGGTTACGGGCGGCGGGAGTTTGCGCGAAGAGTTGGCGGATATGTTCGAAGGCGCCGAGGAGGACGGCGGGGGTGGAGCGGGGGGTGCGGGAGAGGGGCGATTGGTCGATGAGTTGGACGCCCTTGAGTTCATCGAGTCCGGTGAGGTGGGCGGGCGCGGGTTCTTCATCAAGGGTGAGTCCGAAATGGCGGGCGAGGTTGTTGTAGATGATGGGGTGGGCGAGGGTGGACTTTCCCGAGCCGGAGACGCCGGTGAGGGCGACGAAGACGCCGAGCGGGAGGTCGAGGGAGAGGTCTTTGATGTTGTTGGCGGAAGCGCGGCGGACTCCCAAGTGGGCTTTGGGTTTGCGGTAGGATTTGGGGATGGGGATGGTTTTTTTGCCGGAGAGATAGGGGAGGGTGGGGGAATCTTTGAACGTCGAACGCTGAACGTCGAACGTCGAACTTTGAATGTTTCCTTGAAAGACGATGTGGCCTCCGGCTTCGCCGGCGTGGGGGCCGATGTCGATGAGGTTGTCGGCTTCGCGCATCACGGCTTCGTCGTGTTCGACGATGACGAGGGTGTTGCCCTTGTCGCGGAGGGCTTGCATGACGGTGGTCAGGCGGTGGATGTCGCGGTGATGGAGTCCGACGGTGGGTTCATCGAGGACGAAGAGGGTGTGGGTGAGGGCGGAGCCGAGGCAGGTGGTGAGGTTGACGCGGGCGATTTCGCCACCGGAAAGAGTGCGGGCGGGACGGTCGAGGGTGAGGTATCCGAGGCCGACCTCGACGAGGTAGTGGAGGCGGGATTGAATTTCGGTGAGGACGAGCTGTGCTGATTTGTCGAGGGGAGCGTGGGTGGATGCGACCGAGTCAAAAAAGAAAACGAGTTGATCGATGGGGATGTGCCAGAGGTCGGGGAGGGCCTTGCCGAGGATTTTAAAGTTGAGGGCGTTGGGTTGGAGCCGGGTTCCTTCGCATTCGGGGCAAACGGTGTAGGCGCGGTAGCGGGAGAGGAAGACGCGGACGTGCATCTTGTAGGCCTTGGTCTCGAGCCAGTCGAAGAATCCTTGAATGCCATACCAGCGACCTTCTTCCCAGAGGAGTTCGGATTGGGCGAGAGAGGAGGTGGTGGATGATCGACGGCGTTCGCCGTACTTGACCCAGTGTTGTTGGTCGGGGGTGAGTTCGTTCCAAGGGAGTTTGGGGTCGATATCGACGGCTTTGCAGTGTTTGAGGAGGTCGCGTTGGCATTCCTCGCCTCGTTCGCCTTGGAAGGGTTTAATTGCGCCTTGGCGGAGGGAGAGGAGGTGGTTGGGGATGGCCTTGTCGAGATCGATGCCGATGACGCGGCCGAAGCCCCGGCAGTTGTTGCAGGCACCGAGGGGGGAATTGAAGGAGAAAAGGGAGGAGGTGGGCTTGACGAGGGGATGCCAGGAGGTGGTGAACTCGGTGGTTTTGGGGGGCATTGTGACCGGGACGGTCACGCCACAGTGGCCTTTGCCGAGGCGGAGGGCGTTTTCGAAGGCTTCGGTGAGGCGGGATTTGTTGCGAGGGGAGACCTTGATGCGATCCTGAATGACCTGGATTTCGGACGGGAGTTTTTTGAACTCGGGCAGGCTGTCGGTGCGGACGACTTCGCCGTTGAGAAGGATGCGGAGGTAGCCTTGGTTGTTGAGGAAGGGGAAGAGATCGTCGGGGGTGGTGTCTTGCGGGACGGGGATGGAGAAGGTGACGAGGATGGTTTCGTCGCCGAGATGTTCGAGGCACCAATTGAGGATGCTTGCGGGGGTGTCGGGTCGGATTTCTTCGCCGGTGTCGGGGTGGTAGCCGGTGGCGAGGCGGGGGTAGAGGAGCTTGAGGTAATCGTTGACCTCGGTGAGAGTGCCCACGGTGGAGCGGGTGGTGCGGATGGTGTTTTTTTGCTCGATGGCGATGGCGGGAGGGATGCCATCGATGCGGTCGACTTCGGGTTTGTCCATGCGGTCGAAGAACTGACGGACGTAGGGCGAGAAGGTTTCGACGTATCGTCGTTGGCCTTCGGCATAGAGGGTGTGGAAGGCGAGGGATGATTTGCCGCTGCCGGAGGGACCGGTGATGACGGTGAGTTCCCCGATGGGGATATCGAGGTCGAGATTTTTGAGATTATGCTGACGGGCTCCCCGGATGCGGATGACGTTCTTGTTCTCTGATTTCCCGGACTTTTTTGGCACGGGCGAAGAATAGCGCGGGCGGGGGAAGGCGCAAGGGTGACTGGGGACTGGTGGCTGGTGGCTGGGGAATTCTTGGTTGGGGGGACTTGGTTGGGGGATTTACCGCCGAGGCGCAGGGGGCGCGGAGTGACGCGGAGGTTTTTTTTGACTGGGAACTGTGGGGGAGGCTATGGGGTGGTTTGGTAGTCGCCGCCGAGGGCGAGGTGGAGATCGATGCGATTTTGGAGGCGGTCGTTCTTGAGGCGGATGAGTGAGATCCCGGCGTTCTCGGAGCGGCGTTGGGCTTCGAGGTATTCCAGGAAGGAGGCACCGTCGATGCCGAGGGTAATGTCGCTGAGGGCGCGTTTTTCGGCGAGGCGGGTTTGTTGGACTTCCTGTTCGAGGAAGACTTGTTGCTCGGCGAGGGAGAGGTCGGCGGCGAGGGCGGATTCGACTTCGCGGAAGGCGAGGAGGGCGATGCGGGAGTAGTCGTAGATTTCAGCCCGGTTTTGTTCGAGGGCGGCGCGGGCGCGGGCGGAGGGGGCACCTCCTTGGTAGATCGTTTGGGAGAGGGAGGAGGCGATGGTGTAGAGGAGGAAATTCGGGTCGAAAGCCCGGCGGATGTTGTCGGCGCCGTTGGAGGCACCTCCGGTGAGGCGGAGATTGGGAAGGAGGTCCTTGCGGCTGGCTTCGGCGCGTTGGGCGGAGGCGTAGAGGTCGGCGGCGGCGGCCTGGAGATCGGGTCGGCGGCTGAGCAGTTCCGATGGGAGTCCGGCGGGGACGTTGTCGGAGAGGGTGGGGAGATCGTTGGAGGAGGCGACCGAGGCGGACGGGTAGCGGCCGAGGAAGATTTCGAGGGCGCGGGCGGCATTGTCGCGGTTGAGGCGCCGGACGCGGAGGCTTCGTTCGGCGCTGGCGACGTTGTTGCGGGCGAACTGGACGTCGACGGCGCGGAGGGTATTGGCGCGGTAGCGGCGCTCGACGACGGGGAGGGCCGTCTTGTAGGACTCGACGGTTTTCTCGGCGAGGGCGAGTTGTTGCTCGGCGGTGACGAGGTTGCACCAGGCCTTGGCGGTATTGGCGGCGAGAGAAAGGCGGGCTCCGCGGAAGTCGGCGAGAGTGGCGGCGTAGTCGGCGCGGGCGGCGAGTTCTTGATTGCGAAGGCGGCCCCAGAGGTCGGCTTCCCAGCCGGCGTTGAGGGAGACGGAATAGTTTTCGGTTGAGGGTTCGCTTTTTTCGTCGCTGCGGCGGTAGCTGGTGGAGGCGTTGAGGGAGGGAAGGCGGGCGGCTTTCCCGATGATGGTGCCTTCTTTAGCGGCACGCAGACGGTGTGCGATGGACTGGAGGTTTTGGTTGTGAGCGAGGGCCTCATTGACGAGTTTTCCCATGCGGGGGTCGCGGAATTCGCGGAGCCAACCCGAGCTGATTTGGGCATTCCGGCCGGAGCTGACGGCGGTCCAGATCTTTGGGGAGCTGACCCTGGTCGTCGAAACCGCCCGGGTGCCCTTCATGGCCTCGCAAGAAACGAGGCCAAAAATGGCTGCAGTGACCAGGGTTAAGTTAATGAAGTCTCGCATCCCTTATTCTTGTGAGCGGTAGACGGGTTTGGCGATTTTTTTGCTCTTTTCCGCGACTTCTTTTTTAAGGACTTCGATTGCTTTGGCGAGTTGGGGGTCGCGTCCTTCGGGGAGGTCGTTGGGGGCAACATCGATAATGAAGTGAGGGACGGCGCCATTGAGTTCCATGTCTTCGCCGTCGTTGAGCAGGAACCAACCGCGGAAGGGGAGGCGCATGCGTCCGAGGTCGAGGATGTTGGTGGAGCCGGTGGAGATGACGCCGCCGGCGGTGGGGATGCCGACGAGTTTCCCCCGGTTGAGGGTTTTGATGGCGTGGGAGAAGATTTCGGCGTTGGAGAAGGAATTTTCGTTACAGAGGACGACGATGGGCTTGTTCCAACTGGCGTAGACGAGCCGGTCCTGCGGGAAGCCGATGGAGCCGTTGCGGGGGATGGTGTAGGAATGCCTTGGTTGGGTCAGCGCGGTGAGGAGGTGGTCGGAGGTGAAGCCGCCTCCGTTGTCGCGAACGTCGATGATGAGCCCGTCTTTCCCGGCACCGCGTTCGTAGATGTGGTGTTCGAATTTTTCGAATTCGTCCCACATCATGCGGGCGACGTGGAGGTATCCCAACTTCCCGTCGGATGCCTTTTCGACTTTTTCGAGACGATCATCGAGAATGGCGGACGTGGCAAGAATCCGGGCCTGGCGGTAGCTGATGGGGCGAATGGTGACGGTCCTTTTTTGGCCGGCTTCGTTTTGAACTATTAAGACGATATCGCGATCGAGTCGTCCGTTGAGGATGCGGGTAAGCGGGGTGTTGTTGCGAATGATTTGGTTGTCGATCTCGAGGATTTGATCGCCAATATTCAAGCGGCTTTTGGGCTGGTCGGCGGGACCATCCGGGTGGACGAAGGTGACTTTGTGGGTGGCATCGAGACGGACGCCGAGGTGGGGAGTGTCGCTGCGCCACCCTTCATCGTAGGTCCATTCCTTGGGGAAGTTGTTGGGGTAGAAGCCCATGTGGGAGGCATTGAGTTCGCCGAGGAGCATGTTCATGATGCGATGGTAGCTGTCCTTATCCGGGCTGGTGGCGGCGGCGAGTTCGTATTTTTCGCGAACGTGATTCCAGTTGCGGTTGTTGAGAGCGGGATCGTAGAAGGTATCGCGCATGGTGCGCCAGGCGAAGCGGAAGGCCATGCGCTGGTGGTTTTCGCGGTCGCGACGGTAGGGAATGGCGAAGGGATATTTCGTCACTTGTCCTTTGTCGATTTTGGTGGGGACTCCTTTGGCAAGGGCGTAGATTTGGTCGGCTTGATCGAAGCGGACGATCGCTCCGCTCGTTTGGTAGGCGACGGCAGGCTTGGCGTTGGCCTTGGGTTCGACGCGGTAGAGGGCGTTGCCCGATTGGAAGAGAATGCTTTTGGAATCCGGAGTCCAATGGAGTCGGCCGCCGCCGAGTCCGTTGAGGGGAATGCGTTGGATTCGGAGGTGGATGTCGTCCAGGTCGAGGGCGTTCTCGAGTTCCTCTTTTTTCTCTTTTTTCTCTTTGTCTGCCTTCTTGTCGCCCTTGTTGAAGAAGGGGATTTTTTCCAGGAAGCTTTTCTTTTCTTCGGGTTTGTCTTCTTTCTTTTCTTTTTTTTCCTTGTAGGCGGGGTCCTTTTTCATGGCGTTGCGGGCCGAGTCGAGGCGGCTGTCGCGTTCGCTTTTGAAGTGGGTGTCCCGGTTGAGGTGGACGAAGAAAAGGTCGGTGGCAGTGGAGTGGCGGCGTCCGACGAAGGCGAGGATTTTGCCATCGGGTGACCAGCGGGGAGCGTAGTCGTTGTCGGGGTGGCGGGTGACGTTGACAGGGTCGCTTTTGCCATTGGTCGCGATGAGGTAGACCTCGTTGTTGAAGTTGGCATCGGCCACGGAATAGGCGATGTGATTCCCGTCGGGCGACCAGACGTAGTCGGGGTAGGATGACTGTTCGATGAGCTTGCGGGGTTCCGAGCCATCGGGCTTGGCGATCCAGAGGGTGCCGGGATATTCGAGGTAGGCGATGCGGCGGTGGTCCGGGCTGAAGCTGAATCCGGTTTTGGTTTTCTTTCCTTTGGTGACGCGTTCATGTTTGAAGTCCGAGGAGTCCCACCAGAAGTCGGTGGTGTTGACCCTGGCCATGCGCCAATAGTTGGCGTCGATGCCGTTGTCTTTTTTGTAGTAAAGGAACTCTCCTTTTTCGGAGAAGGAGATGTCTGATTCGTGGGCGGGGGAATCGGTGAGCCGGACGGGTTCCTTGAGCACGGTGTCCATGGCCCAGATTTCGCCTTCCGAGACGAAGGCCCACTCGAGGCCGGTCGGAGTGACGGTGGCATCGTCGGTGGAGCGGAGGGTGAGGGCCTCGAATTTGGGGTGTTCGAGAGTGGTGCGGTGATGAAGGCTGATGGCAGTGGGCTTGGATCGCGGCTTGGTTGAGAGGCGGTAGAAGTCGAGGAGGTGGCGGTAGACGAGGGTTTTTCCGTCCGGGGACAGGGTGGGGGAAAGCACGCTGTCGTTGGGGTATGCGGTCAGTTGGCGGGACTTGTCTTTTTCGATTTGGTGTTGCCAGAGGTTGGAGGCACCCGAGCGGCTGGTGGTAAAATAGAATGAGTTTCCGTCCGGTGCCCAGATCGGGTAGCGGCATCCGGTTTTGTCTTTGACCGGCTCGGTGAAGGTGTGCCCGGCGATGTCATAGATCCAAACACGGGATGCTTGGGAGCCATGGTAGCCCTTGCGGTAGGGGTCGACCCCGTTGGTGAGGAAGAGGACTTTTTTGCCGTCGGGAGAATAGCGTCCATGGCGTGCGTTGGCGTCGAAGAGGAGGTGTTCGTCTTTGGTGGGATCGAGGGGTTTTTCGATCAAGCGGTAGGGAGCGCGCCCTCCGTGGTCGCGGTAGCCGCTGACGAGGAGAACAGGCTCTGTTGGGTGAATGTCTTCAAGAATGCTGCCTTCGGTGTGGAAGGTGATTTGTTCCGGAGTGCCGCCGAGGACGGACATTCGGAAGACTTGTTTGGAACCGGTTCGTTCGGAGTTGAAGAAAATGCTCTTGCCGTCGACCGAGAGGAGGGGGGTGTCGTCGGGAGCGGGGTGATGGGTGAGGCGTTCTGCTTCGCCGCCGTCGAGGGAGGATTTCCAAAGATCCCCTGCCCAGGAGAAGAAGAGGTTTTTGCCGTCCTTTGAAATTTCAGGGGAAGAGGGAAGTTGGATGGACTCCAGGGCGGCACCCGGAGTGATGAAAGTGAGAGAAAGTGCTGCAAGGACGAAGGTGCCTTTCAAACGGACCTTTGAAAATCGTTTTTGCAGCGTTGAAGGATGAAGACAACGCATGGGGGAGGATGTCCTATTTCGCTGAAAATCCAAGGGCTTAGGTCACCCGGGATGTGAAATAAAAAAACGCCCGCTGCGGTGGCAGGGGCGTTTTTGTAAATGCTTGGGAGTGGGACTTTTTGCAAAAGATTTCAAGAGACGGACTCCCGCGCGCTCGCGGCGAGGTAGTCGCGGTTCAGTTTTGCGATGTGGTCGGCACTGATCTCTTTCGGGCAGACGGCTTCGCACTCGTATTGGTTGGTGCAATTGCCGAAACCCTCGGCGTCCATTTGGCGGACCATGGCGAGGGTGCGGACATCTTTCTCAATCTGTCCTTGGGGAAGGTGATTGAGGTGGGAGGCCTTCGCGGCAACGAAGAGCATGGCGCTGGCATTTTTACAGGCTGCGACACAGGCGCCGCAACCGATGCAAGCGGCGGCGTCGAAGGCGGCGTCGGCATCGGCTTTGGGAACGGGAATGGCGTGGGCGTCCGGGGCGGACCCGGTCCGGATGCTGATGTAGCCTCCGGCTCCGATGACGCGGTCGAAGGCGGAGCGATCGACGACGAGGTCCTTGACGACCGGAAAGGCGTTGGCGCGGAAGGGCTCGATCCAGATCGTTTCGGCATCAGAGAACTTGCGCATGTGGAGTTGGCATGTCGTGATTCCGCGTTCTTTGGAGTGCGGGATGCCGTTGATGGTCATGGAGCACATGCCGCAAATGCCCTCGCGGCAGTCGTGGTCGAAATGGATGGGATCATGTCCGTCCTTAATGAGGCGTTCGTTGACGATATCGATCATCTCGAGGAAGGAAGCCGAGGTTGGGATTTCTTTGGCCTCGTAGGTTTCGATACGGCCTTCGGCTTTGGCGTTGTCCTGGCGCCAGACTTTGAGAGTGAGGTTGAGCAGTGGCATGGCGGTTTATGCGTAGGAGCGAATGGAGGGTTGGACTTCTTCGAAGATGAGATCTTCTTTATGAAGGATGGGGGCTTGGCCGGGGGCGGTGTGCTCCCAGGCCGCGACGTATTGGTATTGGTCGTCGTGACGCCGTGCCTCTCCGGGCTGGGTCTTGCCGGATTGGACTTCGGGGTCGGTTTCAAAAAACTGGTGTTCGGAGCGGAAGTGGCCCCCGCAGGATTCTTCGCGGTTGAGGGCGTCATGGCAGAGGACTTCGGCGAAATCGATGAAGTCGGCAACGCGGCCCGCCTTTTCGAGTTCGACGTTGAGGCCATTGGCTGATCCGGGGATGCGGACATTTTGCCAAAATTCGTCACGGATTCCGGGGATGCGCTTGAGGGCGAATTCGAGCCCTTCCTTATCGCGGGTCATTCCGCACTTATCCCAAATGAGAAGCCCTAGTTCACGGTGGTAGGAATCGACGGAGCGGGTTCCTTTAATTTCCATGAGTCCCTTGAGGCGGTCGCGGACGTCGTTTTCAACCTTCTTAAAGGCGGGATGGTCTTTGGTGACCGAGCCCGGTTTTTGAGTCCCGAGGTAAACGGCGATGGTGGAAGGAATGACAAAGTATCCGTCGGCCAGTCCTTGCATGAGGGCGGAGGCCCCGAGACGGTTGGCTCCGTGATCGGAGAAGTTGGCTTCGCCGAGGACGTGGAGTCCGGGGAGGTTGGACATCAGGTTGTAGTCCACCCAGAGGCCGCCCATGGTGTAGTGGACGGCAGGGTAGATTTGCATCGGCTGTGCGTAGGGGTTGTCGCCTGAGATCTTTTCATACATTTGGAAGAGATTTCCGTAGCGGGAGCGGATGGCGTCTTCGCCGTCGCGTTTGATGGCGTCCTTGAAATCGAGGAAGACTCCGAGTCCGGTGGGAGCGACTCCGCGTCCTTCGTCGCAGCATTCCTTGGCGGCGCGGGAGGCGATGTCGCGGGGACAAAGGTTTCCGAAGGAGGGGTATTTACGCTCGAGGTAGTAGTCGCGGTTCTCTTCGGAGATGTCGGAGGCTTTCTTTTTACCTTCGCGGATGGCGGCGGCGTCCTCCTTGGACTTGGGAACCCAAATGCGCCCGTCGTTGCGGAGTGACTCGGACATGAGAGTGAGTTTGGACTGGTAGTCGCCGCTCACGGGAATGCAGGTCGGGTGAATCTGAGTGTAGCAGGGGTTGGCCATGAAGGCACCGCGCTTGTGGGCCCGGAAGGCCGCCATGACATTGCAGCCCATGGCGTTGGTGGAGAGATAGAAAACGTTTCCATATCCGCCGGTGGCGAGGATGACGGCATCAGCGGCGTGGGAGGAGATTTCGCCGGTGACGAGGTTGCGAACGACGATGCCTTTGGCTTGACCGTCGACGACGACGAGGTCGAGCATTTCGGTACGCGAATGCATGGTGACGCCGCCTTTGGCGATTTCCTTTTCGAGAGCCTGGTAGCAACCGATGAGGAGCTGCTGGCCGGTCTGGCCGCGGGCGTAGAAGGTGCGCTTGACCTGGGCTCCCCCGAAAGAGCGGTTATCGAGAAGACCGCCGTATTCGCGGGCGAAGGGAACACCCTGGGCGACGCATTGGTCGATGATCTGGGTGGAAACCTCGGCGAGACGGTGAACATTGGCTTCGCGGGAGCGGAAGTCGCCACCTTTAATGGTGTCGTAGAAGAGACGGTGAACGGAGTCGCCGTCGTTTTGGTAATTCTTGGCGGCGTTGATGCCACCCTGGGCCGCGATGGAGTGGGCGCGGCGCGGGCTGTCCTGATAGCAGAAGCAGTCAACGTGGTAGCCGAGTTCGGAGAGAGTGGCCGCGGCCGAACCCCCGGCGAGACCGGAGCCGACAACGATGATTTTGAATTTCCGCTTGTTGGCCGGGTTGATTAACTTGGAGTCCATCTTATGGGACGTCCATTTGTCGGCTAACGGGCCTGTGGGAACTTTGGAATCTAAGCTCATGGGTAGAAAATGTTAGGGGCGGCTTACGAGCCGAATCCGAAGACGAGGATCGCGACGGGGATGGAGATAAAACCGAGGTAGATGACCAGGGCGTAGGCGTTGGCAAGGAAGGCGATGGGCTTGGCGGTCTTTTTGGAACGCAGGCCGAGGGTTTGGAAGATGGAGGAGACCCCGTGGCTGAGGTGGGAGCAGAGGAGGGTCATCGCGATGAGGTAGAAGATGACCACCAGCGGGCTTTGGAAGCCTAAGATGACCATGTGCCAAGGGCTGGTTTCACCAATCTTTGCGAGATCGGAGTCGATACGGACGGTGAAGTGAAGGATGTGGAAAACGATGAAGGCGAGGATGGTGAGTCCGCTCCAGATCATTATCCGCGACGACCTGGGTGCCTGGACGGTGGCATCGTGGGCATACTTGGTGCGGGCCCCTTTATTTTCCTTGGTCAGGAGAATGGTAAACCAAACATGCAGGAAGAGTAAGACGAGAAGGCCGATGCGGGCGATCCAAACCCCGGTTCCGTGAAGGAAGGAGTGGAGGAATTCGGCATACTCATTGAAGGCCCCGGGACTGACAAAAATCAGGAGGTTTCCTGAAAGGTGGCCGGCTAGAAAAAGAACGAGGCCGAGGCCGGTGAGGGCCACGATGATTTTGCGGCCGATGGAGGATTTTGCGAAATTGCAGAGGGAGCAGGAAGAAGTACTCATGGTTCGTGAGAGAGCCCGTGGGGCACGTGCGGCAGCATATTCTGGTGCCTGCGGAATACAAGTGGAGAAAGGGTTTGATTGTCGATCAATGCAAATATGTCCCACAAATTCAGGTTATAGTGGGCGAGCCGATCAGTGAGTTGTTGGCAGAACAAGGGCGGAGGTTCCGTTTCACACTCCCGGAGAAAAGGTGGATGCATCCCGGATCGGGAGCAGGGCAGGGGAGGTCCCGGTCAGGACTCGTTGTCCTCGTCCTTCGAGCGAGTCCCTGCGGTTCCGAGAGTCGGGAGAACGCGGCGAACGAGCTTTTTCAATCCGCCTTCGCTGGCTTCATAGTCTGCTTCCGCCTGGCGAATCGCCTTTTCCCAGGCCTGGGCGAAGCCGGGGGCTTGCTCGCGCATGAGGCCGATGGCGTTCTCGATGATGGTGAGCTGACGGAGTCCGGCCCGGCCGGGCTTTTGCTGGAGTGTCGAAAGGTTGACCCTCAGGTTTTCATTTTGAATGCGCAGGTCTTCGAGCTTGTTCTGCAGGCTCTCATTGCCCACGGCGTTTACTTTGAGCTGGGTGCTGAGGTGTTGCTGCAACTCTTTGCAGTCCTGTTCCACCCGCTTCATTTCGCGCTTGAGGTTTCGCTTGGCCGCGAACCCTGATTTCCAGGTGAAGAAGGCGACGAGGAGGCCCAGTAAAAGGCCGCCGGAGAACTGGGTGAAGAGGATGTCTTGGAGGAATTCCATGAGGTTGTATGAGAAAGATGATTGGTGGGAACGCTGCGCTCACCTGTGCGGTGATGTGACGAGGAGTTTTACTTATTTCGACTGTTCAAGCATGCGGACGAGTGAAATCTCGGCCTTGGCGCGGATGTCTTCGGGAAGTTCGACCTGCGGCTCCAGTTTGTCGAGACAGGCGTGGAGTTTTTCCAGGGTGTTCATCTTCATGTAGCGGCAGTCAGCACAGGCGCAGTGGTCGGTGGGGCCGGCGATGAGGTTTTTCTCGGGGACTTCTTTCTGAATGCGATGGAGCATGCCCGATTCGGTCACCACGATGACGTTCTTGGCGGGAGTTTCCCGGCAGAATCGGATCATCTTCTCGGTCGAGCATACTTCATCGGCAAGAAGGCGGACGGCGCGGGTGCATTCGGGGTGGGCGACGACGACGGCGTCGGGAAATTCGTCTTTGATCTTCTGGATCGACTCGCGGGTGAACTCGACGTGGACGTAGCATGACCCTTGCCAGAGATCCATTGGGCGACCGGTTTGTTCGATGACCCATTGTCCCAGGTTGGCGTCGGGGACGAAGAGGATGGGGCGGTCTTTGGGGGCTTGTTCGACGATTCGGGGAGCATTCCCCGAAGTGCAAATGACGTCGCAGAGTGCTTTGACGCCGGCCGAGCAGTTGATGTAGGCGATGACGTAATAATTTTTGTCCTTATTTTCAATGAGGTAAGCTTCGAGTTTGTCTGCTGGGCATGCTTGTTCCAGCGAGCAACCGGCATCCTTGTCTGGAAGGACGACGGTTTTGTTGGGGTTGAGGATCTTGGCAGTTTCGGCCATGAAGTGGACTCCACAGAAAGCGATCACGTCTGCGTTGGTCTCTTGAGCCTTGTAGGCCAGCCCGAGTGAGTCGCCGACGTAATCAGCAAGGTCTTGGATCGGACCAATTTGGTAATTATGGGCAAGGATCACGGCATTCCGCTCTTTTTTGAGGCGGAGAATGTCTTCCTTGAGGTCGAGAACCGGGGCGTTTGGCATGACCGGACTTTCCGAAATCGACTGGGGCAAGACCAGCACTAAAAGCCGCCCATCTCAATCTGTCCGGAGTGTCTCGCGCCGTCGGCAATCGTCAGGGTGCCGACTTTGATGTTGCCGGTGAGGGTGGCTTTTTTTTCAAGGGCGAGACGCCCGCGGCAGGTGATGTTGCCGGTGACAAGGCCATCAATGCGGCACTCGTTGGTTTCCACGGGATTGAGGAAATCCACCTTGGCCCGTTTCTCGACGAGAAGGCGGTCGCAGAGGACCTTGCCCATGATTTTGCCATGTCGACGAAGGGTGAGGTCGCCGGAGCATTCCACGCTGCCGGTGAAATCTCCTTCAACGATCATGTCATGGCATTGGATTGTCGCTCCGGTAACGATGCCCTTCTTGTGGATGAAGACATCCCCCCGGGTCTGGATTCGACTGCTCCAAGGCCCCTTGATGTCGTGATTGGCCAAGCTGATCATGCGACCGCATTTTCGACATTGGGTGGAATTTGAAAGCGCATTGGCCTCATGAGCGTCACCGCATTCAAAGCAAATGGCCTTGCGGGTATTGAGGGGCCTGGAGGATGGTTTCTTGTCGAGAAAAGACCTGGGTGGCTCTTCTTTTGGCGTTTCGGGTTGGGGAGGGGGCTTCTCAACCGAGGTGCTCTCGATGGGCCTTGGAGGACCCGGGGGGGGCACGCGGGCGGGAGGATCTGGCTGAGGGATCTCGATCTCCCCGGTGGCTTTTTCTTCTTCTTCTTCTTTTTCTTCTTCTTCCCCGGGAGCCGTCGGGGCGGTGGGAGGGGGCGGGGTGACGCGGGGTGACGCTCTTTCCCGCGCCTTGTAATCGATTTCGACTTTGGGCTGGGGAGGACGGTTTCGAAAAGGGTCCTCAACGGATTTCGCCCGGGCCTTGATTTGGCCTTCCTCGAAGGAGAGGTAGGCGCCGCATCCTTTACAATAGGAAGAAACCGCCAGCGGAGATTCCGTCTGGCGGTGATCGCAGAGCGGACACGCAATTTCCCGCGGTCCGGTCTGTTTTCCCCTGAAGAATCGAAATGTCAAAATCTACCGGGGGAAAGGGGCTATGGAGAAAAGACTAGGAAGCCTGGGCGACTCCCTTGTTGGACTCGTTCCCCTGAGGCTTCTTGGTGTTTCCCTGCTGCTGGGGAGCGGGGTTGTCTTTTTTGGGAGCTGCGGAAGGGGTGCCCACCTCGGATTTACCGACGAAGATAGCACCAGGCTCGATGGAAAGGGTGCCTGCTTTGACGTTACCCACCATTTCGGCGCTGGCTTTGATCTCGACACGTTCGGTGCAGACGATGTTGCCGTGGACCTTGCCGTAAATGACGACGGATTTGGTCTTCACTTCGGCTTTGATGTGGGCGTTCTCGGCAACCGTGAGGGCTCCATCGGAAGTGATTTCGCCTTCGATCCGACCATCGACGAGAAGGTCGTTGGTAAAGCGAACGGAACCGTTGATATGCACGTCATTGCTGAGAATGTTGCGCTGTCCGCCGGGAGCCTGCGCCGCCGGGCTTGGATTGCCGGGAGCCTGGGGACGGGAAGGATTCTCCATGGGAGTGGCGGCGGAAGCTGGAGAAGAAGGGCGGGGTGCGGGTGCGTCTTCAGGGGATTTGCTGATGATTTTTTCGAACACGGTCTTAAATAATGAGTTGTTGGTTTTTTGTCCTAAAAGGGGACGCTTTGAAAGGAGGAATTCTGTCAGTTACCTTCGGTTGATTCGGCGGACTCGGTTGCTTCGGCGGGTTCGGGTGCTTCGGCGGGATCGGGTGCTTCGGCGGGCTTGGTTGATTCGGCGGGCTTGGTTGATTCGGCGGGATCGGTTGCTTCGGCGGGTTCGGTTGCTTCGGCGGGTTCGGTTGCTTCAGCGGGTTCGGTTGATTCAGCGGGTTCGGTTGATTCGGCGGGTTCGGTTGCTTCGGCGGGATCGGTTGCTTCAGCGGGCATGGGAGCCTTGGGAACAACGAGGGGTGCGGGAGTCGGGATGAGGCTGAAGGGTGCTGGATCGGATCCGGGAACGACGACAGGATTGGAAGTTGCGGCGGGAGTTGGTCCGCCTGGAGTGAGGGTGGGAGCGGGAGGTTTGGGAGCGGCAAGGGTCGGTGCCTCGACGCCGACAATCTTGAGACGTTGTTCGGCAAGGGTTTTCACCTGAGGGTGGGATGTTCCGTAGTCGCTGATGATGGTGTTGTAAAACTCCTTGGCCTTTTTGCCGTCGCCTTCCTGGGACGCAATATCTCCGAGGGAGAGGAGTGCGAGGGAGCTGGTGGAACCGCCACTGGAAGAGGCATCGGAAAAGGCCTTCTTGGCTTCTTCGAGATTTCCGAGTTGCTGCTGATACGATCCCAGCGAGGTCAGGGCACTGCCGAGGGCGGGGTGTTCGGGGTAGGCCGCGACGAATTCCTCGAGAGTCTTGATGGCCTCCTGCTGCTGCTGGTCGCGCCACTGCAGTTGGGACTTAAGAATGAGAGCGGAACCTCCGGCGTTCTTGCCTTCGTATTCAGTGCTCACGGCTTCGTATTCGGGAACGGTGCGGGCGTCAGCGACTGCGGCAGCGGCCTTCTTGTTCGCCATATCCTGCATTCCGTCGTAGATCACGTAGGCGATCAGACCGATGATCGCGAGGATGCCAACGATCACGATTTTCTTCTGATTCCCATCGAGGAAGGACTCAAAGGCTGATGGTTCCTGGGAAATTTCACCAATGGGACTGGGCCCTTGGGCTGGTGTGGGAGCGGATTTTTCAGACATAGTGATGCTGTGCGAAGAGGGACTAGCGGTTGCTCCGCTCCGATGCAAGCCCTTGTGACGTGATTTGCTGTTTGGAATTGCTCTCTTCTGAAGTAGGGTGCGCCCGGCGATGAGCAAATCGGTTTACGTGGTCGCAGGCGAAGTGAGTGGGGATACCCACGGGGCGGAGCTCATGGAGGCCCTTCAGGAAAAGTGGAGCGGGGTGGAATTCCGGGGTCTCGGTGGTCCGATGATGCGGGAATTGGCGGGAGAGGCTCTCCAGGATTGGATCGATGACGCAGCCGTGGTCGGGCTTTGGGAGGTCCTGCGACGGTATGGTTGGTTTAAGGAACGCTTTGACCGCACCGTGGCCGAGGTTTTGGCCTGGAAGCCGGATGTCCTCCTGTTGATCGATTACCCGGGGTTCAATCTGCGGCTGGCGAACGAGGTCGCGGAACATTCCCCCAGGACGAAAATTGTTCATTACGTCGCGCCCCAGGTGTGGGCGTGGAATCAAAAACGCATCCCCCGGATCGCGGCGTCGCACGATCTCATGCTGTGTCTTTTCCCCTTTGAGGTTCCGATCTTCGAAAGTGCGGGCCTCAGGAGCCGGTGTGTCGGGCATCCCCTCGTCGATGAACTGGAGGAGAAGCGAATTTCAATTGAACCCGACGCGAAGGTCGTGGGCCTTTTTCCCGGGAGTCGCAGCAAGGAGGTGGGGCGGCTCTTTCCGATGATGTTGGAGGCGGTGCGGATCGTGCACCATCGGCACCCGGGGATTCGGTTCAGGACGGCGGCCGCGAGCGGGAAGGTCGAGTTGGTGATGCGCGAAGTATTGGCCCAAAGCGGCCTGCCGGAGGGCTTGGTGGAAATTCAATTGGGAGAGAGCCAGGTCTTAATGCAATCGGTGGGGTGCGGAGTGGTGGCCAGCGGAACGGCGACGTTGGAGGCGGCTTACTATGGCATGCCTTATTGTCTGGTTTACCAGGTGGCGTGGCCCACTTATCTCCTCGCGCGCCAACTGGTGAAGCTCCCGCATATCGGCTTGATCAATATTTTGGCGGGACGTGAAGTCGTTCTTGAATTGGTCCAAAACGAGGCGAATGCCTACGAGGTGGCGAAGTGGGTCGGCAGCAATGTCGATGATCCCGGGCGCCGGGAGCTTTTGCGAAGCGAATTATTGGAAGCGGCTTCCAAGCTGGGCCAGACTGGAGTTCATGAGCGGGCCGCGCAGGAGATCACCCTTTTATTTTGAAGACCATGGAGACGATGCACCCCACCAAAAATAGCGCGATCAAGATCACGATCGCGGTGATCCCGGCCCTTTTGATTTTGTCGATTTGTATCGCTCTTTATCTGGGGGCGAACGAAGAACAAGAGTCCAGCAGGCCGGTCGAGGGGCAGGTGACGGTTCCCGAATTGGCGGATTACTTAAACAAGCTCAACCGGGGGATCGAGGAGCGGGGATTCTTCACGGAGGCGGGGGTGCAAGGACTTCGGGGGACTGCGGCGATGGTGCAGGGAACTCTCGGGCCGGCGAATCTGGGCTATCGGATCCACGCGAACCAGGCCGATTCCGAGCAGGGATTGCTTTGGGATACGATATGGATCGATGTCGGGGAGGCCGGGGCAGAGGCTCCCGTGCTGATGGCGGTGCCTTACGGGGAAAGTGGAACGCCGGTGGCCTTTGCCTTGGGCTTCGCGGAGTATTTGACCGCTCACCCGCTGCAAGCGCCGCTTCGAATTGTCTTTTATCCTCCGATTCCCAACGACGATGAGTTGAGGGGCTGGGTGGAACGTCGGAGCAACGTGGGGCAGGCGGCGCGGGACCTCTTGATTGTTCGGGGGAGTGGGCCGGAAAATCTCTGGGCGTCGGTTTCTTCTCCCCCGTCCGAGGCCAGGATGCTCGCAAATCTTCTCGGGAAGAAGGGTTGGGAAGGCAATGTCCTCTTCGAGGATGGACCGGCCACGCAAGTCACCCTGAAACTGGGTGAGCGGGGGGTGGCTTCCGAAGAGGCCCATGCCCAGCGGCTCCTCCGGGTCATGCCTTTCCTGAAAAGTTTGCTGGATGAGCTGGTCGACTAGGCACTTCCGCGGGTCCGCTCGACTTTGGCGCCGAGCTGGAGGAGTTTTTCGTCGATCATCTCGTAACCGCGGTCGATATGGTAGAGGCGGTTAATTTCGGTGGTCCCCTTCGCTTTGAGGGCTGCGAGGACGAGGGCTGCTGAAGCTCTGAGATCGGACGCCATGACGGGAGCCGCGCTGAGCTGCTTGACTCCATGAATTTTCGCGGTGCCATTATCGACTCTGATATCGGCTCCCATGCGGGTGAGCTCGGCGCAGTGCATGAAGCGCTGGGGGAAGATGGTGTCTTCCACAATCGAAATTCCCGGGGTCGTGGCGAACATGGCCGTGAATTGGGCCTGCATGTCGGTCGGGAACCCGGGATGGGGAGCGGTCGTGATTTCGCACCCCTGCGGGTTGTTGCCTGTCTGAATTGTGACGCTCGTTCCGCAATCGGAAAAAGTGACAAAGTGTCCCGCTTCCGTCAGCTTTTGCGTGGCTCCAAGAAGGTGGTCTTTGCGAACGCGGTTCAGGGTGATACCGTTGTCGCTGGCGATGGCGCCGGCCACCATGAAGGTGCCCGCTTCGATCCGGTCGGGAATTACGGCATGGTGGGTTCCGCCCAGAGAGGTGACGCCTTGAATGGTGATGCGGCGGCTGCCCGCTCCTTCGATTTTGGCTCCCATGCTGTTGAGGAAATCAGCGAGGTCGATGACTTCGGGTTCGCAAGCGGCCGACTCGATGATGGTAGTGCCCCCGGCGAGAACTGCGGCCATCATCAAGTTGTCGGTTCCCAGGACCGTCGGGCCGTGCTTGCCACGAAGATCGACAACGTTTCCCTTGAGGCCCTCACGGGCTTCCATGAGGATATTTCCTCCTTCGGTGTCGATATGGGCTCCAATGGCCTGGAGGCCTTTGAGATGGAGATCGATGGGTCGGTCGCCGATAACGCAGCCCCCAGGAATCGAGACCCTGGCACGGCCGAGGCGGGCGACGAGGGGGCCCATGACACAAATCGAAGCGCGCATTTTCCGGACCAGTTCGTAGGGGGCTTCCGGGTGGATCTTCGCGGCCGTGATCTTGACGGTGCCGCTGTAACGTTCGACCTCGCATCCCAGTGCGCTCAGGATTTGGAGCATGTAGTTGGTGTCGGAGACGTCGGGGACGCGCTCGATGACTACCTGCTGGTCCGTGAGCAGGGCGGCGGCCAGGATGGGGAGGGAGGCATTCTTGGAGCCTGAAATATTGATCGCCCCTGAGAGAGCGGTTCCGCCGTGCACGAGAAGTTTGTCCATGGTTGTCTGTTGTGTTGGAGGTTGGAGGTTGGAGCTGGGAGCTGGGAGCTGGGAGCTGGGAGCTGGGAGCTTGGAGCTTGGAGCTTGGAGTTGGGAGTTGGGAGCTTGGAGTTGGGAGTTGGGAGTTGGGAGTTGGGAGCTGGGAGCTGGGAGCTGGGAGCTGGGAGCTGGGAGCTGGGAGCTGGGAGGTTGGAGGTTGGAGGTTGGAGGTTGGAGGTTGGAGGTTGGAGGTGGGAGGTTGGAGGTGGGGAGTGACGGTTTTAGGGCTTTCGGGCAAGCGGAAAGCGAGCGATGCCGTTGAGGTCCCGGGCGACGGTTGCTTCAGCGAGTCCGGCGTCCTGCAAAAGCCGGGAAACGGCTTCTCCTTGGTCGAAGCCTACCTCCAAGGCGACCAGGCCACCGGGGTTGAGGAAAGGGGCGCACTCGCTCGCGAATTTCCGCAGGCAGTCCAGTCCGTCCGCTCCCGCGAAAAGAGCGATCGCCGGATCGTGCTGAAGTTCGGGCTCGAGCTCGTCCCGGACGCTTTCGGCGACGTAGGGAAGGTTGGCGGCGATGACCTCAAAGGTGCCGGTGATCCCAGAAAAAAGATCTGATTCGATCAGTTCACACGGGACCTCAAGGCGCTCGCAATTTTCCTTCGCGAGGGCCAGGGCCTCTGTGGATAAGTCGGCGAGGACAAGTTGTTTACAATCGGGACCCAGGGCGCGCGCGACACTGATCCCAAGCACTCCCGAGCCGCATCCGAGGTCGAGAATCCGGGCTGGTTTCGGGAATTCCGCCTTGTGAATAAGGTCGACAAGCTCCTCGGTTTCGGGTCTGGGGATGAGCGCCCTGGGGTCGGTTTTGAAGGTGTCACGGTAGAATTCAATAAATCCGGTAATGTGCTGAAGGGGAATGCGTTGCCCTCTTTTTTTAAGGTTTTCCCGTAATAAAATAAGGCTTTCTTCCGGGATCGGTTGATCAAAGCGGAGATAGAGATCCATGCGTTTCAACCCCAGTTCGTGTGCCACCAGGATCTCCATATTAAGCCGGGCATCCTTGATCCCCTTCTGGGAGAGAAATTGAGTTCCTTTTCCAAGGACTTCGAGGATGGTGGTCATGCTCCGGACTGTTGTTCAAAGATTGTGAATAACTTGGGAATGTCTCTGGGAAGGTCTTGGGAAACCCTTTACGCGATCTCTTCTTCGGACAGGCGTTGCTCCATCTCGGCCTTCTGAAGATGGTCGGTAAATTCCGCAATATCACCGTTCATGATCCCTTCCATATTGTGGGAGGTGTGGTTGATACGATGATCGGTGACCCGGGATTGGGGGAAGTTGTAAGTGCGGATTTTCTCGGAACGGTCACCCGATCCGACGAGGGATTTTCGCTGGGCCGAATAGCTCTCCTGGGCCTCGCGCTGGGCCACTTCAAAGAGCTTGGCCCGGAGGATCTGAAAGGCCTTTTCCTTGTTCTGGGTTTGGGAGCGTCCGTCCTGGGATTTGACCTGGATTCCAGACGGAATATGGGTGATTTGGACAGCGGAGTCGGTCGTGTTCACGTGCTGGCCTCCGGGGCCGCCGGAACGCGTTGCTTGAATGGTGAGGTCTTCCGGGCGGAGTTGGACGTCAATTTCCTCGGCTTCCGGCATGACTGCAATGGTCACGGTGGAGGTATGGATGCGCCCCTGGGTCTCGGTTGCGGGCACCCGCTGGACCCGGTGAACTCCGGATTCGTATTTGAGATAGCGAAAAACCTCCTCGCCGGTGATTTTGAGAATGACTTCTTTAAAGCCCCCGACGTCGGAAGGGCTGCTCTCCAAGTGTTCCCACTTCCAGCCACGATTTTCAACATATCGTTGGTAGAGTTTCAGAAGTTCTCCGGCGAAGAGCGAGGCTTCATCGCCTCCTGCTCCGGCCCGGATTTCGAGGAGGGCATCGCGGTCCTCCGTTTCGTCACGAGGCAGGAGGGCATATTGCACTTGCTGGCCCAGTGTTTCGAAGCGCGCGCGGAGGCCCGGGAGTTCTTCTTCAGCCATTGCGGCGAACTCCGCGTCGTCGCTCCGGGCCAACTCCTCGTTGCCTTCGATTTCGCTTTCGACCTGTGTAAATTCGTCCCAGCAAGTCAGCAATTTTTTGAGTCCGCGGTGTTCGCGCATGAATTGCGTCGAGATTTTCTGATCGTTGAAGAACCCGGGATCGGCCATGAGTTCTTCGATCTCGGTGAGGCGATTTTTTCGTTTTTCGATGAGCGTTCCGTAGTCCATGACCGTGCGTGGGGGGAACTTCTAGGTTTCCCCTGACAAGGTCAAGAACGGCCTTGCACGGAAGGAGGCTTAGGAACGACTTACGAGAGGATATCGAGCAAGCTGCCAATGCAATGCTGGCTTTCCAGGGGATGTCTTAGGCGTTTCTCCCGATTAATGGTGTAGATATTCCGGCGACCGTCTTTCTCAATCTCGAGCACGCCGTCAGCGGTGAGCTCAGATAAGATTCGCTGAACGGCCCTCTGGGTAATACCAATTTGGATCGCCATATCAGAGATTCGAAGGGTGGGTTCGCGGGTGAGAACGACCAGAATGTGGAAGTGATTCGTCAGGAAGGTCCAATGAGCGGATCGTTGTTCGGGGGCAGCGTCTTTCATCTGAAAATCGAATCGTGATTTATTTTTCATCTGATTTCAAGGCAAGATTTGCCCATGAAAAGTCCGGGACCGGCATGGCCCCGGACCGGTGGAGAGCGCGAAGGGGTCAGGCGGCCCGTTCATCCTCGCCGGGTTGGTCGGGGTGGGTGCGATAGCGCAGCAGGGCACCGGCACCGCCCTGCTCGTTGAGGAGGTTGGAGTTTCTCACTGTTTCGATGGGAATGCCGTGCTGGCTCGCGATGCGGACGAGCCTCTCCCTTGAGGACAGGGGGAGGTCGCTCGAGATGATCAGGTGGCTGGCCTGGCCGTGCTTGAGCGCCCGCAGGGTTGGGATCAGGCCGAGAGCTGCCAGCCCGCTGGTGCGGAAGGCCCGGAAGAGCTTCTTAACGGTCGATTCAGATTCGTTGTGCTCGACCTGGAGATAGCTTTCGATCGCGGTTTCGAGGACATCGTGAATCCTCTCATCGTTGATGCCGGTGCGGATTTGGTCGACCACTTTCTCTTGCAGGTGTTTTGGAAGAGCGTCGCGGAGGCGGCTGACATAACGGGATTCCCCGGCGATGATGATGGCGTTGTGGCCGCGCTTGCTCATGAGCTGTTCGATCATCGCCACTTTTTCCTTGAGGAAGCGGCGATCCCGCTCGCGACCCTGATTGTGGTAATGTTCCCGGGTCCATTCGCGACCATTTCTTTCGCGGGCAGCGGGACGCTGGGCGAGCGTTTCCAAGGAAGTTTCGCCCAGATTCATTTCGATGATTCGCGCGGATTCCTGGGTGGTCAGGACGACCACGAAGCGATTAAAGCGATCCTTGAGTTCCACGAGTGGGAAGATTGCGGGGTAATTTCCGGCATGAAAGAGGGGATCCAGAGGTACCTTGAAGATCAAGGGGAGGAAAAACGGATGTTCACCCGCCCGTGAGAAGAAGGCCGAACTGCGGGCTTTGGTCCCTTTGTTCGCTCCTTTGATCAATTCAGCCTGAATGCGTTCAGTGGCGGTATCGAAGTCCAACTTGGCCCGACCCACGAAGGTTTGACGGATGCTGCGCCGCCAGATCGTGAATTCCTCGTAGAGCTGGGTCATGGGTTTTGCGTGGTCGAGGTAGATGCTGACGATGGGAGATCCGTTGTCAGGGAGGTTGGCGAGCGCGAAAATGCTCTTTCTAAGGTTGCTATAGTTCATTGTTTTCCGTGTAACACTTCACTGTAAAGTGAAAACTAAAGCGTGCAAATAATTTCGTGCATAAAATAGCGCCCTTAAGTAAAGCCACGTTCCCACAGAAAAACTTTCGCAGGAAAGTTAATTTCGGTCTTGCAGCGACTGCCTTCGCCACTTATCTCTCCGCCGTCGGCACGAAAGTGTCAGCAGTGCGCCAGACCCATGGTGTAATCGGTAACACAGCTGATTTTGGTTCAGTCATTCAAGGTTCGAGTCCTTGTGGGTCTGCCACTTCTCTCCCTGATTTTTGAGAGTGGCGTTTATTTGAGGAAGTCGACGAGGTCCTTCCGCATTTTTTCCAGGTCCGGTTGGTTCAGGTAGAACATGTGACCGGCATCATACCAGGTGAACTTGATGGCCTTGCGTCGTTCATCCGGGATGCTGAAGAGGTGGTCGATGCTATACTGAATATTTGCGGGCGGAGTGGCGAGGTCGGTGTAGCCGGCCATGACGAGCACTTTTAAGTCAGGATTCTCGCGCATCGCGTTTTCGAGATTGCGGCTCATATTGACGATTCCGTTGCTTGTGCCCCAATCCCATGGCTGCACGTCGCCCGTGAGGATTTTATAGGGATGATGGCCGGTCCAGCCCAAATCGCGGCTGAGGTAGTCGTTCATGGCGGTGGCGAAGGCCCCGAAAACGACGGAGTATGAGGGATCGTATCCTGCCCAATCCTGGGAAGAGTCGATGACCGGCCAGGCGGTGCGGGCATCGAAGCGACCGAGCACCTTCCCTTCCGATCTGAGGAGTTCTTTACGGTAGCGGGAGGCATCGAGGCGGAGATGGGTTTCGAGGAAGAGGGAAGCTGGAAGGCCGGTGAAATTTTGTAGCTGGGTCGCGACGGCTTCTTTTTCTTCGGTGGAAATGGCGGCTCCTTTTAAGAGTGCTTGATAATAGGGGCCGAAGGCGAAGGTGCGGGCTTCCTCGACAAGCTTGTCGCGATCGCCTTCGATCTTTTTGTGGAAGTGGGAGGTGGCTGTCATGCCGGGAAGAAAGACCGCGTAGCTCAGGTCATCGGCCTGGCTGGAACGAAGGGTGCGGAAATCGATGAGCGAGGAGAGGAGGACCACGCCGTTGAGAGACATTCCGTATTCCTTTTGCAGGTGGTCGGCGAGGCCGGCGGCCCGGATGCCGCCATAGCTTTCTCCGAGGAGATATTTAGGAGAGGCCCAGCGATCATTTTCGGTGGTCCATCGGCGAATGAAATCTCCCACCGAGCGGATGTCGGCCTGCACGCCGTGGAATTCGCGAGCCTTGGTGTCCCCCTGCGCGCGCGAGAACCCGGTTGAAACAGGATCGATGAAGACGATGTCGGCAATATCGAGAATGGAGTAGGGGTTCTCTTCCAAAACGGCGGGGGGCGGAAGGGTCTTCGTGCCATCCGGTGTGGTGGGCACGAGTTTGGGGCCCAATGCTCCGAGGTGCAGCCAGACGGCGGAAGAACCGGGGCCGCCGTTGAAGGCGAAAACAACCGGGCGCTTGTGGCGTTCGGCCTGGCCGATGCGCTCGTAGCTGACGTTGAAAATGGCCGCCCGGTCCTTATTGTCATCGCTCTTCAGGGAAAGGGTGGAAGCGGTCACCCGGTAGTCGATTTTTTTACCGTCGATGGTGACGGTATCCTGCTTGGTGACTTGGGTTTCCACAGGGATCTCTTTGTCTTCCTTTTTGTCATCGGCGTAGAGCAGAGTGAAGAGGAAAGGAAGAAGAAGGGTTGCTTTCATGGGAGGAACCTTACCCAATTGGCGGTGATGGTATAGGAGGAAAAAAGGGTCTTTCCGGAGTGCCCCAAAAAAGTTTCATTTTGTCTCATTTAGATCTTGCCCGGGCGGGCGGGTCGCCATAGCTTCCCGCCGTCCTGACCGGCAATGCGGAGCGGTAGCTCAGTTGGTTAGAGCGCTGCCCTGTCACGGCAGAGGTCGCGGGTTCGAGTCCCGTCCGCTCCGCCACTTTTTCGGAAGTGTTTATTGCCCGGAAATTTTTTCTAACAAATTTCTAACAAGCCTGCCTTTGGAATGATTCGCCAAGGGCTTTTTTGTGTCCGCGAAGGAGGGTTCCTTCCTTGGAACGGGCGACAGGCTGCTAGAGAAGAAGCTGCGCTCCCTGGGCGGGACGCGTGGCGAAGAGGAGCGGGGTGATTCCGGTTTGTTCTTCGTATCGCTGGTGCATCTGTTGGGCGATTGCTTCGACGTCCGCGGTGCGACAAAGGGTGACGGTTGAGCCGCCAAAGCCACCGCCGGTCATGCGGGCCCCGAGGACGCCACCCTCAAATCCAATTTCTTTGGCGAGGCCTACCATGAGGTCGAGTTCATCGCAGGATACGCCGAAGTCATCGCGCAGCGAAAGGTGTGATCCCGCCATCAGGCTTCCAATCTCAGAGAAGTCGCCGGTCTTGAAGGACTCGACCGCTTTGATCGTCCGGGCAATCTCGGTGACGACGTGGCGAGCTCTCTTGAACATGGTTTTGTCCATCGCTTCTTGATTTGCGTAGAGGTCATCCATCGTGGCGTCGCGCCAGCTGGATTTTTTGATGATGGCGAGGGCGTCCTCGGTGGCCTTTCGGCGGGCGGCATAGCCGCCATCGGAGAGATCGTGGGAAACGCAGGTATTCGCGACGATGATGGAAAGGCTGGGGTTGGAGAAGGGGACCATTTCGGGTTCGCCCGATTGGCAATCGATGAGAATGAGTTGATCCTTGACCCCGAAGGCGGAGGCGAACTGGTCCATGATGCCGCAGGGGACACCCGCGAAATCGTTCTCTGCTTTTTGGGCCAGGAGGGCCTTGTCTTTGGTGGCGAGAACGGTATCGACCAGGCCTTCCAAAAGAGTGGCGAAAGCACACTCAAGGGCGGCCGATGAGGACAGGCCCGCTCCCAAAGGAACCGATGAAATAATGTAGGCATCGAAGCCGGGGATGGCGTAGTTGAGGTCACGAAATCCCTGGATGACGCCGCGCAAATAATGGGACCATTTGGGGTCGCTGATTTGTTGGTCGGGGGAAAGGTCGATCTCAATCGGAGGCTGGCCTTCGGTGGCAATCCGGGCGATCGATCCTTGGTTGGGGCGGGCTGCGATGACCACGTAGCGATCAATGGCAAGCGGGAGAACGTAGCCGTCGCAGTAATCGATATGTTCGCCAATAAGATTCACGCGCCCCGGAGCGCCCGCGTAAAGAGTCGCCTCCACGTTGAAGAGGGCTTTGAGCGAGGCCTTGGCATCGGACTTGAGTTCGGAAAGGTCTTTATTGGGCTGGAGCATGGAGTTCCTGAGGCTTCCTGAATATAACAGGCGCGGAGAGGTCGGCAAGGCCGGGAAAGAAAATCCCGCCACCGGAAAGGTGACGGGATCGTCGAAGAGACGGGTATTGAGATGCTACTTGTGGAAGCTGAAGTAGATTGAGATTACCAAAACGACGAGAACAGCACTGGCCCATTTGGCACCCGCCCAAGGGGTCATATCGATAGTATTGTTCGTTTCGATGGTCCATGGTTCGGGACGTGGCGCAACTTTTGCCATGATGAGAAGAAATGCGACGAGAAGAGCGAAAACGATTCCCATGTAGTGGTAGTTGTGAATGCCCAGATCCTTGATGCCATCTTTGATGGCGGGCACGAATGCTCCCAATGAGATGAGGATAATGCCGGCAATCATCGCGATCGAAGCGGCTTTGGCCGGGACATTTCGATTCAACATTCCGACAACAACGACCGAGAAGATGGGGATGAAGTAGATGGCGTTCATATCCTGAAGGTAGGAGAAGATCGTCGCTTGTGCTGCCAGAAGAGGTGCTCCCAGCATCGCGGCGATTGCGATGAAGACGACGAACTTCTTGGCGGCTTTTACCGTTTCTTCATCGGATCCTTTTGGATTGATGGCGTGCTTGTAGAGACCGATACTGAAGAGCGCAGAGGTTGAGTTCAGCGCCGCATTAAAGGAACTCAAAATGGCACCAACCATCACGGCGGAAAAGAAGCCGGTGAGGTGGTCCGGGAGGAGTCTGGAAACCAAGGTGCCGTAGGCATCGTCGGCGCCAATCCCTTCCGAGGCGTAGAGGTGGTAGGCAACGAGACCCGGGAGAACGAGGTAGAGTGGTCCAAGAAGTTTGAGGCCGCCGGTCAAAAGAACTCCCTTTTGCCCTTCGGCAAGGCTGCTGGCACCGAAGGTTCTTTGGATGATCTGCTGATTGGTGCACCAGTAGAAAAGGTTCAGGAGTGCCACTCCCGTAAAGAGGGTGGAGAAGGGGACGGAGACATCCACTCCTTCGGCCCCTGTCGAGTCCATGCGCTCTGGATGGATTTCGTTGAGAGCGGTCCAGCCTGCGCCGACCCCGTCACCGCCGCCCATGGCGCTGAGTGCGAACCAGGCAATCATAATGCCTCCGACAAGAAGTCCAATTCCATTAATGGTATCCAGAGTTGCCAAGGTTTTGAGTCCGCCGAAACGCGAGTAGAGAAGTCCGAGAACACCGATGAGAACGCAGGTAAGACGAAGGAGGGTGGTGCCGTCCTCAATGCCGGTGAGGGTCGCCAGATCCATCATGTTGATGAGGCCCTTTGCGCCCGTGTAGAGAATCAAGGGAATGAGGATCAAGGCATAGGCCAGCAGGAAGATGGTATTGGCAATGGTCTGAGTTCCCTTGTCGTAGCGGAGTTCAAGAAACTGCGGAACGGTGGTGATCCCGGTCTGCAGGAATTTCGGAAGAAAGTAGATCGCCATGAGGATCAGCGCGATCACGGCGTTGACTTCCCACGCCATCACACTCAGACCGTGCTCAAAGGCAAGTCCGTTAAGTCCCACCATTTGCTCGGTGGAGAGGTTGGTCAGAAGGAGGGAGCCTGCGATGATGGGAAAGGTCAGACTGCGTCCTCCCAGGAAGAACCCCTCCGAGCTGGATTTATCATCCCGGCGGGTGAGCCACCAAGTGAGCCCTCCGGCAAAGGCGGTGAAGAAGATGAAGGAAATAACGGTTAACATGTGTGTCGTTGTGTTTGCTTGTGATCACTGCACGCGTGCGTGTGCAACCACGTGATGTTAGGGATCGCGGATTGGTGTGAGAAGCAAATTATTGGAAGCGATCGCGCAGGGGTGATGATGTTGTTGTGGGGCGCAATGGGTGACTTCTTTTTGGTGAAAGGATCACGGGATCAGGCGGATTGGTTCTAATTTTTTGCGATTGGGGGCGTAGGACAAGTGGCTATTGAGCTGGGGGGACTCATTTGGGGTCCCCTATGGATGGAGAGTGGATTCGATGGCTGGAGCCAGATTGGTGGTCAAGTATGCCAATGCGGCCAAGGAAGATCTTGATTTGGGCAAGGCGGAGTTGGGTCGGCTGCAAGTTCCGAAGGAGAAAATTTGGAAAGAGGCCGTGCAATCGAAAGCGGTGCCGCTCAGAAAAAAGAGCCACTCTGATGAGTGACTCATTTTCAATCGACGAAATCAAAAGCAGGAGCTTTTGACTACCGGGTGCGGATGATGGCGAGCCAGTCGTCTTGGGTGGGGGCTTTGATGGTGGGGGCTGATTGCCAGGGGTTGGCGGGTTGGAGTTGTCCGGTGCGTGGGTTGAACCACTGGATGGATTGGCCGGTTTCTCCGGCGGGCAGGGTGAGGGTGCAGTCTTTTCCATGTGGGAAGTAGATGAGGTAAAGGCCCTTTTTACCGAGGCAGTAGGCGGTGTTCTCGTGCTTGGGGTTGGCGACGAGTTCGTCTTGCGGAGTCATTTCCCAGAAGGGGATTTTTTGGTCGGTGAAGAAATCGAGGGCGATTTTGGCATAGTCCCATGATTGGTCGCGGGAGCGCCAGTCCTGGCAGACGAGGTCGTTTTCGGGGAGTTTGTATCCGAAGTAGTATTCGACTCCCCAGCCCCCTCCCATGAGGTTGCCCCAGAGGACATGTTGGCGGGTCAGGTCAACGGTGGGCCCTTGGTAGTCCTTGGGCATGCCGGGGTAATCAGGATCGGGGGGCATCCCGTATTGGGCATCGCCGGGTTCATCGAAGGCGATGGCCCAGGGCTTCTTCGCTTTGATGGCCTTGCGGTTCCATTTGACGGTTTGCCAATGGACATCCTTGAAGTGGGAGTTTTGGAGGGAAACCCCGGTGAAGGGATCGGTGCCGAGCAGGGGCTGGTAAACCTGGTCCTGTTGATCGGGGAAGGTGTGGACGACGAGGTGGTGGTCGTAGGGATCTGCGGCGCGGAGATAGGTCGCCATCTCGATTTGTTGTTTGGTGGTCTGGGTGTTTTCCTCGCCGAGGTTCCAGTTGAGGGCGAGGTGGTGGCCGAAGCGGGCGACGAGTTCGCGGAGATAGAGTTTGCGCTCGGGGCCGAGGTCTCCGCCATCGAGGGAGGTGGGAACCTTTCCGTTCTTTTTCGCTCCGCTGTGTCCGGCGTTGTCGTCATCGTTCTCGGTCTCCTGGAGTTTAAAGTGCAAAAAGAGTCCCTTGGCCTGGGCGTGGGTGAAGACGATGTTCCATTGGTCGAGCTTGGAGCAATCGTAGTGGAATTTTTCGTTTCTGGAAACGAAGGGCCAGACGTTGTCTCCGTCGCCACCGGCATTGTAGGGGAGGAAGGAGAAGGCGTTCATGCCTTTGCCGGAGAGGTAGTTGAGGGCCCCGATGAGGCCCTTGCCTTTGCCGTTTTTCCAAGTGGGGTCGCCTTCGGTCCAGTCCTGCAGGTGCGGTTGGTAGGTTTTCAAGGGGACCTTCTTGGTCGAAACGGTGGTCGCGTCAAAGTCGGCGTAGGCGAGGAGGGTTTCGGGTGCGTCCGCTCCCGCTTTGAGGAAGTAGCGTTGGGAACCGGCAAATTGGAGGTAGGGTTTGCCGACGTAGTGCCTGGTCGGAAAGGGGTGTTTTGAAGATTTTTCGCGGCGGGGATTTTTTCTCAGGGGATTTTGTGGGGATTTAGGCAGGTGGCTGGTCGGGTGGGGCTTTGTTTTGGGGTGCTTGGCCTGATTTTCACCGCTTTTTTTGCCATCGGGGCCACTCGCGGGCAGGCGGTTGCTGGCCGGTGCGGGGTGGCAGGGCTTGGACTTTTTGTTTTCAGCGATGAACGGTGGTTAGGCGGCCGTTTTTT
>Ga0209491_10002582_pt1 | contig 31962 bp, 32 predicted proteins | sample BON02_FD_187213 | JGI IMG/M metagenome (GOLD analysis project Ga0209491, IMG submission 187213) | Freshwater microbial communities from Lake Bonney liftoff mats and glacier meltwater in Antarctica - BON-02 (SPAdes) (version 2) | ecosystem: Environmental > Aquatic > Freshwater > Ice > Glacier...
CACAGGACTTCTGTGTCATCCGCGCCTACCTCGATACCATGCTCAAGCAAGGGCATAATGTCTTCGAGGCGCTTCGCTTGGCCTTCATCGGTCAGCCCATCTCGCCTGCCCTTGGCTGAATAGACACCATCGGGATACAGTTCGGCGAACTTTTTCAGCGCGGTTTCCAGCTTGCGCTTGCCGATGAAGCACCAGGGTCAAACCACATCGGAAACGATGTCGATGCTAAGGCGCTTGTTCATAAAATTCTCCTTTTGCTCAAGCCGTCATATTACAATATACTTAAGTTATTGATTTTATTTGTTTTTTGTTATTTACGCAGCGCGGCCAGTTTGACTGGTCCGGCAAACAGCCCCGGCACGGCTTTCAGGAACGCCGCCCCCTGCGCCTCGGTCCAGCCACCGAAAGCGCAATTGCGACGGAACTTGTCCTCGATCTCCGCGCGCGACAGCGGCTCCTGCGCCCCGCCGCGGATATGCGGCTGGCGCTCTTCAAACACGCGCCCATCCTTCAATGTCATGCGCACATGTCCGGTGTAGGCCTTGGGATAGGGGTTGTCCGGATCAACCACATATTTCACTTTGGCTGCCAATGCGAGGATGCGCGGGTCACGTACGGTCTCTTCAGTAAAGGCCGCAAGACCCGCACCGCCGGTGACAAATGCCACGGCAATATTGAAGGGCGCACTGAACTTGGCCGCGTAAGCGTTCGCCGGTTTGTGCTTCGACGGCAACGGATCCCATAGCCGATGTACATAACCTTCGGCGGTTTCGCACAGCACATCCACCACGTCTTCCGCAGCAAAACCTTTTTTCGCCAGCCGCAGTGCGCAATCCGCATACGGCTGGTTCATGGTGCCGGTGGCATAAGGCTTGAAGGTGATGCGCGACAGGTACCAGTCCTTGCCGAAGTCTTTGGTCAGCACGTCATAGTTTCCTTCGGTGGCATGGGCGAAGCCGTTGAACAAACCGTGCGTGCCTTCAAACACCGTGCGCGGGCCCAGAAAACCCTGCTGGCCCAGGCGCGCAGCCTGGATGCCCACCTGTGCCGCCCAGCCGGCGTGCAGGCGTTTGGTCCACGCCCCTTCCGCCAGATATTCGATGATGCCGCTGGCCATGCTGCCGGCGATGCCCAGTGCATCCACCGTCTGCTGTTTGTTCAGTTTCATGGTACGTGCTACGGCCAGAGTCGCGGCCATCGCACCGAGCACGGCGGTCGGGTGAAATCCGGATTTGTGGATGGCCTTGGGTATCACCATCGACATCCGGCATAAGGTTTCGACGCCGGCAACAAAACCCGCCAGCACATCGCGCCCGTCGCAGCCGAAACGTTCGGCCGCGGCCAGCACTGCCGGTGCGATCACGGTGCTGGAATGTACCGGGCCGCCTTCGAAGGTGTCGTCAAAATCCTCGCCATGCGTTGCCGTGCCGTTGATCAGTGCGGCGGCTTCGGCGGAAAACGTCTGGCGGTGACCGATGGCCGTGCACGGTCCGCCGGCATCCACACCGGCAATCACGGCTTTGATGTAATCGGTATGGCGCGCGGCCACACACAGGCCCACCACATCCACCAGCAATTCCTCGGCGCGCGCGCGCACTGCGGCAGGAAAATCATCGGCATTTAATGCCAGCGTCTGTTCGGCCAGGCGTTCGGCTATCGCGACTTCCGGTAATTTTTCGCTCATCTGTTGTTCTCAACCATTCGACGTAAAAACGGGGGTTTGCACCCCCGTTCAAAAACACTCCACATAAATCAGAAGTGCGGATTTACCAGGTTATCAGCGCACAACCTTGATGCCGGCCTCTTTCAGGATGCCGCGCATCTGGTCGCTGAAGGTCCCGAAAAACTTGGAAAGCTCGGCCGACTTCATGTAACCGTCCTCGAACTGCTGCTCGTCGAGATATTTTTTCCACGTCGAGGTTTTTGACAGACGCAGGAAAAGGTCTTCGTAATAGGCCACGACGTCGGGCGCAACGTCCGGCGGCATTACGATACCGCGCACCTGCGGCACGATCGGAATGTCATAACCGGCTTCCTTGACGGTAGGCACATTCGGGAATCCCGAAAGTCGCTTCTCCGTCACCGCCGCAATGACGCGCATGTTTCCGGCCTTGATATGCTCGCCGGCTTCCTGTGGTTCGACCACCATTATGTTGACGTGGCCGCCCAGCAATGCGGCGATACGCTCGCCGCCACCCGGAAATGAAATGTAGGCCCAATCAGCGCCCGTCTCTTTCATCAGCAACTGACGCACCACGTTGTCGCGGCTGGTTTGGGACCCACCAGACTGCTTCAGCGTTTTCGGGTTTTTCTTGGCCTCGTCCAAAAAATCCTTCAGCGTCTTGAAGGGTGAGTCTGCTTTAACTGCAATCAGTGCCGGCTCCAGTACCAGGCGCGCCACGGGTGTCAGATCCTTGACCGTGAACTTGGCTTCCTTGCGCACCAGGGGATTGGTCAGCCAGTTGCCGGTGAACACCGCGATGGCATGGGTATCGCCTTTTTTCTCGGCAACATAGGCCATCGCGGTCAGGCCGCCACCGCCGGATTTATTGTTGACCGTGAAACGCACCGGCGCGAGGTTTTCCTTCTCGATGGTCTGTGCAATAAAGCGCGCCAGCACGTCGGCACCGCCGCCCGGTCCAGTGTGCACGATGAACTCGACCGGCTTGGTCGGCTTGAACTGCGCCCATGCCGGCGCTGCTGCCAGCGCAACAGCGCAGGCGGCAAAAAGCATCGATTGACGGAATTTCATTTTAATTTTTCTCCTCACAAGTGAAAAACAACATAAACCAACTGCAGCGGCAACGCGCCGTGAACGCACCGCCGTGAATACACATGACCGGAATCAGCCGCCGGAGTCAACCATTTTCTTCGAGCGCCTTGACCCGCCACGTATTGAACTTGCGGAACAAGGGCAGGAACAACAACACGACGGCTAAAAATAACATTACCGCCGAAATGGGTCTAGACACGAGAATCGACGGATCTCCCTGCGACATCATCAACGACTGGCGCAGCGCACGTTCCATCGAATCCCCCAGCACCAGGCCGAGGATCAGCGGCGCCGACGGATAATCCAGCCGTCGCATCACATACCCCAGCAGGCCGAAGACGGCCAGCAGGCCGCAGTCGAACAGGCTGCCCGACACGCCGTACACGCCGACGATCGAGATGCCGAATATGATCGGAAAGAGTATGTATTCGCGGATCTTGAGGATCTGTGCAAATATTGGAATCAGCGGCAGGTTCAGCACCAGCAACATCACGTTGCCCACATACATGCTGGCGACCAGCCCCCAGAACAGCTCCGGATTATCCTGAATCATCAACGGACCGGGACGCAGTCCCCACAGGATGAAAGCCGCAAGCAGTATCGCCGTGGTACCGGAACCGGGGATGCCCAGTGTCAGCAACGGCACCAGCGCACCGCCGGTTTCCGAATTATTGGCACCTTCCGGTGCCGCCACGCCTTCCGGCACGCCGGTACCGAATTTCTCCGGATGTTTCGACACGGCTTTTTCGATGCCGTAGGAGATGAACGATGCAATGGTGGAGCCCGCTCCTGGCAGCACACCGATGATGAATCCCACCACTGAACCGTTGAGGAACGCAAAGCGGCACGCTTTCAGTTCGGCCATGGTCGGCAACAGGTTGCGCAATCCCTTGGGCACCGGCAGCATGGCGCCCTCGCCGGGCCGCTCCATGTTGCCCAATACCTCGCCCAGCGCAAAAACACCGATGGCGACGATTACGAAATCCACGCCATCCAGCAGTTCAGTCTGATCAAAGGTAAAACGCGAGGCGTCGCTGAAGAGATCGATACCCATGCCGGCTATCCATAATCCCACCAGCATGGCCAACAGCGCCTTGACCAGGGATGCGCCGGCCAGCAGCACCACCATCGACAGCCCCATGGCCATCAGCGCAAAGTATTCCGGTGAACTGAACGACAGCGCGAACTTCGCCAGTGGCGGCGCCACCAGCATCAGCGCAACCACGCCCACGGTTCCCGCGATGAACGAAGCGATGGCAGCAATGCCCAGTGCGGCACCCGCACGCCCTTTGCGCGCCATCTGATAACCGTCGAGGCAGGTCACCACCGACGCCGATTCACCCGGTACGTTGAGCAGGATCGCCGTCGTCGAACCACCGTATTTGGCGCCGTAATAAATGCCGGCGAGCATGATGACCGCGGTGGTTGGATGCATCTTGAATGTCAACGGCAGCAGCATGGCGATGGTCGCTGCCGGGCCCAATCCCGGCATGACACCGACGACGGTGCCCAGGAACACGCCGGCAAAACACCAGAACAGATTGACTGGCTGCAACGCTACGTAAAAACCATGGCCCAGGTCCGTAAGGATTTCCATATCAGAATCCCAGCGGCCCGACCGGCAGGCTCAGGTCCAGGGCAAAAGGAAAGACCAGATAAAAACCAACGGCATTACCCACTGCCACAGCCACGGCAAGCTGCCACGGCTTGCGGTACATCACAGCCACCACGAACAGCGTCAGCAATGCCAGTGACGTCAGGAAGCCAAGAAATTTCAGCAGCGCGATACTGACGGTGAACGCAGCCCAGACCGTCAGCGCCCTGCCGACATCCCGCCAGACTACCGGCGCACCGGCCTGCCCCGACGGGCGCAGCAGATTGCCCACAATCAGCAGCAGTGACAGGATCACCATCGCAGCACCGTACCAGAGCGGAAAAAAACCGGGGCCCGGGCCTTCAGGACCACTGTAATTCCATTGCCATGCCTGGCTGATGATGTATCCACCGAGTGCGGCCAGCACGGCCCCGGAAATCACGTCACCCTTGTTGCGTGTCGCTTGCGTCAAAACAAACTCCTTATGCAGATCAGGTGCGCAACGCTGATGCGGCGCACCGCCCTGGCTCTAGCCACTGAATTCGAATTCCGGTTTGCTTCAGGTATCTATTTCAAAACCTGCGGCGCGCAGATTCGGCCGGAACTCGGCAGTCATCATCCGGTTGACAAAATCACGGGCCAGCTCGGGCTGTGCCGCGTGTGCGGCAACGCCTGCGGTGTATACGGTTTTCATCTGGAACTCATCGGGCAGCGGCGCCACCAGCGTCACCCCCGGGTTGGGCAGGATTTCGGTGTTCTGGGTAATGCCGAGTTCCAGCGCGCCGCTGCTGGCAGCCAGCCAGTTCATCGCCGCGTAGCCGTTGGGGTAAAACTGCATGCGGTCTTCGACCTGTACCGCCACGCCCAGGCGGTCCATCAATTTCATCACGATCTTGCCGGCAGTTGCGGTCGCCGGATCAGGGCAGACGATGACCGAAGCGGCCAGTATGTTGCCGCGCAGCGCTTCGCGGGTACGCACTTCCGGCAGCGGTGTTCCGGCGCGCACTGCAACGCCGGTGCCGACCTTGCCGATATCAGTCACTGAAGACACTGCGACCATGCCGCCCGACACCAGGTCCTGGATCAGCTGCGCGCTGAGGATGATGACATCCACCGGCTCACCGCCGACCATGCGTGCTTTCATGGCACCAACCGCGCCGTAAATCGCTTCCACATCGTGACCGGTGTCGCGCTGGAATGCCGCAATCACCTGCTCGCACACCGCCTGTGCCGCACCGGCGCTCAGCAAGCGTAATACCGCCATGATTCGCTCCCCCAAGATAAATAGCCGCCCGATGTTACCAGCCCCATCCGCGAACTCCTACCCCCCCGGAATCCCCCTGCCACGCCGCGCTGCAGCAGTTTCAAGGTATTGTCCGGGCCCGACGCATGACATAGTCTCCAGGACACCATGAAACGAGTACATAACGCCCGTCACATGACCGACGCCCATCTGGTCCGCGGACTGCTGCAGTCCCATGGCATAGATGCCATCGTGCGCGGCGATTTTCTGACCGGCGGCTGGGGTGAATTGCCGGTGGACGTCTGCGCGGTATGGATTACCGACGACTCCCGCTTCGATGAAGCCGACCAGTTGCTGCAGGATTACCTCAAAGGCGCATTGGCCCGCATCCACAGCGGCAGCGCCTGGGATTGCCCCCAATGTGGTGAAGCCATCGAAGGCCAGTTCACGGCCTGCTGGCATTGCGGCACTGAGCGCGTGCCCGTCATTGATTAGCCACGGTGAACCGCACTGCATTGCAGATTGCGCTTCACAATTTTCAGCCGGCAAATAATCAGGACCGGCAAGCACAGGCTGCGTATGTCGCGTAAACACCGCGCAAGCGTGCGCTAGAATGGCCTTCCATTTTCCAAGTCCTGTCAGGGTCATATCGTGAAAAAATTTCGCCAGAATGTCTCGCCGCTGATGATCAAACTCAGCAATCACATCGCCACCGCGCTACGCACTGCGCCGCCGCGTGAAGTCACGGAACGCGCCAAAATTCATCTCGTCGATACGGTTGCCGCAATGATTTCAGGCTCGCGCCTGCTGCCAGGCAAGGCAGCGATCCGCCATGTGCGCCAGCTCGGCGGCAAACCCGAAGCCGGCGTGATCGGCAGCCGCATCGTCACCTCGATCGGCAACGCGGCACTGGCCAACGGCATGTTCGGGCACGCAGATGAAACCGATGACACCCACCCGCCGTCACTGACTCACCCCGGCACCAGCGTGCTGCCGGCAGCGCTGGCCATCGGCGAACGCGACCGCCTGCCAGGAAAAATGGTGTTGCGCAGCGTAGTGCTCGGCTACGACATCTGCTCGCGCCTGCTGCTGTCACTGAAACCAATGCCGTTCCTGCGTTCCGGACATCATGCCGGCGCGTTCGGTCAGGTGTTTGGTGCCGCCGCCACCGCCGGCGCGTTGCTCAAACTCGACGCGCAGCAGGTGCGTTACATGCTCTCCTATACCGGCCAACAGGCTTCCGGCATGTACACCATGTTCCGCGACCCGGAACACATCGAAAAAGCCTACGCCATGGGTGGCATGCCCGCGCAAAACGGCGTATCGGCAGCATTGATGGCTAAAAACGGCTGGACCGGCGTGGAAGACATATTCTCCGGCGAGCGCGATTTCTTTTATACCTTCGGCTCGGATGAAGGTTTTGACCGCAATGCGCTGATCCGCGGCCTGGGCCGCGACTACGAAGTCATGCGCGGCGGCATCAAACGCTGGGCCGTCGGCGGTCCGATCCAGGGGCCGCTGCATGTGTTGCGCGACCTGATGCAGCGGCACGCTTTCAAGGCGCAGGATGTCGTCAAACTCATCGCACGCATGCCCGACAAGGAACTCGAAATCGTCGACAACCGCCCCATGCCGGACATCTGCGTGCAGCATCTGCTCGCGGTAATGCTGCAGGACGGCACCGTGAGCTTCAAATCAGCCCACAACTTCAACCGCATGAAAGACAAAAAGATACTGGCCCTGCGCAAGCGCATCACGGCCGTCGGCGATCCGAAACTGACCGATGCCCAGCGTCGCTGGCGCTGTGTAATGGAAATCAAATTGCGCGACGGCCGCGTGCTGAAACACCAGACCATGGCTGCCAAGGGCAGTTTTGAAAATCCGCTGACACGTGCTGAAGAAGAAGAAAAAGCGCTGGACCTGCTGGTGCCCATACTCGGCACGACGCGTTCGCGGCGACTGCTAGACACGCTGTGGAATTTCGAAAAAATTCCGAACGTGCGCGCATTGCGCCGCCTGTATACCATCTAGTGTAGTGCTTCATAATTAATAGAACTAATAGACTTTCCTTCTGTCTCAGTTACATTGAGCAAGACAGGGGGTAACGAATGCGAGTCGCGCCGACGATTGTGTTGAACGAGGAAGAGCGCAAGAAACTCACGCAACTGGCGAAGTCGCGCACGGCGAGTGTGCGCTTGGCGCGCCGTGCGCAGATTGTGTTGCTGGCGGCCAAAGGCAAGCACAACGATGCCATCGCGCAGGAGCTTGAGATCGGGCGCGTGCAAGTCGGGCGCTGGCGAGAGCGTTACGCCACCGGCGGTCTGGCCGCCATTGAGCGCGATCTGCCGCGTGGGGGCCGCCCGCTCAAGGCCGACACCGCTGAGATTGTCAGGCTTACCACGCGTACTCTGCCACAGGCTGCCACCCATTGGAGCACGCGTACTCTCGCGGCCAAGGTTGGCGTGAGTGACACGACCGTGCTGCGCGTGTGGCATCGCCATGGACTCAAGCCGCATTTGGTAAAAACCTTCAAGGTCTCGCGCGATCCTCGATTCGTCGAGAAATTGGAGGACATCGTCGGGCTCTACCTCAATCCACCCGAACACGCGCTGGTCCTGTGCTGCGACGAGAAGAGCCAGGTGCAAGCACTCGATCGCACTCAGCCGGGCTTGCCACTGAAGAAGGGCCGTGCGGCGACGATGACGCATGACTACGCCCCGAAGGAAGTCCCCTTGGGGGACAAACGCCACGGCACCACGACGCTGTTCGCGGCACTCAGCACCCTGGACGGTTCGCTCATTGCCTGTTGCCAGCAGCGTCACCGCCATGAGGAGTGGCTCGTGTTCCTGCGCCAAATCAATCGGGAAACGCCCAAGGACAAAGAAGTGCATCTGATCTGCGACAACTACGCCACGCACAAGCATCCCAATGTTCAAGCGTGGCTCGCCAAGCACCCGCGCTTTCATGTGCACTTCACCCCGACCTCTGCGTCGTGGCTGAACAGGGTCGAGCGCTTCTTTCGCGATCTGAGCACCCAGCGACTGGAACGCGGGGTCTTTCGGAGTGTCCCCGAACTCATTGCCGCCATCAAGGAGTACGTGGCCGTGCATAACCATAATCCCAAGCCATTTATCTGGACCGCCAAGGCCGCAGACATCCTCCAGAAAGTCATCCGCGCCAATCGCCGCTTAAGTTCCAAACAGAATGAAGCACTACACTAGATACCGGCGCGACGGGGGCATTGCCCCCGTCCACTGCCTGTCGGAGTTACTGGACCTTGATGTTGGCCGTCTTGATCACGCCGGCCCAGATCTTGGTTTCAGCTTTCATGCGTGCGGCGAGCTCCTGCGGCGTGCTGGTTTCGGCATCCAGTCCCCGCTGCGCCATAGCCTTCTGAACGTCATCCTGCTGTAAGGCTTTCAGCGCTGCGCCATGGATCTGCTTGATCACCGCAGCCGGCGTTTTGGCCGGCAACAGCAAGGCATACCAGGAGCTCACCTCAAAACCGGGGTAACCGGACTCGGCAATCGTCGGCAGATCCGGCATTACCTTGGAACGCTGCTTGCCGGTAGTGGCCAGCGCGCGCAGTTTGCCCGCCTTGATCTGCGGCACAGAGGCGGAAACGCTGCCGAAAACCACCTGCGCTTCTCCTGCCAGCACTGCAGCAGCAGCCGGACTGCCGCCCTTGTAGGCAAGATGAACCATGTCGATGCCGGCGCGTGCCTTGAACAATTCAGCAGCCAGGTGCAAGGGACTGCCCACACCGGCTGACGCGTAGTTCAGCGCACCTGGCTTCGATTTTGCCAGAGCCACAAATTCCTTCAGCGTATTCGCCTGGACGCTGGGGTGCAGCACCAGCAGGTATTGCGCAGTGGCCAGCATGGTCACCGGGGCAAAATCCTTCTCCACGCTGTAGGGCAACTTGTACAGCGTCGGGTTGACCGTCAGCACGGTATTGAATCCCATGAACGCGGTGTGGCCGTCGGGCGCCGCTTCCGCCACGATCTGAGCGGCTATGTTGCCGCCAGCACCGCCGCGGTTGTCCACCACCCACGGCGTGCCCAGGGAATCGTGCAGCTTGGGCGCAATGATCCGCGCCAGCGTGTCGGCACCGCCGCCAGCCGCAAACGGCACCAGCAGGCGGACCGGGCGCGACGGATAGCTGTCAGCCGCCTGGGTCACAGTGGCGGCAGCTACTGACAACGCGCAGGTCGCCAGCACGCCGCGCAGGATTTTCATGTTCATATTCATGGTGATCTCCTCGTTTTTTAATCAGCTACAGTCAAACGCACGATCTCTCCGGCATCGGTGAGATCTTCGAGCTTCCACAACCGCTCCAATAGCTGGTCAGTCTGCCCCGGCTTCAGCACTTTGGCCGCCAGCAACCGGAACTTCGCTTCCACGTCATTATCCGACATCGGATTTTTCCAGTGCCCCTTGTGATATTCAACCACGGCCTCATGGGTCTCACCGGATTTTGTCACCAGCTTCAGGCGACACAACATGGCATCCGGCATGCGCGCATCCGCCTCTTCCGTCGCCTGGATTTTCACCAGCCGGGTCAACGCACGCAGCTTGGCGTCATGCAGGAACTCGTCATCGAAGTGGCGCTCCTCGACGGTGCCGTGGATCAGTGCCACCGCAACGGTGTACGGCATGCTGTGATCCGCGGTCTCCCGGGTTTCCGGTTCCCATTTGTCCGGATCGCTGGCCATCAGCCGGATCGCCGTAGTCACGGTCTCGATGCTGACCTCGGCGACTTCGTCCGTAGATTTTATTTTCTCGCGCACCTGCAACGCCGCCTCGACCACCGTTTGTGAGTATTGCCCCAGCGGAAAACGCTTGATGCTGCATTCCATGATTTTGTACGGGTGTTTGTTCCCGCCCATCGCAGCCAGCTCGAAGGGTTTCCGGGTCACCGCCTTGAAATATCCGCCCACGCCCTCGAATACCGGTGATGGTCCGCTCATGCCGCGCTGTGCAAGCATGGCGGCGAACACCGCATTGCGACTGGCATTGGCATAGGCACAACCCTTCCACATCGATACATGGCCGATGCGTGTCTGGTAAAGCGCAACATTGGGCGCGATGCCAAGGTTGAACGCGTGCTGCAATGTGCTGCCCTGCAGCCCCAGCAGCCGTCCTGCCGCTGCCGTGCTCGCCATGCCGCCGACGGTCACATGGTCAAAACCTAGCAGTTTCAGATCACACTCATCACAGATGCGGCAGAACACTTCATAGGCGAGCACCACTGCGGTAATGAATTCACGACCGTCGCGCTTCATCAACTCCGCAACTGCCAGCGCAGCACCTATGCTGTCGCTGGGATGCCCGGATTCACCGGTGCTGGTATAGCCGTCGTTGAAATCCATGTAGCGGATCGCCACCCCATTGGCAAAAGCCGCAAGATCAGGACTTGTCGTACGACCGCTGACCATCAGGGTCACCGGCTGCGTACTGGTTACGGTCCCGGCTATTTCGCGTGCGATTTTTGCCGGCTCTGCCGGATAGCCGCCCAACGCGCACCCGATAGTGTCAATGATCAATCGTTTGGCCTGGCGCACAACGTCGTCTGGCAAGTCTTCATAACGCAATTGGGCGGCATAAGCGCCCAGTTGTTCAACTATGGTGGTCATGTGTTATCGCCATGCACATGCAGCGCATGGCTCGCCTTGTTGTGAGTTTCATCGAGCGAAAAAAAATTGTTCCACAGTACTTGAATGGATACTGCATTTGAAATGCCACAGTCAAATACAAAGTCCGCATTTTGCATCAGCCGCCCTAACTGCGCTCGACTGCATTGGCCCGGTCTGCGGCTATCTGACCATCCACCAGTTCAACAATACGGTCACAGCGCGCCGCCAGTCGCGGATCATGGGTGACGATCAGCAGCGCCGTGCCACGCTCGCGGTTGAAGCGGCGCAGCAGTTCAAAAATGCTGTCACTGGTCTGGGTATCGAGATTGCCCGTAGGCTCATCGGCCAGCACCAGTTGCGGTGACAGCACCAGAGCCCGGGCGATCGCCACGCGCTGCTGCATGCCGCCGGACAATTCCTGCGGCTTTTTGTGATGAGCATCCTGCAAGCCCACGGCATCCAGCAGTTGCGCGGCGCGCGCGCGCATGTCCGCAGTCGCCTGTGCCTCGCTCTTGCCGCGCTGCCAGCCGATCAAATCCGGCAACTGCACATTTTCCAGAGCGGTAAATGCGGGCAGCAAATGATGAAACTGGAATATGAAACCGAGTTTCTGATGGCGCGCCAGCGTGCGCTCTTCATCATTGAAGGCCGTGACATCGCGACCGGCAAAGTGATAACTGCCGCCTGAACCGCCTTCGAGCAGTCCAATGATGTTCAGCAACGTACTTTTGCCGGAACCGGAAGGCCCGATCAAGGCGGTGAATTCGCCGGGCTGGATGTTCAGGTCGATGCCGTGCAGCACTTCCTCGGCATTGGGCAATCCTGCGTTGTATGTCTTGCGCAAACCCTGCAGCCGTATCAGTGCTTCATGGGTCGCCACCGTCCTCAGCCCCTGATCGCCTGCGCCGGATCCAGCCGCGCCGCATTGCGCGCGGGCAGCACAGCAGCCAGCAAGCCCAGCACGGCTGCACTGACCACCACTACCCCGATCAGACGATAATCGAAGTGCAGAGAAAATAACGCCTTCCCTTCGGCATTGCGCAGCACGTGGCTGAACACCACGACCAGCAGCATGCCCAGCCCCGAACCCAGCAGCGCCCCACCCACGCCAACGATGACGCCCTGTAGCAGAAATACGTTCAGCATCTGCCGCCGTGTCGCACCGATCGCGCGTAGGATGCCGATTTCCTTGCGTTTCTGCACTACGGACACCACCAGCACGCTGGCAATGCCCAGCGCCACCACGATGGTGATGAACACCTTGATCAGCAGGGTCATGATGTCCTGGTTGCTGATCGCGGTGAAGATGAAATTGTTGTTCTGGATCCAGCTCTCGATCAACTGCCCCGATTGCGCGCGGAGCCGGCCGGCAACGTCGTCTGCCCCCATCAATTCGCGCACCGACAGGTCGATGCTGGTGATCCGCCCCGGTATGCCGAGCAGGCTCTGCGCCGCGCGTAGGTCGGTATAGATATAGCGCCGGTTGAGATCGCGCGAACCGAGATCCAGCAATGCGCGGATGCGAAACACTTCGCTGGCACCCTGCGCTGACTGCACCCGAAACCGGTCGCCGAGCACTGCACCAAGGTCACGTGCCAGTTCGATGCCGATCAGCGCATCGCCCGGCTCCAGTTGCAACACGCCGCTGGCAACCTTGTCGTCGAGACGCACGACACGTTGATAACGCTCCAGATCCGTGCCCAGTACCAGGATGGAACGCGACGCATCGCCCTTGATCGCCAGCGCCGATCCCGATGCCACCGGCGCCACGGCAAGCACGCCTTCGGTCATCTCGGCCATGCGCGCCAGCGCCTGCCAGCCGTCGATGGTCGTCAGGCGCTGCGGGCGCGCCTGTATGGTCGCCAGTCGCGGTGCATCGGCGCTCCCCGCGACCAGCGGCGCGACCAACTCTTCCGGCGGTTTGATGGTCACATGCGGCTGCGCCCCGGTGACGCGCTGGATCAGGTCGTTCTGCACGCCGGTCAGCACTGCGGTGATGAACAGGATCACCCCCACGCCGATCGCTGCCCCGCCGATGATCAGCATGGTCTGCATGCGGCCTTCGCGCAGAAAACGCAATGCAACCGTCAGCTCAAAGCCAAGCGCCGTCATTGTCCGGCGCGCACCCGCGTGTCTGCCTTGATGTCGCGGTTCAATATCACCCGCTCATCCATCTGCAGTCCGCTGCTAACCGCCACCCGGCCCTGCGTCTGCAATCCGGTTTGCACCGGGACTTTAACGGCGACGCCATCGCGCGCCACCATCACCCACGGCGCATTGGTCTGCAACTGCCGCACCGCTTCGGCCGGCAGCATGATGGTCTGCTTCAGCATGGGCCCCAGCAATTCGATGGCCACAGTCATGTCGGATTTGAGCAATGCCGGCGGCTGCGGCACGTCCAGGCGCAATTCCACCGTGCCGCGCGCAGCATCAATGCCAGGTGAGATGTAATTCACCACGGCCTCGAAACGCGTATTGGGAAAAGCATCCGCTGCCGCTGTTGCCGTGGCGCCGGCCTTGATCAGCGGCAGATTTTTTTCATCGACCTGCACGATCAAACGCGCCGGACCGTCGAGCGCCAGCGTCATCATGCGCCGCCCCGGTTGCGCAATATCGCCGGGTTCGATCACGCGTTCGAGCACCACGCCGACGCCCGGTGCGCGGATGACCGTCTGTGCCAGCCTGGCCTGCGCAACCGCCAGCGCAGCTGCAGCTTCAGCCAACTGGCTGTGCGCTTGCTGCGCTTCGGCACCGCCGGGGGATTGCGCACCGGACTGCGCCCGCGCGCTGGCCGCCTGGCTGCGCGCCACATCGAACTGGCGTTCGGCTTCATCCACCCGCGACTGGCTGACAAAACCCTTGCCCAGCAGATCGCGTGCGCGTTTCGCTTCGCGCTCAGCGAGTTCCAGATTGGCTGCCGCCTGTTGCACTCCGGCCTGCGCCGTAGGCAGCGCCAGCGTTTTGACCGAGACCACGCGAGCCTGCGCCCGCGCGACAGCGGCCTGCGCCTGCATCACAGCCGCCGCCAGTTCGCGCTGCTCCAGTTCCACCAGGATGTCGTCTGCTGCAACACGCGCGCCTTCGCGCACCCGCACCTGTTCGACGCGGGCAACGATGGTCGCTCCGATATCGACCCGGGCCGGCGGCAACACGCGGCCACTGGCAACCACACTGGTCTGCACGTCGGCAACCGTGGCAGTTATCACGTCCACCACGACCGCCTTCGGCCACAATGCCATATAGCCGATGGCCGCGATGACCAGCACCGCCACCAGCAACAGCAAGCCGCGGCGCATCATCTGCCTGCTCCGCTCAACGCCGACACCGGAAATCGGCCATCAGGACGGCATTATCGCGCGCGGAAACTGCAATACCAGCACTTCCAGGCCGTCACGCCCTGCGACCAGTTGCAGCGGCGGCTCGTCGCCCGAGACGAACACGCAGGACAGGTTCGGCAGTTCGACACCGTCGCGCTGCAGGCTGCCGTTGACCACGATGAAATACTGGCCGCCGCACACTGCCGGATCCGGCCCGGTGGCCGTGCCATTGGGCGCGATGCGCAGCAGATAGGAGGCGACGCCGTCGTCCTCTTCGGGGATCAGGGTGTCCAGCGCTGTCGCGGTGCGTGCGCGCAGGGCTTCCGGCGTCGCCACGTTCACCGTATCCGGATCGACCAGCAGAAAACGTTTGCGCGACGGCTGCAACAGATCACGCGCACCGGGCATGTTCAGATAATTGGCACCGGGATCGAACTGCATGCGCAGCGTGTAATACGACAATGTCGCGCCCTCGCCCGGCATGATCGGGCCGTAAGCGGTATACGGATCGGTGTAATGCACGGCATAGCCGCGCACATCGTGCTTGCCCAGCTTGCCGCGACCACCCGTGATCACCTGGAACTGCGGCACGCGGTGGAAGTGCGCCGGAATCGGCCCGCTGGTCTGGTCCTCGATGGTAAACGCGTGCGGCATCTGGAAACGGTCCTTGTAACTCGCATACAGGGACAACCGCGTTTCGCGATCGAGCTTCGCATTGAAGCCTTCGGGACAGATGAAATCACAGCGGAAATATTTCGCGCCGCTGCCGGAATCCGATTCCACCGGCACCCGCGTGGCGCGCTTGTCGATGCTCGATGCTACCTGGATCATGTTGTTCTCTCCTGTTTAGCGCTTGGCCAAAAAGTCCCGCACTGATGATTCGTCACGCAACCGCCAGATGCGCGCAATAATGTCTTTCATCTCCGCTGCGCTCGCCGCACCGGAATAGGCCACCAGCCGCTGCGCCTTGTCTTCGAGTTCGGCACGCGACAGCGTGTTGTCGGGATCGCCCTTGGGGGTTTCGACCCGGCACTCCAGCGTGCGTCCGTCTGTGGTCTGCACTGTTACACGGCCGATCCAGCGCCGTGGATAGGCCGCGTCGATCTCCGGGTCCAGCACCATGCTTACGCGATCATGGAATGAACGTATATTATTGTTTTTTAACGACTTTTCAGTAAAGTCCGCGAGTGCTGCCCGGCCCAGCGTAGCAATCATCGCCAGCACAAAACCCATGGAAAATTTGGACTGATGGATGGTTTGCGGATCCGTTACCGGCCCCAGTACATCGATCGCGCCCTGATGCACATGCGCCGTAACTTTGGCGATGTCATCGGCCTGCAGTTTGTGCTGCTGCATCAGCTGCTGCAGGGCATCGGCAGCCGGATGGGTGTGGCGGCAGGAAGCATGAAACTTGAAAGAAGTTTCAGCGGTGGCCCAGCGCGTGCCCAGACCATCCGTCAGCCAGCGCACATCGGCATCGCTGGACATGCCCGCTGCCATGCCCTGCTTGCCTTCGAAAATGTCGCGTGCGCCGGTAAAGCCGTCACGGGCAATATAAGCGGCCATCAGGCCGTCGGCTGCTGCCTTGGCGGTATGCAATTGTTTGGAATCCGCGGCATCGCGCAGGAATTCCCACAGCCCTGCGGCCATGGTGCCGGCCGAACCCAGCGCATGCTGCATGCGATCGGCGTCGAGTTTCAGCACATGCGCTACACCGGCCGCTGCCGCCAGCTTGCCGGCGGTGCCAGTGGTGTGGAACACCTTGTAGTGTGAGCGGCCGAGGAATTCGCCGACGCGCACGCCGCATTCATAACCGGCGACCGATGCCGCGATCAGGTCCTTGCCGCTGGCGCCGATCTCCTGTGCCGCGGCCAGCACCGCAGGAAACACCACCGTGCCGGGATGCAACACCGAGCTGTTGTGCAAGTCATCCTGCTCGACAAAATGTGATGCCGCGCCATTGACCAGCGCGGCAAAAAACGGCGACGTGCCTTTGCGCGTGAGCAGATTTTCTGCAAGACCGTCCCGTGGGCCCATCTGCGCGGCAAAGCCGTCGATCACCGAAACCGGTCGCGCACCCTTGCCGGCCAGCGCCGAAGCCAACCAGTCGAGAAACAGTTCTTCGGTGCGCGCCACTACGGCTGCGGGTAATGACTCGTAGCGGATAGAGGATAAAAAAGTGCTCAGCGTTCGTGAGGGACTTTCGGCAATCACTGTTTTCTTGACGGGCATTTGCATGGCAGACTCCATAGGAATCCCCATTTTAAAGGAAACACCGCCTGCATCCGCGGAACAATCAACCGGAGCAACGGCAATGCTAAGCTCAAACACACACCAAATCTTCAGGAATCCACATGGCCAAACGCAAATCCATACGCACCGACATCGCCTGGAGCGACGTAGACCGCATTACGGTCAAGGGCCATGACCTGTGCACCGAGATTCTCGGCAAACTGTCGCTCGGCGACATGGCTTTCCTCGAAATGACCGACCGCCTGCCCACGCCCCGTGAATCGGTGATGTTCAACGCCATTGCCGTAACCCTGGTCGAGCACGGCCTGACACCGAGTTCAATCGCCGCGCGCATGACCTACACCGGCGCACCGGAAGCCATGCAGGCCGCCGTGGCGGCCGGATTGTGTGGCCTCGGCAACGTATTCGTCGGCAGCATGGAAACCGCGGCGCGCATGCTGCAGGAGGCCCTGCCCGACCCGACGGTGGACGCTGATCTCGACCAACTGGCCGCCGGCATCGTCGAACGCCTCCATAGCCGCAAACAAATCATCCCCGGCGTCGGACACACCCTGCACAAACCAGTGGATCCGCGCGCGCCGCGCTTGTTCGCCATCGCTGCCGAGCAGAGTTACGACGGCCCTTATGTGCGTTTGATGCAGCTGGTCGGCACCCATGCGGAAAAGGTTTACGGCAAGTCGCTGCCGGTCAATGCCACCGGCGCCATTGGCGCTATTGCCAGTGAACTGCAACTGCCCTGGAAAATCGTCCGCGGCATCGGCGTGCTGGCGCGTGCCATCGGCCTGGTTGGCCATATCCTCGAGGAAATGAAAAATCCGATGGCGTATGAAATCAAACAACGTGCGGAAGAAGAAGCCACCGCGCATCTGCGCAAATAAAGACCGTAATCCATCGGGTATCATCGCGGACATCATGGACATTAAAAAACTGGCAGCTACTGAAAACGAAACGCGTTTCCGCGTCGCCTTCGATCAGGCCGGTGTCGGCATGGCGGTGCAGGACCTCGATGCCGAAGACGCATTCTGGCTGCACGTCAATCAAAAGCTGTGCGACATCCTCGGTTACACCAACAAGGAATTGCTGCAGATGTCGCTGCTTGATCTGGTATCCCGTGAAGACCGGAAAGACCTGCTGGATTACTACAAGCAGTTGCTGGGCGGCGAATCCCGCGCCGCCGCGCGCGAGGTTCAATATATACGCAAGGGCGGAAAAACCATCTGGGGCCGGCTTACGCTGTCCATAGCCGCCGGACTCGGCGGCAATTCCGGCAGCATCATTTCCATCATCGAGGACATTACTGAACATAAAAAACTCGAAGTGCAGCTGATGTACCTGGCGCACTACGACGATCTGACCGGACTGCCCAACCGCGTGATGTTCAGCGACCGCCTGAACCAGACACTGGCGCTCGCCAAACGCTATGAATGGACCACCGGCGTCATGATGATCGGCCTCGACCGGTTCAAGTTCATCAATGACACCCGCGGCCATGGCGTCGGCGATACGCTGCTGCGCGAAATCGCTGGTCGGCTGTCCGGCAGCCTGCGCACCGAAGATGTGCCCGGGCGCCTGGGCGGCGACGAGTTCGCAGTCATACTCAGCAAAATAAACGCCCCGCAGGACGCAGCAGCAGTCGCACAAAAGCTGCTGGATAGCATCTCCACCCCCGTCATCATTAACCAGGAGGAGATGTTTCTCAGCGCGAGCATCGGCATCACGCTTTACCCCGCCAACGGCACCGACCCTGACACGCTGATCAGCAATGCGGGCGTGGCGATGCAGCGCGCCAAGGAACAGGGTAAAAACAATTACCAGTTCTACAACGCAGAGATGAACGCCCGGGCGCGCGAAAAGCTGGAACTCGCCAACCACCTGCACCGCGCCCTCGAAAACAACGAATTCGTCCTCCACTACCAGCCGAAAATCGCGGTCAGCACCGGACAGGTTTGTGGTGTGGAGGCCCTGCTGCGATGGCAGCGGCCAGGCAACAAGTACCTGACACCGCCATCGGATTTCATACCCCTGCTGGAAGACACCGGACTGATCGGCCCGGTGACGGAGTGGATCATCGGCACGGCCTGCAAACAGGCCGCTGAATGGCGCAACATGGGCTTCGCAAACATCCGCATTGCAGTCAATCTGTCGCCTCGGCAATTCCAGCAAAGCGACGCCGCCCAACATATAATAAAAATCGTCAACTCCACGGACGTAGACCCCCATTTACTCGAAATGGAGATCACGGAAAGCCTGCTGATGAAGGATCCGATGGAGGCGGCCAAGATACTGCAGGCCCTGAGAGCAGCCAACATCCATCTTTCACTGGACGATTTCGGCACCGGATTTTCGAGCCTGAGTTATCTGTCGCACTTCCCGCTGAATTCCATCAAGATCGACCGCTCATTCATTACAGATGTCGCAACCAATGCCCAAAACGCCGCGATCACCCGATCGATCATCACACTGGCACACAATCTGGGCATGGATGCCGTAGCCGAAGGCGTGGAAACCGAGGAACAGCTGGAGTTCCTGAAAACCAATCAGTGCGACCAGATCCAGGGGTATTTTTACTCCAAGCCACTGCCTGCAGAGGCCTGTGGAAACTTCATAAAAAGATTGAACCAGGGTTGAGCCCGACACCGCGCGACCTCCCTATTGACAACAACATGCCGCGGCGCAGAATCCCTGTTCCTGACGACCGCCCGCTCGCCAGTAACGTAGGAGGGAGACAATAATGAAACGACTATCTGTCAGCGGCCTGCTGCTGGCCGCCGCGCTGCTCATCACAGGCTGCGCCAGCACGTCATCGCAAGGCTGGATCACATTGATCGACGGCCAGAAAGGTCTCGAGAATTTCAACCAGATCGGCACAGCCAACTGGCGTGCTGAAGGCGGCGCCATTGTGGCCGACAAGGCCAAAGGATCCTCGCATCTCGTCACCAAGAATTCCTACAAGGATTTTGAAATCTATGCCGAGTTCTAGGCCGATGACAAAACCAATAGCGGCATTTTCATGCGTGCCTCCGATCCCAAGAAAGTTGGCGCTGACAGCTCCTACGAAGTGAACATTTTTGATCAGCGTCCCGGCCAGGAATACGCGACCGGTGCCATCGTCAATTTTGCCCAGGTCCCGGTACCGATCATTCACAGGGCCGGTGACGGCAAAGGCGGCGGCAAATGGAACACCTTTGGAATCCACGCTCAGGGCCCGCAAATCACCGTCAAGTTCAACGGCGCCGTCACGGTCCACATGCAGAACAGCAAATATGCATCAGGACCTTTCACGCTGCAGTTCGCCAATGGCCCGAAAGACGCGCCCGGCGGCCTCATCAAATGGCGCAAGGTGATGGTCCGTCCGCTTTGATTGTTTGCTGCAAGCCTGCCCGGGCGCTCTCCGGGCAGTTCGCGACGCTGCACAGTAACCTGCGCTGATATTCCTTGAAATTTCTGCCGTCGATTTCCGCGCTATTGTGGACTGATTGTCGTCCACCGCAATTCGGCGAGCTAAAATTGCGGGAACTCGTAATCACGCCACTGCGGAGACTTCACGTTGAAAAACGAACTGCATGAACTGACCGCCACCGCCATCGTCGCGGCAATCGCGAACAAGCAAACCACGGCAGAAGCTGTTGCGCGCGCTTGCCTCGAGCGCATCAGCAAGCGTGAGCCGCAGGTACAGGCCTGGCAGTTCCTCGACCCCGCTCTGGTCATCCGGCAGGCCAAGGCACTGGATGCAGGCGCCAGCCGTGGCCCGTTGCACGGCATACCGGTAGCCATGAAGGACATCATCGACACTGCGGACATGCCTACCGAATACGGCACGCCGATCCATGCCGGTCACCGACCGCACATGGATGCCGCCTGTGTTGCCCTCACCCGTCGCGCCGGCGGCCTGATCATGGGCAAAACCGTCACCACCGAATTTGCCAACCGCCATCCGGGCAAGACCATGCACCCGCAGGATGCACGGCGCACGCCCGGCGGCTCTTCCAGCGGCTCGGCTGCCGCGGTCGGCGACCAGATGGTGCCACTCGCGCTGGGCACGCAGACCACAGGATCGACCATACGCCCCGCGGCTTACAACGGCTGTTTCGGTTACCGCCCCACCTGGGGAGACTTGCGCCTCTCCGGCGTGATGGAAGCTGCAGGATCTCTGGATACCCTGGGCATCATTGCGCGATCGGTCGAAGACGTCGCACTGTACCGTGATGTGCTGACCGGCACCGCCCCGCAACCGATGTCTTCGAGCCCCTGCAATCCGCCGCGCGTCGCAGTCTGCCGGACTCAGTTCTGGGAAGAAACCGATGCAGCGACCAAGTCCGCAATCGACCATTGCGCCCGAACCATGTCGGCCGCTGGCGCCAAGGTTGCGGAACTGAAACTGCCCGCAGCCTTCGACCCGATCGACGAAATCCACCAGCGCATTTCCAGTTTCGAGTTCGCTCGTAACCGCGCCTGGGAACTACTGCACCACGAAGAAAAAATCAGCGAAACACTGCGCAACAACCGCCTCAAGCACGGACTCGCCTACAGCTTTGAACAATATCGTGAGGCGCGGGCGCAAGCCGAGCAACTGCGATTGCTGCTTGACGACGTGTTCAAAGACTATGACGTAATCCTTACGCCTTCAGCCGCCAGCGAAGCGCCCATCGGCCTGAACGCCACCGGCTCTGCGTCCTTCAGCTCGATCTGGACCGCCGGCCATAATCCTTCGATGACGCTGCCGCTGTTCAAGGGGGCCAACCAACTGCCCATAGGCGTACAGCTGGTCACGCGCCGGGACACCGACCGACAGCTGTTTGAAATCGCCCGCTGGACCGCGGCGCTCTACAACCGGTAACACGTAGTCCGGAACAGTCGTAGCAATCCAAGCATTCGTTTATTCGACAGTGATTTTCGCGTCCTTGATCACCTTAGCCCATTTTGCGGTTTCGGCATTGACGTACGCCGCAAATGCTTCGGGAGTGCTCGACCGGGCAACTATGCCAGCATCCAGCAGGCGTTTTTTGACGTCAGCGGTAGCCAGCGCCTTGACGATTTCGGCATTCAACCGCACCACCACATCCTTGGGCGTTCCGGCGGGAACGAATATCCCGTACCAGTTATTGACTTCAAATCCCCTCATCCCGGCTTCACTCATCGTCGGCAGTTCCGGCATCAGTTCAAACCGCTGGTTGCCGGTCATGGCGAGGGCACGCACGCGATTGGCCTGAATCGCGGCAATTGCCGTGCTGACCGTGGAGAACACAACCTGCACATTGCCGGAGACGAGATCCAGCATCGCCGGCGCGCCACCCTTGTAGGGAACATGAACCATTTTTGCGCCGGTCAGCGCGTTGAACAGTTCGCCGGCAAGATGATCTGTTGCGCCGGAGCCCGACGAACCGTAATTCAGCTGCCCCGGTCGCGCTTTCGCCAATGCCAGGAACTCGCGGACATTAGCCGTCGGCAACGAGGGATGGACAACCAGCACATTGAGAGCATTGGCCGCCTGCGATACCGGGGTCAGATCACGAATCGGGTCATACGGCATTTTCCGGTAAAGACTGGGGTTGATCGCGATGGGGCCGATGGTGCCCATGACCAGCGTATAACCGTCGGCCGGAGACTTGGCTGCCATGTCGACGCCGATCATGCCGCCGGCACCACCACGGTTGTCAACAATCACCTGCTGCCCCAATCCGACGGACAACCGGGCTGCGATGGCTCTGGACGTGATGTCCGCACCGCCCCCCGGGGCGAACGGACTGATCCATTTCACCGGCCGGGACGGCCAGCTTTGCGCAAAAGCTGCCGTGGTACCGGCAACCGCCAAAACGATTGCCATCATTATTCTGTAAAACGTAGTCATGGATATTCCTTTGCCTGATTAATCAAAAATGCCTTACCGGGACAGGATCAACCGCCGCCGGCCACAGAAAAAATCTCGCGCAGACGGCCGCGGTCACTGGTATGAGCCAGCGCCACCATCAGCAGAATGCGCGCCTTAATGCCGCTCAGATAACCGGAAGAGATTGCACCCTTGGCAATCATGCTTTGAAACGACCCCGGGTAACCCTTGCCGGGGTGGGGTGCACCCGAAGTGAGGCGCAAACCCGCAATCACCGGAATGCCGGCATCCTGTGCAAGACACACCCCCTGATAGAACGGCAGGTTGACGTTGCCGCCCCCCGTGGCCTCGACCACGATGCCATCCACTTTACCCGCCACACAGGCGCGGAACAGCAGGTCGCTGCCGCCCTGCCCCATTTTCAGGATATGCACATCCGTCTTGAGATGATCCACCACCAAATGCAGCCGCCGCTCGGGCATGGCAAAAAAATGCACCCCTTGCCGGGTCACGCTGCCGACCGGACCGCAGTCACGCCCGCCAAAGCAGGTCAGGATTTCCGGATTGATCTTGGTCACATCACGCGCGCCGTGGATATCGCTGCCCAGTGCCACCAGCACACCACGACCCCGGGCTTCGGGGTGCGCCGCAATCATTGCGGCACAAAGCAGATTGCGCGGGCCATCCGGATCATTCTCGTCGGCGTTGCGCTGGGCACCCGTAAAAACCACGGGTTTATCGCCGCCGACGGTCAGATCCATCAGATACGCCGTCTCCTCCAGTGTTGCAGTGCCATGTGTCACCACCGCCCCGGCCACTGCATCGTCGCGCAACACCTGCTGCAACGTGTCGCGCAGCGCAAACGCCGTGGCCGTATCCATCAAAGCGCTGTTGATGTTCGAGTGCTCGACCACCCGGATCTCCGCCACGTCGTGTAATTCCGGCACCGCCGCAACCAGATCCCCGGCTGTTGCCGCAGAAACATGACCGCCAATGGCCGCATCGTAGCGGGACGCAATCGTGCCGCCGGTGCCAACAATGCAGATTACCGGTTTTTTGCCAACCGTCATGGTTATTCGCCCTTGATGTTCGCCGCCTTGACCACCGCGGCCCAGCGCTTGACGTCAGCTTCGATGGCTTTGAGGAATTCGTCCGGAGTACTCGCAATCACTTCCAGGCCCATGGCTCCCAGCCGTTTGCCATTTTCCGGATCCTTCAGAATTTCACGGATAGTGGTCGACAGTTTATCGACGATGGGTTTGGGCGTGGCCTTCGGCGCCAGCACGCCCTGCCAGTCGAGCACGAAAACGTCCGGAACGCCGGCCTCGGCCATGGTCGGCACTTCGGGCAGATTCGGCGAACGCACTTTTGAGGAAACTGCCAGCGGACGCAAACGACCGCCTTTGATGAACGGCAGCGTTGAAGTCATCGACGCAAAACTCATGGTGACATTGCCGCCCACAACATCGGCAACCGCCGGGCCGCCGCCCTTGTAGGCGATATGCGTAAGCTTGATGCCGGTCTTCAGCGCAAAAAACTCCCCTGTCAGATGTGGCGCACCACCGATGCCGGAAGACGCGAAATTGAGCTGTCCCGGCTTTTCCTTGGCCAGCGCGATCAGATCCTTCAGTGAATTGATGGGGGATTTCGGATTGACCACCAGTACATTGCCCACCGCCGCCGTCATTGTTACCGGCGCGAAATCCTTGACCGAATCAAAAGGCATCTTGAGCAAGCTGGGATTGACCGAGTGGCGCAAAGAAACCAGCACCAGCGTGTACCCGTCGGGATCCGCCTTGGCCACGATGTTGGTGCCGATGATGGCTGCGGCCCCGGCGCGATTGTCCACGACAACCTGTTGTCCCCACTGCTCGGTCAATCGCTGCGCAATCACCCGCGCCGCACCATCGCTGCTGCCACCGGGCGCCACCGGAACCACCAGGCGGATCGGCCGGTCGGGATAGGTCTTGAGGACATCAATCTTTGCAGATTGCGCGAAAGCAACACCTGCGCCTTGCAGACACAACACCAGCGCGAATGCGCCGGTCCGGATTTTAGAAACGTGCATGACAGCAATGCTCCTGTGTTAAGTTTTGCAACAGCGCGGTTAAAGCAATATGCGTGTCATGGGTTTTTCCATTATTGAACCAAACGCTGGAGTAGCAGGCAAGGAATCTTTCCCCCTCAACGACAGATCAGCACTGACTTGGTGCGATTGCCCGTTATCATGCGCCGGCGGAGGGCGGGATGTAAATTACTGCTGTTGCAATGCGGACTCATCAACTCGAATCTCGAAGAACAGGAGAACCACTTGGCACGACTGACCGATCTTCCCGAATGGGAGCGCCAGCACCATCTGGACAAAATCAATGAGTTGCCGGATTTCGGCGCCACACCGTTTGTCGCCGGCCCGCCGCTGAACCAGCGCCGCGTCGCCATCATCACCACCGCCGGCCTACATGTGCGCAGTGACCGCCCCTTCGATCCCGGTGCCGCCGACTATCGCATCATCCCCGGCGACACCCCGGCATCCGAACTGGTGATGAGCCATACCTCGGTCAACTTTGACCGCAGCGGATTTCAGGAAGACGTAAACGTCGTGCTGCCTTTGACCAGGCTGCACGAGCTGCATGCGGAAAAGGTCGTGGGCTCGGTCTCCGACTTTCATTACGCCTTCATGGGCGCCGCCCCCATCCGTGCACTCGAGGCCAAAGCCCAGGAACTCGCCGGGTTGCTGAAAAAGGACAAGGTGGATGCCGTATTGCTGACACCCGTCTGACCCAACTGCACGTGCGCCGTGGGCGCACTGGGCCATTACCTCGAACGCGAGGGCATCGCGACCGCACAGATCAGCCTGATTCGCGAACAGACCGCAGCAATCAAACCACCCCGCGCGCTGTGGGTGCCCTTCATGCTCGGCCGGCCTTTCGGCTCACCGGATGCACCGGACTTCCAGCGCAAGGTGTTACGTGCGTTGCTGCAACTGTTCGAAATCAAATCAGGACCGGTGCTGGAGGATTTTCCTGAGGATGCACCAGCATCAGCATCAGCAACCAGCGACGCTGTCGCCCCATTCGCCTGCCCGGTCAGTTTCGCCAAAGCGGCAGCGGATGATGGCGACCTTGCCGCAGCACTGCAACGTGAAATCGCGCAACTCGCACCCTGGTATGACCTCGCCAAAAAGCGGCGCGGGCGCAGCACCTTCGGCATTTCCGGATTGAGCATTGAGGAGACTGCAGCGCACGCAGCATCGTACCTGAGTACGCCTGCAGCACCCTATGCCGACCTCACCGCCGGTGTTGCGCTGAAACGCGCCTGCGACGATTTAAAAGCCTGGTACTACGAAGCCGTTGCCGCCCAGCCGGGCAACCTCAGGGCCGGCGACATCGACCATTGGTTCTGGCACGAAACCGCCGCAGCCCAGGTGTTTCTCGCGATACGGCAAATATGCCAGAAGAGCACGGACAAATCGCTAATGCCGCTGGGAAAAATCAGTCTGGTGCCGCGTGCCGTGCAACATGAAATGTCCGAAACCTGAGCAAGGCTGCAACCAGAATCTGAACTTTGCGCACCCGGGCGGCCCAGCTACAGGCCGCGCCCGGGCGCCGGTGCTGAAGCCCTGCGGTGCTGAAGCATATCGTCGCAGCGCCCTGTTACCGTTATCATCGCCACTCCACAATAACTATTCACCTGAAAATCATGTCCAGCGTCAGCTACGAAAACGTCGCCACCGCGGCCCTGTCTTCATCTGCACCGCGCATTCTGCAGTCCATGCTGGCCCTCGACGACTTCGAGGACGCCGCCCGCCGCCACATCCCGCGTCCGATCTTCGGCTACATCAACGGCGGTGTTGAAACCAACGCCTCGCTGCGCGACAACCGTGCGATATGGGATGAGCTGCAGTTCGTGCCCCAATCGCTGGTCGATACCAGCGCGCGCACACTCGCCACCACGCTGATGGGCCAACAGTACGACCTGCCCTTCGGCATTCCGCCGATGGGCGGCACGGCGATGGCCTGCGCCGATGGCGACGTTGCACTCGCGCGCGCCGCGGCCCGCGCCAACATTCCGATGGTGGTCAGCGGCGCCGCGCTGACGCCACTCGAACGCATCAAGCAGGAAGGCAAAACCGCCTGGTTCCAGGCCTACCTGCCGGGCGAGGACGAGGTGATCAAGCCACTGGTCGAGCGCGTCGAGCGCGCCGGCTACGACACGCTGGTGCTCACCGTCGACGTCTCCGTGCTCGCCAACCGCGAGAACAACGTGCGCACCGGCTTCAGCACGCCGCTGCGGCCCTCGCTGCGACTCGCCTGGGACATGGGCACCCGTCCGCGCTGGGGGCTCAGCATGCTGCGCCACACGCTCGCACACGGCATGCCGCACTTCGAGAACATGGGCCCGCGCGTGCCGATGATCTCCGCGCTCAACCGCCAGGCCGGACGCCGCGACCGCCTGTCCTGGCCGCATGTCGAACTGATCCGCAAATTGTGGAAAGGCCGCTTCGTCGTCAAAGGCATCCTCGACCCGCAGGATGCCGCGCGCGCGCGCGATGCCGGCGTCGACGGCGTCGTCGTCTCCAACCACGGCGGCCGCCAGCTCGACGGCGCGGTGAGCCCGCTGCGCATGCTGCCTGCGATCAAGGCCCAATCAGGAAACATGGCGGTAATGATGGACAGCGGCGTGCGCCGCGGCACCGACGTGCTGAAAGCCCTCGCGCTCGGCGCCGACTTCGTCTTCGTCGGCCGCCCTTTCCTTTACGCGATCTCGGTCGGCGGCGAACATGGCGCGCAACACGTCATCAACCTGCTACGCAGCGAACTGATGACCGATCTGGCGTTGGTCGGCGTGAATTCACCAAAAGAAATGCGGCCGGAGCTGCTGCTCGACCGGCGGGCCTATGACTGGCAAGGTGCCGGCGTCACAAAATAATTAATATAATCAACATGTTATATATTACCCTCACCTTGAAAGTCTTCGGGGTGAGGGAAAACGCTGTTAGCTAAACCGCCCCTGCTGCCTTCAACTTCTCAATCTCCGCAGCGCCATAACCAAGCTCAGCCAGAATCGAATCCGTCTGCGCACCCACTGCCGGCACCGGATCCATCCGCGCCTCTATCCCCTCGAAGGTCGCGGCCGGCAGTAACGCTGGTATTACGCCGCCCGGAGTTTCCACTTCGCGCCAGCGCTTGCGCGCCTTGAGTTGCGGATGGTTCCACACCTCGTCCGGTGCATTGAGCCGCGCGTTGGCAATATCGGCGGCATCCAGTTTGGACACGACTTCCGCCGCCGTCCACGCCCCGAAGGTTTTTTCGATCAGCGCCACAACCTCGGCGCGCGCCGCCGTGCGTTTGGTGTTGTTGTCGTAGCGCGCGTCATTGGCCAGTTGCGGCTGGCCCAGCACCTTGTCACAGAAACTCGCCCATTCGCGTTCGTTCTGGATGCCGAACATGACTTCGCCATCCTTGGCACGAAAGCGCCCGTACGGCACGATGGTGGCGTGATCGGGACCGCTGCGCCGTGGCGCCTTGCCCGAGTAATGCGTGTAATACAGCGGATGGCCCATCCATTCGGTCATGGTCTCGAACATGGTGAGGTCGATGCGTGTGCCCTCGCCCGTGCGCTCGCGGTTGTAGAGCGCGCCGAGGATCGCGGCATAGGCATGTAAGCCAGTGCCGATGTCGGTGATGGATACACCGACCTTGGCCGGCGACTCCGGTGTGCCGGTCACCGACAGCACGCCCGCCTCGCTTTGCACCAGCAGGTCATAGGCTTTCTTTTTCGCATACGGCCCGGTGTCGCCATAACCCGAAATGTCACAGACGATCAGCCGCGGATGTTTAGCCCGCAGCGCATCAGCGCCCAAACCCAGACGTTTGGCCGCACCCGGCGCGAGATTCTGGATGAACACGTCGGCACTGGCGATCAACTTGCCGAGAATTTCCTGCGCCTGCGGATGTTTGACATCCAGCGTCAGGCTTTCCTTGGAACGGTTGAGCCAGACAAAATACGCCGACTGGCCTTTGACGGTCTGATCATAGTCGCGCGCAAAATCGCCAACCTTCGGCCGCTCGATCTTGATGACGCGTGCGCCGAGGTCGGCAAGCTGGCGCGAGCAGAATGGCGCGGCGACGGCTTGTTCGAGGGCGATGACGTTGATGTTGGATAAAGGAAGCATGTCACTCCTGCCGGATAGAACTCATTGACGTGCCTTGGTTTTACGAGCCTTGGCTTTTGCCGGCTTCTTTTCAGCCAACGTGGCAGCAGCGCTGCCATAGGCACTGAATTGGTGGGTATCACTGGTAAGCAGGCGCATGTATTCGGGATGGATAAACAGCTTCTCCCGACCCACCTTTTCTTCTTTGAGTACGCCGATATCCACCAGCGCTTTCAGGTACACCGAGGCCGTCTGCCGATGCCCCAGCCCGGCATCGACGATATTCTGGATGCGGCAGTACGGCTGCACGAATACCAGCTCGACCAGTTCCCGGCTGTAGATCCTGGGCACGTGTGCGCGCACGTAGTCGGTGGCATGTGTCATCAATGCGTGGATGGCGTTGATCTTGTCGGTGGTCCAGGTTGCAGTGCTGCGCACACCCTCCAGCATGTACAGCACCCAGGCTTCCCACGCGCCCTTGCGCGTCACACCCAACAGCAACCGGTAGTAATCCGCCTTGTTGCGGATGATGTAGCGTGACAGATACAGCACGGGCAGATCGAGCAGGCCCTGCTCGACGAGCATCAACTGGTTAAGAATGCGCCCGGTGCGGCCGTTGCCGTCAAGGAAAGGGTGTATGGCCTCGAACTGGTAGTGCGCGACGGCCATGCGGATCAGCGGATCGATATCGTCATGTTCATGGATGAACCGCTCCCAGTTGGCGAGCTTTTCGCGCAGCAGCGCTTCACCCACCGGCGGCGTGTAGATGACTTCGCGTGTGGCGGGATTGGACAGCGTGGTACCCGGCACGCGGCGGATATCCATTGCCTTGCCCTGGATCGCCGAGCAGACTTGCACCGCCGTCGAGGTGCTGAGTGGCCGGGTGTTCAGCGAATCGACCCCTTCGCGCAAGGCTGTGCGATAACGCAACGCTTCCTTGGTCGCAGCATCGGCGTGATCGCCGTCGAGCTGCGCGTACCTGAACAGGCGGTCCGAGGTGGTGACGATGTTTTCGATTTCGGAACTGGCCTGCGCCTCCAGCAACGGGATGGTATTGATCAGAACGCTCGGAGTCGGAATCAACGCCCCCGCGCGCTTCAGGCCCTCCACCGCCGCGCGTGCACCGATGCAGGCCTTGAGGATGGCCTTGGTCTCGATATCAGCACCCGGCGGCAAGGCCGGGAGTGCATCGTAGGGACGGCTGGGATTAAATATCATAAAATTGTTTAAAAACAATTAGTTATAATGTATTTCACCCTGACTCGTGCATTGTTTTCCATCATCAGCCCCATGTCGAGAGAATCGACAGATTACCATTATATGTCGAAATTATAGATATTTTTCGACACGTTACGGGAACATGTCGAACACTTCGACAGTTCGGCGCAATATGTCGAAATAATACAGTTTATTCGACATATCAAGGTAGGGTTAACTTTCCATCGCCACCAGCACCGGATCAGGCAACGGCCTGCTCGACGATGGCGTCGGCGAGCTGGCGCGAACAGAACGGCGCGGCGACGGCTTGTTCGAGGGCGACGACGGTGATGCCGGATAAGGGGAGTTTGGGCATGGGATCAGATTCTCATCCCCTCCGATTTTTATCCCCTCCCCGAAAACTGGTGGGGACAAGGGAACACTTGAAGCAGAGCAGCGTAGCAGAGGGGAACACTTAAAGTGGCACAGTGGGGTGCAGCAGAAATTAAAAATTAACTTTAAAAACAACTTGAAGACGAATGTAACTCATTGGAAGCCTGATGAAGCCGACGATTCCTAAATCAATGCAATCATTTCACGCAGCCGCGACACGGTCGCGACCAACTGCTGCTGCTCCAAAGTCGCCAGCAATTCCTCGGCTGTTCGGGGCGGATTGCGCAGTGCGGCGCGCAGTTCTTTTACCACGCCGGTTACCGCCCCTGGCAACAGGTCGAGCAGATGCAGCACAAAGGTATCCGGATGCTGCACTTCGATGCCGTACCTGGCCAGCTCCGGTTCCGGAAAGTCCTTGAGGTTATAAGTCACGATTACACCCGCGCCGGCACGGATGGCCACCGCCAGCACATGACGGTCATCGGGGTCGGGCAGTTGCAACCCGCCGACCAGATGCTCATGGCCCGTGACCAGGCAATCGGGCACGCTGTCATTGACGAGACCGACCAGCTTGCCGATGCGCTCAGCCGGAATATCAGGACGATTCTCGAGCAGCTTGCGCGACCACTCTGCGTTGATCTCCTTCGACCATCGGGCACGAAACAAACCCGCCGCGCCCAGCCGCAACAACAAATCCCGCAGTGGTGCCGGATACAGCACGCAGGCGTCATACACCGCCGTGAACGCCGAAGCCATCGGCTAGTAGCCGAGCCCGAGTTCCTGCGCCTGACGGGTCAGTTCGTCAGCCGCCTTGCGCGATTTCTCGTTGATAATCTGCTGGTAAGCCAGCAATTCCTTGAACGGCACGCGACGGTGCGTGCCCACGAGTCGAAACGGCAGCTTGCCGTCTTCCAGCAGTTTCACCAGATGGGGACGCGACACGTTCAGGAAATCCGCAGCCTGCTGCGTCGTCAGCTCGGCATTGACCGGCACCATCGTCACCGCATTGCCCTGCGCCATGTTGTTCAGGATATCCACCAACATGTGCAGCGCGGAGACCGGCAACGTGATGTCCCGGTCACCGTCAATCACGCGCACGCGGGCCGTCTCGCCTTTGCCAAGATAGGCGGCAAGCAGGCGGCTGCTCTCGCGGGCAACTGCGATTTCCTGTTCGCTCGGAATGTGGGGGGGTAGTTTTGTAGAAGCATTCATGGTCGCTCTCCTGTGAACGAGGCCATTATACGAAATATCCGAATTATTCGAAACAAACGAAAAAGTAATGCGGGATATATTTTAACTATTTGTTTTTATTTGATTTTTAAGATTATCAGGATCTACCCTCTCGCGCCACCATCGCCCGCCCTTGGGATGCCCAAAAGCCTGAATGATCTCGAATAGCCCAACAGATTATCTCTAAATTAATAGAATTTAATTAATAAAAACAAATAGTAACTATTCAGCCTGAAGGAATTGTACTTTAAATCAGAGGGGCGTAATCTGTGAGTGATGGACGAACTGCCCGATCTGACGACTCTGAATCATGCGGAGAAAGACGCGCTGATCTGTTCGTTGTTT
>Ga0209491_10002584_pt1 | contig 31949 bp, 26 predicted proteins | sample BON02_FD_187213 | JGI IMG/M metagenome (GOLD analysis project Ga0209491, IMG submission 187213) | Freshwater microbial communities from Lake Bonney liftoff mats and glacier meltwater in Antarctica - BON-02 (SPAdes) (version 2) | ecosystem: Environmental > Aquatic > Freshwater > Ice > Glacier...
TGGCGAAGAGGCTCGCGCAGAGCACGAGAAAGAGGACAACAATAGCGCAACCGGACTTTTTCATAATTCGGCGAGGAGAGTGCCGGAAAGTGCGAGCGGTCACAAGTGCGGATTCGTCCCGTGTCGGGGATCAAAATTCGTGGGATTCGGGAATGTTCCCGTCTATGCAACAATAATTTGTTCCCATTGTGAATAACTTGGGAAGAATCGTCGTGTGATTGGGAATGAGGGTGAGGGAAGAATTGTGAATTGATCGGAGATCAATTAAGGCAAGTCAGTGACTCTTACCGAAATCCATCATGCGCTCAGTAGTCTGGAGATCCGTCCCCGGCAAAGTTTGGGACAAAATTTTCTTCACGATCAAAATCTGACGCGTTGGATTGTTGCGCAGTTGGATTTGCAACCCGGCGATCATGTGGTCGAGATTGGGCCGGGACTGGGGGCCTTGACCGGTCCACTTTTGGAGGCGGGCGCCACGATCACATTGATTGAAAAAGACCGCAACATGGTCGCGTGGTTGCAGAAGACCTATCGTCATCCCCGGGTGGAACTGTTCCACCTGGATGCCCTGGAGTTTGATCTGCGCAAATTGTTGGGGAAGGGGCCGGTCAAAGTGGTGGGAAACCTGCCCTATTATGTGTCTACGCCATTGATTGCAAAATTCTCTTCCGCGCTCTCACCCGCATCAATGCTTGTTCTCACCTTGCAGCACGAAGTCGCGGCCCGCCTGAACGCCGCCCCGGCGACGAAAGAATATGGGGCCATGACGGTCTGCACGTCCCGGCGATGGACGGTGGAATATTTGAAAAAACTTCCGCCCTCGGTCTTTTTCCCGCAGCCTCGCGTGGCCTCGGCGGTGGTGCGGTTTTTCCGCAAGCCCGTGTCGGCAGTGGTCCCGTGTGATGAAGCGGTTTTGGAGCAGGTGGTTCGGCGGGGATTTTCGGAACGCCGGAAGCAATTGCGCAACTTGCTGCCGGCCTTGAAGGAAGACTGGAGCGGGCTTTGCGAGGAACTCGGGGTGGACGTCCATGTCCGGGCCGAGGCGCTCTCGATTGGGCAATGGGAGACCCTCGTGCGGCGGATCGCTCCCGGAGTCGCGCAGGCGGGGACCGAGTTGTTTGACGTGGTCGATGAAGAGGATCGGGTTTTGGGCCCCAAACCACGGGAATTGGTCCATGTGAATAACTTACGTCATCGCGCCGCCCACATCCTGATCACCAATGCCCTTGGCGAGCTTTTTCTGCAAAAACGTTCGATTTGGAAGGACCGGAATGCCGCCCTCTGGGATTCTTCCGCCGCTGGGCACGTCGATGCCGGGGAAAATTACCTCGAGGCAGCCAAGAGGGAACTGCAGGAGGAAATCGGGATCGAATGTGAACTGACTGCGATCGGGAGGTTGCCGAGTGGCGAGGATACGGGATGGGAATTTATCGAGGTGTATCACGGGTGCCACGAAGGTCCGTTCCGGTTTGCTCCGATGGAAGTCGAAACCGGGGCCTTTTTTCCTCGCGCCCAGATCGAAGCCTGGCTCCGTGATCACCCGGAGGACTTCAGCCCCATCTTTGCACGTTGTTTTGCATTTTTGGGCGAACGACCGGGCGCAGAATGATTGCCGGGCACCTTGAATTTATTCCGTTAGGGCGTGGCGGAAAGGTCTGACCAAGAAGGCATGGGTTAAATATCACAAAACGCAAATTAAAAATCACACCTTTTTTCTTGGATGCTTCGGGGAACCGGGCAGGATTCCGCCATGGCAAAAGCACCATCGAAAAAATTGAAAGGTCACACCGAACACACCAAGAGCGCGGCGATGGAGGGTTTGCGTGGTGATTTTCAACGTCCGATCAAAATCACCATGTTGGGAGCAGGGAGTGGTTTCACCCCGCGTCTGGTCAATGATGTATTGCGGATTCCCGGACAGCTGGGAGGCACGATTGCGCTGGTGGATATCGACACTTCGCGGCTCCGCACGATGAAGAATCTGGTGGAAAAATTGATCAAAAAGCTGGGGGTCAAAAAATGGACGGTGGTTGCGAGTCCCAATCGGCGGGAGGTTTTGAAAGGAACCCACTATTTGGTCAATTGTATCGAAGTGAGCGGTTTGGATTGTGTCCGCCACGACAATGACATTCCGCTGAAGTATGGGATCGACCAGTGTATCGGCGACACCATCGGGCCTGGCGGGCTCTTCAAGGGGTTGCGGACGATCCCGGTCTGGCTAGAGGTTTTGAAAGACGTAGAGCGTCTGTGTCCGGAGGCCTTGGTGCTCAATTACACCAACCCGATGAACATGATGTGTCTGGCGGCGGCAAGGACCTCGCCGGTTTCGGTGATTGGGCTTTGTCACTCGGTCCAGGGTACCAGTGAGTTGCTGGCCAAGCGGGCGGGAATCGCGATCAACGAAATGGAATGGGCCTGTGCGGGGATCAACCATCTGGCTTGGTTTGTGAAGCTGCGTCACTTTGGGAAGGATTTGTATCCTCTCTTGAAAACGAAGGCTCGGGCGGATTTGGCCGGAAAGCCCTCGGATCCCGAGGACGCCATGGATCTGGTCCGGAAGGATATGATGTTGCAGTTTGGGGCCTTTATTACGGAGTCGAGTGGACACCTTTCCGAGTATCTGCCGTATTATCGAACGGATGCTGCGATTATGGAAAAATATTCCCGCGACGGCTACCATGGCGGATCGAGTTTCTATGCCGACAATTGGCCGACATGGCGTGAAACTGCGGACGCTTCGCGGACCGCCATGTTGAGCGGGAAAGAGTCGATTCAATGGGACCGGAGCTGGGAATATGCCAGTTGGATCATCGAGGCGCGGGAGAAAGATTCTCCCTTCCGGATTCACGGGAACGTGATGAACTCGGTCGCCGGCCAGGGCGAATTGATCACCAACTTGCCGGGCAATGGTTGCGTGGAAGTGGCCTGTATGGTTGATCGCAATGGGATTAATCCGACGCGCTTTGGCGCCTTGCCTGCCCAAATGGCGGGTCTCTGCGTTTCCAATATGAGTGTCTTCGATTTGGGCGCGACCGCGGTGATCGAACGGAGCAAAGAAGCGGCCATTCACGCCCTCATGTTGGATCCTCTCTCGGCGGCCATCTGCAGCCCGGCTCAAATTCGGGCGATGACGCTGGAAATGTTTAAAGCCGAGAAGGAATTCCTGCCTGATTATCGCTAGTGCGGCGCGGCTTCGCCGCGAGTGAAAGTGAAAGTGAAAGTGAAAGTGGCGGGAGCGGTCAGGAAATTTCCAGACGAAGCTGCTGGCCGGAGCGGCGGAGAGTCACCGCAGACTCGAAGACCCGGCTGAGGGTCGGCGTGGTCAGGCCTGCGGCGGCGGGTCCCTCGTAGGCGACGCAACCGCGGCGGAGGGCGAGGAGATGAGTGAAGGCGGGCCGAATTTCTTCGACGTGATGGGTGACAAAGACCAGGGCGGGACCCTTGGGCTTTTTGGCTAGACGGCTGAGGTCTTTGAGGAAACGCTCCCGGGCGACGGGATCGAGTCCAGCGCAAGCTTCGTCGAGGATGAGGATGGAGGGATCGGCCATGAGCGCCCGGGCGACAAGGACGCGCTGCCGTTCGCCTTGGGAAAGAACTTCCCATCGACGGGTGGCTGTGTGGGCCGCCCGGAGGGAGCGGAGGAGTCGGTCCGCTTGGTTCCTTTCCTCGGTGGTGACACGCCCCCAGCAACCGATCATGGCGCGTTTGCCGCCGGCGACAATTTCCAGCCCTTCATCCTCGTCGTGGACGAGATGCGAAATGCTGCTGCTGACGATGCCGATGTGGTGACGGAGTTCGCGCCAATCGCAATCGCCAAATTCTTCGTCGAGGAGGGTGATCTCTCCGCTGGTCGGGGTCATGTACCCGGTGATGGCTTTGAGGAGGGATGTTTTCCCGGAGCCATTTGAGCCTAGGATAATCCAATGTTCGCCTTGGCGTACGGTCCAATGGATGGACTTGAGGATAGAGACGGATCCGCGGCGGACTGAGAGATTGCGGACTTGGAAAAGAACTTTGGGTTTCAAAATATCAAGGGATCGGAGAAGGGGGTGCGGACGGCGAAGGTTTGCGGAGGTGGATGTATTGTTGTTCGGTGAGGAAAGCGGAAACCTGCCATGATGGGGAAGAAACTTTAATCGTGACCGCCCCGGATTGGTCCTGACGAAAGAGGACGATCCCGGCGGCCTGGAGGCGGCGGACGAGTTCCGGTGAAAGATGTTCACTGGTGGGAAAGCGGGCCGCGGTGGTAATGACGACCTTGGGGTGGGCGGCGGTGAGAAAGTTGAGGTCGGCGGAGGGTCCGCTGCGGGGCGCGCCGCGGATGAGAATATCGCAAGGGAGTTCGGCTCGTTGGTGGGCGAGCAACCAGCGTTCGGTCGCCAGGCCGGCATCAGAAAGAAAGAGGATGCGGAGGTCTTCGATGTCCACCCGGACGATGAGGGTTTTTTCGTCGGCGGTGCGCCGGGAGAGTCCGGCCGGGGGATAAAGAACATGCATCGTGGCGTCGGGGCTGAGGGCGAGGACGTCACCGGTGCGGTGAAGGGACTTGGGGATTTCGAGTTGGGCCAGGGTTTGGTGGAAGCGGTGGCGATGCGACGAGCGGTCGGCGAGGACCGAATCGACGATCCGCCGGGGCGGAGAGGTGGTCAGGACGGTGGTGGCACTCCCGATGTGGCCGGCATCGCCGTGAGAGATGAGGAGACCATCGAGGGTGCGAATTCCTTGAGAATGGAGAAATGGCAGGAGGACGGAGTCGTGACGGTAGGCCGGTCCGGTGTCAAAAAGCCAGGAACGGCCCTGCACAGACAACCACGAGGCGCCGCCGGATCCAAAATCGAAGACCACGATTTCGGCCCTGGGTTTCGGGATTTCCGGGGTCTTGAGGTAGAGGAACGAACCGGGCAGTGAGGCAAGGCTGGAGATGCCCCCGATGAGAAGGCGGGCGAGGAGCCAATTGGTTTGGTTGAAGATGAGGGAAAGCGAGACGCTGATACTGGCGGCTCCAAGGGAGAGGAGCCCGACGGCCATGATGGCAAAAGCGAGCGGGACGGCAAAGAGATTGGCGGGAATGGCGGTGAAAGAAACCAGATGAAAATAGGCAAGGGTGAGGGGAAGTGACCCGATCCAGGCGGCGGCGGAGACGGCGGCGAGGGCGGCAATTTTTTGCCCGGCGTTTTGCCCCTGCCGTCGCAGCGAGGTGAGGAATTGTGGGGGAAGAAAGGGATCGCTTTGAAAGGGACGGGCGAAGGCCCGCCGCAGCCGGGGTTCGAAAAATAAAATCGCGGCGACGACGCTAAACGAGAGTTGGAATCCGGGGTTAAAGAGTTGATTGGTCTGGCCGAGGAGGATGAGAAAGGCCGCCGCGAGGAGATTGTTGAAGAGGACGGGCTGACGGCGTCCCATCAGCCCGACGAGGACGATGATGGCCATGAGGGTGGCGCGGGAGTTGGAGGGTTTGAGGCCGGTGATCAAAGCATAGAAACAAAGAATCAGGATGATCAACGCGGCGGCCCAGGGGCGGGGAATACGCAGGAGGGAGAAGACGGTCCAAAGGAGGACTGCGAGAATGCCAACATGCAATCCGCTGACGGCAAAGAGGTGGAAGGTACCGGTGCCACGGAAGTTCTCCCGGAGGGCTTCGGGCATGGAAGTCGTGTCCCCGAGGGTCATGCCGACGAGCAGATTGGCTGCGAGAGGATCGTTGAGTCCGCGGGTCAAAGTCCGGCGCATCCAATCCCGGGCCTGCAAGGCTGCGGCGAGGATCGGGTTGCCCTGGGAGGTTGCCAGAATTTGAGTGTCATTGGCGTGGGCCACTTGGATCCGGGAATAGACCCCGCGTCGAGCCATCCAGGCGGCACGGTCGAACTGCCCGGGGTTTCGGGGAGGTGGCAGATTTTGGAGAACCCCGGTCACCGCGATAACGTCGCCATGGGAGGGGGCCGCGGCCGGCCAGTCGATTTCGAGGCGGAGGGGAGCGGTGATTTTCGTGCGGTTGAGTTGGAGGTGCTGAACTTTGATGGTGAAGGCACTTCGGGTTGCGAAGGAGCGGACTTCGCCCGCGACGACTCCTGTGGCGGTGACGACAGGAGAGGCCGCTCCGAGCTGGGCGGCGAGCTGGGCGGCCGGTGACTCCCGCGATTGCCAAAGGTGGAGGACCGCAAAAAGCGCGGCGCAAAATCCAAGAAAAGCGGCAGAAGAACGGGTGGAAAAAAACCAAATTCCGACGACGGTGGCGAGCGCGAGCCCCATCGAGGTGGAGAGGGGGAGAAACTCCGCCGCCAACACGCCGACCACGGCGGCGGCGAGCGGAGGCAGAAACGGGAGCCTCCGCCGTTGGGGGGGAACCAATGGAGCGTTCACGGCTGGCCGCAGAATTTAAAGAGGAAGAGCGCCGATTTATTATCCGCGGGAAAATAGAAGCGGAGGGCGCCGTCATGAAAGCGAATGTCTTCGGCGACGGCGCAACTGGCCCGTCGGGAATGGATTTGGTGGAGGCCGGGGTGTTGGGGGTGTTGATAGGGCGTTCCCCAGGCCTCGAGCAAATAGGCCCGGTGCGTGGTGGCGATGAGCAACTCCTCCAAGGCTTCGCGTTCGAAGTGTTCGAAGAAGACGTTGGCGTCTTGTTCCTGTTCGGAATAGTCGAAGCGCGGGCAGGGATCGAAGCCCCGGGAAGGAAGTTCTTCCCAAGGACGGGAAATCACACCCACGCGAACCCGGGGATCGAATCCGGCGAGGAGATTGCGTCGAGACGAGGTGTTGATGGAAATCTCCACCGATCCGGCGTCTCCGGCCTGCATCCGGATCCAGACATGGTCAATCCGGGAGGGATCGCGGTGTTGTTCGACCCGGGCTTTCAAATCTCCGCCGACGGCATGGGCGAGGGCAAGATTCCCGGACATCAGGTATCAGGTAGCAGAAACATTCCGGCACGCAAAGGAAGTTGCAGAGTGGACGTGGACAGATAGGATTCTGCGACCATGAAAAAAGGCCCGGTTTCCGAATTTATTCAGCATCACTATCGGCACTTCAACGCGGCGGCTTTGGTCGATGCAGCCAAAGGCTATGAGACGCATTTGAATTCGGGTGGAAAGATGGTTGTGACCCTGGCCGGCGCGATGTCCACCGCCGAGTTGGGGCTGTCCTTGGCGGAGATGATTCGTCAGGACAAGGTACATGCCATCGTTTGTACGGGCGCGAATCTGGAGGAGGACGTTTTTAATTTGGTCGCCCATGATTCTTATGAGCGGGTGCCGAACTATCGTGATTTGACCCCTGCGGATGAGCAGGCTCTCCTGAACCGGCACATGAACAGGGTGACCGACACTTGTATTCCCGAAATGGAAGCCATGCGCCGGATTGAAAATGTGGTTTTGGCGGAATGGGAGGCAGCCGATCAGGCGGGGGAACGCTATTTTCCCCATGAGTTCATGTATAAGATTATCCGCAGTGGGGCCTTAAAGGAGAGCTATCAAATCGATCCCAAAAACTCGTGGATGGTGGCGGCCTGCGAGAAAAACCTCCCCATGATTGTTCCCGGCTGGGAAGACGCCACCCTCGGCAACATGTTTGCCGGGCATTGTATTAATGGACATATTAAGAATGTGCACACGGTCCGAACCGGGATCGAATACATGATCGAGTTGGCCGATTGGTACACCAAGAATGCGCTGCCCATGGGGGAGTTGGGGTCGATCGGATTTTTCCAAATCGGCGGCGGCATTGCCGGAGATTTCCCTATTTGTGTGGTTCCGATGTTGCATCAGGATTTGCAGCGGCCGGAGATTCCTTTGTGGGGATATTTTTGTCAGATCAGTGATTCCACCACCAGCTATGGAAGTTATTCCGGAGCGGTGCCCAACGAAAAAATCACCTGGGGAAAATTGGGGATAAACACCCCCAAGTTCATTGTCGAAAGCGACGCCACCATCGTCGTGCCGCTGATTTTTTCCTATATCCTCGGTTGGTAACGTTCTGATTTTTGGAGGGGCAAGTTCCACCTTGCCCGGCTTTGGGCAAGGTGGAACTTGCCCCTCGTGCGCACCGTCGAATTCACGCTTAAACGAGTGCTATTCAGGTTAGGGAGCCTTGAGGAAGAGAATTACTTTGCGATGAAGCGTGCCGGAGATCACCGGCCAATCGTGAGCTGGGATGTCGGTCCGGACAATTTGGGTGGCCCGGGACCAGCGGGCCGACCAGCCAGGCAGGACCATGAGATCTCCCGGGCACCACGACACCAGGGTGGGGTGGTCCCAGGGCGCGGCATTGAGGCGACGTAAAAACGGGCTTCCCGGTCGCATGTCCCGACACGCTGCCAGTGGAAGAAAATAGGCGGCGAGACTGCCCCGGTGCGGGGAATTGAGAAAGGCCACGCGCTGGAGAGGAAGATCAGGATCTTGTCGCATTGCCTCCCGAATGATGAGTCCGCCCATGCTGAAGCCAACCGCATTGAAGGGGCCGTCCAAGGCCCTGAGATCGGCGGCGAGACGGGCTCCAAGCATTTGGAGAGTAAGTCGGCCGCTGCTGTCATAGCGCCAGATTTGACAAGGCCCTACGTCTGTTTCGATCTTCTGACGGAGTCGGTCCCATCGGGTATGCCAACCCCAGATGCCGTCCACGATGAGAGTGGGGACGACGGGGGAGACCACAGCTTTTGGATCGTCAGAGCGGGCGATGGAATTTGGGTTGGAGTTCACGGTGGTGCCGGCACTCAGTAGGGTTGCGCTGAGGAAGGCAAGAAGACGGAGGAAATAGGACAGAGAGGGATGGGGGAAGGTTATGACAATTTTGCGGTCAACTCGGCCAAGACCCCAAAATGGAAAGTGCCTCTAACTTAGCGCCATCATCGGTCGAGGTGGAGGGATGGTCAAGTGCGTCTCAGGGCGGAAAATTTTTTCTTAATAATTTTTCCCCGGCGACGCCACGACTTCCTGCAAGTCCGCCCGCTGAGTTTCATAGGAGATCTCGAAAGCGAGGGCTTTGGGGTGGGGGCTGAGGCCTCGCGCGCCGCACCAGGCCTGGTAGAGGTCCGGCCACCAATTGCGGTGATCGGTCAGTCCGTCTTTTTTCCACTGGACCCAATCGAGCATCACCTTGCTCCAGCAGGCATCTCCGTAGGCGATGGCTTCGGCGGCGCTGGGCATGTCGGCAACGTACCAGTCCCGACCGATGCGGGCGTGAAGGACTTCGTCGGCCCAATCAAAGTCCTGAAAAGTCGTGGCGAGAGGGTTTTGGGCCTCCTGGCTCACTTCCCATTCATGGCGTTTGCCGGTTTTGGGCATCAGTCCCTGTTCGATAAAATAGAGGACGGCGTGACGTTCCTTCGGCGTCAATTGGAGGTTGAGGCAACGGGACCAGGTGAAGTTCGCCATCACCAGCTGATCCCAGGGAAGGCTGAGGCTGACAAAGCCGGTTTCGCCCATCATGGCATGGCGAGCCTCATCCCAGAGTTGGCGGGTCATGTCGCGGTGATAGCGCCAGGGTTTGCCCTTGGTCTCGGTGATGATGCTCGACATCATTTCCGGGACATCGATTTCGCGGAGCCGTTTGTAAAACATCATGAGGACCTTGGCGTCGGCCGGCATGGCGTCATCGTAGAGAAAAGCTTCCGCATTGACGCCCATGTTGAAGGGATCGGGGAAGCGATCGTCGCGGTGGGGCTCGCCCTCGTAAACGAACGGCTGCGACGAATAGTGGCGGGTCGGTTCATTGCCCCCGGTGGATTTTCCGCTGCCATCGAGTCCTCCAGCGGCGGCAAGGCCAATGTCGAGGAGGCTGATCCATTGGGCGGCAGAAGTGCGATCTGTCGGCGTCACCAGCGCGGCGACGGCTTGGGCGCCGTAGGCGCAAATGTCGTCGAGATCGACGAGGGCAAATCGAGCCAACCTGATCGAAGGCGCATCGGCGAGAGGATGACTTTCCGCGAGGTAGCGAAGCAGGGCTTCCCGCAGTGCGGGGAAGGCTTTTTCATACAGTCCCATCAGGCGTTCCGGCGTGGAGGGGGTGGCGAGGATTTCGTCAAAAAATACGCCCAGGGCCGGGTGGGGGAGGCTTTCCAGCCCGAGGGGCGGCTCGCGCATTTCGCCGATGCGGTTGCGCAGATTGGTGTCGTTTTCGGCCGCCAGAAATCCGTGGCGGCTGAAAGCCATCTTGAGTTCATAAATAGGCTCGGAGGCAATGTGGGCAATCGTGATTTGATGTAAACGCCAGAAGGCATAATGGAATCGCTTCAGGCGTGAGACGCAGATTGCGACGGCCAATCCCGGTCGGGTGGCTTCCTCAAAACTGCACAGTCCGGTCAGCGGAGGCAGGGTGGGGCGAGGGACGAGGCTTTCTGTGGGGTGTGGGTTCATGGGGGGAGAACTACCGCATCTGAGACCAGGAGGCTTTGCGAATTTTGGCAAAAATACATACTAAAGATGCGGAATTGTGCAATTAATGATGAAAATCAGCTATGAAGCCATCAATTGAACCGCCAGGATTTGAGCGAACCCGTCAGTCGTTGACGGCATTTGTTCGTCGCGAGCGCACCTTCGAATGGAATTGGCACCACCATCCCGAGTTCGAACTGACTTGGATTCGGCGCGGCCATGGGCGCCGGCTGATTGGTTCCCAGGCGGTAGCCTATGGTGCGGGGGAACTTGTGCTCTTGGGAGCCCATTTGCCCCATACATGGATCTCCGATGCGGATTCCCGGCAAAATGAAGCGGTGGTGATTCAATTTCGCGAATTTCCACCCGAGTTGCTGACCCGGCCCGAATTTTCCGTGGTGGCGGACCTTCTCCGCCGAGCTGGAGGTGGAGTCCAATTTCAAGACGTGGAAGGGTTGGTGGGCCGGTTGCCCGGCCTGACCAAATTGCTGGGGTTATCAGCCTGGCTGGGTTTGGTCGATTTTCTTTCGCGCTTGGGGGTCCATTCCGGAGCCGTCTCGCTCTCCGCAGCAACAGAGCCCCGCCGCCGGGTTCCTCCATTCGTCTCCCGTCTCGAAGAGGTCACCAACTACATCGAGGACCATTTTCGGGCTCCGCTTCCACTCTCGGAAGTGGCTCGGGTGGCGGGACTGACTCCCAATGGATTTTCCCGTTTGTTCCGGCGCATGACGAACCAGACCTTTGTTTCTTATCGAAACGCGCGACGGATCCGGGAGGTCTGCTGTTTCCTCTCGGAGGCTGATGCTTCCATCATCCGGATTGCCGGCGAGTGCGGATTCGAGAATCTGGCTAACTTTAATCGCCAGTTTCGTCAGGAAATGGCGATGACTCCACGCGAATACCGGAGGCTGCACACGCGTCCCTCGCTGGAGTGAGACGAACTCGCTCGGATCAATTCACATCCATCCACGGGGCCATGGTACCCACAACCACGAGGGAGGAAAGTTCCGCCGCGGCATCAAAGGTGGCGGCAAATTCTTTTTGCTCCTGTTGGTCTTGTCTCCACTGGAGTGCGGTCCAGCCGATGAGGACGGCGGCGACGCCCGAGGCCGGGAGAACCCACCGGAGGAGGCTTGGCCACGACCATTTGCGGGCCGCTTGGTCTTGACGCATTGTGCGCAGAACGTTGCGGGCAAAATAGGGCGAAACCGTGGGTTCCCGGACCTGACCGAGAAGATCCCACAAGGCATCTTTTTCCTCATCTTTGTTCATAGGGGATGAAACCGACCTGGTCGCCAAAAGTTGCGCGGGATGGTGAAAATTAATGCCGGAAATGCCGCAAACCGGTGAAGACCATGGCGACTCCATGGGCGTCGGCGGCTTTGATGACCTCTTCGTCCCGGATGGACCCCCCGGGTTGGATCGCGCAGGTGGCCCCGGCTTCGGCGGCGGCAATGAGCCCGTCGGGGAAGGGGAAAAATGCGTCGCTGCAAACGGCACTCCCTTTGAGGGAAAGCCCGGCTTCCTGCGATTTCCAGACCGCGATGCGAGAGGCGTCGACCCGGGACATTTGGCCAGCCCCGATGCCAAGGGTGCGGTCCTTGCTCGCATAGACGATGGCGTTGGATTTAACGTGTTTGACGACTTTCCAACCGAATTCCATCGCTTCGATTTCCTCCTTCGAAGGCGGACGGGCGGAGACCACTTTGTGTTCAAGTTCTGGCATGTCGGCTGCGTCGGCGTCCTGGACCAAAAGTCCGCCGGCGACGGATCGGATGTCGCGGCGGGTGGCTGGCAGTGGCTTGAGCAGTCGCATGAGACGGAGGTTTTTCTTTTTCGAGAGAATTGAGCGGGCATCCGCTTCGAAATCCGGGGCGATAATGACTTCGCTGAAGATTTCCGAGATGGCCTTGGCAAGGGCGGCGGTCAGAGGCCGATTGCAAATGATGACGCCGCCAAAGGGGGCTTGCTTGTCGGTGGCAAAAGCCACGTCCCAGGCCTTGCGCAAATCGGGGTCGGAACCGATTCCGCAGGGATTGGTGTGCTTGAGGATGGCGACGGTCGGTTTGCCAAATTCGCTGATCAGGCCGGAAGCAGCGCTGATATCGAGGATGTTGTTGTAGGAAAGTTCCTTGCCTTGGAGTTTTTCAAAGTAGGAGCTAAATTCGCCATAGAGTTCCGCCTGCTGGTGGGGGTTTTCGCCGTAGCGGAGGCGGAGTTCGAGCGGGGTTTCCAGTCGATACATGGCGGAGGCTTCCTGTTCATGATTGAGGTAACCGGAAATGGCGCGATCGTAGGCCGCCGTGGTGGTGAAGGCCTTGATGGCGAGACGTTCGCGCAGCGCCAGACCGGTGCCGCCGTTCTCCTCGTCCATCTCTTCGCAGATCGCGGCGTAGTCGGCGGGATCTGTGACCACGGTGACGGATTGATAATTCTTGGCTGCGCTTCGGATCATGGATGGGCCGCCGATGTCGATTTGTTCGATCGCTTCCGGCAGGGTGACGTCCCCTTTGGCGATGGTGGCTTCGAAGGGATAGAGGTTGACCACAACCATATCGATGGGGTGGATGCCGTGTTTCTTGGCCTGTTGTTCATGTTCCTCATTCCCCCGGAGGAAAAGCAACCCGCCATGAATCTTGGGATGGAGCGTCTTGACCCGGCCATCCATGATCTCAGGCGAGCTGGTGAATTCGGAAACCTCGCGGGTGGGGATGCCGGCTTCTTCGAGAGCTCGGGCGGTGCCGCCGGTGGAGAGAATTTCCGCGCCGTGGCGGTGGAGGTTTTGGGCGAGTTCGACGATGCCGGTTTTATCGGAGACGGAAATCAGAGCGCGTTGGATTTTCATGGTAAAACGAGCTCGAGATGGTGACGGGAAGTGCCGATGACCGCGAGAAGAAAAACCGGTAGACCCTTTTCGAGGCTCGCGGCAAACCGGTTTCGGGATGTATGGTTTTGGGGAAGTTTTCTCTTGCCAGTGAGAGTGGGCAAAATAGCCTGCCTGCACTCATGAGAGATCGTTGTTTGTTCGTAGCTGTCACTGTCTGGCTGGCCGGGGCTGTTTGTGCCCTGGCCCAGTTTGGCAGTTTCGGCGATGTCCCGGTGGAAATTACCGCTGACGGCAACACTCGCTTCGAAGGGGGCGTCGCGGTGGCGGAGGACAATGTGCAAATCCATTTCGGGGACTACAGCATTTACTGTGACTACGCGGAGTACAACCCTGATACCCGCGACGTGTTGTTGGTGGGAAATGTCCGTCTCTATACTCCGACCGACGTTTTGACGGGTCAGCGGGCCTTGTTCAATTTGGAGACCAAGCAGATGCGAGCTTTGGAGTTTTCAGGGGCGCACTATCCATTTGCCTTCCGGGCTTTCAGTCTGCGGGCACCTTCGATGCGGGAATTTCGGCTCACCGATGCGATCTTTACGACGGACGACGTCTCCCAACCGGATTTTCACGTTAAGGCCCGGGGCATGCGCATCTACCCAGATAGCCGCGTTATTTTCACCAACTCGACCGTCTATGTCGGTCAGACCCCAATTTTTTGGTTCCCCTACATCTACGCCAACATCGACAACACTGGCTACGAGTTCTTGCCTGGTTATGATTCCCGCTGGGGCGCCTACCTCCTGACCGCATATAGTTTTCCTATCGGAGCGGGGAACGAACTGATCGCCAAAGTGCGGAGTGACTATCGGACGGAATTGGGTCCGGCTTTTGGCTTTGATGCCAAGATGAAATACGGTCTCGAAGATCGTAGTTATGGCGAATTCATTTCCTATTATGCCTTCGATACCCAGCCGGATCGCATCGTGGGGGGACCCGGGGAACCTGTCGAATCCGGGGAAGAGGGCCGCTATCGCGTGACCTTCAAACAACGGTTATTTCTCACCGACGATATTTATGTCACTGCCGACGTCAATTTGCTCAGCGACGTGGACTTTCTCGAGGATTTCTATCCGAGCGAATTTCGGGTTGACCCGCAGCCTGATACCTACATAGCCGTGACGAAGTGGGATGAGTTTTACACCCTCAACCTCCTCGGACGTTGGCAGATCAACGACTTCCAGGACACAACCGAACGCCTGCCGGAGTTGGTCTTCGATTTCAAACAACATCGTCTCTTTGGGTTGCCAGTTTATTATGACGGCGAAACTAGTGTCGGCTCCTACAAACGGGCCTTCGGCGTGGGGCCGGAGTTTGATCAATTCGACTATCCGGATTACGATTCCAGTCGATTCGACACCTTTCACCAACTCACCTATCCCTCGCAGCTCTTCGGCTGGTTGAACCTCACCCCTCGGGCAGGATTCCGGCTCACCTATTACAATAAGAGCGGCACATTTCAGGATTTCGGCGGTAATGAAACCATGGAGATCGATCCCGTGACCGGACTTCCCCAAACCATCACTCAGCCTTCGATTGAAAGTACCCCTTTGAATTCTCCCACCCCGGACCTGCAGAGTGGCGGGGCTATTTTTCGCCCGGTGGTTAATCTGGGGATGGAGGTTTCGACCAAGATCTCTCGCGCCTACGAGAGGGTGCAGTCGCGATGGCTGGGACTGGACGGTCTCCGTCACGTCGCCCAGCCCTACATGAACTATTCGATGGTGTACAACATGGGGGACAGCCCTCAGGACATTCTCCAATTTGACCGGGTGGTGCCTTCCACCCAGCCCCTCCCGCTTGATTTTCCGCAGTTCACCGCCGTTGATTCGATCGACACTTGGAACATTGTCCGCCTGGGTATGCGCAACCGTCTTCAGACACGACGGAATGAGGATACCCTTGAGTGGTTTACGATCGATTCGTTCCTCGATGTGAACTTCGACAATCCCTACTCGGATAGCGACGTTTCCAACGTGTTTAACAACTTTCGTTTCCAGCCCGTAAACTGGTTTGCGATCAACGTCGATTCCCAGCTTCCCATCGTTACCGAGGGCTTCGCCGAGGTCAACACCGGCTTCAGCTTCATGCCGACCCGCGATTTGAGCCTTCGGATCGGACATCGCTATATTGATGGAAATGAATTTTTCGCTGACAATAGCCAATTCGACTTTTTCGCCTACTGGCGCATCAATGAAAACTGGGGCTTCAGCATTTACGAACAATACGAATACGTCTCCAACGTGCTCCAGTATCAGCGCTACATGATTCATCGCGATCTTTCCAGTTGGGTGGCCTCGTTTGGCGCTCAGGTGCGTGACAACCTGGGTGGCGACACCGAAATGGGTGTCTTGCTTGTTCTAACCTTGAAGGATGCTCCTCAAGTCACTTTGCCTCTGGCCTTCGATGCCGGCACTTCGCCGCTCGAACCTGGATCCAGCGGCAATTAATTTTCAACTCTATAAATTTACATGAAGCTTTGTATTATTGGTTCTGGGTATGTTGGTCTCGTTAGTGGGGCCTGTTTCGCTGAAGTCGGTCACGAAGTGATTTGCGTGGATAACAATCAGGCAAAGATCGATATGCTCCTGAAGGGCAAGATCCCCATTTACGAGCCGGGCTTAGAAGAATTGATCCACAAAAATGTGGCCGCAAAGCGGTTGCACTTCACCACCAGCACCGAAGAGGGCGTGGACAAATCCGACGTCGTCTTCATTGCCGTGCCGACTCCTCCGCAACCCGATGGGAGCGTGGATCTTTCCTACATCGAGAAGGTGGCTCGCGAGATCGCCGTGGTTCTGAAGGCGGGAACCTATCGGGTCATCGTGGACAAGAGCACCGTGCCCGTCCGCACCGGAGAAAAAGTGGCCGAGACCATCCGTCGATATAACAAGACCGGAGCCGAATTTGATGTGGTCAGCAATCCTGAATTCCTTCGCGAGGGCTGTGCGGTTTCTGATTTGATGAATCCTGACCGGATCGTTGTCGGCGGAAATAGCGAAAAGGCGGTGGCGCTGATGCAGAAGGTTTATGAGCCTTTCATGGCTCCGGTTTTGGTCACCGATATCAACTCGGCCGAATTGATTAAACACGCCGCTAATTCTTTCCTCGCCCTGAAGATTTCTTATATCAATGCGGTGGCGCAAATTTGTGAAGCGAGCGGGGCTGACGTGGAAAAAGTGGCCGCCGGTATCGGCAGCGACAAACGCATCGGGCGGAATTTTCTCAATGCCGGCATCGGTTACGGAGGTTCCTGTTTTCCCAAAGACATCGCCGCCTTCATTGCCATTAGTGATGAATTGGGAGTGCCTTTCACTTTGTTGAAGGAAGTTGAAAAGATCAACGAGGCTCAGCGGGAGCGCTTTTTGACCAAGATCCGGAGCGCCCTGTGGGTCTTGCAGGAAAAGAAGGTGGCCGTCTGGGGATTAACCTTCAAGCCCGACACGGACGATGTACGTTCTTCTGTCGCCATCGATGTCGTTCGCGCCCTCGTCGCCGAGGGTGCCGACGTGACCGTGTACGATCCCAAAGGGATGGAAAAAGCGACCGAGTACAAGCTGATTGAAGGAGCTAAGTTGGCGAACTCAGCCCTCGAAGCGGCCCAAGGTGCGGAAGCCCTGATTATCGCCACCGAGTGGAAGGACTTTGCGGCTGTGGATTTGGAAGACCTCAAAAAGGTCATGCATACGCCATTGATCTTCGACGGTCGGAATCTCCTCAATCCGGAAACGGTCCGGTCCGCCGGTTTGACTTACACCAGCATCGGGCGGGCGTAGCGCGCGGCTTCGCCGTGCGAGTGAGGAGGGAAACTGAGATTATCAGGGGCGAACACATGCCCCGGATAATGTTTTTTCGGGTGGCTCTTCATTCCACTTGGCCTGGGGGCAACCAATGACCAGCGCCTGCTGACGACTAATCCTAAAAACGGCAGTTGTTGGTTCTGAGTGTAAGCAAAAGAGCAACTGACAGCAAATCACGTCGATCACCCGGCAGTTGGATCCCATTCACGGCGAATGCCGCTGATTTCCACCCATCAACGGTCATCCATAAACTCTCAACTGCCGTTTTTAGGCTAATACTATTTCTAGCTAATAAGTAGAAATGCTGTCAGAGCGTCTTGAGGAGGTTGTTGAAGGTGGCGCTGGGGCGCATCGCCTTGGTTGTGAGGGTTGTGTCCGGGCGGTAATAGCCGGCGATGTCTGCGGGCTGACCCTGTACAGCAAGCAACTCGGCGACGATCTTTTCCTCGTTGGCGATGAGCTTTTCCGCCAGGGGTTGGAATTGTTCCTTGAGGGCGGCGTCGGAATCTTGGGCGGCGAGCGCTTCGGCCCAGTAGAGGGTGAGATAGAAATGGCTGCCGCGGTTGTCAATTTCGCCCGTCTTGCGAGATGGCGATTTGTTGGTATTGAGGAATTTTCCGGTGGCCTCGTCCAAGGTGGCTGCAAGAATAGCGGCCTTGGGGTTGTCGAACCATTGGGACAGGTGTTCGAATGAAGCGGTCAGCGCGAGAAATTCTCCCAACGAATCCCAGCGGAGATGATTTTCCGCGGCGAACTGCTGGACGTGTTTGGGAGCGGAGCCGCCGGCTCCGGTTTCAAAGAGTCCGCCTCCGTTCATCAACGGAACAATAGAAAGCATCTTGGCGCTGGTTCCGAGTTCGAGAATCGGGAAGAGATCGGTCAGGTAATCACGGAGGACATTGCCGGTGACCGAGATGGTGTCTTCGCCCGCTTTGAGGCGCTCGAGGCTGAACTGGCAGGCCTGAGCGGGTGGAAGGATGCGGATGTCGAGTCCGGTGGTCTCGTGTTCCTTGAGGAAGAGGTGGACCTTGGAGAGAAGCTCGGCGTCGTGAGCCCGGTTGGCATCGAGCCAGAAAACCGCAGGCATCTTGGTGGCCCGGGCGCGATTGACGGCCAATTTGACCCAGTCGCGAACGGGCGCGTCCTTGGTTTGGCAGGCGCGCCAGATATCGCCTTCTTGCACCTGGTGTTCCAGTAAGGTGGTGCCGGAAGCGTCCACCACCCGCACGGTGCCGTTGGCCGGGGCCTCGAAGGTTTTGTTGTGGGAACCGTATTCCTCAGCGGCTTGGGCCATGAGTCCGACATTGGAAACAGACCCCATGGTGCGGGGATCGAAAGCGCCGTGGGCTTTGCAAAATTCGACGGTGGTCTCATAGATGCCGGCGTAGGAACTGTCTGGAATGACGGCCAAGGTGTCCTGGGGATCGCCGGCGGGATTCCACATTTGCCCGGAGGTACGAATCATGGCTGGCATCGAGGCATCGACGATCACATCGCTCGGCACGTGCAAATTGGTAATGCCCTTGTCCGAGTTGACCATGGCCAGGGCGGGACGGTCCGTGAGGGCCGCTTGGAGATCGGCTTCAATGGCGGATTTTTCTGCGGCCGGAAGATCAGCAATCTTGGAGACGAGATCTCCAAGTCCATTGTTAAAATCAACCCCCAGCTTGGGTAGGGTGGCGGCGTGTTTTTTGATCACGTCTTCGAAGAAGACTTTGACGGCATGACCGAAGATGACGGGGTCGGAGACCTTCATCATGGTGGCTTTGAGGTGGACTGAAAACAAGATGTTCTCGCTCTTGGCGGCGGCCATTTGTTCTTTCAGGAAAGCGACGAGTGCCTGCCGACTCATGAAGGTTCCGTCGAGAATCTCGCCTGCGAGCAGGGGTGTTTTTTCCTTTAAAACCGTGACGCTCCCGTCGGCAGCGACAAATTCGATCCGGGCCGTCGTGGCGGCGGGAACGGTGACCGACTTCTCATTGGTGTAAAAATCATCCTGGCTCATGGTGGCGACCCGGGTTTTGGAATCGTGGCTCCAGGCCCCCATCGAATGGGGATGCTTGCGGGCATATTCCTTCACCGCCTTGGGGGCGCGGCGGTCCGAATTGCCTTCCCGGAGGACGGGGTTGACGGCGCTGCCTTTAATTTTGTCGTAACGGGTTTTGATCTCGCGCTCGGCATCATTGTCGGGAGTTTCCGGATAGTCGGGGAGGGGATAGCCTTTCTTCTGCAACTCGGTGACTGCGGCGATCAACTGTGGAATGGAGGCGCTGATATTGGGCAGCTTGATGATGTTCGCCTCGGGCGAGAGTGCGAGCGCGCCCAACTCGGTGAGGGCATCGTCGATGCGTTGTTCTGGCGAGAGGGCCTCGGGGAAATTAGCCAGAATGCGACCCGAGAGGGAAATGTCGCGGGTTTCCACGGTGACGCCGGCGGATTTGGCAAAGGCTTGAATGACCGGGAGCAACGAGTAGGTCGCGAGGGCCGGGGCTTCGTCGGTCAGGGTGTAGATGATGGTGGGAGATTTAGACATGGCTTGAAATGTTGAAAATTGGGTTGTGAAAAAATGAGGCGTCAGTTTACGGGTTGAGCGGAAGCCGTCAAAATCAAATCGTCTGGAGGGGCAAGTTCCACCTTGCTCTGACGTTTTTTCGGCGGGCCGCCGAGGAGGACACCCGAGCCGGATGTCGTACCCAAACCCGTCGGAGCCGGGGCTAGGATTTTTTCCGTCTTTTCCGTAAGTCTTGGAGCTTTCTTTTTAGTCGCTCCCAGGCTTCGTCACCGGATTTTTCCACCCAGCGCCAGAAGAACCAGGCGATCGCCAAGGCGATGAGGGTGGAGGCGGTGATATCGGAGAGATGATGAGCATCGACCATCATGCTGGCCCAGGCGACGAGGGCGGCGAGAGCGATCGCAGGCAGGCCCAGCCAAGGAGAGGCAAAGAGAATCACTCCGGCGAAGCCAAAGGCCGTGGCGGTGTGGCCCGAGGGGAAGGAGTTGTAGGAGGGATCTCCAATCGTGATTTTTCCATTGGCCCAAGGGCCATAAAATCCTTGGTCGATCTTTTTGTCCGCGCCGGGGCGGGTGCGTCCGGTGGTGAGCCGGGAAATGTTGATGGTCAATCCGGCAATGGTGGACGCCAACATGGCCGCAATGAGGATGCGTTGCCATTTTCGGCTCTGAGCGAGCGTGGCTGCCCCCAGACCGATTCCCCCTGCGAGCATGAGCCAAGGCCAGTCGCCATAGCGACGGACCTTAGAATAAAATGTTCGGGCGGTAGATTTTTTCCACTTGGGGCCCTGGATTTCGTGGATGGCTGCGCGGCTGGATGCGTCGTAAGTGAAGGCTCCCCAGACGAGAGGAAGGCCGATGACGAACATCAGGAGAATCAGGAGACGGGAATTCATGGGCGGTTTCTAAGCGGAGGAGCCATCACTCTTCCTTCAGCGGCGTGGCATTCGGAGCGGCCGGAGCCGTTGCGGGCGAGGTGGCCTCTTTCAAGACGGAAGCCTTTTGTTTCATTTCCAGCGAGTTCATGACCACAAAGAGGATCGCGTCCAGGTGGACGGAGGAGGTCCGATAAATGTCGGTCGTGTCCGCCGGTGGGGCCCAGGTGGCCGGGACGAGCGAGGGGCCGAAGCGGAGATTTTGCACTTCCACCGTGGCGGTGAAATCAGGCTGGATGATTTTGAACCGGCGGGGTTCGTATCCGGGGGCGACCCACATTTCGGCTCGAAATCCTTCGGATTTAATCGCTTTGGCCAATTCCGGCATCAGCGCAGCGGTGATGACCCGGCAATTCTCGCCGTTGAATTCCTGCACTTCGGCCACGTCCGCATTGAGGATGGTAAAAATGGCGGGCAGGAAGATGGCTTGCTGGGGGGTGATGGGAAGGTTGATCGGGGTGTTGGTCTTGCGGGCTTGGCGAGGCTTGATCTCGAATTTGCTCAGGAGGAATTCGACCTTGGCCCCGGGCAGGGCCCAAACCTTATCCCCGTTGCGACAGACCGTGACCGCTTCGCCGAGAACCGGAGCGGTCAGTTTCACCTTGTCGGGGAATTCGACCGCCGCCTGGATGGTGGCTCCCGCCATTTCTTTGGGCAAACGACCGGTCACTTCGGTCATGACAATGGTCATGGTGCAGGCCTTATTAGGGCTGTCCGTGGCGGCGAGAAGCACACTCCAGAAGGGTGCAAAGACCTTGCCGATGACATCGTAGGGATTGTCCCGTGGGGGTGCATCCTGAGCCGGTGCCGAGGAAATAGCCAGGGCGGCGGGCAGCACCAGAACGGCGATGAGCGGGAGAAATCGGTGGGTCATGGGCGTCCTTCATACTTGGGATCGGGGGCGGGGGCAAAAAGATTAGTGACGAAAGTGCGCGAAATGGTGAATAGTCCCAGGCTTGTGATTACGGCTTTAGCTCCTGCATTACCTTTGGCCTCCGGGCTGGTTTATGCCTTTGTCGAGTCCACCGTCGAAGGCAAGGCCGTCTTGTTGGTCCTCTTTCTGGGCTCGATTTTCAGCTGGTCGGTCATGGTGACGAAGATTCGCTTTCTCACCTTCGCGCGACGTCAGTCGGAACGGTTCTCCGCCTTATTTCATCAGGACCGGACCCCGCTGCGGATCTACGAGCAGGAACTCTTCTTTGATGGATCGCCGCTTTTTGAGATTTACCATGCCGGATGTGCTGAACTTTGTTTTCAGTTGTTAGGCTCCACGGAGGTCGATGAGACCTATCGGGCCCGCCTGGAAGATGCGGAAAAAATCACCCCGGCGCAGATGCGGTCGGTCCAGTCCGCCATGGAGCGGGCAATTGGCGAAGCCGGGCTGAAGCTTGAATCGCAAATGATCATTCTCTCCACGGCAGTGAGCGGCGCACCCTTTCTTGGCTTGCTGGGAACGGTTTGGGGCGTGATGGACGCCTTCGGCGGCATTGCCCAGGCCGGAAATGCCAACCTTGCGGCCATGGCCCCCGGGGTGGCCGGTGCTTTGATCACCACCGTGGTCGCGCTTCTTGTCGCGATTCCCGCCATGTTCGGTTATAACTTTCTCGTCACCAGCGTGCGGTCGATGATCGTCCAGGCGGAGAATTTTGCCGGGGAGTTGTCCTCCGAAATTGAGCACCGTTATGTCGAACACGGCTTGCGGGAAATCCGTCGCCCGCTTTAATCATGCGTCGCTACAGTAATCGCAATGCCCTCCACACTCTGGGAGAGTTAAATGTCACCCCGTTGCTCGACTTGTGTTTCGTTCTCCTGATTATTTTCATGATCACCACCCCCTTAATGGAAAATAGCGTGGATCTGGTCGTGCCAACGAGTTCGACGGCCAAAACCCAAGTGGATCCCGCCAAAGTTCAGATGGTGGAAATGGACCGGAATAATGTGATCACATTCAATGATCAAGTGGTCACCGGCGAGGACTTGGAACGCCAACTCGCTGAAATTAAAGCCAGCGATCCGAATGTTGCCGTGGTGGTCCGCCCGGATCGCGAGTTGGCGATTCAGAAATTTATCGGCGTCATGGATATCCTCAAACGGGTCGGGATTGGAAAAGTGGGGGTTATGACGCATCCTGAAGACGAGAGCGGAAAAAAATGAACCCGCAGGGCTTCAAACCGGTCGGTCCGCGCTGATGGACCGACCTTACTCCCCCTTGCTTCGATGAATGACCGGTATTTTCGGCGGAATTTGATTCTCATCGCCGGCTTCCACGTTCTTCTTCTCCTCGCGATTTTTTTCTACGCCCGCCGTGAGATCAAGAAGCCCATGGGAGACGTGGTCTGGCTTGACCCCGGAGCCTTTGCGGCGGCCGTCCCGGAAATGGTTCCCGAGTCCACCCCGGAACCAACGCCGCAGGCAACGCCCGAACCCACCCCGGAACCAACGCCCGAACCCACCCCGGAAGCGACCCCTGAGCCAACGCCTGAGCCGACCCCGGAGCCGACCCCGGAGCCGATTGAGGATACCATTCCCCTGAACACGCCCACGCCCACGCCCACGCCCACGCCGAAACCCACTCCAAAGGCGACGCCGAAAACGACGCCCAAGCCCTCGCCAAAACCGACTCCAAAACCGACTCCAAAGGCGACCCCTAAATCGACCCCTAAAGCCACCCCTAAAGCCACCCCAAAAGCCACCCCAAAAGAGGGTCCCAAGGCGACTCCCAAGGCGAAGGCCGAAGATCAGGGGGAGTCAGAGGAAAAGGACTCGAGTGCGTCCAAATCCCAGAAGTCCGAGGGGACGGGTTCGGCAAAAAAAGGCAGTGGGTCGGCGGCCAAATCGGGAGGGGTCGGGCAGGCTTCCAACTTTGGGTGGTATCACGAGTTGATTCACGATCGATTCTACAGCCAGTGGGACCAGCCGACTTCGATTTTTGATCACGACAAATCTTTTGTCTGCACGGTGCAGATTCGAATTGAGAAAGACGGGAGGATTTCCAATGTGAAAATTCTCAAATCCAGTGGCAATGTGGTCATGGATGAGTCGGTCATGGCGGCTGGGAGACGTGTGATGCAAATTGACCCGCTTCCGTCCGGGTTGGGGAGTGGCAATTCTTATACGGTCAATATCAACTTTGAATTGGAATAGCCATCCCGAGAGCCGGACCCGAAGCGTCCGACGGAAAATAAAATCTTTTCGAAGATTCGCTTAATGCGCATGGTTGCGCCTTCCCCAATCGATTCGTGGCAGAAAAAAAATCATCAACCGTCAATCGATTTAAGCCGGTCAAGGAAGTTTCCGTGATGGCTTGGATTGAAAACCAATTTGGCGACGTGCTCCTCCTCAAGCAGTCGCAGGGCAATAAATTCTGGACCCTTCCCGGCGGCAAAGTGCGGATGCGCGAATCGCTGGTCGGAGCCTTGAAGCGGGAGGTTCTGGAGGAAACCAGCTTGAAGATTCAATCCATTGTCCTGAGTCACGTGTATGACCGTTCTCCCAAGGGAGTTCTGACCTTTGTGTTTCGTGCCAGGATTAAGGGACGGAACGATACGGTTTTTCCCAAGCTCAATGAGATTGAAACCGCCAAATTCAGTTCGACCCAGCTCCAGCCGGCTTCACCTTCTTTGCGCTTTTTTTGGAAAAAAATGCACCGCACCCAAGGGGATTCTCAACTCCGACTCAATTAGCGACCGTGGAAAAGCGAACGCCGATGGCGGACGCGTTCCGAGAGTGCTTTAAGACCGGGAGGGTGGCGCAGCGCAACTCCGTGATGGTGGCGAGGAGAGAGTCCTTGATCGGGCCGTCCACCGAGTAGGTCGGCAGGGGCGCATCCCCGAAAAGTGCAAACCAAAAGAGCGTGGGGCGTCCCGCCCGCTTGGTTCGGAAAGCGGGCAAGACGCCCACGCTCCCGTGAAGATGCGTCTTTGCACTTATGAGAAAGGTTACGAAACCGTTACCTTGCTCCGCTTGCCGTCGATTCGCCGACCCAATAATCAAGCGGGTTCAATGTCTTTCGTTCGATATTGCCTTGGCGGATTGGGGTCTCCCATTTCGCAGAATCACCTTTTTTTGCCAAAGGTGATGGTTTCGGCTGGGGTGATGACGGCCTTTTGGTGCGGGGCGACGCAGGCGGAAAGTTCTCCCCAGCCTGATCTCCCTCCCCCGTTCAAACTCGCACCGGCTCCCTCCGAGAGCGAGACACTTTACATTCGCGAATATCGCGTGATCGGCACCCGGATTTTGCCCCGGGCCGAGGTGGAGGAGGCCGTCTATGGCTATCTCGGACCGGGGAGAACGGCCGATGATGTGGAGGCGGCCAGGGTGGCCTTGGAGAAAGCCTATAAAGACAAGGGGTTTCAGACCGTTTCGGTCAGCGTCCCCTCCCAAAGTGGCCGTCGGGGCATTGTTTTCCTCCAAGTCACCGAAGCCAAAGTCGGCCGGCTCCGGGTGGCGGGCTCCCGGTATTTTGACATCAATAAAATTAAAAATCGGGCCCCGTCCCTCAAGGAAGGAACGGTCCCGAATTTTAACGAGGTGGAACGGGACATGATCGAACTCAACCGTTCGGCGGACCTGCAGGTCACCCCGGAGCTCAAACCGGGAGCGGAACCCGGGACGGTGGATGTTGAATTAACCATCAAGGACAAGTTTCCCCTCCACGGGAGCGTGGAACTCAATAACCGCTACAGCGCCAATACCACTCCGTTGCGTCTCAATTTTGACCTGCGCTACAGCAATCTTTGGCAACGGGGTCACACCATTGGCCTCGGGTTTCAGATCGCTCCTCAGCGTCCAAGCGATGCTCTGGTTTATTCGGCCTATTACATTGCCCCCATTCCGGGCATCGATTGGTTGAGCTTCATGCTCCAGGGCATTCGGCAAAACAGCAACGTCTCCACCTTGGGAGGAACGGCCGTAGCCGGTAATGGCGAAATCTACGGGGGACGGTTCCTCTTCGATCTGCCCAGTGGCAAAGGGTTTTATCAGTCCGGAAGTTTTGGTTTGGATTATAAACATTTCACCCAGGATATTTCCCTGGGCAACCAATTGGTGGGATCGCCCATTACCTACTGGCCCTTTGTGGCTGCGTACAATGCGGCCTTCCTGGGCGAGGGCCGGACCACGGAATTGAGCGCCGCTCTCACCTTTCACTTTCGTGGCATGGGGAGCACCGAAGTGGAATTCGACAACCGCCGGTACAATGCCGATGGCAATTTTTTCTACTTTCGCGGCAGCCTCGGCCACGAACAGGAGCTTCCCTACGGGTTTCAACTTTATGGGCTCCTCCAGGGTCAGGCCAGCGCCACCCCGCTGTTGGACAGTGAGCAATTTTCCCTCGGCGGGTTGAATACCGTGCGCGGCTACTTGGAATCTGTCGTTCTGGGAGATAGCGCCATCGCCGGATCGCTCGAATTGCGCAGTCCGCCTCTTCTCGGCTGGCTCGGCAAGAACTACGAGTGGCGCGTCTTCGGGTTTCTTGACGCCGGGGCGGCCTTCGTCAATGAACCCCTTCCGGAGCAAGTCTCGCAATACAACGTCTGGAGCTTAGGCGTCGGCAGCAATATCCGCATCTTCGATCATCTCAATGGTTCCCTGGTTTTCGGGATTCCCATGGTCACTCAGACCCCTTCGCAGGCCTACGAACCTCTCCTCACTTTTCGGATCTGGGGGGAACTTTAGCCGACCCCAACCGCCATTCCGCCAGCCAATTTTTTTAAGAATTTTTCTCCTATGACTTTGACCAAACGATTTCCATTTTACCGCGTCCTCACCGGAGCGTTTGTTTTCATGGCCCTTGCCTCGACCAGCCCGGCTTGGTGGAACAAGGACTGGAGCGGGCGCAAATCCTTCACGGTGGATACCGGAGCCGAGGGCGGCGCGATTTCCTCGCCCATAGGGGACTCGGTGGTTCTGGTGCGGCTTCACCAAGGGAATTTCCCCTTCGAACTCGTGCGCTCGGATGGCAGCGACCTTCGATTTGTTGCCGGGGATGACGAGACGGTTCTGCCTCACCAGATTGAAAAATTCGACTCTCTTCTCACCGAGGCCTTTGTCTGGGTCAAAGTTCCCAAGGTTGAGCCCGGGACCCAGACGAAGTTCTGGCTCTACTACGGAAATGGCAGTGACGAGATGGAAGCGTCGGAGGCCAAAAACACCTACGACGAGGAGACGATGCTCGTCTATCACTTTGGGGAAAGTGGGGTGCCTGCGGTGGACTCGTCGGTTCAGGGCAACACGGCCGAGAATGCTCCCTCGCCGTCCGAGGGTTCCATGATCGGTCGGGGCGTCCGGTTTTTGGGCAACAACCCGGTGACGATTCCGGCTTCAGATTCCATGATTTGGAAATCCGGGGACGCGCTGACCTGGTCCGCCTGGATCAAGCCGGGTTCGCTTCAGCCCGATGCCGTGATTTTCAGTCGTAAGGAAGCGGGGAAGTCCTTTGAAATCGGTCTGAACGAAGGAATTCCCTATGTGGAAGTCGTCGATCCCTCGGGAACCCGGCGGAGTCCGGAGGGAGAAGCCCTTCCGATCAATTCCTGGAAACACCTGGCGGTTGTGGCCGATGGATCGAAGATCACTCTCCACCTCAATGGCGAGACCTATGCCACTCTCGATGCCGCGCTTCCGGCCCTCGCGGGACCCGCGCTCATCGGCGGAGATGGCAGCGAGGCCTTGGGTTTTGCCGGGGAACTTGACGAACTGGAGATCTCCCGCGTCGCCCGTCCCGATGGGTTTATTCAGCTTGCCGCCATCGGGCAGGGAGGCAGCGAAGCGGCCGCCCGACTCCTTGTTCCTGGCGAAGACGAAGGCGGGGAAAGTCAGGCCCACAACCCGATGTTCGAACATCTGATGCTCTTTGGCGATATCGCCAAAAATATGATGTTCGATGGTTGGGCTGTCATCTTTTTCTGCGGCCTCATGGCGATCGTCGGTTGGACGGTGGCGATTCGGAAATTTCTTTACCTCAACAAGATTCAGAAAGGCAGTCAGGAATTTGAAAAGCAATGGAGGCACATCGCGGCCGACCTCACGGTGCTTGATCATGCCGACGCCGAGAATGTCAAAAGCCTCGGAGGCAAGGCCGACCTGAAAACCCAAAAACTGGTCCACCTTTCGCCGCTCTATCACATTTACCACATCGGTTCGGAAGAGATCCATCACCGTTTGCAGAGAGGCGCTGGGTCGTTTCAGGGGCTTTCCGCCCGATCCATCCAAGCCATCCGCGCCAGCTTGGATTCGGGGCTCACTCGCGAAGTCCATCGCCTCAATGACGGGCTAATTTTTCTCACCATTAGCATCGCCGGGGGTCCCTATGTCGGTCTTTTGGGCACCGTCATGGGCGTGATGATCACATTTGCGGTCATCGCCAAAAGCGGGGAAGTGGAGGTGAATTCCATCGCCCCCGGTATTGCCAGCGCCTTGCTCGCCACCGTGGCAGGTCTGGTCGTCGCCATCCCGGCCCTCTTCATCTACAGCTACCTCAGCGTCCGGATCAAAACCACCGTCAGCACGATGCAGCTCTTCATCGACGAGTTCATGACTAAGATGGCCGAGTTTTATCCCACTCCGGGGGATCTGGCCGCGCCCCGTTCTTACAGTCTCCTGCCGACTCCGGAGGCGGCGGAACCCAAGGAATCGGATCCGTCATGAACGTTGACGACAATAAATCCTACGACGACATCAACGTCACTCCGATGGTGGATCTCTACCTCGTGCTACTCCTGATTTTCATCATCATGACCACGGCCGGCGTGCAAAGCGTCAAAGTCGACCTGCCCAAATCGAGCACTTCGGCCAAGGATGACGGGGGACCAAAAACCAAAGCCATCACCCTCAACAACGAGGGGAAGATCTTTCTCGATACCGTTCCCGTCACCCTCCAGGAGCTGGAACAACGGCTCACCGCCCATCAAGCCAAAAACCCCGACTTCCCCGTGGTCATCAAGGGAGACCGGCTGACCCAATACCAGGGCGTCATGGATGTTTTGGATGTCGTCGGACGCCTGGGTATTTCCAAAGTCGGCCTCGCAACGCAAGGACCTCAAAAATAGATTTTTATGGAACCCGAAGAACAAGACGAACCTGGATTTTTGCGACGTTATCGCGTCGTGCTCATTCTCGGCGTCTTGGCTCTGGTGGGCGGAATCGTATTTCTGAACATGGGGAAGCAAGATGCGCCCAAGAAAAAGAAGGCCTCTGTGAGCATGGTCAACATCATGCCGCCGCCGCCTCCTCCCCCTCCACCGACGCCACCGCCCACACCACCCCCTCAAGAGGAACCGCCGCCACCCGATGCTCCGGATCAGCCGGAATTTCAGGAAGAAAAACAGCCGGACACCACCGCCAAGGAAGAACCCAAGGCAGAAACGCCCGAGGAAGCCGCTCCCTTGGGATCCAATATCCAGGGCGACGGCAAAGACGGCTTTGGCCTCAAAGGACAGGGCGGTGGCCGCATCGGCGGACGGGGCAATGGCAGCGGCGGCGGAGGCACGAAATGGGGCTGGTATGCCGGGCAGGTCCAAAGCCGGGTCGTGGAGGCTCTTGGAAAGCATCGCCGCACCCGCAGCACCAGCCTGAGCGTCAAAGTGCGAATCTGGGCCGACGCCACCGGTCGAATCACCCGCGCCAGCTTATCCGGCTCCACCGGCGATCCCGCCGTCGACAAGGCGATCGAAACCGAAATTCTCACCGGACTCCAACTTGAGGAGCCCCCTCCGGACGACATGCCCATGCCCATCGTCATGCGGATTACGGCCAAACGTCCCAATTAACTTTCATGATTTTCCGTCTCATCCATTTCTTGCCATCGCGGTTAGGTTTCTCGCCGGTCCGGGCGCTTCTCGCCCTCGCTCTTCTTCTCGCCTGCGCGACGACGCGAAAGCTTCATGCGCAATCCGGTGACTCCGGGCTCTCTGCGCCGACTCCTCGCATCGCTCAGGTCGGTCGGAAGAACCGGATCATCTTTGACTACAACGATCCCGCGCCTCGGCCAACGGCAACGGCAACACCAACAGCCACGCCTACGCCGGCCTTTAAAGTGGAACCCCCTTCTGAGCTGACGGCCCCCCTTTCCGGGCCGAGCCCCACGCAGGAACCTACGCCAACCCCGCGGCCTCACTCCTCGCGCGAACTTGCCCCGACGCCCGAAGCCACGCCGACACCCGAAGCCACTCCGACACCCGAAGCCACTCCGACTCCTGAGGCGACCCCGGCACCCGAGCCAGCTTCGACGCCAGCCATGAGCGCCAGTGCGGCAGCTCAACTCCGGGCGTCTGAAATCGTGGAAGGCCCTCTGCCAACTCCCGATGATGAGACGATGGAAATTGATGTGGTGGCCGCCGCGAATGCGGCCGACTTGGCTCCGCCATTGGGAAGTGTGGATCCCAGCATTCCGCCGCCCCCCTCGGATAGCGTGACGATTAACCTGATCAACAAACTCGTGCAGCGGGGCATTTTAACCAAAGAGGACGCCCGTGACATGGTCCAGCAGGCGGAGGCGGAAGCTCAGGTGGCCCGGGAGCAGATGCAGACTGATATGTTTGTCATCGCCCAAGCCGCAGCCGCTCAAGCGGCCTCGGATCAGATCGCTCTGGCCGGTGGCTCGACCACGTTCAGCGAGGAAGACGTTCGGGTCACTTACATCCCTGAACCGGTCAAGATGCAGATCAAAGAAGACATCAAAACCGAACTCATGGCCGAAAGCAAAACCGGGAATTTTCAGATTGGCCCACAGCCCTATTTGCCGGAATGGGTCTCGCGGATCCATCCATTCGCAGATTTTCGTTTTCGTTATGAAAATGATTCCTTCCCGCAAAGCAATGATGCCACCGGTGCTTTCCCAAATTTCAATGCGATCAATACCGGAGCGCCCTTTGACGTCACCGGAAACGAATTTGCGCCGCAATTTAATGTGGATCAAAATCGCAACCGCTTTCAAATCCGTCTCCGCTTCGGTGCGGAAATGGACCTGACCGACAACTTCACCGCCGGGATCCGTCTCGCCACCGGCCAAAGTAATTCTCCGACTTCTACCAATCAAACCGTGGGCATCTCCAATCAGGGCCAGGGCGGGAATTTCAGCAAATACGCGATTTGGTTGGATCGCGCGTTTCTCCGTTACGATCTCGGAGAAGATCCCAACAAGACTGCGGCTCTTTGGATTGGGCGATTCGACAACCCGTTCTTCAATACGAAATTGCTTTGGGACGCCGATCTCGGTTTCGATGGCATTGCCGTGCAGGCACGTTATGAAGTGGCTGAAGGCGTGGTGCCATTCCTGATCGCGGGCGCTTTCCCGGTCTTTAATACCGACTTCAATTTTTCGTCCAACCAGCCGACGAAATTTGAAAGCTATGACAAATACCTTTTTGGGGGACAACTCGGCATCGATTGGAAGATCTCCAAAGACTGGAATATCAAATTTGCCACCTCTTATTATTATTTTCATAATGTGGAGGGCAAGCTCTCCAGTCCCTTCACCCCGCAGTCCGCAAACGACGCCGGTGATACCGACAACAGCCGCCCATCGTTTGCCCAAAAAGGAAATACCTACTTCCCGATTCGCAATATTATCGCGGATGCCAGCAATGATTTTGGCGCCATCAACCAATACCAATATTACGGACTGGCCACCCCTTTCCAAGAACTCGCTCTGACCACGCGAATCGACTACAATGGCTTTGAGCCAGTGCAGGTCTCCCTCATCGCCGAGTTTGTACAGAATCTGGCCTTTGACAAAAGCGCCATCGACGCGATCGCGGTCAATAACCGCGGGCCTTTGGACGATAGTCTCTCCAATTCCATCGGGGCCTTCGACGGCAGTCCGCAGGCCTGGCTGGTGGAACTGCGGATCGGAACGCCCGCACTGGCCAAACGCTGGGATTGGGCGGTCACCTTCGGCTATCGCTGGATCGGATCCGATGCGGTCGTGGACGGCTTCAATGATTCGAATTTTGGACTCGGCGGCACCAACATGCAGGGCTTCACCGTAGGTGGGGCCGTGGCGATCTCACCCAATGTCTGGGCTGGCCTCCGTTGGATGGGCTCGGACAGCATTGCCGGCCCCACCTTCAAAGCCAACATCATCCAGTTGGATCTTCACACTAAGTTTTGATGAGCGGGGCTTGTTCGTTGGCGACAAGCGAACTTACTCGCGTTTCTGAAAAAGGTGAAAAGGAAAAGATACGACCCTTTTGCTTTTGTGGGCGCAGTCGGTAGGGAGGGCGCATGCCCGAAAAGTGCAAACCAAAGGAGCGTGGGCGTCCCGCCCGCTTGGTTCGGAAAGCGGGCGAGACGCCCACGCTCCCGTGAAGATGCGTCTTTGCACTGATCGGGCATGTAGTCATGCAAGAAAAAAGTTTGGATATTTTGGCTTTTTGTTCTGATTCACCTGTCGCAGACAGGTCTTCATACTGTTCCCCCCAAATGCCGCCGCGGCGAGCGGTGCGGGGTTTGG
>Ga0209491_10002589_pt1 | contig 31930 bp, 26 predicted proteins | sample BON02_FD_187213 | JGI IMG/M metagenome (GOLD analysis project Ga0209491, IMG submission 187213) | Freshwater microbial communities from Lake Bonney liftoff mats and glacier meltwater in Antarctica - BON-02 (SPAdes) (version 2) | ecosystem: Environmental > Aquatic > Freshwater > Ice > Glacier...
GTGGAGCGTGGAGCGTGGAGCTGGGAGCTGGGAGCTGGGAGCTGGGAGCTGGGAGCTGGGAGCTGGGAGCGGGGAGCGGGGAGCGGGGAGCTGGGAGCTGGGAGCTGGGAGCTGGGAGCTGGGAGCTGGGAGCTGGGAGCGTGGAGCTGGGAGCTGGGAGCTGGGAGCTGGGAGCTGGGAGCTGGGAGCTGGGAGCTGGGAGCTGGGAGCTGGGAGCTGGGAGCTGGGAGCTTGGAGCTGGGAGCTTGGAGCTTGGAGCTGGGAGCTGGGAGCTGGGAGCTTGGTTGAGGGGACGTGGGTTGGGAAGCCCGGGAGGCCGTCTCACGGAAGGCCGGTCCCACGGAAGGCCGTCCCGCACGCTCCTTTGGCTTGGTTGGGCAGGACTCAGTTGCCCAGGCAATAGAGGTAGCCGTTCTTGGAACCGGCGTAAACGCGGCCATTCCAGACGACGGGGGTGGCGTCGAACATGGGGCCGCTGAGGCGGTCGAGGCGCACGAGCTTTCCGGCGGGGGTGACCTGGTAGAGGTCCATGCCGTTGTCATAGCCTACGATGATTTTATTGCCGACGAAGAGCGGGGTGGAAATAGAGCCTTGCGGCAGGGTCACGGTATCGAGCACGAGGGGCGCGGGATATTGTTTCTGCTTTCTCGGTCCCCAGACCATTTTCCCGGGCTGGGTCTTTTTGTGGTTCACGAGAGTCAGCTTGCCATCGATCCCGACGAAGCAGGCAAGGTCCTTGGAGACATCGGATTGATAGCGATGATTGACGGCGGGCGAGCCCACCAACCCCCCGTTCCAAGTGTACCATTTTCGGTCGGGAAGCGGATGATACCAGGAGACCTGGCCGTTGGTCTTGAATTTCATGACACCGCCTTGTCCGGCGATGAATTGTTTTTCGATCCCAAGGAGGAGTTGTCCATCGTTGGTGAGAGGCATGGTGCCGTTCAGGTCGCCTCCGCAATCCAGTTTGACTTTGGCTCCTCCGAACCAACCAAGGCCACAAGCGTAGACCCGCCCCACTCCGGCCGCGACGTAAGCGGTGCTGCCGATCATGGTGGGTGAGGATTCGCAGCAGAGTTCGCTGCGATAGAGTTTGCGGTCGGAATCGCGATAAAGGAGGTATTGCTTGGAAATCTTGGGAGCCGGGAAGCCACCGACCATGCTGGTCTTTCGGGCATCGGGCGAGAAGATGGTGAAGTAACCGTTTTCGAGTGGGATGGCTGCCTTGCTGCCGACGACGACGGCTGAGGCATCGCAGTCGCGGCTATTGCAAGCGGTGGCCCGGGAGTTGTGACGCCAGAGGATCTTTCCGGTGGTGTAGGAAATGCCATGCAGGCTATGGGCGGTGCCATTGCGCCAATGTTGACCGAAGCCACTCCGGCTGCCCACGATGAGCGTGTAGCGGGTCTCGGCGGGTCCGCCGACGTCGATGAAGGTGGGAGTGCCCTTGATGACATCGCCGACACTGGTGGACCAGATGACCTTGCCATCGCGGGCGCGGATTTTTTTAAGGTGGTGGCTGAGCGTTCCCTGAATGAGATAGAGAGCGCCCGCTTCTTCAATCACAAGTGGTTGCCCGGTCCAGCCGGCCCCCTTCCAGGTGCGGACATCGCTGGTGCCAAACATGGTCTTGCCACTGCCGAGCGGAGTCCGCCATTTCACGTTTAACTTCGAAGGCGCGACGTTGCCGTAGAAGTTGCGTTGGTTGTCGCCGAGATAGGTGCCGACGAGCGGTTTGATCTGCGCGTGGAGAGTCGTGATGGCGAAGAGGAAGAGGAGGAATTTCATAGCACGGATTTAATGGCTGAGAGCGGAATAGTGTTGGGATAGGCCCGGAAACGTCGGTCGGTGAAGTGCCACCATTCGTTGGGCAAGGGGAAGAAGCCGGCCTGGTTCATGGCCTGCTGGAGAATGTGCTTTCGTTTGAGAATCCCGGGATCGGGATGCTCGTAGGCGGCGGCGGCCTGCGGGGTGAAGCTATCGAAGTCGGTGGGCATCTCAACCGGCTGGCCGGACTTCGTCACGAGAGTAACATCGACAGCGGTGCCACAGGAATGCTGCGACGGTTTACTGAATGGATTGGCGACAAAGCGGTCGTCGTGTCCCGAGGCCTCCCAGAGAATGAGTTGGGCGGCGGGAGGGCGGTAGGCATCCCAAACTTGAATGCGGTAGCCGAACTGCTTCACGTAGTCGTTGGCCTTGCGAAGACGCACTGCGGTCTCGGGCCGCAGCAGGGCCGGCATGTCGGGCTGGTAGAGCGGGCGACGGGCAATGGTCGAGCCACGGGTGTAGCGAAGATCGATGCTGATGGTGGCATCCACTTCTTGGATTTCGATCAGATCCGCCTTGGCGAAGGCGGGATTCGATGACTTTGGAAGCGCCGAAAGCACCGGGTCGCGGCCTTCCCATCGGGGGCCGGAACTGCAGGCAGCAATGATGGCGCTGCCAATCAAGGCAATGGGTAAGGCCCTTCTCACGTGGAGAAGGTAGGGGGCCTAGTCTTCTGAGACAAGTTCAAGGTGAGTGGCTTCTTCGCTGGGCTTCACCTTGAGACCGAGGAAGAAGAGATCGCGCAGGTTGCTTCCGGATTCTTCACCGAAGCCACGGAAGACAAACTGGCGGAACGAGGCCATTTCAAGACGACCCAAGAGCAAGGTGTGGGGATTCTTACCGTCTCGAATCTCTTGCCGGATCAAGTTGCGGACATGGAGAGCATCGAAATAAGGGTGTGACTCTTCTCTTGCGAGAACCTTGCTGAGTTCGGCAGACGAGTAATGAAGGTCGTCGCGGAGACGAGCGACAGTCGATCGGTTCCAGTAGTGATCTTCAAAAGGAAGCATTGCAGTGGGGGCATTCATAATTCGCTTACTTGCGATACGCGTTCCATACTCCGAAATTGCGAATTGGACCCGCCTGATGGGTGACGCTTTTGTCACATGGGGAAATCCCAAAAAACTCCGGCGATGGGATTCCGGAAAGTTCGGAACGACTTACTCCAAAGTCGCCGTCACCCTGAGAAAGCCGCTGGCTTCCGGGATTGAGAAAGAAGCGCTTGCGCTTCCGTCGCTCACCTCAATGCCGGGCTCCGGAACCGTGGTCCAATTCCCAAGTTCCAGATTGGGATTTTTCTCGATCCCGTAAACCACACCCGCTTCGGCAGACCAGGTCAAGGTGATCTGATCACCGGCCCGTTCGATGGTGAGATGACGCACCAACTCCTCAGCCGTCGCCTGAAATTCCAGATCGAGATAGACCGGGCGATGATCTGAAATGGAGATCAGATTGGCACCTTCCTGTCCTGGAGCAGGCCAGAAGACCGCTCCGTCCTTGATGACAAAGCCGTCCCCGGAAGGTAGGACATAATCAACGCGGAGATTGAAAGTTGCGGTGTCGAAACGGGAAGATCCCGAGGGCGCCCCGGTGCGCACGGGTTCGAAGGACGAATCCACCCGGGGATGATTCAGGAGTTGGTTGATGGCCGCATTCACGCTGTCGCCCCGCGTCGGATCAGCATTCTGATCCCCCGCAATCACGAAGCGGGTGCCCTCGGGCAAACCACCGCCCAGGTAGTCCCCTGCTCCCGGGGTGAGGTAGTCAGCCCAGAGGCGGATTTCATCGTGGTTGCGTCGGCCATTCCGATCTTCGGCCCCGTCGAAGACCGGAGGAGTGGGATGACTGACAAGGAAGTGGAAGATCCTGCCGTTGACATCGATGGGAAGGTCCCAGTGGCTCTTGGACGAGAGGCGGAAAATTTCCAGCTCTTGGGGCGAATAATATCCCGGAGGAATGAGGGCACCCGGTTGGTCATTCCATAGGATGGTTTCGAAAGTGCGGGCCTTGGCGAGATCGATGGGAAATTTCGAAAAGACGGCCATGGCATATTTGCCGGGGAACTCGCCGTATCCCAAACAATCACCTCCATAAATTTCGTTGCCCGGCGTGTCGTTCACCACTGAGTTATTGTCGAGGTCGAGGCCGGTATGAATCCCGGTGTTGGAAATCGCGACATAACGGTAAGGGTAATCCTGCGACACCCGGCCTGGACCCTGGCTCACCTTGAAAAATTTATCGTTCAGGCGGGTCGCGGCCGTTCCCCCGGCATCGTAGTCAAATTCGTTGAGCAAGAGAACATCCGGCTGAATGATTTGGATAATTTCCGCCACCCGGCGTCCGTGGAAATTGGTCCCGTCGCGCAGGGAGGCCGCAAGGGCTCGCTCCGTGGGGAGAGCAAAGGCTGCGTTATAGGTCGCGACACGAATCTGTTGAGCCGGAAGAAGTTGAGTGAGCAAAAGGAGGAAGAAGAACCTCATGGGTGGAAAATAACCGAACTCGTGCAGAGTGACAGTTGAGAATCACATTCTGTGTGACCATACTGCCATATGGACTTGATCACTCCCCATGAAGCGGATTCATTCATCCTCGCTTCCACCGGAATTTTAGAAACCGCCTGCGTGCCTCTTGAAGAGGCGCTTGGAAGAGTGCTCCGGGAGAATCTTTACGCGGACCGGCCTTTCCCACCGTTCGACCGGGTCACGATGGATGGGGTGGCTTTTCGCTTCGCGGACTTCGAAGGCAAACCCCTTCGCCTGCAAGGACTGCACGCGGCGGGAGATCCTCCCCCTCCACCGCTCCGGGAAGGACATTGCTGGCAGGTCATGACCGGATCTGTCATGCCCGCCGATTGCGACACCGTCATCCCTTACGAAGAAATTTCGATCCATGACGATACCGGCGAAATCCGAGTTGAACCCGTCCCCGGGCGTTTCATTCATCGCGAGGGCTCGGATGCCAAGACGGGAGATCTCATTCTACAATCCGGCGTCAGACTTGGCCCGGGACACCTCGGCATCGCAGCCTCGATTGGAGCGGTGAACCTCACGGTCACGAGATTGCCTCGCATTACGATTCTCACCACAGGCGACGAACTCATCCCCGCCGATCAAACTCCCCTGCCCCACCAGCTTCGGCAATCCAACGGGATCACGATCGAGAACGCGATGAGACAATGGGGCCCTGCCCAGGTGACCCGACACCATCTCGCTGACGACTTTGCAGCGACGAAGGAAGGGATTGCCTCGGCTTTGCAAAACTCCGATTTGATCATCCTCTCCGGGGGAATTTCCAAAGGAAAAAAGGACTACGTCCGCCCTGCGCTTGAGTCACTTCGCGGCGCTCCCCTCTTCCACGGAGTGGCCCAACGTCCCGGCAAGCCCCTCGCCTTCTGGCCCGGCGTCGCCGCCCTCCCGGGCAATCCCAATTCCTCCTTGACCACCTTCACCCGCTACCTCGCACCGCTCCTTCACAAGCTCACCGGTACCTCCCTGCCGCGACGCATCCGCCTTCCCTTGAGCGCCCCCATCGCAAGCCATCCTTCTCTCGCAATGATGCTTCCGGCTCTTCTCAGCGACAATGGAACGCTCGAAATCCTCGCGCCCCAAAATTCCGGAGACTTTCTCACCCCCCTTTCCGGAACGGGATTTATCGAGGTCCCCCCGGACTCGGGACAGGTTCACGAAGCCGACTACTGGGGGCTTCATTGAAAAAGCAACCGGGCTGCCACCACCAGAATCAAGATCCCGGTGACGCGGCGAATGATTCCTTCATGGAAGCTTCCCTGCAGAAGCCGGGAACCCAGCAAGCCACCTGCCGCCACCGCCACCGGCAGCCAAAGGTAATTCTGAATCCCGGCCATCCCGATCTCGCCGGAAATCACCGCGAAACCGACGAGGGAATTCAAGAGAATGAACCAGGTCGCGACCGCGGCGATTTCCTTGGCCTTTCCCGCCCTGAGAAGATGGAGGACGGGAGCCAGATAGATCCCGCCCCCGATCCCCGTCACGCCCGCGAGCGCCCCCAGGCCGCTCCCAAGCACGAGAAGCATCGGCATTGAAGGTTTTCGCCATGATTTTAGACGCGGAATTTCCCAAACGAGGAGCAGCCCCGCCACCGCCAGGGCAACCGCCAGGACCGTGAAAAACACCTCGTCCGAAAGCCGCCAACGAGCTGCCAGAAAAACCGCCGGGATCGAGCTCAAAAGCAATGGCCCCATAAGTGCCCAGCGGATCACCTTCCAACTAGCGATTCCCCCGATCGCGACGACGACGAGGTTGCAAAGGAGAGAGACCTGCCGGATCGTACCCGCGCCCTCGCCTTGCCAGGCAAGGATTGCGGTATAGGACGAGCCACCGCCAAAGCCCACCGACGAGTAGCACAGGGCTACCACAAAAAAGAGGGCCGCGATCCAGGCCATGGCCTTACCACTTGGAAACAACCGACTGAATCACGTCGAGGGTGTCGTCGATGTCGGCTTTGGTGTGAGCCAGGGAAATAAACCCGGTCTCGTAGGGACTCGGCGCAAGATACACCCCTTCCTCGAGGCAGCCCCAGAAGAGCTTCTTGAAAATGGAGAAGTCCTGCTTGATCACGGTATCGACATTGATGATTTCCTCATCGAGAAAGTAGAGGCAAAACATGGAACCTACTTGGTTGACCCGGTGAGGCATTCCTTTCTCAGTGAAGATGCGGCGAAGTCCCCCGGCCATTTGGGAACCCACTTCAGCGAGATACTCGTAGGCCCCTCGCTTATCGAGCTCCCGGAGCTGGGTCAGGCCGGCCACCATCGCGAGGGGGTTTCCGCTCAATGTTCCGGCCTGATAAACCGGACCGTCAGGCGCGAGCAGGTCCATGATATCGGCACGTCCGCCGAAGGCACCGACGGGAAGCCCCCCGCCGATCACCTTGCCGAGAGCGGTGAGATCGGGGTCAAATTTTTCAATCTCCTGCACCCCGCCGCGTGCCAGACGGAAGCCCGTCATCACTTCGTCGAAAATGACGAGCGTGCCGTGCTTGCGAGTGATTTCGCGGAGCTTCGCAAGATACCCGGCCTGCGGGAAGACGAGCCCGGCATTCGCAGGGTAGGACTCCACAATCACGGCCGCGATGTGCTCGCCATGATTGGCAAAGGTCTCTTCGAGCCGCTCAACGTTATTGTAGGGAAGAGCGATCGTTTCGTTGGCAAAGGACTGGGGAACGCCCGCCGAATCCGGCTTACCAAAGGTCAGCGCACCCGAGCCGGCCGCCACGAGGAGCGAATCAGAGTGACCATGATAGCAGCCTTCGAACTTCACGATTTTGTCCCGCCCGGTAAATCCACGGGCCAAGCGGATCGCCGACATCGTCGCCTCCGTTCCCGAATTGGTCATGCGCACCTTCTGGACCGAAGGAACCCAGTCGGTGATGATCTGGGCCATCTGCACTTCGTAGGCATTGGGAATTCCGTAGGAGACCCCGTTTTTGGCTGCCTCGTGAATGGCGCTCGTGATTTCGACCGGGGCATGCCCAAGAATATTCGGCCCCCATGATCCGATGTAGTCGATGTAATGCTTCCCATCGACATCCTCAATGCGGGATCCCTTGGCGCGGAGCACAAAAAACGGGTCGCCATCGACGTTCTTAAAGGCCCGCACCGGGGAGTTCACTCCCCCGGGGATGAGGGTTTTGGCCTTCGCGAAGAGCTTTCGGGAAATCATTCCAGTCACGGAGGGACGTTGGCTCAGAATCGACCGAAAAAAAAGTCCGAATAAAGAGGGATTGTGCGCCGTCAAACTCTCGTCGACAAATCAGTTCGATCAACTTACATTGTCACAACCATGAAAGCTTTATTTTTGCTCCTCTTTCTGGCTCTTCCCGTGTCAGCCTTCATTGATGACCCCGAGGAGGGCGTTGTTTATGTCGAGGAATTCGCTCCCAAGGGGATTACCTTGAAGGCCGAGAAACCCGGATGGGTCTACGCCACCAACAAAGGCGGCCGCAAGCGGGGCGCTCTTATGACCGGAATCGATGTCGAACTGGTCTCCTTTACCGAAAAGGCCTACTTCGTCCGCGGCAAGCGCGAAAACGGCTTGGGTGTCTCCGGCTGGGTGACACCGGCTGCCTTCAGCTCCAAAGACCCCGAATTTGTCGCCAAGCTCAAGCAGGTCCATACCCGCCAGATCGCAGTGCGCGAGTTGATCGCGAAAGAGGAAATTGCCCTCGGAATGACCCCCGAGGAAGCCTCGAAAGTCCTCGGACGCCCCACCAAAACAACCGTTCGCCGGAATGCCCAGGTGCAAACGGAAGTCTGGGAGTTTATCGACTACGAGACGGTCAATCACTACGCCAGCGTTCGGGACGCCTATACCGGCGCGATTTACCGTCAGCTCACTCATACCACCAAGGAGATCAAATCCAAGACCGTCGTGGAATTCGAGAACGGATACATTACCAGTACCGAAGAGACCGAAAATCGAAAAGGAGGCGGTCCTAAAATCGTCACCTTTCCGATTGTCTTTGCGTGGTAACGGACGGCCCTGATGGCATCCATTCAATCGAGATGGACGCCCTCCCCGCTGCTCTTTTAGCGACCCTCGGGAGTCCCGTTGGCACCTGCTGGGTGCTGTGGCAGGAGCTGAAAATTCGCTCAAAGGGAGCGCCCCTCACCAGGGACATTCAGCAGTGGGCCCGGAACGCCGGGGTCCGAAACGTGGACAGAATCCGACTGGCTTACACCAAGGTCATTCCCCTTCCCGCTCCGATGTTCCTGAGGAAGTATCTCGATCACCGGGGTTTCCCATCCAGCGATGTCGCGGGACTTGCTCTCCGATACGGTATCTACCTCGAGGAAGGCACGCCTCTCAACGGGTCCGTCATCCGCCACGAACTCATCCATACCCGCCAATACCAACGCATGGGCTCGGTGGCCTGCTTCCTCTGGCTCTACCTCTATCAATGCCTGACTAGGGGTTATTACCATTGCGCCCTCGAAAAGGAAGCCCGTGAAGATTCCACCGCGCCCTGAAACCGGGAAGCTACCTGAAAAAGACACGGGATGAGCTCCTAGAAAAACAAGGTGCCGCTGAAAATAAAAGTGTCGGTATCGACGTCTTCATCGGCCACCCGGTCCAATGCGATCAAAGGAATAAAGCTGCGGTTGTAAACATACTCGGCACTGATCGCGAAGTTGTCGGTGAGAAAAGTCTCCATTCCAACCGCCACCTGATGGAGCGATTCCCACTGGTCACCTTCGTTACCCAGTTTGCCCCGACCGTAGACGAGCGAGAAGCGGGTGTCCTTGGAGAGGATCTCAGTGTCGTAGGCAGCCTGGGCGGTGAATCCTTGGACAGGAGCACCACTTGCGAGCCAGTCACGCTCCGACTGAGTGAATTCGCACATGAGGGAGAAAGGTCCATCCTTGGCTTCCGCCCAGACGTTGAACAAGCCATTTCGCGCGCGACCCGTCTCGACATTGGAGTGCACTCCAGGGTGGTTGGCATCATCGCTATCATAAATGCTGGAGTAAAGGTAGCCCCCGCCCACCGAAACATCCCAGCCCGCGACCTCGAGATCGTATTGACCGCTGACCGCAAAGTTGCTGCCAAAGGTGCTGCTGCGGTTGTCGGCCACGCGAAGCTGGCGACCACCGTTCATGGCCGTGAATGCGAAGCGGCAATTTTCTCCGACATATCCAAGCTCAGCCGCTGCGTCGTAGGTATCGACCCGGAAAAAGTGGTTGTTCACCGAGTGCGTCACCGGATTGTAGGCACCCTGATGACCAAAATTGGCCGTCATGCGGCCCACCGAAAGATACCAAGGGCATTCGGCTAGATTACCAAGCGTGATGAAGGCCTCACGAATCTGGGCCTCTTCCTGACTGGGGAAAGAAAGGTCGGTGTAGGTTCCGTGAACATAAGCCGAGAGCCACTTGGATGGGGCATAGGTCAGGGAAATATCCGCGGTATCGAGGATGTTTTCGTCAGCACGGCGACCCGAGGTGTGCTGGTCGGGGAAACGGCCTAAAATGGGATACTTGCCCGCCGTGTCGGTCTGCTCGTTGTAGTAGGAATAAATGGCGTGGCCGGAAAAGTAGACCTTGCCCGTATCAAGAAGTCCATCGCGGTAGGCCTCCAACAAATAGGGCGCTTTATTGACGACCGTCCGTTGAGGCGAGAGCATTTCTTTGGAATACTCCAGGCTGGTATCGATCATCCAGGCTTCGGGGAAAATTGTGTCACTCACCGACTCCGCCATCAGAGAAGTCAGAGAACAGGCGGTCGCCAACGCGATCACCGAGGGGATTGTTGTTTTTGCGCTCATCAAGGCGCGCATCTACCACCCCAAAAATCCATTTTGTCAAGTGACCAAATAAAACCAAACAATCACACAATCACCACCGCAGGGCCTTCCCTACTTTCCCGAGACTGCGAAGAGCGTTCCATCCTCACTTCCAATCAAAATCATGCCGCTGGCAAACGAAGCATTGGCAATGAGAGACTCCCCGAGATCGAGAGCCCAGATCTCCTTCCCCTCATCCAGGGTGAGAGCATAAAGACGTCCATCACTTGACCCTACAAGCAGACCATCAGAAAATAAAAGCGGCGAGCTCTCCACCCTGCTTCCGGTTTTGAAGGTCCAAACGCGCTCGCCCTTGTCCCGGGAAATGGCATGGATCTTCTTGTCTCTTCCTCCGACATAGACCCGCTCCAGGTCGATCGCCGGAGCCGACATGAATGGAAAAGCCCGGTCGCTGTAAATCCAAGTGGGCTTATCCGCATTAATATCAGCTCCCAGAACCTGGTTGGCGTGATTCCCCCAGGCCACAAAAGTGCCCTCGGTCCCAACGGTCGAAACAATGGGCGCTTCCCCTTCAATTTGCTTCACTGCTTTACCCGTCGCCAAATCAAGAGTGTAGAGAAACTGGTCACACCCGCCAAAAACGATAAACTTTCCGTCCACGATGGCAGGCGTGCCGTTGATCGGGCTGGCCGTTTCGTGACTCCAGACTTCCTCGCCATTCGAGGCCCGCAAGGCCCGGCAGACACCATCATAGCCATTCAGAATCACCCACATCTCGGAGCCATCCGGACTCTTGGTGAGGTTCACCGCAGCCGTAATCTTGTCGTTGGTTTCGATCGACCACTTCTCTTCACCGGTCGCCAATTCGAGCGCATAGAAAAAGGTATCCTCGCATCCAATGAAAATCGTGTCCTCCAGAATGGCCGGGGCCGCCTCGAAGCTCTGCTCAAATTCCTTCTGCCACTTCTTCTCCCCCGTCGTGACATCGACCGCTGTCAAGAATCCCGCAGTGTCGCCAAAAACCGCGATCCCCTGGCTCGCCACCGTTTCACCAATGATCGAACCCGTGGTTTTAAACGTCCATTTCACTTCAGGGTTGGCAGGCAAAGGAAGCCCCACCTGACCAGAGAGACCGGCTCCACCCCGCGCAAGTGGCCAATCGGTCATGACGGCATCAGCGACCATCACGGCAGCGGAAGAGTCTTCTTTGACCTCTTCCTCCACCACCGGATCGGGCCGACACGAAGCCAACAGGGACACCGCCACTCCGCCCACCACCAACGTGTTCCAGGGAACCTTCGTTCTTTCTTGCAAATCCATGGGCATACTCTGCCACAAAAAACCGCCGACACAAAGAGATGCTCCCGGGAAGTCCCGTGACAATTGTTGATCATTCGAGTGATCTCCCAATCTCACAATGAAGGAAGCGGAATCCTCTGAAGAATCATGCTCCCGTCAGTTCCCCCTGACCTCAAGCCGCTTCATGGATGTCCCTGCACGCTTAGGCCATCGATAAAGCGTCGCGGTAAATCGCCTCAAAGTCTTCGGCCGCAAGGACACGCGGGTTGAACTGTCCCGTCCACTGACGGGCCGCTTCACTCGCCAACCATGGAATCTTGTCCGAAGGCACCGAAACCGGAGCGAGTTCAGCCAACTCGCGCAGGCTCTCGACCCACTCCGTTAAATCCGATCTCAACTCCTGGTAAATCTCCCCCACGACCTTGGAATTCCACCGCAAAACACTCGGCAACATCGTGAGGACCGCCCGCCCGTGCACGATCCCAAAAGCGGCCGTGAGGGGATTTGCCGAGGCATGCGCGCCGCCCAACATGCTCGCTTCGATCGCCCTCCCTGCCAGAGCCGCTCCCAGAAGCATCTCGCCACGCTGGGCCATCGTGGCCGTTCCCGAAAGCACCGCTTCGATCACCGGTTCGATCTTCCGAAAAGCCTCAATGGAAATCTCCTGCGACTCCTCCGTCCGCTTGCTGCAGACCGCACTCTCCAAGGCGTGGGACAAGGCATCGAGCGCCGTCAAGCGTGCCACACTCAACGGCATCGAAGCCGTCAGCTCCGGATCCAAGATCGCGACCTTCGCCAGCGCTCTCGGATCTCCGCAGGCCATCTTTTCATGCGAACCATCACGACTCAGAACGGCATAGCTCTGGCACTCACTGCCAGTGCCGGCCGTCGTCGGAATCGCGATAAAGGGAAGCATCTCCCCTTTCGCTTTTCCATGCCCTTGATAGTCCGACATCTTCCCTCCCCCGCTCAACAGAAAAAGGGCCCCCTTGGCGGTATCCATGGAACTCCCGCCACCCAATCCGATGATGACATCCGGCTGCACCGAACGCGCAAATTCGGCACACTCGGAAACATTCGATTCCGTAGGATTCTCATGGACTCGATCATAGACCACCGCATCCTCCAAAAGAGCCAATGCACGGTCCACGTGACCCGCCGCCACAATTCCGGCGTCCGTCACAATGAGCGCTTTCCCGGAGACCACCGAAGAAAGTTTTGCGAGAGAGCCAGGGCCATAAATAAGTTGTTGCTGGGAAGAGGTCACAATGAGAGCGGTGCAAGAGAATACTGGCCGAATTGAGAGGCTTTTCAAATTACCCGCTCATTCCAGGAATTCAACCCGCCATCCACCTTGGCAAACTCTACCTCTCCTCCTGGTGGGGCGAAGGCGCCGCCCTCTTCGGCACCAAGGCCATGCACCTCATCTCCCAGACCGCCAGCAAGTTCCTCTGGACTTAGCACGCTTCCCAGACAAGCCAAATTCTACGAGGCCGGGTCAGCACCACCTCTCGAACGGGCCTTCTTCCCGAAGAGCGCACTCCAATCCATCCGGGCGGTGTTGATCATCAACAAAGCCAGCGTCGCGATGGCCCCGATCGTAATCGTGATCCCACTCAGTCCGTCAAAGAAGAAGCTGTAGCTGAACAAGACGAGGTAAGCGAGCTGCGCCGGAAGCGCGATCTTGACCAACTCCTTCCCCGCCACCGCTCTCAAGTAGCCAATCACGAGAACCATCGAAACAAGGGCCGCGATCACAAAGGAAAGATGCAGCGGAAGGAGATCGACCAGGTAGGCAAAGAGCAATTGGAAGGCAAAGAATCCCGACGCAATGAAGAAGTAATTCATGGGGTGTAAATTGATCCCTTTCACGCATCCCATGATCAGCAGGACGGCAAAGAAAAACAATAGAGACACTGGAGCAAAAAAGCTGATTCGTTGTGCCACCGGTCCGGCATTCAGGGCCTTGGGCATGGCCATCCCGATCGACTGCGGATGGATGACATCGGGGTAATCCCACACAAAGGACCATCCGTCCTCTCCTTCTTCCCGCTCGCTCGGGGAACTGGTTCCTTCCGGAAAATCGATCTCTTGAAAATCAGTTTCAAGGGCCAATTTAAACTTTTGAATCCGCGGAACTTCTCCAAGTTGATAGGTCCAAAGCTCACTTCCCCGGGTTTGATAAGAGACTTGCAAGGGCACACTTTGACCCGCCGGGATCGTAACCGCCTGGGTGATCTTGCCATCACGGGGGATTTGATTCTCGGTCCCTTGATCACCCAGGGTGAAGGCAAAATCCTGATAGCTCGACGTCCCCGACGGCAGCGGAAAGCTGACGTAGATGGTCTGGGCAATGGGGGTAGGATTGGGGATTTCATAATGACCTGAGAAATCGACTCCATAGGTCCGGTGCCACAGTAAACCCCTCTTCTTGGGCTCGTAATTCAGAGCCACCTTGATGTCCGACATGGCCGGCTGGATCAAGCGACGCCCCTTCTCGCCCGTGGGCGAAAGATACCAGATCGCCGGCTGCTCCTGCCCCTGCGCGGGCCCCCAACCCTTGTCGACGGAGGCACAGCTCTCTGACGAGGAATGCTGGGTCCGACTGCTGATCGCTTGCCCCAGAACCATCCAGGCAATCGTGGTGCAGAGAAAGATGAGCGCGATGGCAGCGAGGCGGAACGGAGTGATATTTGAGGTTTTCATCGTGGATCAGTGAGGTTGATTATTGGTCGAGTGACTTCTTGCGGTAATAGATTTGCGCCGACGGAGTTTCTCCGCGTGAGAGTTGTTTGAGGAGGTGTAAGCGCTCGTCTTTCGGTGGCGAGGGATTGAAGGGAATGTTCCCCTCAATCGCCGTGGCTTCAAATTCCGGAGGCAACTCAATGGCCCAACTCTGGGTGTGGCAAAAGGTCTCCGTCTGAAGCAAGGAAAGCGACGTGCTCCCTTCGACCGGATCGAATGCCTCCGTCTTCGCGGTGAAAGAGAGCATCACATTGGAAACGCCGTCGGGGTTCTTGAGAGGAAGTTCAAGCACCCCGTCAGCCCGAAGAATGGGACTCACCGGTGAACCATCGAGCTTGCAAGCCAGCAAGGTCGCGCCCTCCGGAAGTGAGAAGGTCCAACTCGCCGATTTCTCATGCTCGATTTTGAGATCGCAATCAGTGAGAAGATCCCCGCCTTTGACAATTTGCGTTTCGTAAAGCGCACTTTTGATCGTCAGCAAGGCCACTTGCAATCGCTCCTTGGGAGACGCTCTCAGAGAAAGCGTTTGCTCCCCAGACAAGTCAATCGCGAGGGTCGCAGAACCCACAACATCCTCCTCCATCCAGGCCGGAATGCGTTGGTCGAGTAGGGACTGTTCGGGCGCGGCCAGATCGAGCTCGTCAGGCGGAACAAGCAAGACCGTTCCGCGGGTCTCGAGAGGAGTGACGAGCGAAGGAAGGTGCAACTCCCAAATCCCTTGGTTCAGCGGGCGGGGAATTTCGTAACTCACTTCGATGACCCGATTCGCGACTCCATCACTTTGCCAGACGATCTCTAACAACTGATCACCCGCCTCCTTCGCGGGCTTCGAATCAAAACTCTCCAAACTGGCCGAAGTCACCTGATCAATCGTCGCCAGTCTTGGGAGACGCACCATCGCCACACTGCCCGGTTCGGCATCACTGGTGAGAAGCTGCAAGCGGGTCCGCACCCGCAAGATCTCGGGCCCGCTGGTCACGAGCGATTCGGTGACTGCCTCCCAAGTGGTCGCCTTTGCTCTCGCCTTCTCATCTCGAACAACAACCCGGGATGCCATCACTTCGCCTCCCGATGACGGCAAGTGATACCGCTGGGGATTCTCAGAGTCCACCTGCGCGCCAGTGAGCTTGATCGGGAAATCCACCTCTCCCGCCAGCGTCAAACCCGATGCCGTTGCCGGCACCGCTTTAAAGCGAAACCCCTCGCCCCTTCGTCCCGGCACCAGAAAGTCGATCGTCACGGAACTCGCCCCTTCTTCATTCAAAGCCAGACTCAGCCAATCTCCCTTCGGCACCAGAATTGCCGTCGCAGGCTCGACTTTCGTCACCGTCAAATTGCTATCTAACAGATTGAGCGACTGCCAAGCTCCACTCAAACTCTGAACAACAAAAACCACCTTTCCCTTCGCCCCCCCCTTCCGGAAGTGACTCAAGAGCGTATTCCGCTTGGGAGATCAGCGAGAGAACCGGCGGGCGCTCCGGTTCCGGACGGACCCTCAATTGATGCGCCCGATCAATGAGCTCACGAACTTCCGAATAGGGCAAGGTGACTTGGGCATCCTTGATTGAGGTGAGATCCTCGGCGGCGGCGATTGAGTAACTGGCGAGGAGCAGGCAGGCAACTTTCATGCCGCACAACCTTCACCTTCTCAGTGAAGGTTTGATGAAGCGAATGTGAAAAATGCAATCTCAGCCCGCAGAAGCTAAAACAAGAACTCCCAGATTGTAGAGCGCATGGAGCACAATCCCGGGAATCAGCGACCGTGTTCGAATATAGAGAATCGCCGTCACAATCCCCAAAACAAAAACGGGCGGAAACGACGTCCCAGGATGCACAATTGCAAAGAGCAATGCACTCGCAAACACGGCCTGGGTTCGTGACCAAAAAGCCAACATCCCGCGACAAACAAATCCCCTAAAGAGAGGCTCCTCGATCAAAGGCGCAGCCACCACCGCGAGAATCCAAAAAACAGGCGAAGTCACGCTCATGACCCCTCCCTCAGCTTCCGACACCTCAATGAAGTCGCCAATCTCCAGAACCATCATCCACAAACCTCCGACCGCGAGACAAACGACGGTCGCAATACCTGTCTCCCAAATGATTCGAGATCTTGCAAGAGACTCTCCCTGACCGTCTCCAGATCCGGCCCATGGCGGGAGTGCCCCTTTAGACCTCTTCCTGTTCCAAGCAAAAAGCAGAGCCGCTCCACCTCCGGTGACAAAGGAAATCAAAAGGGTTCCACCATTCAAGACCCCTCCTACTCCGAGGATCAAGGCCGTCATTACCTGAACCAGGAAAAAGACAAAGACACTCCACAGCCCGTCATCGACACCCCAGCTCGGAGGTTCCTTTTCAGTAGGCTCCATGAGGTAGCTGAAGCTGATCTCCCGGCGCTGCCAGATCGCAATTCCCAAGAACCAAAAGATCACCAAGGCACTGACCAACGGCCATACCATTCCCTGCCAAAGCAAGGCACCATACATCCCGGCCAAAATCATCGCGCCATACATCCGGCCAAAGCTCATCTTGGGCCGATCGCCCGAGGCCACATCGGGCATTTCCGGCTTCCCCATCACGATCCCGCTGACCACCCGCCCCATCACCCACACCCCGGCCAAGGCGGCAAGATACCGCCAAAGCTCACCGGCTTGGAAGTCTCCAGAAAAGAGAATCATCGAAACCACAACGACTGCGGCCAAACCTGTGGCCACCGAACGCCAGACGAGTTCACGACGCCCGAAGTATGCCGCAATCGGGACCGGCAAATTATAAATCAACCACACTCCCTTCGCCTCGGACATCAGCAACTGAGGAGCGGTAATCAAACTGGCGTAGGTCCCGCACCCATAAGCCATCGCGCAGATTCCGCCGGCCGTGGCCCCTTCGAGCATCGTGGGATTGACCAGAAGTTGATAAACCACCAAGAGCACCGGCACCAAAACCACCTGCGTCGCCAGTGCCCGGTCCCGCAAAAGCAGAAGCCACTCAAAGCGCAAGAGACCGCTCTTCCGAAGATCCTCGCTGGCGATACCCCGGACCTTGGCCTGTTGCACATTCCCCGAAAGCAGTCCGACGCGCGTGAGACGATCCGCTGCCAAAAAACCTCCCAAGCCCAGGACGGTCGCGCCGCCCAACGCCGCTCCCCAAAGAACCACGGAAGGCGAAAGGACGAGAGTTCCCAAAGGCTGACCAAGCCCACCCGGGAATCGCTCCGCCAACCAATTGACCCACGCGAACGAAGGTCCGCTGGCAATGCAAGCAGCCAGAACACCATAGAACGAAAGCAACCCGGTGATCGAAAAAACCATCTGCGTATTCTTCACCAATCTCGCGGACCCACGCGACCTGAGCCAGGTATCCAAGAGAATCTCGACACCCGACAAAGCCACGGACACAAGAAAGGACACCCCCAGTGCCGTGGCTGCCGAGATCACCACACCCCTCCCGTCAGCAATGAGAAGATTGGTCAGAATGGGCCAAAGAATCAGGTAAATCAAAGGACGGATCAAGGTGATGGAAACGAACTTGCCCAACAGGAGTTCGGCACCCTTCAGGGGCAAACTGAATAACCACTCAAGATGATCATTGGTCGCAGCAAGATCACGCTCACGCATCGCCAGCGGCATGAACAAAAGCGCCGCAAGCGTCGCCAACAAGACCATCCCGATCAATCTCTCAAAACGCCCCCGCTCGATGGGTAAGAGCTGCCTGAGCACCTGCCCGCCTTTGATTCTGGCCTCATAGCTCTCGAAGCCCGCTATTCCTTTTTCGTGATAGTGCCCGATGATTTGTTCATTCGTAATGGGCTCCAATCCGCGCTCCTTGCGATCCATCTCATCCCTCATCAAGCGGGACATGATGTGCAACCGGATGTCCGCGTCCGATGAGGACACAATCATTGGTCCCTGATGCAAAAGCACGGAATAAAGAGAGCGATTCACCAGCACGATCCCTTCGCGCTCGCCCAGTGACCGCTCGGCGTAGTTCTTAACCATCTGGTGACTCAACCAAAAGGCCTGCACAAAAAAGAGCCCTCCAAAAATGATCACCAACCATACCCCTTTGGCATTTCGCCCTGGGGTGGGTGACCTCATTCCCGGAAGAACCTTTCCCTTCCAACCCAACGCATGCCGGAACCGCAACCACGAGAGAAGGACCAGCGCCTTCACAATCGCAAGCGAGGATCGTCGGAGGGCCTCACGCATGGCTCGTTTCGGCTTCGCCGGTCACCGCAAAGAATACCTCCTCCAGATTTGTCACGGAAGATGCCGCCTTGAGTTCCGCGACCGTTCCCTCGGCCACGAGCTTGCCACGATTCATAATCACGCAGCGATGACACACCTTCTCCGCCTGATCGAGAAGATGGGTTGAATAAAGGACACCCGTCCCGCTCGCCACGTAACTCTTTACGACCTCCAGAAAAGCCCGCGTCGCCACCGGATCGAGACCATTCGTCGGCTCATCCATAATGAGCAAATCCGGCTTGTGAACGGTCGCCATCAAGAAGGCCAACTTCTTGCGCATCCCCTTGGAAAAGTTTGCCGCATACTCCCCCAGGTCCTCCACCAGACCCAGCTTCTCCCCGACGTCACCCAGGTGGGCACGAATCACCTCCGGCGAAAGCCCCCGCACCTTTCCCACAAATTCCAGTAACTCAATCCCCCGAAGGTGGTTCTGAAAATTCGGTTCATCCGGCAGATACCCCACCCTCCGCTGTACCTCGGTCCGCTCGCTAAAACAATCCAACCCAAAGAGCGACAACTCCCCGGAAGTTGGCCGCAACATCCCCATGAGCATTTTGACCGTCGTCGTCTTCCCCGCCCCATTGGGTCCTAATAATCCGACAATCTCACCAGCCCCCACCGACAAATTCAGCTGATCCACCGCCCTGAACTCACCAAAATGACGGGACACGTTTTTAAGGACCAGAATCGGTAAATAATCTTCCACAACACCCGCATTCTACACACCCAACTCCCCCGGTAAAGCAAGGGCTCTTCACTCCGTCAACATGTCTTGCCCCCACTTTTTATCTTCAGTGAAGGCGCTGACCACGAGATTGAGATTCTCAATCCGGGCATTTTTGAAGAACCCCTCTGGAAAGATGGAGTTCCCCCGTTGAAGCACCATGGGATCTTTTACCTAAACTCGGGCAACCGATTCGACAACTCAGAGCCGTTCTGGAATCTCTCGCCGACCAGAACCACTGTGTTTTTGCGGCTTCAGAGGCAGGAATGGCGAGGTCGTGGGCGGTCGCCCTGATTACCCCGGGGTGTCGGCGAGGGCTTCGACAAGGTCTTGGCCTGTGAGTCCGAGTCGGATCATTTTGAGCACCCAGGACAAAGCAAAGCGGCGGAAAAAGCCACCCCTCTTTTTAACAAATCATGACGCACGGCGGGATAGCGCCCAACACCGCTTGGCTCAATCGCTTTCCCACTCTTGAAACGCACCACATCGCCGAAGACTTCTTCCCCCCGGAGCGCTTGAGATCCCCATTGGCCCGGAGCTGGTTGGCAGCGTCCCGGAGCGTCTTTTCAAGCAAGCGTGGGAAACGTCGGAGGTGGCGGGTTCGGTCCAGGGCCTAGTCTGGCGGAAGAATTATCAGCTTACCTAAAGAGATAGAAGTACGAACCGAGGTAAACATTGGACATGGCATCTGGGATCACTCTCCCCCACCTCCACATTTGGAGATGCATTCCCGAAGAGTATGGCTATCCTTCGCGGAGGTTCCGGTGAGGGACTTTGCCGGCGATGCGTTTTTCCCTTTTCCTTCCCCTTTTCGCCTTGGCGGCTTGTGCCCCGCAGGTGGCGACGACCAAGATTGACGGCTCGGCGCTTCCGGCCCGCTTTGATGCCTCGCAACCGCCGGTGCCCGAGGTCGCGTCTTCCCTGAAAACCCTCTTTCCCTCTTCCGAGCTCGCGGGCCTGATCAATCGCGCCCTTTCCCGGAATCCCGATCTCCGCGCGAGCTACGCCCGCCTCGAAGAAGCCGGTTTCAATACCCGCCGCACCCGCGCCTCCCTTTACCCCAGCCTCAATCTCAGCGCAGGGGAGTTCTCCTCCGACTTCGGCACCCAAACGGACCGCTTTTCCACCACTCTCGATGCCCAATGGGAACTCGATGTCTGGGGCCGCATCCGTTCCGGGGTCACCGCCGCTTCCCGCGACCAGGCCGCCATCGCCGCCGACTACGCCACCGCCCGCCAATCCATCGCCGCGCAAACCGCACAAGCTTACTTCAACCTCGTCGCCGCGACCCAATTGGTCGATCTCAACGAACGCAGCCTCAAAAGCTTCGCGTCCACCTTCAGCCGGGTCGAGCGACGTTTCGAACGCGGGCTCGCCGACCTCGGCGACGTCGATCTCGCCCGCACCGACATTGAAAACACCCGCGCCGGTCTTGCCGCCCGCCAGAACCAACGCGATCAAGCGGCCCGCCGTCTCGCCGCCCTCACCGGCGACTATCCCGATGCCAGGCGCCAGGCCGCGAACTTCCCCTCTCTCGCCCGCAGCGTGCCCGCCGGTATTCCCTCGCAAATCCTGATCAAGCGCCCGGACCTCGATGCCGCCTACCAACGCATCCGCGCCGCCGACGCCCGCATCACGGTGGCCCACGCCGACCTCTACCCCCGCTTCAGCCTCACTGCGAGCGATGGCCAACAGTCGGCCACCCTCAGAGGCCTTGCCAACTCCAACTTCAACGTCTGGTCCTTCGGGGCCAACCTGACCGCCCCCCTCCTCGACGGTGGGGCGCGCCGCGCCGAACTTGGGGCCGCCAACGCGAGGGCCAAGCAGGCCTACGCCACCTATCAAGCGACCGTCCTCAATGCCCTCCGCGAAGTCGAAGACGCCCTCGGCTCCGAAGGCTACCTCGCCTCCCGCGAAGCCTCCACCCGGCGAGCCCTCAACGCCGCCCTGAGCGCCGAAGACAGCGTCCGCCGCAACTACGAAGCGGGACTGTTAGAGCTCCTCTCGCTCCTCGAAACGCAACGCCGCGCCTTCAACACCGAGGAGTCCCTCATCAACATCCGCGCCCTCCGTTACCAGAACCGCGTGGCCCTCGCCCTCGCTCTCGGCAAAGCCCTCTAACACCATGAAGCTCGCCCTCAAGATCATCGTGCCTCTCCTTGTCCTCCTTGCGGCAGTATTCGGATTCAAAATGCTCAAGGCCTCGGCCCCCGAACCCCCGAGCAAGACGCCCCCCGTCGTCATTCCCGAAACCAGCTACCTCAACAGCAGCCCCGCCGACTACACCCCGCCCGTCCGCACCTTCGGCAATGTCTCGAGTTATTTCGAAACCATCCTCAACGCGCAAGTCACCGGCAAACTCATCGAGGTCTCGCCCGACTTCCGCGTCGGCCGCACCGTCAAAAAAGACACCGTCCTCGTCCGCATCGACCCCACCGATTTCGAAGCAGCCCTCGTGACCCAGGAGGCCAACCTTTCCCTCGCCCAACGCTCCCTCGCCGAAGAGGAAATCCGCGCCCAGCAAGCCCGCGAGGATTGGACCATCTCCGGTCGCGATCTCAAAACCGCGCCCGCTTATGTCCTCCGTGACCCGCAACTGGCGGCCGCCCGAGGTGCTGTCGACTCGGCCAAGGCCGTCGTCAAAAAGGCCGCCGCCGATCTCGACCGGACCACCATCACCGCACCCTTCGAGGCCCTCGTCACCGCCCGCAGCGCGTCCCTGGGAAACCTCGCAAATCCGCAGACTCCGCTCGGCACTCTCGTCGCCACCGAACGGGTCGAGATCTTCCTCCCGCTCACGCCCGACCAGGTCCGCCGGGTCGAACTCCCCTCCAAGACCCGGCAGGATCTCGGCTTCACCCTGACCTCCGCGCTCTACCCCGGAGCCCAATGGACCGGCAGGATCACCCGCACCGCGCCCACCATCTCGCGCGACCAGGTCGTGACCGTGATTGCCGAAGTGATGAATCCTTTCGAGCAGGATCCCCCGCTCACCATCGGCAGTTTCGTCAACGCCGAGATCGAGGCCAAAGCCATCACCGGCGTCCATCGCGTTCCCGAAGCCGCCCTCGTCAACGACTCTTTCGTTTGGGCCATCGGACCCAATGACAAGCTGGTCCGTCTCAATGCCGAGCGCATTCACAGCGACCTCGGTTTCGCCTACCTCAGACTCGCTTCAAGCAATCTTGAATCGCCCCTCCGCATCGCACTTCGTCCGCTGACCAACTACGACACCAACATGTCCGTCAAACCCATCGCCCCCGCCGACCAGTAACGCGATGGACCCAATCAAAAAACATCCCGTCATCAGCTGGTTCGCGGCCAACCCGGTCGTCGCCAACATCCTGATGTTCTCCATTCTGGCGGCGGGCATCTTCACCGCCTTCACGGTCCGCAAGGAAGGCTTCCCGTCCTTCGACGCCAAGTCGGCCACGATCCAGGTCCCCATCCGCGGCGGCACCCCCGAGGATGTCGAACGCGGCATCGCAATCCGTATTGAAGAGTCCCTCCAAACAGTCGACGGCATCCACCACATCAGCTCGGTGAGCACCGAGAGCTCCGCCACCGTCACGGTGGAGGCCAAGGAAAAATACCCGATCCGAAAACTGTTAGATGACGTCAAAGTCCAGGTCGATGCCATCCAGCGCTTCCCCGAACAGGCCGAGAAACCGGTCATCACCGAGAACCAACGCCAACGCGAAGTCTTGTGGATCGAACTCTACGGCGAGGTCCCCGAGGAAGTCCGCAAGGAAGCCGCCCGCGATCTCCGCGACGAATTACTGCGCCAACCCGCGATCTCGCAGGTCGAGGTTTTCGGGACCCGGGATTACGAAATCTCCATCGAGCCTTCCGAGGACAAGCTCCGCCAATACGACCTCACTTTTGCCGAAGTCTCCCAGGCCGTTTCCAACAACTCACTCGATCTCGGCGGCGGCGTGGTCCGTTCGGATCGTGGCGACATCGCCCTTCGCTCCAAGGACCAGGCCTACAACAAGCGTGACTTCGAAGAGATCCCGCTGCGCACCAACGCCGACGGCACCCGCATCTTGCTCCGCGACGTGGCCGAAGTCCGCGACGGCTTCGTCGATCAACAAACCCTCAACCGCTTCCGGGGCCAACCCACCACCAGTCTTAAAATCACCACCGAAGGAAACGAGGATCTCATCGAAGCGACCAACCAGGGCAAGGAGGTCGTCAAAAACTACACCCGCCTCCCCGACGGACTGAACATCGCGAGCTGGCAGGATGGCTCCACCAACATCCGCGACCGCCTCACCCTCCTCGGCACCAACGGTCTCATCGGCGTCTTGCTCGTCCTCGGGATCCTGATGATCTTTCTCAACCTCCGACTCGCCTTTTGGGTCGCGGTCGGCATCCCGGTGTCACTCGCAGGCGCCGTCACCCTCTTCCCCATTCCGGGCCTCGACATGTCGGTCAACCTCGTCTCGGCCTTCGGCTTCCTCGTCGTCCTCGGCATCGTGGTCGATGACGCCATCGTGATCGGCGAGTCCATCTTCTCGGAAAAACAAAATGCCGAACCCACGACGGATCGCGACGCCCATCTCCGCACCACCGTCGTCGGCGTGAGCAAGGTCGTCGTCCCCGCAACCTTCGGCGTGATCACCACCATCGCCGCCTTCCTCCCCCTCACCCAGATCAGCGGAAGCATGGGTAATGTTTTTGGCCAGATCGCCTCCACCGTAGTCTTCTGCCTCGCCTTCTCTCTCCTCGAATCGAAGATTATCCTCCCCGCCCACCTCGCGCACATCAACGTCCATCGCAAGCCCGGAAATGCCGTGACCCGTTCCTGGGCGCGCTTTCAAAAGTGGGTCAACGACACCCTCAACCGCTTTATCGAACGCGTTTATCTCCCCGTTATCCGCGCACTCATCTCATGGCGTTACACCACTTTGGCAGGCTTCGTGGCCATCTTCATCATCGTCATCGGCCTCTTCCCGGCCGGACAAATCCGCTTTGTCTTCTTCCCCAGTGTTTTCAGCGACAGCGTCTCAGTAAACCTGCAGCTCGAACAAGGACAATCAGTGGAATACCTTCATCAAAGCGCCGCCCGCATCGCCGCCGCCACCGACATGCTGGGTAAACAATATCAGGAAAAATACGGCCACAATCCTTTCCTCGAAGTCCAAATCTCAGCCAGCTCCAACGACAAAGCGAGCGTCGCCGCCGAACTCAGCCGCTCCACCGAACGCGAATTCCTGCCCGCCTCCGAGATCGTGAAGGACTGGCGCAAAGCCATCGGTAGCGTCGCGGGAGCACGCTCCCTCTCCTTCCGCGCCACCGCCGGACCACCGGGAGGTGACTTCCAGGTCAATCTCGAAAGCGAGGATCTCGACGAACTGAGAATCGCCGCCGCCGAGATGAAGGAGGTCCTCGACACCTTCCCCGGGGTCTTCGATGTCACCGATTCCTTCAACTCGGGTCGCCCGGAAATCCGCTACTCCATCACGCCCGAAGGACAAGCCGCCGATCTCACCAAGCGCGATCTCGCCGTGGGGGTGCGCGATGCCTTCTTCGGTCGCGAAGCCCAACGGGTCCAGCGCGGTCGCGAGGAAGTCCGCGTGATGGTTCGCTATCCCTACGAAGAACGCGGCTCCCTCGAAACCCTGCGCAATATGCGCCTCCGCAAAGCCGATGGTTCCACCATCCCCTTTTCGGTCGTCGCGGATACCGAATACACCGCCTCGCTTGCATCCATCGAACGCTTCGACAACAAACGGGTGGTCACCGTCTCGGCGTCCATTGACAAAGGCACGACCTCCCCCGGTGACGTCAACGCCCGGCTCGGCCAGGAGTTCTTCCCGACGATGAAAGCGCGTCACCCCGGCATCTCAATTGGAGAAAGCGGACAGGTCGAGGAACGCAAACGCTCCATGCAGTCCCTCGTCACCGGCTTCATCTTTTCCATCATCTTCATCTACGTCCTCATCGCCATTCCCTTGCGGAGCTACCTCCAACCGCTCATCATCATGACCGTCATTCCCTTCGGCGTGATCGGGGCCATTCTCGGCCACTACGTGATGGGCATTCCCGTTTCCATCCTCTCGCTCTTCGGCCTCCTCGCCCTCTCCGGAGTGGTCGTCAACGACTCCCTCGTTCTGGTGTGCCACATCAACGACCTCCGCAAGGACCAGGACTACTCCCTGGCCCGGGCCTGCCGCATTGCCGGAGCCAACCGTTTCCGGGCCATCCTCCTGACTTCGCTCACCACCTTCTTCGGGCTTGCCCCACTTTTGTTAGAGAAAGAGGTCCAGGCCCAGTTCCTGAAACCGATGGCGGCCTCACTCGCTTTTGGCATTCTGTTCGCCACCATCATCACCCTCTTCCTCCTCCCCGTTCTTCTCATGATCTTCCGGGATGTCCGAAACCTGATCCGGGTCTATCTCGGCAGGGGGCGACTGGAAGACTAGGTCACCTCAATGACGGTCCACCGCTCACCATCGTGGCTGAGATGGTGGGTCACGCACTCCAGATGGTCCTCCGGTTCGTGGGTGATGTAAACCAACTGCGTGAGACCAGTCGCGACGATGCGGTCGATCACCCGGAGCACGAGGGCCCGGTTGAGCGGGTCAAGCCCCTGGCAGGGTTCGTCAAGAATGAGAAGCGGAGGATGTTTCACCAGCGCTCTGGCAATGAGAAGTAAACGTTGTTGACCATAGCTGAGCGAACGAAAAGGACGCCCGGCATCAGCTGACATCCCGATGACCGCGAGCCACTTGTCCGCAATTTCCCACTGGGTCGGCGAAGCCTCTTGATAAAGCCCCACGCTGTCGAAAAATCCCGAAACAATGACGGCCCGCGCACCCACACTCACCCGGTAAAGTTGATGCAAGGCCGGCGAGACGATTCCAATATGATTTTTAACATCCCAAATCGATTCACCACTCCCCCGCCGCATTCCCATCACGGTGACCTCATTGGAATAACACTGGGGATGATCACCGGTGACGAGATTGACAAGGGTGGATTTACCACACCCGTTCGGCCCGGAAATCTTCCAGTTCTGATCGCGTTCCACCTGCCAATCGAGCGCAGAAATAATTTTGCGTCCGCCGTGAATCACCGTGACCTTTTTCATCACCACCGGGGTTCCCTCGAACGAAGAAGGCTCCATCGAAGCGGGCCGGGGAGGAACTTCCAAAGCGAGTCCCGCCATTCCCATCAACTGAACAAAGGCCGGGTTCTCCTCCACCTCGGCACGCGACCCGCTGATTACGCACGCCCCGTCCTCGACACAGGCCAGGTGACTGACAAGTCCGTCGAGATCGCTGAGACGATTGGCCACAATGACCAGGGTCACCCGCTTTGAGAGTTCCCTGAGCATCCCGGCGAGATGGGTGCGAAATCCCTGGTCCAGTCCATCGAAGGGTTCATCGAGAACAAGGAGATCCGGGGATTGCACCAGCGCCCGGGCCAACATGAGACGACGGCGTTCCCCCGTCGAAAGCAAGCGGAAGCCTCGATGAAGATAGTCCGTCATCCCAAGCTCCTCAACAAGCGGCCCGATCGCAGGAGAGTCTGCCCTCTTCACCTCTTCAATCAACTCGGCCACCGACCTCCCCGGATCCTGCTTGTCCAAAAACTCCGAGTCGTCTTCCCGAATTTCCCGCTCCAGCAGGGCATCTTCCGACTCGAATGACACCAGCGCCCGGCGGGAAAAGCTGCTGCCGTCCGCTTCCGCAATCTGCATCGCGAGACCCGACTTTCCGCTCCCGTTCCGCCCCACGATTCCCCAAGACTGCCCAGGGAGGATTTTTAAAGAGAGTTCGGCGTTTTCAGAATTCATGAGGTCGGGCGATCTCTATCGGGATTCTCGCGAAAAAGAAAGCCGGAGGTCTGCGAAGATTCGGGGCGATTGCTTGGGAATGGCTTCTCTTTGTGCAGTGGATAAAATGCCCTTGGGTGCTCCTCAAGGTGAACTCGAACGAACTATACCTGTCATATTTTCTGGTTAGGATTTATAATAACGGGACTTTCACCCGATAAGAAACGCCACGCTTGGCACGGCGCAACGTTTGAGCGCTGGCGCGCCGGTGGGAAGCTCCGAATTTAATCGAACGGCTTGTTCGGCGGTCTTTGTTTGTGAGGACCTTCGAGTGGGTCATCCAACTTGAGGCTGGCGATCACCTCCCGAATCGCCTTAGCAGTGCCTGCGGGGTCGTCCGGTCTACCGAGGGTCAAATCGAATTCCGTGTCGCAGACGATCATATTGACCGCTCTCATCATCTCATCCTTCAGAACGCACACCACGACCGTCCTGTTGGCGAAATGACACGGCCCACTGCGCTCCGTCAGCGTGATGGTCATATCTTCGCTTCCGCGATATTCCGCTGAGGCCCTGCGACCGGATGCGAACTCGTCCAATTCATCCGCGAAGAAGCGTAAGGAAAAGCCGATTGCCGCGCGCCATGACGTGGTAAAGGGCACCGGGAAACTGCATCCGAATACCGGGTAGCATGGTAGGAAATTAGCGGGCGACTGCAAATTCTGTCAAGATTCGCACCCTGACCCCATTTTCCTCTGACCCCATTTTCCTCTGACCCCATTTTCCTCTGACCCCATTTCTCCTGACCCCATTTCTCCTGACCCCATTTCTCTGACCCCATTTCTGACCCCATTTCTGACCCCATTTCCCCTGGATTCTCTGGCACCTTGAATTATGGTCTCCACAGTCCCGAAGGCACGCACACGTATGGTCCCACAGTCCCACAGTCCCACAGTCCCGAAGGGACGCAGGCATTTAGCCGCCAGCCTGGGCTGGCGGTCCCAGGCACCATCGATTCAGAAAGCTCCGAAGGTGCGCAGGCAGAAAACGCATTACCCACCGCACCCTCAACGAAAACGATTCCCCCCCGCACCCTTCCGGCCAGACAAGCCACCACTTCAAGATCCGCGAACCGAAAAGCTTCGACCCCCCAAACCATCCAAACATCCCCTTACCGAGCAAGAACCCAGTGGCCGCAGCGAGTCCTGAAGATTGGCTGGCACCTTGAATTATGGGCTCCACAGTCCCGCAGGGACGCAGGCGTAGGCCTCCACAGTCCCGAAGGGACGCACACGTATCGGTTCCACAGTCCCGAAGGGACGCAGGCATTTAGCCGCCAGCCTGGGCTGGCGGTCCCAAGCACCATCGATTCAGAAAGCTCCGAAGGTGCGCAGGCAGACCACGCATCACCCACCGCCCCCTCAACGAAAACGATTCCCCCCCGCACCCTTCCGGCCAGACAAGCCACCATCTCAAGCAAGAACCCATTGGCAGAAACGATCTCTGAAGATTGTCTGGCAATCTGAAATGCGGCCATTGGCCAGCGCCCCCTCTACTCCAAAACCTCCCCCTTCAAGTTCCGCAACGAAAACAATCCCCCTTCCGTCACCGGAAGGCCACACGCCCCCTTCTTTCGCTTCTCCCCAAACCACTCGCGCCTCGCTTGAAAAGCCTCCTTCTCGACATCTTGGAAGAGAAAATCACCCCCTGAAATTCAGGAGATGGTATGATAGTGGCAATCTCTATCCTCAAAAACCAAGCGCCGCCGCTTCCCCTGCCCAAAATGAGGCGATTTTAAAGCAATCCCACCCATCATCGTCCCCGTAAGGCAGTCCGCGGTTTCCAAATCCGTCAGCTCCTGTTTATCCTGTCTTTTCATACCTCTGAGTCGTTCTAGCCAACAAACTGAACCGAGTCAAACCAAGTGGTGTCTGGCACCTTAGTCTGGCACCTTAGTCCTTAGTCCATGGCACCTTAGTCCAGTTCGCTAGCCAGCGGTCAAGCGGTCAAGTCACCCTCTCCCGACGAATCTTTCAAGAGTTAGAGTAGATCACCTCAACGATACAAATCTTCCACCCGCCCCGTGTAATCAATCGAAGCCAGCGTAAATCCCCCCTCATGATGCACATACCCCGGAATCCACCCCTCGGCCTTCCGAAAGATCGAGATCTCCGGCCGCTTCGGATTTTGGCTCACAATCGCATATTCCTCCAGTGACTCAATCGCCTGGTAAATCAAAAACTTCTCCACCCGGTCACGCTTCTCATCCTCCGAAAGCACCTCAATGATCAGCTTCGGATTATTCAGGAAATGGGTGTCATTGTCATTCGGATCGCACCCCACCACGATGTCTGGATAGTAAAAAGCCTCGTTGCGGAGAACGCTTACAAAGACCTTCATGTCCGACTTGTAAACCTCACAAGGCCCACCGCGAAGGTGACCGAAAATATTGGCAAAGAAACCGCCACTCACTCTCTCATGATTCTTACTCGCCCCCGCCATGGCATAAACCTGTCCTCCCACAAACTCATGCCGGATTTCTGAAATTCTCTCGCCCTCCAAATACTCCTCCACCGAAATCGGATCGGGATATTTCATTGCACCATTGCTCATGCCGTCATCTTACCTCCTTTCGCCCCTCATTTCAATCATTCATCAGCGAGAGGCTGCTTCACCGTAGGGCGTTTGCTTGGCTTGGATTCTTTCCTGTTAGTAAAAGAAACGCCTTAAAGACCTGTTAGACGCCGATGCTTTGCCTACAAGGTTCTCGGAGCGCCAAGCAAACTCCCTATGCTTCACCGGAATCGTCGTCGGATTCTCCGGCCCCTCATCCTAATGAGCTGGCAGAACCCACCATTCCAAGGAATTTGGACTCCTAGTTACCGACGATTTTCACCCGCATGAAACGCCTCGAATTAAAGTTCATCGGTTCATCCTCTCGAACCGTGACCGAGTCGGTGCCGTCGCCATTGTCTTGCGACGACCCCACAATGTGAGTGCCTGGCCTCCAGCCCTCGAGGCCATCGCTGATCTCGACGAGGTAGCGGAGTTGCGGGGCGTCACGCCATTTGCGAAAGGTGATGGTCAAGTAATCTTTGATCGTGCCCAGGACATCAACAGCTTGGACGATCCCGGTCGGCAGTTTTTCAGTTCCTGGACGTGTTGGGTCCATCTTGAACGCGAACTCGACAAAGTTGTTTGTTCCGTCTGAATCGAAGTCTGCGAGGGGCTCTGAAAGTTGTCCGGCACCAAGGTTGTTTGTGGCCGCCCACGATTCGTAAGAAAGACCGCCGTTGGCCGGGTGGCTGCCGGGTGTCGGGGTCAGGGCCTGCCAATTCCCCGCGTCGTCACCATAAAATCGCAGATCGATGCGCGTCAGCGACGAGCCGGCATCGTCCGCCGCAGTTGGCCACGGCGCGGCGTTGTCGTAGGTCACCTGATCTTCGAAAAGGGCCGGGTAGAATGGCGCAGCGACCGGCGGGGTTTCCAAGGTGTCTTGCCGCTGGAGGCGCACCGAGGCTCCGCCGTTGTCCAGCCGGTTCGTAGCCCCAGCGCGCCATGGGCCGCGGAGTTGGGAAGCGGTGGCGGTGGGGTAGGCCGCGAGGAAGGCGGCGCGGGAGGCGGTGTCGGTGGAGGGATCAAATCCAACGATGACGAGCACGGCGCTGGCCGCGAGGCTCTCGGTGGCGAAATCGAAGTCGGCCTCGCCGCGCAGCCGCCAGTTGGCGAGGTTTTCGGTGGAGGTTCCTGAGTTGCAGATCTCGATGAACTCGAAGCCATTTTCGGGATCGATACCAGGGTGATACATCACTTCGCTGACCACGACTGGTCCGACCCTCACCCTGTTGCCGCCGGTGGTGTTGGGATTGCCGAATGTCTGGGTCTGCATCGGGTAAAAGCCGCGGTCGTCGCCGTCTGGCCAGCGGCCGAATGATTCGCCCTTGGCTGAGGCCCCAAATTCAACATGGTCGACGAATTTGAGCAGGTTGCCGAAGCTATCGGCGCTCAAGAGGTAGAGGTCGTCGCCGCTGGCGCTGTTAAGGGCGAAGTCGATAAGGTTCGCGCCGGAGTTGAAGTCGCTCTCGTTGATCGTAAAAAACGCTCCCGGGTCGAGATTCGTCCCGCTGGCGATCCTGAATTTTTTGTATTCGTCGCTGTCATCGGAGATGAACCACCCGCCCATCTCTATTGCAGTGCCGGAATCGTTGTAGAGTTCGATCTGGTCGATAGTTGGCGGGTCGGTGTGTGCGAGGACTTCGTTGAAGACAACGCGCTGGTCTGGTCCGCTGCCGCCGCTCCCAGGTGATCCATGGAATTCGCTGGAGGGTCGCCAAACTTTCCCATCGGCAAGGTAGGCATCGAGCGCGGGCTGGGGGGTGGGAGCGTCGATGACATCTTTGAGTTCGAGCGAGCTGCCTTTACCGTCGGCACGGCCTGGCCAGCTGCCGGAATCGTTGTAGGCGAAGTTGACAAGGGTGACCCCGTTTTTGTCCTGCGCAGAAATGGGGTCAGTGCGCAGAAATGGGGTCACGCAGAAATGGGGTCAGAAATGGGGTCAGAAATGGGGTCAGAAATGGGGTCAGAAATGGGGTCAGAAATGGGTCAGCAGAAATGGGGTCAGGGTGCAAATCTTGACAAAATGCCTGTCAAATCTCCGTGTGGAAATGGGGAAATGGGGTCAGGGAAATGGGGTCAGGGTCAGGGAAATGGGGTCAGGGTGCAAATCTTGACAAAATGCCTGTCAAATCTCTGTTTTCCAAGCATCACCGAGAAAAGCCTGCATTCCGGAAGGCAGCTTGACCTTCGTTTTTCCCCGATTGAACCGGCGGAGTTGTTGGCTCACGTTCGCTGCGCTGCGCATCGATAGCTTTGCGGCGATCCAATCCTGTGACACCGTTGTCCGTTTCCAAAGCAGCTCGGCCAGAGCGAGCTTCCGGGGATCGGATCCCTTCAATGCAGGAAGATCCTTGGCCATGAGGCCTGCCGCTTTGAGACCATCAGCCAGCCATCGCTCCGCCTGTTCCT
>Ga0209491_10002600_pt1 | contig 31873 bp, 22 predicted proteins | sample BON02_FD_187213 | JGI IMG/M metagenome (GOLD analysis project Ga0209491, IMG submission 187213) | Freshwater microbial communities from Lake Bonney liftoff mats and glacier meltwater in Antarctica - BON-02 (SPAdes) (version 2) | ecosystem: Environmental > Aquatic > Freshwater > Ice > Glacier...
TCCATTATACCCGCAAAGAAAAAATATGTTGTGTACCATTAAAAAATTAATAACCTAATTATCAGTAATTTAACGTGTCGTTTAAGCAAGTTGGGTTAAAAAATGATGAGCCGGAATGCAGGGCAGGTACGAGACTCTCGGTCGACCGGGATGGTACTTCGGCAAGCTCAGCAGAACTGTGAGAGGCGCACCGTGAGCTTATGGCTCACGTCCGTCTTCTCGATGTGTGCCAGTGTTTTTCTCCTTTGTAGCAGACTGCATTGGTTTATTATTGTGCGTTGGGTAGCCTTACTCTTTGCCAAGTTTTGGCTTGTGCGCTTGCTTTGAGCGACTTGGCAACGTGTATGGCTGAGAAGAGTGGGTTTTATTGGACATTTATCGGACATTTCATCTTGTTATCGGACATTTATTGGACACTTCCACCTTTATAAAGGTATTTGGATGTTTTTAAATCACCTGCTTTTATCAGTAAATCCATTTCTACTAATTCAGTAATGTCTCTGCGAGCAGTTCTGTCCCCAATATCAAATTTCTCAGCATATGCAGTCGTTACTATTTGTCCCTTGGATTTCCATAAAAGCAAAGCTTCTAATTGTCGTTCATTCAAGCCAAGTTTAGCAAGGTGCTTCGCGTTGTAGATGTCCTTGTAAATTGTTACAATAATCCCACCTGTCATTTCTGCTATTTCTGGAGTTGGTAATCCTGCGGTATGACATTCATCAATGATTTTTAAAGTTCCTCTGCCCCAAGATTCAATTAAGCCTCCTTTGAAGAAAACATCCGCAAGAATCGGGTTTCGTGGATGGGAGGCATGCTTGTGTTTCAAATCTTCTAATGTCATTGGTTCGGGTAGTGTTCCAAAATTCCAAACCATGATTTTGTCATCATAAAGACTGATTTGGATAGGTGCTCCCATATATTGACGATGCACTATGGCATTTAATAGTGTTTCTCTTATCGCCTCATATGGATATTCGGTTGTTTCAACTCTATGTAATCCATCATATGAAATCGATTTTGTAAAATACTTTTTATCCAGTATTTCTAATGTTTGGTTCGCCAACTCAAACGCATTACTCTCAATTACTTCTTGTGACAACAAATCATCATCAGATTTCCCGAATTTGCCAATTTTCACATACGCATTGATATAAAAGTTTCTAGGGTCTTTCCCAAAAAGCAATACTGCTGAACGTTTTAGCTTTCCGTCTTTTGTAAGGCGAAGGTTCTCAAAAATCTGACGAACATCATTTTCGTTTTCTATCTGTGGCAAACGCCCACTTTTTACAGCACCTCTTTTAAATGCTCCAACTGCTTTTTCGTCAATGTCTTCTAAAGTAGCACTAGGTTCAACTACGTCATCCCACGTTTTTCCAGTTTTTCGAAGTAAGAATTCATTGAGTGCGGTGCCTTGCAACTCTTGTTTGGTGCTACCACTTCTGAAATGGTATTTACCATGAAAAGAAATAGGTACATCATGTGGATGTACTTCTATTTCAATATAGTATTTGTCGGCTTCTTGATGAAGGTTCACATCACAAACAAGCCCCAAGCCAGATGTAATCTTATTGGGAATATCATCCATCAAGCGTTTAAAGTTTTCCACTCCAGTTACTATGCCCTGATCATCTTTTCCAATATAAATTTTACCGCCCTTGGCGTTAGCAAAACCGCATATCCATTTCAGGTACTCGTCTCGCCAACTTTGCTTCCATTCTATGTTTTGACTTTCGGGCATTATAAATTCTTAATTTTAATGTAAATAATATGAATCATACTTCTGAACTAGACAAGCTGTTCTTCCAGTTGATCCTTCCAAACAATGAATCCTTTTCTTTCATCTGAATAGTCGTGTAATATTCGATCAAAATTCAAGGGTTTCTTTTCCAAAAATGACTGTCGACCTTCGTTCCTAATCTGATTTAGGTTTTGATCAACTTCTCTTAATCTATTTCTGAGTTCATATACATTTTTACCAAAATGCCATATGTAGGTTGCTTCCTCCGTATTTAATGTTTCCAATATCAAATGATACTGTTCATTACCAGATAACAAGAAAATAAACGAAAATGGGGTGAGTACAAATCGAAGTTTCAAAATGTTTTTCTCATGCTTAGAAGCCAGATACTTCAATTGCCTGTAATGTTTGATGTTTTCATCGTTCAAAAGGTCATTCAGAAGGTCTTCTTCTGAGTGATACAATTGCTGGTCACTCGGTTGAATCATCTGTAGATCATGCAAACAATCACCTTCTAGCGAAGGTCGTTTCTTAAAAATTTTTTTTTGAATAAATTGGAACTTTACACTTTCAATTATTTTGGAATTGATCTTTTCCAGATCCGAAGAAGACGCATTTTGAGCCACGAGCTGATGATCTTGAAACTCTGCAAAAATGTCAATGCTTACATATTTAGAGTTCATAGCTTTCGTAAAGTATGATTTCAATACATTGAATTCTGGTCGTATGGTATCGTTTTCAATCTCAAATGTTATATCAGCATTTACATCTCGTACGGTGTAAGTGAAAGAAATTGCTCCATATTGAAAATCAAGTTTTTCTATTGGTATTTTGAGCGTTTCTTCAAGTTCTAAATTCTTCTGATACACCAAAGAATTATCCGCATCTTGGAAAAGAGAGGCTTGTTTATCCATATTTCTATAATGGACATTCCTTTTTAAAAAGAGCCTGTGTAGGTAACTGATTTTATGGTCATGATAATCATAAATCACTGGGGTAATTACTGATCTCTGGATCCTCCCAATATATTGTGTTAATTTTCCTTTGAAGGAAAAGGGATAAACCAAAAAAAGGCGAGAGATATTTTGCAAGTCAGAACCTTCACCAAAAAACTGTCCAGTGGTAATTAGTACTTGATAATTACCCGTTTTCAATCTTTCCCATTTGACCTTACGGTCTTTTTCAGAATCACTTCCTGAAAGCATAATTGTCTCATAAGATTGCTTTAGAAATTGATTCAAGGTCTCAATGTGATCTTTTCGTTCAGTAATAATTATGGCTCGATTTCCATTTTTCACTTCCTGAATCACATCATTAATAATGAGTTTGTTTCTTCCTGTATCATGAATCAAAACTTTTGAAAGCGCTTCGAACTGATCTGTTTTGGGATTAAATGGAAAGTCAAAATCCGTTTTTCTGACAACAATTCTGGCTCTCTTGTATGTTTCAATTTCGTTGGGCTTTATTTCTGCGATTATTTCTCCCAGATGGATAAATATAATTTTCCCATCATTGTATTTTCTAAAGGGAGTGGCAGTAAGACCATACTGATAATATGGAATAAGTTTGGCAATTGTATGATTATAAGTTTCAGCAGGTATGTGATGACATTCGTCTATTAGTACTGTTCCAAAAGAGTTAGCGAGATCAGGTTGTTTTTCAAGCCTTTTAGAAAGGCTTTGAATCATAGCTACAGTTATTTTACTTCCAACTTTTCCTTTGCCCTGACCGATTACACCTATTTCCTTCTTAGGAATCCCAAGAAAAGTTTGTATACTTTCTATCCATTGTTCAGCCAATTGTTTACGATGAACAATAATTAAAGTTGGTTGCTTTTTTTCTGCAATAATTTCTAAACCAATGACAGTCTTGCCAGATCCTGGGGGAGCTACAATTAGTCCAAATTCTTTTTTCTCAGTAGCAAGTAATGCAGACTTTTGATGGGCTAATAGATTGATACTTGAGTGATAAGAAACAGTAGCTTGTTTTGTTCTTAAATCATGAAAATGGAAATCCATTTTCTGCTCACGGCAGTATCTGATGAGTTTTCCTACAAAGCCTCTTGGAATAGTAACCTCAAATTCCCGATCCTCTGTGAATTTGAAATATCGCTGAGTATCCCAAGTGTTTTTTCCAGACTTCTTCTTGATGAAGTATTCAGGGTTTGCAAAACTTAATTCCTCTCTGAGAAATTTTATCAGCCCTTCAGTCATTCCTGACCTAAGTATATGGAGAGACTCGTCTAGAGAGATTTCCAGTTTTCCTGAAGGTGATGTTTGGAAAGTGCCAACTGGTTGCTGAACTGCGACGGACTCATACAATTCGTCAAATATCTTTGGATCAACTCTTTGAATAGAGTCTAAAAATTCCCATTGGTCTGTGAAAGGTTTGAAAGTGTCAATATTCAGAAAACAACTGTTCTCATTCAACAAAGAAGGTTTGTGAAATGGTAGAGCAATCAAGTTTCCCAAGCCTTTTCCAGAATGAAAATCCTGATTAGGAAAGAGCCTGTCAAAACTAGAACTCTTATCGAATAGGGAGAAAATTACAGTTTCTTCTAGAATAGTGGTTGTCACTTTTCTACTTCTAATAGCTGGGTATGCTGTTTCAAAAAATACCCAAACATGAGCGCCATTTCCAGAACGAGATCTTTCGAGGTATGCAGGAATATTTTTATCTTTAAAAGCATTTATAAAGGTCAGGCTTTCATCTTTCCAATTTTGTTTATCAAAATCAGCTGTAATAAACCAACTAGAATTATCCTCCAAGAGTGGGTATCCACCAATATGTTGATTGCCAGTAAAGTGTTTACTTAGTTCTTGATTAGTAAGAGGCAAATAAGATTTATCTCTATAGTTTTTAAATGTGCCTCCTTTCATTTTATGCAACCTGTACATATAGGGATCATATGAATAGGCAGGCATGTATCCTTTTTTATTGCCACTTTCCCACCGAATGGCAAATACATCTTCTCGGACTCTGAACAGAGACCTGAATAATGTTATTTGTTCATTAGTGGGTGAGGTAATGTTCATTCAGATTGTAGTAATTCTTTTGGATCAACATCTAAAATCTTAGGAATTTTAAAAAGTATTTCCAGTCTTGGCTGTTGTCCGTTTTGTACATATCCGTTAACCATGTTATAGCTTTTTCCGAGTCTTTCGGATAGCCAAGTCTGCTTAATTCCTTTCTCTTCGAGTACTTTCTTTATTCGGTTCATATCCGTCTAAAATTATCTAATCAAGATATGATTTTAATTCTAAATGTCTCGTTTTTCAAGATGAAAATAGTTTGAATTATTATCATCCACCGAACGTGGGGAGGTTTAAGCTCTTTTGTTTTTTTTTGGTTGGGGTTTGCATGTTGGCAAAAACCAAATTTGCGATGGGTTTTTCTCCGTTCCCGCATGGCATACAACGCTCAGCACAAACGGTGTACATGCGTTTAGCGGCTATAGCCATTTAGCACATTGTGTGTGCCCAGCATGGGCATTTGGTATCGAAGATATCAAATATTCCAAAGGGTGAAATGCCTGTGTCGAAGCATTTCGGTAGCCTGTGCCCATTCCTTCGGTATCCCTTATGTGCGGGAGACCGACAAGAAGGAAAACAGAATCAGATACAATTAATGGGAAATGAATTCTTGATAAGATTTTCTTCTCATATCCTTCCAGCTGGCTTTATCAGGATACGCCATTATGGGTTCCTAGCATCCAGAAACAAGAGCAAGGAGCTAAATCTTGCAAAAAAAGATCTCAATCAACCCAAATGGCAAAAGTTAAATATTCCTGGATACAGATTAAAGAAAAGCTCAATTACAATCCGCGAAAATGCAACTGCTGTGGCAATGAAACGCTCATAACAACTAAGGTAATCGCTCCGGAACGAGGACCTCCATTATGCCAACTCCCAAATGCATAAACGCCCCTTATATTGCTCATTATCTAAAATGCTTCAATGGAAGCAGTGGAATACCTTTGTCTATTCTTTTATGAAACCTAAGAATGAAAGGGAAAAACCAATGGCTAAAGGAACAAAAGGCTTTACTAGGCTATCATTACAGGCACTTTTTAATAATTTTTCTGTCAACTAATTCCCTGAGGTACCCAACAAAACCTATCCAATCCCCATACTAGAACTGCTACCAGAGCTTGAGTCCAATCCTGACCGCTCAGGACTACAATGAACCGAAGTCTTACTTCGCATCATTGTAGCTTAATTGTTGTGCGTTTGTTATTTTTTTATTTATAATCAATTAAACATTGGGAATTAATAGGTTCTTTCACTATACTCGATTCTACATAATCAGTCTCCATTATAGTGTTGTAACACTTTTTTCCATTGTATTTTTTCTTTGGAATATGTTTGCAATACACAAAGTCCGATTTACAAATTGAACATTCCGTTTTGGTTGCTATTCCCGTAACGCTCATTCCATTCAGTCGATTTTGAGAAATTCTTCTTTTTACAACTTTATCTGTTATTTTCATTTTGGCTCTAAGTCCTATATCATCACTCCAAAGTTCACACCAACCAACAATTTTCGGTTTGTGTTCAAGGAAAATAGGGGTTGGTAAATCATCATAAGGTGATTTTATTTCGAAGCATCTATCAAACCCTTCCTTTAGTTCTTTTCTCTTTTTCGTTATTAGTTTACGGGTGCCCTTTTTTTGAGGTTCTCCTAAATAGTTATAGGTCTTTATAGAGTTATCAATTGTGATATTTATGTTTGATTTGTTTATGGTTTCTTTCTTATCAAATAGCTTTTGAATTTGATTAGAAATTATATTTGTCAATATTTCTATGGGAATGTCGATTAATGTTATGTAGATAGGGTCAGAAAAAAATTCTGCTATTCCTTTTTTGTAGAGATATTGAATAGGCTGTTCGTTATCAGGTTCAATGACCACTTCATAACCTTCCGACCTTAAATGCTTTATAAGCAGTAAAGGGTCCCTCGTAACCAATTTCCTATTTGGAAATCGATTCTCGTAAGGATTAAAAGTATCTATTACAATTTTTTTCTTTCCCAATTTTTTTTTAATGACGCATAACGGTTATGTATAAGAATAGTTGCGGGTTTGTATGTGAGGATTTTCCGCAGGAAAATCAGAAGTAGCAAACACGCAACTTCCTTTGTTTAAGTACTAAACCGCAATTATTTTTATACGGTGTTGAACGAATCCTGCTAAGGCAGAAAGCCGGCAGTTTTTGCCGTTTCTTCCTACATTAGACTTATCGTTAATATTCAAAATTTTAAGCTATGAAAAAAAAAGCAATCTATCATTGAAAAAGCTTGTGAAAATGTACCTGACTTTGATTTACAGCTCAAAAGGCTCCGAAGATCGATAACCATTTCTGGTAAAGAACTACCGTAAACATGGCAAAAAAGAAACCTGCCCACTAAACGCTTCTGAATTCCTAAGAAGGTTCACGTAGCATAACTTGTCCCGAGAATCGGGATTTTACCCAAGGGCTTTACCCGAATAAGGCATTATGGCATCTTGGCCAGTGCCTTCAAATCTACACACAAAGTCACTATCGAAAGTCAGATCGGTCAGGTCGTAATGGAAGTATGGGAAAAACCAGCTTCCCAGCTCAGAAAGTGACCTTGTTGCAAGACCGGAGAACTGCATACAGTGGCATTCTTCGACCAAGGAGGGCTACCAGACAACTTGTTTAATAAAATCAGGAAACAAAATAATGAGCGCCAGCTAGCTTGATGGGACAGGTATGTTTAAATGGTAATAACAGCCTAAAGTTCGCTCTTAAACCATCAGAAAAGTGGCCTTAGTCTCCTGAAAAAACAAAACAACGTAAAGAAACAACCTATTACCACCTACTTTTTTATTCTCCAGGCGCTAAAAAAACAAAAGAGAGAAAACGATTCTTCATAGTAACCCTAATTCCCAACACTATGAAGTGGACCCTGGGCTTGTCGAAGGGTTCCAGCCGTCAGAATGCTTAGTTATTAGGTGACGTTTTAGTTTTCAAAAAAGGCAAATCATTCCTAATCTATAATTTCCTTTACGCTAAGGGACCTTCTCTGTCTCTTATTTCAAAGGGGTTCCCTTCAGGGCTACTCCATTCGTTGTTAATACCTGAAAATGATGAACTCTGTTCACCCCTTCGTACTTCCAGACCATTTCTTTATCAGGTGTTAACTCAAAAAGTTTGATTCCCTCTTTCGCTCCATAGCTCGCAATCACCGTATTTCCATTGGGTAAACGCTGGGCACCACAAGGATCTTGAAAAAGGGTTCCTGCAAAATCTTCATTGCTTACTTTCCACACTACTTTTCCAGTAGCATCCACCTCAACTGTTTTATTCCCATTCGTTAAATTGATCAGGGTATTACCGTTCGCAAGACGAATCGCTGTAAATGGCCAGTTTCTAGCTTCTCGACCACCTAATTCGGGTAAATCTGTACGGAAAGTCTGTAATACCTCGCCAGAAGAGCTATATTCTTTAACCGCAAACGCCAATAAATGGGGGACAAGATAGTTTCCGTTGGCTAATTTTCGAGCCATACGGGTTTGCATATGTGCATTGTCGGTTTCAGGTTGTAAAGGAACCTCTACAGCTATCTCTCCCGCTTGATTTACTTCCAATATTCGAGGCTTATCTCCTAATTCTGTAATGAGTGTATTGCCATTATCCAGACGAACAGTTGTACCTAATTCTTTGTTTAACGCTGACTTTTCATATCGAAATACGACCTTTTTATCCTTGTCAAACTCAAGTACTTCTTCTGACCAGCAAATCAATACATGTCCATTATCCAAAACATATCCATCTCTCGCACTTGGACGTTCAGCATCCCAAATGATTTCTCCTGACTCGCCCAAAATTCCCGTAAAGTCGGGGCCTGCGATAAAAAATGAATGGGTGATTTCTGCCGCAATTGTTTGTTTTACAGATTCTACCGAATTGTTTTTCGGAGAACTACAGGCAGAAACAAGTATGCCTGATAGCAAAAGTAGGTAGGTGTGTAGTTTCATTTTTTTTTGGATTTTGATACTTAAAAATAGGCCTACTAGCAAGGTAAGCGATTGGAGAGAGAAAACCAGAACTACTTAGAGCTTTTGATTCAGCCGGTATATCTAGGTCTAAAATATTTATTTCACCCATTATTTCTAGAACAGGACGATTTATTTGATTTTGGCACCTAACGTTCTGGCTAAAATGATCATAGGGGCGCATAGCCGCTATGAACATTTTAGCCTTTGCGTGTGCCCAGTATGGGTATCTGGTATCGAAGATACCAAATTAATCCAGAGGTTGAAAACCTGTGCCGAAGTATGTCGGTAGCCTGTGCGTAGTTTTATCGGTATCCCTTATGTGTGGGAGTTCCTGATAGAAATCTGGACAGGCTTTGTCCCGAAGCATTAGCAAGTCGCCCTGTTTTTTTACAGGGGTGGTTTACCGTGAGAGGACCGAGCGTTAAGAAAATATCTGGGGGATATTTTTAGTGAGGGGCCAGGATGCAGGGTGGGTGAAACCCTGAAGTTTCAGGATATATTAAAAGCGAGACTGCAAATCCCGGTTCCAACGAACAGAGCCTGTCCCGCTTTGCGGGGAACTGATACTGAGGCCAAGTCCAATCTGGTGAAACATCGAACCCAATTGCCCATGTCTTCCTTAAAAAATAGAATGCTAACAGTACCTAGGAAGAACTCCGAAAGCTCAATTTCCACAACAAAACCCAACGAGGGATTCAGGATTTAGCTACAATGCTTAATCCAAAAATCCGTGGATGGGTTCAATATTATGGGAAAATAAACCGTAGAAGTTTAAAACCAGTATTTTATTACCTGCACCATCGTTTGATCAGGTGGATTCTGAACAAATACAACGTTTCAAAGGAAGCAAGGTCAAAGCTGTAAGATGGCTTAGGCAAGTAACGGTTTCATTTCCAAACCTGTTCTATCATTGGGAGCTAGGATACAAATTAGTCTAACTTAATGGACTGTTGGCCGACTGCATAATAAGAGCCGTATGAATCGATCCGTTCAAGTATCCCGGTCGATCGGGAGGAGAGGTTTAGGGGTGGAATTCCCCTTTACCTACTCGACTGGTGGTAATACATCATTCTTATCTTCTCAAATTTCTGTTCAATTCCTCAACCAATTCATAAACTTTAGTGTTTGGATTTTGTTGATGGCATGGAAAGTTCTTTTGTTGTTCAAATAATAATTTTGCTCTTTCAATTGCGTCTTCCTGTGAAGAACTTGCATCTTTCAATAGTAATTCATAGACGTTTAAACAAAAAGTATATTTTTTACCAACCTTAACGTAATTTATTCCAAATTTCTTGCCTAGTTCAGTATAATAGAATGATCTTAAGTTTTGAGCATCAGTAAAATTGAAATGCAAATAAAACCATAATTCGAAGGAATCATTTGAGTAGGCTACTTTGTAACCAAATAATATGCCCTTGGAAATTGCATTGTCAAAATCTGCAAATTCATCTTCACCTCTCCTCACATCCATATCAAAGACGCACCAAACTTCATTATATCCCTCATCCTTAGCATTCTCAATAATTTCTTTTGTTGATTCTACTAATTTAAGCTTTGCTTGACCTTTAAGATCAATTGCTTTAATTTTCACTCCTAAAACTGGAAAAGATTCAAAATACAGTTTTTCTGTTTGACCCTCACAAACAATGAGAATTGTTTTGTTAATCGGGATAGTTTCAATTTTATAATTACTTGGTTGAGCTTTTTTATTCCAAGCTTTATTTTTATCGGTAACCTTAATGGATTTTGTACTTTTCGGCATTATTCAAAAGTCATTAAGTTAGCAAAATCGCCAAGAAAAGGTATAGCACCATACTTGCCCTGAATATAATCTTTCTCAAAAGAAGCATCATTTCTTACTCCTTTTATTTCAACTAGGGTGTAAAGATGACTAGCTCCATATTTATCTTTTTCAACGAAATCAATTTGGTCTCGTCTCAATAAGTCAGAAGACAATAGATTGGTGTCGTGAGTTGTGAATATTAGCTGTGATTTTTTATTTTCTGTTGAATTATAAAGTTCAACAATTTTTTTAGTCAATAAAGGATGAAATCTTGAGTCAAATTCATCAATGAACAAAGGCGTACCTTCCTTTAAGGATCTATAAATAAATGGACTTAATTCAAACATCTTTTTTGTGCCTTCAGATTCTTGCATACCAAAAGAGAAATCACTCTTTCCTTCAGATTTTAAGTAGGCATTAAATTTTGTTCTGCTCGACACAATGATCTTACCCTTTTTTAAGTCCTCTTTTACTTCATCCTCTATATTATCCGGTAAATTTTCGTTCGCAATTTCAACTGTATCCAAATCATCAATACCGATGTCTGCATTTTTAAGAAAATTCAAAATGAACTTCTTTTTGATAGAGTCGCTTAGTGAATCTCCTGCAACTCCATACATTCCACGATGACCTAATCCACTAATTATTGAAATGGCTGAAATAGTTTTAATGATCTCTTTTGAAAGCTTACCAAATCCTGTTGAAGATAGGTGTGTTAAAAATAGTGATGTTTCTGTGAAAATTGGATCTTTTGAATTTTTGAAGAGTTTTTGATACATCACCCCTTCTTTAAAATGAGTTTGATTAATATCAACAATTAATTTATCTTCTCTAATAAATAAAGCTTGTTCTCTTTTATTTGGGGTAGAAAATAGCCATTCACTTTTTATTGACTTATCATCAGCTTCGAATCCATATCTATATCTTGTTTTGCCAATTCTAAAAATTAATTGAAAAAAGGTGGGTTTATTCTCTGTCTCAGTAGATAGCTGAAAAGAATCGATTAAATCTAATGCTCTTTCTTCTTTTACAGAATCCTTGATAATTCTGATAAAGGTTACCAATGCCTTAATTACATTACTTTTCCCGCTTGCGTTTGCTCCATAAATCGCTTTAGCTTTTAAAAGATGTATGTCCTTATTTATAGAGAAAATATTGATTTGATCAAGTTCTGTATTTTTTGATTTAATTTTAGCGGCGGTCATATTCAAAGTCTGTATGTCTTTGAAGGACCAAAAATTTCCAAAGCTAAATTCTTCAATCATTTCTTAAATATTAATTTGAGTATTTTTTACAAATATACAAATAAGAAGCGACTTGTATCTATTTCTATAAGATTATTTTCAGGTAGTTTTTTTAGTATTACCGTCAACGGTTAGTATATGAAAAGTAGGCGATTTCGAAGCACTAAACTTTTGGTTAAACACAAGATTTGATACGTGCCAAAAGCCTTGAATTTAGAACTATTTCGCCTATTTTTTATATACATTGTGTGTGCCCAGCATGGGCATCTGGTATCGAAGATACCAAATTATTCCAGAGGGTGAAAAGCCTGTGCCGAAGCATTCACCGCATTTTATCAGTATCTCTTATGTGCGGGAGTCCCTGATAAAAATCAGGACAGGCTGACACCCGAAGCATTAGCAAGTCGCCCTGTTTTTCACAGGGGTGGTTTGCCGTGGGAGGACCTAGCGTTAAGAAAAAATCTGGGGGATGTTTTTAGTGAGCAGCCAGGATGCAGGGTGGGTGAAGCCCTGAAGTCTCAGGATATACTAAAAGCGAGACTGCAAACCCCGGTTCCAACGAATAGAGCCTACCGAAAGGTGGTTCGGAACAAAGGTTCGGCAGGGGTGGAAGACATGAAAGTCACCGTTTGTTTTCCTATCTGGAAAGCAATAGGGACAGTAATGCTATGCTACCTCTATCTTGATCCATACATATGTGCCGAGACCCGGTCGACCGGGATGGTACTTCGGCAAGCTCAGTAGAACTGTGAGCGCCTCAACCTGAGCTATTCAGCTCAGACTACTTGATTGGGCTTTCGTGTTATTTTTCTTCGCTTAGTTTTAGGTGTCCTCCTAGTCCTTCTCTAATTATCCGCATCAAAGTCGACAGTCGGATATCACTGGCATTATTCTCTATTCGCTAAATATATGTTTTGGTAGTCCCGCATTTTTGCGCTAGTTGCTCCTGAGTCATGCCTTGGTTTTTACGGAGCTCTTGAAGCATTGCACCTAATTTAAAAGCCTCAAAACCCTCTTCAAAAGCTTCTCTTCTTTCAGTCCCTTTTTCGCCATATTCATTAATCAGATGGTCGTCAAAATCCACAATTTTAGCTTTGCTCGTCATAGTATTTCTTTTGAAGTTTCTCCGCTAATTTTATTTCATTTTTTGGTGTCTTTTGGGTCTTTTTTTGAAACCCATTTAACACTACCACAACTTTACCCTGGTCAAAAAAGCAAAATATCCGATAGATTTTTGTACCAGAAATCCTTCTCATTTCGTATAAGGTTATTCCTTTGATGCTCCTAAGGTATTTTGAGGGAACTTTTTCAATTGTTTTTATTAGCTTAATTGTCTAGTTAATCCGCTCCCTAATTTTCGGATTCTGCTTTTGGTTGAACTCCCAAAAATGCTCACTGAAGATTATGACCTTTCTAACGTCCTCACTTTCATTTATAAGAAAAAGTTAGCTAATTAGGTGAGATTTTCTAATAGTTAAAGGTTCAAAATCCTATTCATTTAGGGTCCATTCTATTTTTTAATATTAATGCAGTAACTATATATCAAACTCCTATGTCCTCATTCCATAAATCCTTATTAGATTCAATAAAGGATTTCATCAATTCTTTACACATACTATCGTTGATAACAACAACTTCAACACCTCTTTCTGTTAACAATTTTTCCTCTCCTAAAAATGTCTCATTTTCGCCAATAACAACTTTGGGGATTCCATAGAGCAAAATAGTACCAGAACACATGGAACAAGGAGACAAGGTGGTATATAAAACACACGCTCTATAAACACTGGCAGATTGCCTTCCAGCATTCTCAAGAGCATCCATTTCGCCATGAAGGATTACACTGCTATTTTGTACTCGACGATTATGCCCGCGACCTATAATTTTCCCGTTATGAACAAGAACAGACCCAATAGGTATGCCTCCTTCGGCTAGACCAGTTTTAGCTTCTTTAATTGCCTCTAAAAGAAATTCATTCATTGTTTTTCTAATTATGGTTAACATTTGTATTTATCCATGCTTTACCAGAAGAGTTGCTTGTATACGTACTATATCGGGCTCCTAAGACTTGTTTTTCTTTATCAAATTAAGGATTTCAGATAAAGAATCTAGGGGAGAGACCTCATTTTTTAATGGGAAGGGCTAAAATAGGACTTTGCTGCTAGGGCTGATTGATCCTGATAAAGGTTTAGAATTAAAAATGCTTCTGGTAACTTATGAAGACAACCAGGTTCAAACTTAAAAAACTGCCGAAATTCGCTCCAAAAACCTTTACCTATGGAGATACCATCTACTAAAAAAAAGAAACCCTAGGCCAAAGAACAACATAAAATCAGTAACTTTTTTTAATCTCCCAACGCTAAAAAAACAAAAGGAGAAAACCATTCGCCATAGTAACCCTAATTCCCAACACCATGAAGTGGAACCTGAGCTTGTCGAAGGGTTCCAGCCGTCAGAATGCTTAGTTATTACCCAACGTGTTTCTTTTTATTCCAAGATTTAATTCGTTTTTCGATTTCGGTTTTTGGAAGCCTATTATTTAATTGTAAAAGCTGTTCTATTTTTTCAATTCCTTTTGGGAAGGTTATTAAGTTTTGTTTAATTAATTCGTCAAAAACATAGATTATACCCCTAACTTCAACACCGTTTTTTCGAACTTTTTTTCGTAGTTTGGCATCGCCAGATAATAAGATTCCTGATAATTTAGCACTATAATACCATACGGAACAGTCTTCAAAACTTAGTCCATTTGATTGATTAAGTAAACGATTAATTTCTTGAAAATCTTGAACTTCAATAGTTTCTATAATATTTAAAGCTCCACTTTTCAGTAAGGAGGATAGTGTGCCTTTTTGCTCTTCATTTAATTCTTCATAAACAAAGTCTGTGGTGTGTAATTCAAAATTCAATTTTGAAAATACATCTAATAAATCAAGTTTGACTAAGTCAATTAGGATATTGGCATCATTAATAACAACCTTCATAAACTGATTAATTATATCAATGCATAATTTTCCTTAACGACTTCTATGTTTTTACCTAACAAAGCTGAGGCCTTACTTATGGATATATTCTCTTGTGCTAAGGCTCTGTATACCAGTCTCTCATATCTATTGGATTGTTCAGGAGTTTCAAATCGAGATAGATTTATTTCTTTTTTTAGACTTGAATTAAAATTCATTTTAATATAAAACTGTTTTAGTCTCTCTTTGGAGAGAATACCAGCATCTACCAATTTATAAACAATAGCCTGAATACTAATCCCATATTTCTTTTGAGTGGAAATTAACTCATTTAAGGTAATGTAGTTTCTTTTTCTGCCGAACTCATGGATTATTATATTTTTTGGTAATAAAAACTCTGAAGCAAATTTATTACAAAAATTCTCTTCTTCATTAATTTCGCAATTAGGTAAGCTAAGTAGTAAATGACCTAATTCATGAAGTAAAGTAAATCTCTTTCTTTCAACAGAAAAATTTCCATTAACCACAATTACAGGATATTTATCATTGACATAGGTAGCTAAACCATCAAATTTATCATCTACATCATATAATTCAACGACTTTAATCTCCTTGTCTTCTAATATTTGAATTAAATTATGTACCGGGTCAGTACCAATATCCCATTCTTTTCTAAGTTTAAGAACAGCAATCTCAACATCTTCTATGTTTTCGATTTTATTATCCTTTATTATATTTTTGAATGAATAATCTATAGATAATGAATCTTCAATCCATAAATAATTTTCAAGATTTATTTTTATTTGTTCTTTTAATGAATTTTGTCTTTTAACTGAAAAAGTTGATTTCTTTCTAAAATTAACTTCTCCAATATCAACTTTAAATGCTCTAAAAAAATAATCAATTTTTAAATTAAAAAGCTTTGATAGTTTAAGAAGCCTCGGGCTTGAGGGCATTGAAGTTCCCTTTTCATACTTGCTAACCATTTGTTTAGAAACTTCTAATTCATCTGCAACGTCTTGCTGTGACATTCCTCTTAGAAGTCTAGCATTTTTAATTCGATATGAGACAATATTTTCCATTTGTTTTACTTTGGTTGACAAAAGTATATAAATATAAAGAAAAGTCAACTAGTTTCAAACTTTTACTTGAACTACTTTATGTTGGGTAACATCAGTATATATCCATTTTTCACCAAGGAAGTAGCGTATATGCGGGCTAAGTACCAAGCTCCTTCAGCTTATTCTAATTTGTCAAATTAAGAATTCGGAACAAGGAATCCAGCGAAAAGACTTCATTTAAAGCAGAATCTGTTAAAATTGTTATGTAAATCTCCCTAATTGAGAAACGCTGCTATCACAACACCACCTGAATCATCCTTAAATTTGTTCCCGGCTAAAGTAAAATTTCAAAAATAACACACCATTTCTTCCAGGTATTTCTGATCTACAGCATCAAAAGTATTCAACTGGTCCGAATCAATATCCAGAACGGCAATGAGCTTATTTCCTTTGGATACTGGTACGACTATCTCTGATTTTGAGGCAGCACTACAGGCAATGTGATCTGGAAAGGCATTGACATCAGCCACCACTTGCGTTTCACCAGTTTCCCAGGCTTTGCCACATACGCCTTTTCCTTTTTGGATCCGTGTACAGGCTACTGGTCCCTGAAATGGACCCAAAACCAATTCGCCTTTTTTTGCGATATAGAAGCCAATCCAAAAATAGCCAAAAGCCTCCTTTAGCACGGCGGTCATATTTGCCATATTGGCGACCAAATCTTCCTCTCCGGTAACCAAGGCTTTTATTTGAGGCAGGAGGGCTTTGTATATTGCCTCTTTGTTGGCATTTTTCGGTAGACTAATTTCCTCAGTCATGGTTGTGGTAGATTGCTAATAAATCGTCCTTAAAAGTATAATGGGCTGAGGGAATAGCTGTCAGTCTGGGTGCGGGAATGCCCAGGCCAAACTTGGCATCTCCGGTAAAAACCCTTGCCTCGTCCCATAAGCCATGTGCGATAAAATCTCCTAAAACCGCTGCGCCACCTTCCACTATCAGGCTCTGAATGTTTCTAGCCTGTAGGTCCGCCACAATTTCTTTTGCATGAATTGGCACATCGATTTTCACCCATTCGGTTCTACTGTCTTTTTTATTGAGCTTGTTGTTATAGATTATTGTATCCTGCAGGCCATCAAATAAATGTAAACTTTCATCCAGTTTTAACTCCCTATCGATGACCAGCCTTAAGGGATCTTTTCCATACCAGTCTCTTGCATTTAGCCGTGGATTGTCATAGCGTGCGGTATTTGTTCCGACTAAAATAGCATCTTCTTCTGTCCTCCAGCGGTGTACTTGCTGTCTACTAAGTGAATTGCTAATCCATTTGCTGTCAAAATTGGTGCGTGCTACAAAGCCATCTTTTGTCTGGGCCCATTTTAAAATAATATAGGGTCGCTTTTTCTCCATTTGGGTAAAAAACCGAACATTCTGTTTTCTAACTTCCTGTTCCAGCACCCCTGTAGTCACCGCTATACCTGCTTGCTGTAATTTTTGAATTCCTTTTTTTTCTACCAGAGGATTGCTGTCTATAGCAGCGATGATTACTTCTTTTAATTGATGCTTTACAATTAAGTCTGCACAGGGGGGCGTCTTCCCATGATGTGCACAGGGTTCCAGGCTAACATAAAGTGTTGCCTCTTTTAAAAGTGATTTGTCCTTAACTGAGGCAATGGCGTTAACCTCAGCATGGGCTTGCCCGTATTTTTGGTGATAACCTTCTCCGATAATCAATTCGTTATAAACGATGACACAGCCCACCATGGGATTAGGGCTAACATTTCCCCTGCCTAATTCAGCCAGTTCAATGGCTCGCCTCATAAATTTATTATGCTTGCTGTCTGTCATTGTTTAGTGGGGATTTTCCCAGTTACTCAGGGGTTTGGTCTAAGGTTGATGGTGGATAGTGTTAAGGTACTGTCGGCATAGTTGACCAATGTAAAGGTAGTGTCTTGATACCCAGGCGATGCTGCTATTTTTATTTGGTAAGTATCTGGCGCCAAACCTTTGAGTAGGAATCCACCGTCATCTGCCCTCAAGGTACCTATGGTGTCATTTTCTGAGGTAGCTATAATATGTGGTGTATTGGCAATTGGAAGGACTGTTCCTTCGATACTCCCTAGGCCATTGGTTACAAAAACCCTCAAACTAGGAACAAAATCAAAACCGCCATTTTGGTTAGCGACCACAGATTGCGAAAGGTCCAAATCCAGAAATATATCGTAGGAAAGCCCACTTTGAGTGGTAATGTCTACAGCCACTTCCAATAGTGCTTCACTGTTTGTTGAGATAGTCATATCAATTCGGTTGTCGTCGCTTATTAGATAGGCAACATTCCCTAAGAGAAATCTAATTTTGGAAATATCTCCCGCTGGAATTTCTGTTCTTCCTACTAGAAGCTGCGTGTCGTTGACCAATGCGCTTACCAAAACCATATTGCTAGCTGCTTGGTATGGGATACTTACCCAGTTGGCGTTTTCTTCACTTCCACGAATGCCTGCTGGTAGAATTTCTACACCATTGACCTCTACCCAAACCTCATCAAAATCTCCTGGGGCGTCTACAAGTAGTAAATTGACCAATGACCGTGTTTCTGTTGCCTCAGTGCAACCAATGCAAGCAAGGCCAAGTAGCCATAATCCAAAAAAGTAAGTTTTGTTTTTCATCATGATTTGATCGATTTTGCTTTATAAGCGGTCACGATAATTTTGAAATATTTTAATATGTAGATTATTTTTTCCATACCCTGCTGTCTTCTGTTATATGCCAGTATTCGCCCTTGGAAGTTGCCGGACTGGATATTTTAAACCAGGATTTACTGGCTTCTATTGCCACATCTGACAGGTTGGTGTTGCTGGTCAATTCAGTCAATAGGTTGGTATAATGACCATGGATAGAGAAAAACGCCTTCTCTGCATCGTATAACTTTCTTAATTCATTTTTTATCTTTTCATTGGGATCAATAACAAATAGATTGTTGCCCTGCCCAACTTGGGTGTCAGAAAATTGAACATATCCCCATCTTTCAGGCAGGTGCATATTTATCAATCCCACGGGAGACCAGACCCAATTGTCTTCAGGGAATGCTTTTCCTGACTGTGGGTTAATTTTCTTTGAATAGCCATTTTTTGTGGGTACAATTTGCCATTGAACTCTGGAAAAATTTATTCGCCATTGATCGCCATTTTCAGGGGCTTGGTAGGAGGGGCCAGATTGAGAAAGGCTTTTCCAGGGGATGGCCATCTCAATGGACCAGAAATTGTCTTCATCGCTAGGGTTATTTATTGTGCCGTCATGATGGATGGCATATTCAAAATCATTGATGTTCCATCCATTGATCGGTTTTCCTCCATTTTTATAGGGCTTTGTAAGCAGTAGGTCCCATAAAGTCCCCAATGCATTGATCTCTACCTCGTAATAATTATGGGTGTCACCATCTGGGTCTATAAATATTTCAATATCATTCTCATGGAATATTACAGATTCTCTTTCTGAGTAGGTGGCCCAAATGTTTTTTTCATTTAGTTTGATACCAATAAATAAAAAGTTCTTGTCCCAAAGCATTTTCATTTGGGTCAATTGATCAGGCACAGGAAAATCAGCTCCCTGGATATCCAGAAAAGCGGTGGACCAATTTGCCGCAAGCCAGTTAGTCTCCTCCAAGTTACCATCTATGGTAAGCTTATCTGTCACTTGATAAGCCACATACTCTTTGGGTTGGGGTATTTCTTGACAAAATACTTCGAATTGAATTATTGATAATCCTATCAATAGTATTGGTTTCTTGAACATATTATCGTCTTGGTATCGGTACAAATATACAACAAGTAATAGAATCAACAGGTTGTAAATGTAGCGACTTCTTCAAAAATAGTTATGTGCTTATTTATCCATGATATAGCCCGTTAAAGGAGATAAAGGCAACTTTGGCAGAATCTATCTGGACTTTTCTAAAATTATGGTATTATTTTTGTTTATCAAAAGTGGAAATATTGCAACACTTTAAAATTTGAAAAGAAGTAAAAACAGGTTTGGGATCGAATATGAGCAAAATAAAATTAAATAAAATCGGAATATTTGCATTTTTTATTCCGATTATAGTCATTTTTTTCATGTAATAGTGGCAACAAGGGAGGCAAGGAAGCTGAATCAATCAAGGAGTTTCCCGTAATAGAAGTAGTGGCATCGGATACCATTATGTACAGGGATTATGTGGCAGATATCAAAGCCATTCAAAATGTGGAACTTAGGGCCAGGGTACAGAGCTTTCTTGAAAAGGTAAATGTAGATGAAGGGCAGGAAGTAAGAAAAGGTCAGATTTTATTTAAAACCAACGAGCAAGAGTATAAAGCAGAATTAGCCAAAGCCAAGGCCAATCTTCAAAGCGCCAAAGCACAAGCCAAAGTAATAGAGTTTGAGGTGGAGGGCTTGAAAATATTGGTAGATAAAAACGTCATATCAGAATCTGAGTTAAATCTAACAAAGGCCAAATATGATGCTGTACTAGCTAAAATTGAAGAAGCCAAATCAGCAATGGACAATGCAGAGGTTCAGTTGTCTTATACCAACATTAGAGCGCCTTTTGATGGGATTATTGATAGGATACCTTTAAGGACCGGTAGTTTGGTAGAGCAGGGGAGCTTGTTTACAACTGTTTCTAACATTAGTTCAGTACATGTTTATTTCAATGTATCAGAAAAAGAATACCTTGAATATATCAAGTCCAAAGATGAAACCAAAGATTACTCAATGAGGATATGGCTCAAGCCTGACCGTATGACTGCCTATAAAGTAGCCACTGATGACGTGATTGCCGCTATAAACAACCAAAATGTTGAGGCAGCACCCGGTCAACTCGGGATTAGTTCTGGTAAAGACATGCAAGTACTTCAGTATGTTTTAAAGTATACAGGTAAATTCTATGAGCCCAAGCAATATGAAAATCTGGTCATCAGAGCCAATCCAGATGGGTCTATTTTAAGGTTAAAGGATATCGCTGATGTGGAGTTTGGTAACTTGAACTATGGTAGAATAGCCAAAATGGATGGTAAACCAGCCGCTTCTGTGATGGTGATCCAGAGACCAGGATCCAATGCAAGTGAGGTGATCGCCAATGTGAAGAAGAAGATTGAACAGATAAAGCAGGATAACTTCCCTTCTGGGATGGATTATAAGATCTCCTATGATGTGTCCAGGTTTTTGGATGCTTCTATAAAGGAGGTATTGGTGACATTGGTTGAAGCATTTATTCTTGTTTTTATTGTAGTGTTCATTTTCCTTCAGGATTTTCGTTCCACATTGATTCCTACACTGGCAGTTCCAGTAGCATTGATTGGAACCATGTTTTTTATGCAGTGGTTGGGCTTCTCTATTAATCTGCTCACCCTTTTTGCCCTGGTTTTGGCCATAGGAATAGTGGTTGATAATGCCATCGTTGTGGTGGAGGCAGTCCATGCCAAAATGGAGAAAGAAGGACTTGCTCCTCGACCAGCGACCTTTGCTGCGATGAAAGAAATCAGTGGAGCGATTATTGCCATTACTATGGTGATGTCTGCTGTGTTTGTTCCGGTAGCATTTATGTCCGGTCCCGTAGGGGTATTTTACCGGCAGTTTTCATTAACACTTGCTGTAGCCATCTTTATTTCTGGTATCAATGCACTGACTTTAACCCCTGCACTTTGTGCCATCTTACTTAAAAATCATTATGGTGAGGAGCGGAAACAAACGCTTTTACAACGGTTTTTTAACAAGTTTAATCAGTATTATAATTTCTTCGAAAATAAATACCTCCAGTACATCACCTATTTGGTGCCTAGAAAAGGCATTACTACCCTAATATTGCTCTTTTTCTTTGTAGCTACCTGGGGAGTAAGTAAAATATTACCTACCGGCTTTATTCCTACAGAAGACCAAAGTATGGTTTATGTAAATGTCACAACTCCGGTGGGAGCAACTGTAGAAAGAACAGAAAAGGTTTTGGATGAACTTGTCCAAAAATTAGAAGGAAATGAAGCTGTTGCTGGGGTTTCAAGTTTGGCTGGCTATTCATTGGGTAATGGTCTCTCCGGAGCCTCTTATGGTATGGCCATGGTGAATTTGAAATCCTGGGATGAAAGGAAAGATTTACCGATTCAGGAAACCTTGGATGAATTCGGGGCACTGGGGGATGAAATTTCTGATGCGAAAATTGATTTCTTCCTGCCTCCTACTGTATCCGGTTTTGGTAACTCCAGTGGGTTCCAAATGAAAGTGCTGGATCAGACTGGTACAGGTAATCTGAATCGTTTGGCCACTGTGACCAATGATCTTGTGGAAGACTTGATGGCAAGCCCGGAAATAGGGTATGCCTTTACAGATTTTGACCCTACTTTTCCTCAGTTTCTAATTAGAATTGATCAGGATCAAGCCGCAAAGAATGGGGTGACGATTGCAAAAGCACTTGGCACCATGCAGGTTTTACTTGGAGGTCAATTTGTTTCGGATTTTGTTCGGTTTGAGCAAATGTATGATGTGATGCTCCAGGCGGGACCTGAATACAGGGCAAAACCAGAGGATGTAATGGCCCTTCAAGTCAAAAACAACGAAGGGGAAATGGTACCCATTTCTGCTTTCCTTACCATGGAAAAGGCGTATGGTCCTGAACAGTTGATACGATTCAACATGTACAATTCCGCTACCGTGAAAGGTTCTGCTGCTCCTGGCTATAGTAGTGGGGATGTAATTGCTGCCATAGAAAGAATCACCGCTGAAAAGCTGCCTCAAGGTTATAACCATGATTGGTATGGGATGTCTCGTGAGGAAGTAACCTCTGGAAATCAAGCCATTGTTATTTTCCTTATCTGTTTGTTGTTTGTTTATCTAATTCTTTCGGCTCAATATGAAAGTTTTCTCTTGCCGCTACCAGTGATACTTTCACTTCCTGTGGGGATATTCGGGGCTTTCATTTCCCTTTATTTGCTAGGCCTTCAGAACAATATATATGCTCAGGTGTCCCTTATTATGCTTATAGGACTACTGGGTAAAAATGCCATTTTGATAGTAGAATTTGCCATCCAGAAAAGAGAGGCAGGGTATTCTGTGATTCAAGCGGCTGTGGAAGGATCTGTAACAAGACTTCGACCCATATTAATGACTTCGTTTGCCTTTATTGCCGGACTATTGCCACTGGCTGTGGCGACTGGAGCAGGCGCTTTAGGTAACCGGTCGATTGGTACTGCGGCGGCCGGAGGGATGTTTATTGGGACTATATTTGGGTTAATAATAATTCCTGGATTGTATGTGATTTTCGCTCATTGGACCTTTACGAAAGTAGAGAAGAATGATGAGCCTTCTTCTGAAAAGAACGATAATTCCAAAGTATCTTTTTCAAATAATTGAACTAATACTACATGTTTTTAAAAAATAAATTGATCCTTCGTCTTTCAATGGGCATCCTTGCGATGGTATCGATGTTTGCCTGTAAAAGTATAGAGGCTCCTGTAATGCCTGAAATGGAGCCACTACCTGCTACCTTTTTGGATATAGAAGATTCGGCCAGCATTGGAGATATTTCATGGGAAATATTCTTCAATGATCCCAAATTGGTTTTCCTAATCGAAGAAGGACTTGAAAATAACCTGGACATTCTTACCGCATTGGAAAGAATTGAAATAGCCAGGGCTCAATATAGCATCTCTAAAGGAGCCATGTATCCCACTTTAAACGGGATGATCCGCTATCGGTCTGGAGATATTCGCCCTAACCTGATTAGCGGCACGATAAACGGCGATAGAAATGTCGTCAATAGATTAGAAAATAATTTTATCGGTTTTCAAAGTACCTGGGAAATTGATGTCTGGGGAAAAATCAGGAACAGAAAGGAAGCAGATTACGAAAAGTTCTTAGCTACCGGCATGGGCAGGCACCTGGTGGCGACGAACATGGTGGCAGAAATTTCCAAAATTTACTATCAATTATTGGGAATGGACATTCAGCTGGAAACCATCAACCGGAACATTGAGTTTCAGGCGATGGCACTAGAGTTGATCAAAATTCAGAAAATGGCTGGTAGAGCGACAGAGTTGGCAGTTCAGCAATTTTCTGCCCAACTGCTTTCTACCAAAAGTCTTTCCTATGAAAAGCAGCAAGAAATCATAGAAACAGAAAATCAACTGAATTTTATTATTGGAAGGTTTCCACAGCCCATTGCAAGGGCCTCTTCATTATTGGAAATCAAACTACCTTATGGTATGGAAGCAGGCTTACCTTCTGAAATGTTGCTACGTAGGCCAGATATTCTTCAGGCAGAACACGAGCTTCGTGCAGGTAATTTTAATGTAGAAGCTGCCAGAAAAGAATTCCTACCCTCCTTTAGTCTTACTCCTTATGTAGGTCTAAACGATAAAAGTCTACCCGATGCCTTAAAAATGCCAGGTGGATTGACCATTGGTATACTGGGAGGTTTGACGGCCCCTATTTTTGCACAGAATCGGATTCGGGCCGGTTACGATCAGGCCATTGCCACTAATAAAATTGCCTTGTACAATTACCAAAGAAGTATCCTGGATGGTTACCAGGAAGTTTCAGGTAAACTCCAGCGCATTGGCAACCTTAGAAAAGTGTACAGCTTAAGAGACGAAGAAACGGCTGTTTTGCTCAACGCTGTTTCTACAGCTAACGAATTGTTCCGAGGAGGTTATGCGACCTACCTTGAGGTGATTACAGCTCAGTCCAGGGTTTTGGAAGCAGAGCTTAATAAAACCAATACGAGGATTGAAATGTTTCTTACTGTAGTGGATTTATACCGTGCATTAGGAGGTGGTTGGAAATAGTCAAGCCATTTCTTTTTTACCTAAGCCTACACTTCGTATTTTTGAAGTGATATGATGAATTGGGAAAAATTACTTTTGCCTGAAGGTTTAAAGCCTTCGGATACCGACCTTCAAAGAAGTCAATTTGAAAGGGACTTTGATCGGATTATCTTTTCTGCTCCTTTTCGGAACCTTCAGGACAAAACGCAGGTTTTCCCCCTTCCGGAGAATGATTTTGTGCATACGAGGTTGACCCACAGTCTCGAGGTTTCCAGCGTTGGCAGGTCATTGGGAAAGACAACAGGCAAGTTCCTGCTGGATAAATATCCTGAACTGGCGTCAAAAAAACTTCAGCCCTTTGATATTGGTGGCATCGTAGCTGCGGCCGCCTTGGCGCATGACATTGGCAACCCCCCTTTTGGACATGCAGGAGAGGAAGCCATTTCAGATTTCTTTAAGTTTCATGAACGCGGAAAATTGTGGGAACAAAAGTGCGATCCAAAGGAATGGAAGGACCTTACAAACTTTGAAGGAAATGCGCAGGGTTTTCGCATGTTGGTAGATACCAGAAATGGGATGAATATTTCTCTAGCCACCTTGGCAGCCTTTACAAAATACCCTAGGCCTGCATGGTGTAAGTCAACAGACAAACAACGAAGAAGTCAGAAAAAATTTGGCTTTTATACCAGCAACCTTTTTGACTATCAGCTGCTGACTGAAAAGATGGGGATTCCCCAACTGGCAGAAAACTGCTGGATGAGACATCCATTGGCGTTTCTTGTAGAAGCAGCAGATGACATTTGTTACAGCATCATTGATTTGGAAGACGGCTGCACCCTTGGTTTGGTTTCTTTGGAAGAAACGATTTTCTTGATGGGTTCTATCATAGGTGAGCGATATTCTCCGGAGAAGCTTCAAAAATACAACAGCCCAAAACAGAAATTAGCGATCATGCGTGCCATGGCTATCAGCCAGCTAATTCAAGAAACCACCGTTGTCTTTGAGCAATACGAAACAGCCATTTTGACTGGCGAATTTGACGAGGCTTTGACTGAGATCATCCCATCGGCTAATAGTTTGAAAGCCATCACAGAACTTTCAGTTAAAAAAATCTACCGGTCCCAACCCGTACTGGAAAAAGAGGCGGCAGGATACCAGGTACTGGAAGGCCTATTGTCTACCTTTTCTGAGGCGCTTTTTCATTATCACTTCGATAAGGAAAGGTTTTCCGGCCACAATAAAAGTATTTTACGCCTTTTGCCTGAAGAATTTGAGTTACAATCAGACCATAAGGGCTATTTTATAATGAGAGGACTTTCGGATTTTATTTCGGGAATGACCGACAAACACGCCCTTTCACTTTATAGAAGGGTAAAAGGAATCACTATTCCGGGTACATGAGTTTGTGAGAGAGAAGTGTGAACAAGCATTTAGCCTTGCGCTTACTTTCCATGATACAATCACTTCAAAATCAGTCAATCCCAGCCCTGGACCTACCTTATAAAAAATCGGTTATCCTATTGATAATCAGTCAAATACCCCTTTCAAATGGGGCAGGGGAATTTTTTCGAGAGCGTCACAACTATCAATTCAGTATAAGTTATTATGCCCGTTGAAATCCCCCTAGCCCCCTTGATTAAGGGGGAGTGGCTGAAAATCAAATTTGAGTTGATGCTCAGATGGTTTGCGTTATCTGGAAATTATCCATTTGCTTTGGAAAAAGGTGAAGAAGCCAATTTTTCAATTGCCTCCTGTTTTAAATCAGTTAAATCCCCCTTGCCATAAGAGCCAGGGGTGTGAGCCACTGGTAAAAACAATACTGACAAAATCTCAAGCTAAGTTAGCTCCAAAACGTTACTTTTTGCCGAGGTCTAAGAATCCGGGTTAAAAAATTGAATTGTGCATAAACATTCAGGTCAAACTAAGCAATTCCACTCCTTTTACGCAATACAATCAATTCCAAATCAGTCAATTCCAGCTATTGACCTATCCTATAACCCATCAGTTATCCTATTGATAATCAGGTAAATACCTCCGCCTCGGCGGAGGGCAAGGGGGATTTTTTCGTCGACGGCACATTTATCAATTCAGACTGCGATACCCTTTCCCGCCTCAGTAGCCCCATAAAAATAACAGGTTCGCAGTGATGATTTAGCCTGTTTTAAGACGACCTTAACTTGACTTATGTTATGAGAATACTTGGGTAGAAGGCAGAATCCTCAAATAATTAAGTCTTAGGCATGTCACTCATGACAAATAGCATCGCTTTACGCGCTTTTTTAAGAAGGAGTAAATTGGCTGTTTAACCTACTCAAAGGCAATTATAAGAACCAGAGCCAAGTAATAGAACTGTTGAATTTTTGTTTCAGTTAGGGCTCAATAGGCTAACTGCATAGTTTTTCTTCATTTGCCATACATATACCCTTGTTTTCTATTAACTTTACGCCTTCATTTTGGACAGCTTTCAAATGTCCTATATTACAAGACGCATCCAGACACAGATTATATTTTCTAATTACAGTGAAGAAATATCAGGAGTTTAAACAGGTAGATTATCCCAAAATTGGGGAAGATGTATTGGCTTTTTGGAAAAGCAATGCGGTTTTTGAAAAATCCGTAAGCAATAGAGAGGGAGCACCTGCCTATACTTTCTATGAGGGTCCTCCTTCTGCAAATGGCACCCCGGGAATCCATCATGTAATGGCCAGAGCAATTAAAGATGTCTTCTGCCGCTACAAAACCCTAAAGGGTTTTCAGGTAAAAAGAAAAGGAGGCTGGGATACCCATGGCTTACCCGTGGAGTTGCAGGTAGAAAAAGAGCTAGGCATCACCAAGGAGGACATTGGTAAAAAGATCTCCGTAGCCGAATACAATCAAAAATGTAGGGAAACTGTCATGCGGTACAAGCATGAGTGGGATGACCTAACCGAAAAAATTGGCTATTGGGTGGATCTTGACGATCCATACATCACTTTTGATGTGAATTATATAGAGAGCCTGTGGTATTTGCTTAAGAAGCTTTATGAAAAGGACCTTGTATACAAAGGCTACACCATACAACCCTACTCTCCTGCAGCAGGAACCGGCTTAAGCTCCCATGAACTCAATCAACCTGGAAGCTACCGTGATGTAAAAGACACTTCTATCACCGCCCAATTCAAGGTGAAAGGTGAAGATGATCTTTATATATTGGCTTGGACCACCACTCCTTGGACCCTGCCTTCTAATTCTGCCCTTGCCATTGGTGAGAAGCTGGATTATGTAAAAGTAAAAACATTCAACCCTTACACCTTTGTTCCGGAAACCGTACTATTGGCTGAAGCCAGAATGGCGGGCTATTTTAATCCTAAAGGAGCATCGGTTGATTTAGCTGCCTATAAGCCCGGTGATAAGGTGATTCCTTATCAAATCGTGGAGGAAATGAAGGGCAAGGACCTGATGGGAATGAAATATGAACAATTATTCCCTATTGATGAAATTGCACTTCCTGAACCTGCTTTTACGGTCATTTCGGCAGATTATGTAACGACTGAGGATGGAACAGGGGTCGTTCACCTGGCCAAGGCTTTTGGCGCAGATGACTTCAGAACACTTGTTCAGCAAGATGTCCCTGGAGTATTCCTTAAAGATGAGAAAGGACTAGAAATACCTATCGTTGACAAACAAGGTAAGTTTCTTCCTGTGGTGGGCGAGTATTTGTTGTCCAAAATGGAAGAGCATGGCATACCCGTACACAAAACCTTCACTGTAGATGACTTCTATGTCAAAAATTACACCCATGATGATGAAAGTGACAAGGCCTACAAAAGTACAGATGTCATCATCTCCATCATTCTGAAAAATGAAAACAAGGCCTTTAAAGTAGAAAAGTACGAACACAGCTACCCTCATTGCTGGCGTACAGACATGCCTATTTTATATTATCCGATGGAAAGCTGGTTTATCAAAACCACTGCTTACAAGGATAAACTGGTCGCTTTTAATAAAACGATCAATTGGAAGCCCGAATCAACGGGAACAGGCAGGTTTGGCAATTGGCTAGAAAATCTTGTAGACTGGAACTTAAGTCGCTCGAGATTTTGGGGAACACCTTTGCCTATCTGGAGAAATAAAGAAGGGACTGAAACCAAATGCATCGGGTCTGTGGCCGAACTGGAAGCCGCGATAGAAGAGTCGATTGCCAAAGGTTATATGAAAGAATCTCCCTATAAAGGGAAAGAAGTGGATCTCCACCGACCTTATGTGGATGAGATTGTATTGGTAGCGGATAACGGGGACAAGATGTTCCGTGAGCCTGACCTTATTGATGTCTGGTTTGATTCCGGAGCCATGCCTTATGCCCAATGGCATTACCCTTTTGAAAACGAGGAAAAGTTCAAGGCAAATTATCCTGCCGATTTTATAGCAGAAGGTGTGGACCAAACAAGAGGTTGGTTTTTCACCCTTCATACCTTGGCAGTGATGCTTTTCGATAGTGTGGCCTTTAAAAATGTAATCGCCAACGGCCTGGTATTGGATAAAAAGGGCAATAAAATGTCCAAACGTTTGGGCAATGCAGTAGATCCGTTCAAAACTTTAAAAGAGTTTGGACCTGATGCCCTACGTTGGTACATGCTGAGCAATGCAAACCCTTGGGACAATCTTAAGTTCAATAAAGAAGGGATTGTTGAAGTGCAAAGAAGATTTTTCGGAACACTTCAAAATACGTATAATTTCTTTGCCCTTTATGCCAATCTTGATGCCTTCGCTTACGATGCATCAAACAAAATACCTGTAAATCAGCGGCCGGAACTTGATCAGTGGATACTTTCAAAACTTCAATCTCTGATAAAAGAATCAGAAACAGCTTATGAAAATTATGATATAACACCAGCGTCCAGGGCAATCATGAGTTTCTCTGTCGATCAATTGTCCAACTGGTATGTAAGGTTGGCCAGAAAGCGATTTTGGAGAGGAGACATGAATGCCGACAAACAGGCAGCTTACGAGACCTTGTATGAGTGTCTTGAAGTCATTGCCAGGTTGATGTCCCCAATTGCTCCGTTTTATGCAGATTGGTTGTTTCAGAATCTTACGGCAAGCTTGGAAAACCAGCCTTTATCTGTGCATTTGACGGATTGGAAATCATCAGAGGAGAACTTGATTAATTTGTCCCTCGAAAATAGCATGCAATTGGCGCAGGACATTTCATCTCTGGTGCATTCGGTAAGAAAGAAGGAAAGATTAAAGGTGAGGCAGCCCCTTGAGAAAGTGCTTATTCCGGTTTTAAAGGAAGATATCAAGGGGTTAATTGAGCATGTAGAAGACCTTATCAAATCAGAAGTTAATATAAAATCAATCGAATACATTGATGATACCTCTGACCTTTTAGTTAAAAGTATCAAACCTAATTTTGCCTTGTTGGGTAAGCGGTTTGGTCCGAAAATGAAAATGGTCAGTCAAATTATTCAGCAATGGGGCAAGGAAGAAATTGCTCAAATTGAAAGCGAGGGGCAGGCAAGCATCACGATAGATGGAGAAACTGCCATGCTGCAATTGGAAGAAGTGCTGATTCAATCACAGGATATCCCAGGATGGTCTGTAGCAACAGCCAATGGAATTACCGTGGCCCTGGATGTCACTTTAACTACAGCATTGAAAGAAGAAGGGGTTGCCAGAGATTTTGTCAACCGGGTACAGAACCTGCGTAAGGATATGGGACTCGAAGTTCAGGACAAGATACGTATTCAGATCGTTCCGCTAAATGAAACGGTGGACAATGCATTGAATCATTTCTCTGAATATATCAAAACAGAGACCCAAGCCTTAGCGTTAACCCTTGATGGGCAAAGTAATAATTCCACCGTATTGGACATGGATGAGTTTGAACTCGCCGTTAAAGTAGAGAAAGTATAACATATGAAATATTGGAAGTATTTTGGTATCACCCTATTGGTGATCGTGATTGACCAAGCGGTGAAGATGATGGTTCACTACGGAATGGATTTTGGTACAGCAGGCCAGATCAAGGTTTTCGGAGATTGGTTCAAGCTTCATTATACCACCAATCCCGGAATGGCCTTTGGGATGCAGCTTGGTTCAGAATATGGTAAGCTAATGCTTACCAGTTTTCGATTGATAGCCATGTTTGGCATTGGGTATTATTTATACTCCCTAATTGCTAAAAAAGCTCATGTAGGATACATTGTCTGTATTGCCATGATTCTGGGAGGTGCCGTAGGAAACCTTATCGACAGCGTATTTTATGGAGTTTGGTTGGGGAATGCCCCTTTTGAATCTACCACACCTTGGTTTCACGGTCAAGTTGTAGACATGTTTTATGTGGATATTTGGGAGGGTTTTGTACCAGAATGGATTCCATTATTTGGTGGAGGCTATACTGCCTTGTGGCCTATATTCAATATAGCAGATGCTTCTATTTTTGTAGGGGTCGGCATTATTCTCATTTTCCAGAAACGTTTTTTTGATGAGGAGAATATTGAAGACAAAAACAAAGAAGAGGCAGAAGATGAGGTCCAAAAGCAATTTATCGACGAAAAAAAATCCTAATACTTCAACTTTTTCAAGGGTTTAACAAGTAAAAAGCGGTAAATGTCCTTCAGGGGTTTTTACCGCTTTTTTTGTTTATTTGAAAACCTGGGTTTTATCTCTTTATGTTCTTGTATAGGCAACATTTCCCCTGAGAAAGATGAGGAAATTCTATTGCATAATTTTATTTAACAGATTGTGGGTTTTTAGGTGGCAAACGTTTCCATTAAATGGTTTATTTCATAGTAGGCCTGAAAGGTCGAAATATCATAGCCAAGGGTGTAAGCCCTTGGTAAGGTAAAATATACGTCACGATTTTGGCGGTATTGTTGCCTGTTCTTTAGCAACAATGCTGACAAAATCTCGAATGCCATTTAGTTATCTAACGCCACTATCAACGTCTTCGAATCCTGGTTTATAAGCCTTATAAGTTAGGACTCGACCATTGTTTTTTTGTTGATTTATACCTAACCATAGAATTTTCAAGGGAAATCGAAGAAGCCTTAAAAGCTATACCATCAATAGGCCCGGGTTTCAACCCGGGTAAAAGGTAAAATGTACGTCACGATTTTGGCGGTATTGTTGCCTGTTCTTTAGCAACAATGCTGACAAAATCTAATCTAGGTGTAGATTGGATCTACACCTTCCTATCACAGGGAATTTGCAATTCCCATTTCCAATTTTAGCTTGTTTTCGTTTTGATTTTTTCTCGGCTCAATGATTTGGCGAAAGTCAAACAGCCTGGAAAA